>ULJQ01017931.1_pt1 | contig 16051 bp, 11 predicted proteins | sample 1950941 | NCBI WGS metagenome assembly ULJQ01 (sample SAMEA4835479, study PRJEB28245) | human gut metagenome | biome: gut microbiome; material: fecal sample | place: Denmark | collected 2008
AAGATTATACCTTCCTTACACCGTCTCGACCGAAAGATTTAAATTCTGCTCAAATCACATCGAACCAATTTTCTGCCTTTTTATAAATTCATAGAGAGAACCTATGCTGATACCGATCTCTTTGGCAATTGTTTTCTTTTTTACTCCTTGTCCCAGCAGTTCAAGGATTTTATCTTCCTTTCCATTCCAAACATAATGTTTGTTTCTTTGACCGCGAGAACAAACGTCTTAGCTCCCATAAAGTTTTTTTTACATTATCTTAATTTTTTACTACATAAATAAAATAAGAATATAGTTTAATTTTTCAGATTTATAGTTTGAAGAGATACGAGCCAGAATATTTTGACATTTATAGCAAAGTCATTACGAACGGATTATGATGGAATTCAAGGGCAACGATTCGGGGAGGGGCGAAGTTATTATTTCTAAAAAATCCTATAAACACGAGGGATGTGGTTGCCCCTTTTTCTTTCAAATATATTCCCATTGTGTAGCAATCCGCCGAAAAACGTCAATTAAAAGACTTCACGCGCTTGACAAAAAACAAATAAGGCTGTGAGCTATCATTTAGGATACTTTCAATAGGTGGGCGTGTATGAAAAAAGATCAAGAAGCTATGCAACGTGATATCTTTCGTAAATTTGGAAAACATAATAAGTATATTCTGGATTTAAATAAATCATTAGATCTTGATGAAAAAGCGGAAGATGTTACTCCTGAAGCCTTACAAAAATGCAGAAAAAAAATTGAACCGTGGTTGTCAGCTCTATTCCAAAGTGAGCATCTGTCTTTGCTCTTAGGAAGCGGCTTTACAAAAGGACTTTGTTCCATAGCTAATGTTTCTTCGGTAGGAATGGAAGCTCCTACATTGGAAAATGACATCGTTGATGCGGAAAAAATTAAAGAAGCTGCTAAAAAACAAGCGAAAGAACTAAAACGCGAAAATGAAAATATTGAGGATTATCTTCGAGTTATAGATCAGTTGTTATGTTCATATGATATTTTAAAAGAATATGATAAAAAAACAATTCTTGAGAAAAAGAGAAACAAAATATTATCTGAATTGTTTAACAATATTTCTAAAACCGAGAAAGATTTTGATGAATGCCTTCAAAAAACAAAAGAATACGATAAATCTCCAATTTTATATTTAGTGTCTTTTTTGTTAAGTTTTGCAAGTCGAACGGCGACGAGAGAACGTTTAAATATTTTTACAACAAATTATGACCGTTTCATTGAATATGGAGCTGATATAGCTGGTTTACATATTTTAGATAGATTTGTAGGCTTTTTAGAACCAATTTTTAGAAGCTCAAAACTTGATTTAGACTTGCATTATAATCCTCCGGGAATTCGAGGAGAACCACGATATTTAGAGGGCGTTATTCGTTTAACAAAGTTACATGGTTCTTTAGATTGGATTGCCAAAAAAGAACTTGTGTGCCGAAGACGTTTACCGTTTGGAGATGTTCTGGGAGATCCAGAAAAAAATCCCGTCGTTATTTATCCTACATCTTTAAAAGATAAGGAAACAGCATTTTACCCATACATCGATTTGTTTAGAGATTATGCTGCAGCAGTATGTCGTCCAAACTCTGTTTTGGTAACGTATGGTTATGGTTTTGGAGATTCTCATCTCAATCGTGTTATCAAGGATATGCTGACTATCCCATCAACACATTTAGTTATTTTATCTTTTAATGATGCGGATAAAAAAATAGAAACTTTTTGTAAAGAATGCCTAAGAGCTGATCAGTTGACAGTTTTAATAGGTAGAGATCTGGCTTCAATACAAAATCTTGTTGATTATTTTTTGCCAAATCCATCCATTGATAAAGTTAGCCTCAGAGAAAATGAAATTTTGAGAAGCAGAGGGATTGATGAAGAACAAAAGGACAATATTCCTCCACCCCCTCTTGTATATATTCCTGATTTTGAAAGCGGATTAAAAAAATGAGTACACCGATTGCTACTATTTCAGAAAGAAACATAGGAACAGTAGAAAGTGTTTCTCCAACCGAAGTTAAAGTTTTGTTGGACACGGAAGCTCCGCGCAATATTTCGCTAAATGCCGGCTATCCTTTTTCTTTTCCGAAAATTAACAGCTATCTTTTGATCCCAAACGAGACTGGCTTTTTAGTGGGAAACGTTTCTTGGCTTGGCGTTGAAAAATCAGCATATCCGAAACGGAATGGTTTAAAAGATTTTGGGTTGGTAGATTTGCCATATCCCTTAAGGAAACTAACCCTTACCCCCGTTGGAACATTAGTTGCAAATGATAATTTCTTTGAACTTCAAATTGGCGTAAAAGAATTTCCATCTGTCGGGGATGCCGTAATTGTCCCGTCCAAAGAACAGGTCAAAGCGATAGTTCAAGGAAAATCTGATGATAGCGTTCTGATAGGAACTTGCCCGACAGCTCATGATGTTGAAATAAAAATAAACCCGGATAAAGTCTTTGGAAGACATCTGGCCGTTTTAGGAAATACGGGAAGTGGAAAATCTTGTACCGTAGCATCTTTAGTTCGTTCCGCGATTACATCTGTAAAAAAAGAGAAGGTTAATTCCAGATTTATTATTTTGGATCCCAATGGGGAATATTCAGGATGTTTCACTGATTTAGATGTGAATATATTCAAAGTCGGAAATTGCGATACAGCGTATAAGCAATTTAAACTTCCTGGCTGGACGTGGAATGCGGAAGAATGGTGTTCTGTTTTGCAAGCATCGCCCGGCATTCAGAAACCAATACTGTTAAAAACTTTAAGAAAATTAAAAGATGCTGCACAACAAGGATACTCTAATCATGAGCAATTTCTCCATTACTGCAAAACTTTTAATGATCTTATTGTAAATGAAGCACAAACTAATCTTACTACCACAAGAGCACAAGCAAATACTTTTGGCTATGCGTTAAATGTTTTTATGAAAAATTGTGATACCTTTTCCGAAAATGGCGAAGAGATTCCAGAGGAATTTAATGACATAAAAGATATTTGCAATTTATATCGATGGGGATCTCCTGACAAAGGTGGATACAATACTTTTGAAAAAAGAGATATAGATCGCGTAAAAGAAATTCTTGATAATTATTGCAAAGATCAAAGTACACCAAATATTGGATTTAGAATCTCAGAAGATACGCCCACATTTTTTAATCAATCTACCCTTGAAGAAGGGTTGCGAATAGAAGCTTCTCTTGCTGATTCTTCCAACACTCTTCAAAACATCGCCCCTCTTATTTCTAGACTAAAAACGCTTATTTCAGACAATCGAATATACGATATTATCTGTGATACAGATAATTTTTCATTTCAAGATTTTCTCAATTCAATCATCGGAGAAAAACCGGTTACAGTCATTGACTTGTCTCTTGTCCCTTATGAAATTCTTCATTTGGTTATCGCCGTTACATCACGAATTGTTTTTGAGGCGCATCAACGTTATAAAAAGCTATATAATAAAAACCTGCCGACGGTCTTAGTCTTAGAAGAAGCTCATACGTTTGTTTCAAAAGGAAACAGTCTGGATGATACAATTACAACAAAAGATATGTGTCGAAAAAGCTTTGAAAAAATCGCACGAGAGGGAAGAAAGTTTGGATTAGGATTAGTTTTATCTTCACAACGCCCATCAGAATTATCCGAAACGGTTTTATCTCAATGCAATTCGTTTATATTGCATCGTGTTTCGAATGATCGTGATCAAGAACTAATTAAACGCCTTGTTCCCGATACGGCTCACGGCATTTTGAATGACTTACCTACGCTACCTCAACGTTATGCTATTGCATTAGGAGCCATAACATCAGTTCCTATTTTAATAGAGACTCCTTCTTTAAAAAAAGAAGAACGCCCTCAATCCGACGATCCAAAGTTTTGGGAAGCATGGCAACAAGATGAAAAAGTATCTTGGGAAGATATTGTTCAAGAGTGGACAGGAGAAAGACTTCAAAAAACAAATGCATCGGATGATGGTCCGCTACCTAAATAGGTTGGTAGTATTTTTCTCTTGATTATCAATTCCCTTCGCCTGACGGAAGAAAAACGGTTCCCCCGACTTTCGCTCCTGTGTCGTTGCAAACCGGGCGATACCCCTCCGTTTTTCTTGGAATGACAATCGCTTTTCGCTCTCCGCCGCGTGGGTTGGTTCGGGTGTATGGTGCACACACCAGCACCCGAACACGTCGGGCGTTATATCAGCGAAAGGAGCTGATAAATTCGACCAAGCCTTAAACGAAATGGAAACAACGCTCAAGCCGTTTATGCCGGTCAAGCAGGCTCGAACATTCATTGATAATCTGCACCGTTCCGAGGACGCCGAGCGAAAAAGATAGAAACGAGCCTTCAAATTTTGAACGAGTTGTCTATCTATTAAGAGTCTTTTGAATTGAAAATACGCATTCCTTTGGTTATGCTTTTTGTGAAAAGCAAGGAATTAAAGTATGTCGGGAGAAAAACACCTCCCAAATATTTAAACACTTTGAGATAGAAATAGAAAGGGGTATGCCGATATGCTGACAGATGACGATTTAAGCGATCTTCTTCACGACATTATAAATATTGAGCAACGTTATCAATCAGAAGAATTTTCTTCCAATTCTTCCCGAATTGAAGAATTGATTGTTGACGCATATGAAACCGCAGAAGCAGAGCATCACAAAGGGGATTTAGATGAAGCTTAAGTCAGTCACTTTGAATGATTTTCGTCAATTTTACAGGAACCAAGAAATCGTTTTTTCAACCGACGACACCAAAAGGATTACTCTTATTCACGCAGAAAACAGTGCAGGAAAGACAACTCTTTTGAATGCTATTTTATGGTGTATGTTCGGAAAAAAATATGTTTCTGATAACTTTGCTCATCCAGATGAACTCGTCAATTATCAGGCATTGCGGGAAGGACGGAATGAATGCGAGGTTACCGTCAGCTTCACGGTTGATTTCGCGGGACGATATGAACCTACTGAATATGAAATTTGCAGAAGATATGACCAAAATCAAAAAACAGATTTGGTTGTGTTACGTTTTCAAGATCCTACAACTCGCGAATGGAAACAAGAAATAGGGAACTCTGAAAATAGTCGGAGAAGCATACAAAATAGAATGGGGGATTTAATTCCTCCCCTAATGCTGAAGCATTTTTTTACCGCTGGAGAAGCGGCTACAAAGCAAGGGCTTGATATTTCAGATTTCAGACAATCGTTTGAAACCTTACTTGGAACGCAATACATAAAATCAGCAAAGCTCCATTTGTATACGGTTGGAAACGTATTTGAGAGCCGTTCCATAGAAGGTCAGAAAAATGCTGCTGAATTTAAAAAGATTACAGAGCAACAGAATCGACTGGAAAGTGAAATAGCTCAAATAGAAGACAGGTTAGCAAGACTTCCTGAAAAAATGGAAGAACAGCGAAAAATCTATGATGAGAGCGTTCAAATTATTGCTCAAAATGATATTCCTAAAAAAATTCAAAGTGATATCAAAAATAAAAAATCGAGAAAGACAGAAATTATAAGTGAGCTCAAGGAAACAGAAAATGAAATAAAAGAATGGGTTTCAGAGGAAGCTGTTTCTCTGTTATTTTCTCCTATGGAGTTAAACAGCATAAATGAATATGTAAATACATCATCTGCCCAAAACAATGAACATATTCATCTTAAATACCCGTTTAATAAGACCTTGTTGGACACCATCTTAAAGAAAAGGATTTGTATTTGCGGAACAGAAATACACGAAGAACAAGAGAAACATCTTCGCGCCGCATTAGATGAAATCATTCAATCTCCGGAAGAAAAAGAAAAGGAAGCCAAAAGCGGAGAGGTAAAGAATTTAGCGGCTGTTTTATCGGACTTGTCTAAAAAAGCCCCCGAAAATTTAGATAATCACATTAGAAAAAAATTTACGTTGCTTGATAAGATTACATTCTTAAATAGCGAAATAGATAACCTGGAAAAAGAACTGCGTTTTCACGCTGTTATAGATATAAGAGAAGCAGAAGCTCGTAAGAAGGAAGCTGATAGGCTAATTGCTACATATACAAGCAGTATCGCAGAAAATAAAAAGGTTTTGAATCAAAAAAAAGAAGAAAAGATAAAATTAGAAACCAAAAAGAAAAGAATAAAAATTGATGATAACGCCACTTCAAAAGACAGTAAATGCGCGGAAATATGTCGGACGTTATTCAGGAAATGCGAAGAAATTTGGCAAAAAGAAATACCGAATGCCAGAGATCAGGTTCAAAACAGTATGAATGAGATTTTAAGTAAGTTAGGGAATGGCTTTAGGGTTTCTTTTGATGAACACAATACAATGTCCGTCAAAACTATTGACGGACGTGATTATAATCCGGGAGGGGCGGAAGCGTCCTTTATAGCCTTATCGTTTGTGTTATCTATGACGGATTTATCAAGGAAAAGGTGCCAAGAACGGAACAAATTTCTTCCGGGATTGATTGCTCCGTTTATTCACGATTCAACGATGGGGGTTTTCTCTGAAAATTATAGAAATTTCTTTTGGGAAAACTTACCAAACAAAGCGGAACAAATGATCTTTATGCTTTCATCTTCCCAAATAGATGAATCTACAACAGAAATACTCCGTCAAAAAAATCTTATTGGAAGGGAGTACTACATTAAAGCGCACCAAGATAATTTAACAACTCCGGTTTGCGAAACAATAAAAGGGAAACGAGTAGAATTGACAGTTCGCGATAGATTTGTCCATTCTGAATTTTGTGACATAAGTGAGTGAAACCAATGAAGATTCGTATGAAAAGAGGCGTTACTATTGACGTTCAACACGAAGAAACTCTTCGTGCAATTACCGCCGTTCCTTCTAACTCAAATGCGAAAAACGCGCCATTCCCTACATTTTATCAGGCTTTACCTTTTGCGGCGGCTTTGGGCTGGAAAATTAAGAGGGAAATTTCAAGTAGTTCTCGAAAAAATATGGATCAAGTTAAAGCCGCGTTCTTTGATAATGATTCAACGCTAAACGGTCGAAATATAGCCCTTATGATTTCATTGCTGAAACACAAAGATTATGATTCGATTTTAGATTCAATCACAGACAAGGACGATTATGTTGAAGATTTTATAAGTTTTGCAAACGCTGGATTGGAAAAAATCCAATCTTGGATTGATAAATCTCCTGATCGTGAAAATATAGCAGATGCCATCATAAATGGTCTTCGTGAAATTGACGTCTTACCCAAAACGCTCAAACAAAAAAATGCAGAAAGCAATACTATTTCCGATGACGATTTTTTTGAAAGTTAAATCAAAATGAGCTTATGTGATATAGAAATAAAACCAAACTATACATCAAACGATGATTTGATAAATAATTTTTATATCCCATCACTCTCTGAAGCGAACCATTATGATCGAGCTGTCGGCTTCTTCGGCTCGTCGGTTTACTCTTTTATGGCACGAGGCCTTGCGCCCTTTATAAAAAAAAGAGGAATAATTCGTTTAATAATCGGAGCCTCTCTAACAGAAAATGAATATAACGCTATTGAACAATCATTGAACAATACAAATGACTTTTTAGAAATTTTCGATAAAAAACTCCTAAACGATTTGGATTATAATAAAAATATGATTTCTTTATCTAAAGATGAATTAAATTCGGAAGGGATAAAGCAATTATTTGATTTACACCTTGATATGTTCGCTTGGCTTATTTCAAGAGGTTTCCTAAAAATCAAGGTTGCTTTCAGAGAAGTTGGAATGTTTCATTCTAAAATAGGAAAAATTTATGATGACGATGGGAATACCATTCTATTCGTCGGATCAAACAATGAAACAGAATATGCTTTACGGAATGATCGTAATTATGAAGAAATGGAAGTATATACATCGTGGGAAAATGAAGATTCCAGACATTACAAGGCTCATTTTAATAAATTCGATGATTTATGGAATAACCGGGTAAAAGGTGTGTATGTCCTTCCTTTGACAGATGCAAATTTTTTCAAAAAAACGAAAGAATTGTTCAAAAAAAACAACAGAAATTTGCAGAAATACCATTCTTTTTCAGTCTTCGAATATGAAGAGAATGGTATTCTTCTAAACAACAAAAAGAATCAAGAAAGAAAACTTTGGTTTCAAAATCAAATTGCGAATAAGCTATCCTTAATAAACGAAGAATGGGAAGCAAGAGAACGATCTGCACCAAAAATCCCTGATATTTGGAAATATCAACATAGATCAATTCAAGATATAGCGATGGCTTCGTGGAAATCGGCAGATTATTCTGATAGTTTTCAAAAACAATATTTTGAAATATATAGACGCTATCCTAAAAGCAAAGAACAAGGTCGAGGGATACTTCAATTAGCAACAGGTGCCGGAAAAACGCGTATAGCTATTATGACGGCTATACAGTTTTATAATGCCCGGAGAGAGCAGGGAGGAAAACTTGCTGTAATCATTTCTGTTCCCCAAGTATCATTGGCAGAACAATGGGTTGAAACATTAAACCAATGTAATATTTATCCTATTAAATGTTGGGATAGTTATACTCGATGGAAAGAAGATTTTAGCGCGAGGCTGCAACTATATAATAGTGGAATTATTGATTTTATTCCTATAGTTGCTGTAAATAATACACTTATAGGAGAAAACTTAAAAAGATATATTCAATCAATTAATCCTAATGATATTCTTTTTATTGGAGATGAATGCCACAATCTCTCCAATCAATGTGGCAACTTACCAAATGCTAAATACAAGATTGGATTATCAGCTACTCCCTTTAATGATTATGAGTGCCAGGGAGATTTTAATTTAATAAACTATTTTGGCGATGTTTGTTGTATCTATTCACTTCAAGATGCTTTGAATGATAATATTTTGTCAAAGTATTACTATCACGTTTTGCCAGTCTCCCTGTCAAATTTCCCTGACGAATCAGGTGCAAGTGAATTAGACAGATACAAAAAAATTTCAAGAATGATAGCTTCAAAATTACAGAAAGAAGGTGTTGGGTATGATGACCCAGAATTGCTTCAACTGTTTTTAGCAAGGACTCGAATATTGGGAGCCGCAAAGAATAAGTTTAACGTTTTGCGTGATGCGCTAAATAGATGGTGTCCTGCCCCTCAAAACTTTACCCTCTTTTTCTGCGGAGAAGGTTCAGATCCTAGTTTTGATGAAGAAAGTGATCCAATTCGAGATACAAAACTAATTACGACTTATACCGACATTCTAAATGAAATGGGATGGTATCCCAGACAATTTACTGCCGCAAATAGAGATGAAAGACCCGAAATACTTCGTCAGTTTAAGGAGGGAAGAATAACCTCCCTATTGGCAATGAAGTGTTTAGATGAGGGAATTGATATTCCCGCTTGTAAGCAAGCTTTCTTGTTAGCAAGCGCAAACAAAGTTCGACAATATGTTCAACGTCGGGGGCGAGTTTTAAGGAAAAGAAATGAAGAAGATGAAGTTCCTGCTTTAATTGTGGATTTTTTTGTATATATTCCTCCGACTATTGAACAAAGTGAAATGGAAAAAAATCTCATAGAACGAGAACTTAAACGGATAACAGAGTTCGCGGCGTCGTCCTTAAATGCGAATGAAGCCTTGAATGATATTTCCTTGATTCTTTCAGCATACAATATCTCTATATGATCCTGAAAATTCAAATTATATGTTGACTTTTAATTGTCTTGAGAATATACGCAAGTATATACTTGCGTATATCGGGGGCTGAATGTTTTCTTATAGATTTCCTGTTGTTCGAGGGGTTCAAGCCAATAAAGAGTATTTTATTGGTATGCTCCCTTTGGAGTATTTATCAAAACTTTTTCCTGACGATTCCGATGTCGTCGCCCCGGAGTTCCGCGCTCAAAGACGTGTGAATGAACAAAGAATCCCCGCAATCAGAGATTACATCTTAAAAAACAGGACTTCTTATGTTTTTTCCGCATTATCCGCTTCGATTGACGGTCATTTCAATTTTATCCCCTCATCAAGTTCCCCTGATTTAGGGATTCTTGAAGTCGAAATGAGCGCCGTGTTTCTTATCAACGACGGTCAACATCGTAAAGCATCGCTTCAAGCGGCTTTGGAGGAAGATCCGTCCCTTAAAACGGAAACAATTTCCATTGTTTTTTTTAAAGATGAAGGGCTTCAACGAAGTCAACAAATGTTTACCGATTTGAATAAGCATGCTGTCAAAACGTCAAACTCAATAGCGGAGCTTTACGACAATCGGGATAGAATAGCGGTTATAAATCGAACCGTGATTTCTTCTATTGATTTTCTGAATACCTATACAGACAAGGAACGGGATAATCTTGGGAAGTTTTCATCAAACCTGTTCACATTGAACACGTTTTATCTGGCGACAAAACGTATTTTGAAGGCAAGCGGCGGCAATGATGAAAAAGATATAGAGTTTCTCTGCCATTTTTGGGAAACCGTTATTAAAAACATTGAGCCATGGCAAGAACTGCTTAAACGCGAGATTTCAAAAGTTGATTTGCGTGAAAATTTTATCATAACTCAGGGCGTTGTTATTCAGGCGTTAGGAGTGCTCGGAAAGTTCTTTTACGACCATCGAAAGGAAAGCAATATTCAAGCGGATTTGGAACTATTAAATAAAATAGATTGGCACAGAACGGCAAAGGATTGGAAATACCGCGTTGTTCGAGCTGACGGAAAAATCCTCACAAGCGAAAAAGCCATTCAACTTGCTGCAATTCAGATCAAAAAAATCATTAAGATTTCTCTTTCCCCGGAAGAAAAAATTCTTGAAGCCCGTTTCAATTCAGAAAAGAGAAAGTAAGGAGAGAAAATGTCTGAAAAATATGAAGCACATGAAACCTCAAAACAAGAAATCTCCATTACAAAAGAATCTGTTGAAGGACTTATGGAAACGGTTCGACGGCTATATTTAGCTGATGATATTCCGTGGGTAATCGGGTATTCGGGAGGAAAAGACAGCACAGCAACGCTTCAACTGGTTTGGCTTGCTCTTAAAGATTTACCTAAATACAAATTCAGAAAAAAGATCCACATTATCAATACGGATACTCTTGTCGAATCCCCGGTCGTATCCCAATGGGTTAAAAGATCGCTTCAAATTTTAGATGAAGCCGCACAGGAACAAGGATTGCCTTTTGTTACTCACCGTCTGACTCCTGAAATGGATAATACATATTGGGTGAATTTCATCGGACGCGGCTATCCGTTCCCGAGAAAACAGCTTCGGTGGTGCACGGATCGACTGAAAATTCAGCCTGTAAACAACTTTGTAAAAAACAAAATCGCGGAACACGGCGAGATTATTCTGGTGATTGGGACACGAAAAGCCGAAAGCGCAAACCGCGCTAGAACAATGACATATTATGAAAAATTGCGTGTTCGGGAATTATTGAGTCCGAGCCAAACAATGGCAAACGAGCTTGTCTTTACGCCTCTTGAAAATTGGAATGACAACGATGTTTGGGTGTTCTTAATGCAATATACAAATCCGTGGGGATACTCAAACAAGGAACTGTTGACCCTATATCGCGGAGCGACCGCAGACGGAGAATGCCCGATGATGGTTGAAAAGGGATTGCCAAGCTGCGGCAAAAGTCGTTTCGGGTGTTGGGTTTGCACAATGGTCGAAAAAGACAAATCAATGGAAGCTATGATCGCGAACGATGAAGAAAAAGCATGGTTAGCTCCGTTACTTGAATTTAGGAACAAATTCGGAGATGAAACAAAAGATCGCGAACGCCGCTCTTTCAGAAAAATGACCGGAGCATTGTTCGGATCATATAAACAACTTCATCACGGCCCTTATAAAAAAGAAATCCGTGAGGAATGGTTAAGAGATTTGCTTTCCATTCAAAAAGAAATTAATGAAAACGCGCCTAACGAGTTTAAGGATTTGGAATTGATTTCTTTGCCTGAATTAAGAAATATCCGACGGATTTGGGTTTTTGAAAAACACGAATTTGACGATGCGCTTCCAAGAATCTATGAGGAAGTGATTGGCAAGCCCTTTGATGATCCTGAATGGACTGCTTCCGAAGATTTCCGCAAGAATGAGTGGGATATTTTGAAAGACGTGGTGAACGAACTCTATCCTGATGAAGAATTGGCGTTTGAAATGGCATATAGTTTAATTGATACTGAAAATCAGTCCAAAAGTCTGAACAAAAGACGCGGCGTTCTTCAAGGTTTGGAAGACTGTATAAAAAAGACCTTTTATAAAAATGAAGAAGACGCGACAAATTACTATATGAACAAAATGGTTCGCAAGAAAGAGCTCGGCGGAAAGTATAACGAAAAAGCCCTCGACGACACTTATGATGAAGCGGCCGCAGAGGAAGAAGAACAATGATTATCAAAAGACTTAAACTTTATAATTTTGGTATCTATGCTTACCTTAATATGTTCGTTTTCAAAGGTGCGGCACCGGTTGTTTTGATCGGTGGTATGAACGGTCGGGGAAAAACGACGTTCTTGGAAGCTGTCCTGCTCGGCCTTTACGGTTCAAACTCGTTCGCGTTTCAGGAAACTAAATTCAAATACAAAGATTATTTGGCGTCATATACCAACAAGACTGACGCTTCGCAGATGGCGTATATCGAAATAGAGTTTTCTATGGAGAAATATGATTCGGAAACCTATACGATTCATAGAGAATGGAGCAAAAAAACAAAGTTTCAAGAGCATGTTTGGGTAAAGAAAAACGGGGAAGACAACGCTTTTCTAACCGAAAATTGGGCGATGTTTATTGAAAACATTTTACCAAGCGCATTGTCCAAATTTTTCTTCTTTGACGGTGAAAAAATAGCGGCGTTAGCGGAAAACAACACATCTGAACAGATCAAAGAATCAATAAAAGCGATGTTAGGAGTTTCCATTCTTGATACATTGGATAACGATCTAAACAAGATTATCTCTAAAATATCGAAATCAAAAAAAGGGAACAGCGAATTAGACCGGCTTGAAACATTAAAGAATGAGAAAGAGAAAGCAATCGCTGATTTGCAGGAAGCTGATTCAAAAATCGCGGATAAAAATGCGGCGATCATCAAACTGAAAGCTAAACTTGAGAACAAGAAGAACGATTATACGCTAAAAGGCGGCGACATCGTTTCACAAAAGCACGATCTTATTTTTAAAAGAGCAGAAAGCATTTCCGCCTTGAATTTGTGTAATGAAAGTCTTGCTGAATTGGCTTCAAGCGAAATGCCTCTGAAAATGGTGTCATTCCTTTTGAACGATATAGAAGTTCAAAGCGAACAAGAGTTTGAACAAAAGAAATATGAAATAACCCTTGAGAAAATAAAGGAATTACAGAGTTCTTTTTCCGACAAGGAACATACGGACATCAGTTCTTTCATTTCGTTCGTTCAGAATAAATTGGCAACGGAAAAGAAAGACACCCTTTACAATTTATCGAACGGAAGTCTATTCAAACTTCACGATTTAATAAAAAACAGAATAGACGCTTCTATTGATAAAGCGAAAAATATAACGAAAGAAAGAGAAAAACACAAAAACTCTATCAACGAAATAGATAACTATCTTTCTGTAGATATAGATGATGAAGTTTTGAATAAACTCTTTAAGGAAATCAAAACACTTGAAAATACAATTTCAGAGGAAGAAATCTCTCTTAAATTTTTAGAAGAACAACGCAAAACATTAAACGGGATTGCTACAAAAGCCGAATCTGAATTTAGCAAAGCGGCGGAGGAGATTTTGTCGTCCATAGAAACGGACGAAGAAGAAGGACGAAGCCTGAAATACTTGTATATGGCTCAAAAAATCTTTGCGGAATATCAGAAAAAACTCCAGGCACGAAAGACCGAAATTCTGGCAAAGGAAATGACGAATTGTTTTACACAGCTTGCGAACAAAAAAAGTCTTGTTTCAAAAATAACAATGGATCCCGTTTCTCTTGATCTCCACTATTTTGACAGTTCAGAAAACGAAATTATAAAAAAACGGCTGTCTTCCGGGGAAAAGCAGTTGATGGTCATATCTTTATTATGGGCTTTAGCGTTATGCTCGAAAAAGAAACTTCCGGTTATTATTGATACTCCGCTGTCCCGACTTGATTCCGCCCATCGAGGTTCTCTCATCAAAACCTATTTCCCGAACGCGAGCGATCAAACAATCATTCTTTCGACCGATACGGAAGTTGATAAACGGTATTACAAAATGATGCGTCCGTTTATCGGCGATGAATACACTTTGGAATATAACGATACAAGCAAACGGACGGTAGTGCGTCGCGGCTATTTTGGTTGGGGAGAATAGCAATGTTTATCAAACAAATTAGACTTTCCGAAACTTCCAAAGAGCGTTTGAGCCGATTAAAAGGAAAAACGGGAATTAAGAATTGGAATATCCTTTGCCGTTGGGCTTTATGCTACTCTTTAAGCGAACAAACCCTTCCAACCGACGTTCCGGTAAATACGGACAGCAATGTAGAGATGTCCTGGTTTACATTCGGCGGTGAATACAGCGATATTTATTCGGCCTTATTGGTTGCCTGGTGTCAAAGAATGAAATTATCCATAGATGAAGAAACGCTTGAAAAGTATTTCAAACTTCATTTAGAACGCGGGATCGCATATCTGTCCGGCACGAACCTGATTAAAAGCATTGATGACTTGTTGAAATTGGCAATCGAGGTCAAGAAATGAGTGTTTATCTTGATTACAATGCTTCCGCTCCCATAGATGAGCGCGTGTTAGAGGTTATGATTGATGTGTATAAAAATGCGATTGGAAATGCAGATAGCAGAACTCATAATTTCGGCGAAAATGCCAGAAAAATAGTTGAGAACGCACGGGAGCAGATTGCTTCTTTATTAAACGTTGATAAGGGAGAGGTTTTTTTTACAAGCGGCTCAACGGAGAGTAATAATATCGCCATTCAAGGATTGAAAGAATATGCGCTTAAAACAGGAAAAACACATATCATTACAACTACGATAGAGCATAAATCCGTATTGGAAACCGCCAAGTATATGCAACGAAACGGCTTTACTGTCGATTTCGTTCCACCTGAACCGAGCGGACGAGTAAATGAGCAGGCGCTTTTCGATAAAATTCAAAAAGACACGCTGCTTGTTTCCGTCATGCATGCGAACAATGAAACCGGAATCATTCAACCTGTCAAGGAAATAGGCGACTTCTTAGCAGGTAAGGATATTTTATTCCATATTGACGCCACGCAAACTTGCGGCAAATTAGTGCCCGAAATCAAGGGATTGAAATATAATATGCTTTCTTTAAGCGCGCATAAATTGAGTGGACCTCAAGGGGTCGGAGCTTTAATTCTGCGAAAAAAAAGATATAAGCTGCCACCGGTAAAGCAAATAATCTTCGGAGGACAACAGGAGCGGGGTATCAGACCGGGAACAATACCGGTCGCGTTGGTCGCTGGATTAGGAAAAGCTTGCCAACTAGCGGAAAATGAATATCAAGAGAACATTCAAAACTGCCGCGAAATCAAAAAAGACATTCTTGGATTGCTGAACAAGTCAAAATTAAAAATAGAAGTGAACGGTGAACCGAATTTTTGTATGCCGAACACATTGAATATTAGTATTAAAGGCATTGAATCAGAAGCTCTTATGCTTTCAACGAAAGATTTTTGCGGTATCTCGAACGGATCGGCTTGCTCTTCGTCAGATTATAAACCAAGCTATGTCCTTTCCAGTATGAAGTTAGATAATGACCGCATATCTCAAGCCGTCCGATTAAGCTGGGGAGGGAAATCCGATAAAGAAAAAATACTAGAGGACTTAACCCTTTTGATTAAAAGAGCCGAAGATCTTGTTTTTTAATTCATTCATTTCTTTGTAAATGGAATACATTTGTTTGTAAAAAGGGATGGCTTTATTATGGCTGATTTCTATAGAGAAGGTCTATTAAAAGATCCTTAACGTCTTCTGTGATTGTTATGGGAAGCACTCCGTAATATAAGGGAGGGTTTTTCAAAGTTCTCTTTAACATTTTTTAATGACTCTTTTAACGATGGAAAGTTATCGTTTAGAGCTTTTACAAAGACCGATATTGACAGCGA
>ULJQ01017807.1_pt1 | contig 16046 bp, 13 predicted proteins | sample 1950941 | NCBI WGS metagenome assembly ULJQ01 (sample SAMEA4835479, study PRJEB28245) | human gut metagenome | biome: gut microbiome; material: fecal sample | place: Denmark | collected 2008
GAAAAACCGAAACAGCTTGCCGTCTATTTGCACGGCATGGGCGGAACGGGGCAATCAAACGTTTGGTTCGCCGAAGAACTTCAAAACGTCATGCCCCACGCGGTTTTTTATGTCCCCGACGGCTTGGAACCGATGGACGGAAACGAAGAAGCACGCCAATGGTTCGATATTCCCAAAGGCTTTAAAGATTCATGGTTGGGACACCATCCCGACGAATTAAAGCCTGCCGCTCGCAAAAAAATCGATGAAATGTATGCGGCGTACGAACCTGCCGCGCTTAAGGTCGTCGAATTTATTCGCGAACGGATGGCTTTTCACGGAATCGGCGCCGAGAATACTTACATTTTCGGCGTTTCTCAGGGCGCCATGCTGGCGGTTCAACTCTTGGGTGAAAGCGATCTGTTGGCAGACGAACGCGAAAACGGCGACCTTGTCCCCGTCGGCGGTGCCATGATTATTGCGGGCTGTCTGCTGAACGCCGCCGAAGTCGAAGCTCATCCGTCTCAATCAAAACCGGAATTCGTTTTAATTCACGGTTCCGAAGACATCACCGTCCCTTACCAAGGGCATTTGTTGACGGACAAAACGCTTTTCCTGAGCGGACAAAAAACCGAAACCAAAGTCATTTGGGGCAAAGACCACACCTTTTTTGAATATCAGGCAATGCCGGATATTTTACGGCTGGCGTCTTTGTGGGGTGAACGCGTTCCCGAAGACGATAACGGCGAAGAATAAAACAAAAAGCCCCGAAAGGGGCTTTTTTCCTGTTTGATTTTGTTGCGTTCTCTGTCATAAAAGATAAGGTCTGTTTGTCGGCGGAGAATAAAAATGCAAGAAACAAACGAACGCAAAAAAGCCGTTCTGATTGACGGTTCGGGATATATTTTCCGTGCTTTTTACGCTTTGCCGCCGATGGGACGCGACGACGGAACCCCCGTCAATGCCGTGTACGGCTTTTGCAATATGCTGATGAAGCTGATCAAGGAAATGCCCGCCGATTATCTGGCCGTCGTGTTTGACGCCGCCCGCATTACCTTTCGTCAAACGATTTATCCCGCGTACAAGGCTACCAGAAAAGATACTCCAGAAGCCTTAATCCCCCAATTTCCGATTTTGCGTCAGGCCGTCGAAGCTTTTGACATCGCTCAAGTCGAAATGGAAGGCTATGAAGCCGACGATTTGCTTTCCACTTACGCCCGTCTTGCCCGCGAACGGGGATTTGACGTAACCATCGTTTCCAGCGACAAAGATTTAATGCAAATGGTCGGTTCGGGCGTAACGATTTTCGATCCGATGAAGCAACGCGTCGTCGATATTGAACAGGTTTTGGAAAAATTCGGCGTAACCCCCGACAAAGTCGTCGACGTGCAGTCTTTGGCGGGAGATTCGACCGACAATGTTCCGGGCGTCGCGGGAATAGGATTAAAAACCGCCGCCCAGCTGATTAACGAATACGGATCGCTGGAAAACCTTTTGGCCAATGCAGAAAACATTAAACAGCCCAAACGCCGCGAAGCGCTGATTCAAGACGCCGAAATGGCTCGCATTTCAAAAAAACTGGTTACGTTGGACGCGTTTGCTCCCGTCGAAGTGCCTTTGGACGCTTTTGCCGTCAAAACGCCGAATATTGAAAAAATCAAGGCTTTCCTTGAAAAGCAAACGTTCAAAAGCCTGCTGTCAAAATTGCCGAACTGGATTGCCGCCCGCGCCGATGCCGCTTTGCATCAAAAGGACAGCGGTGCCGCTCCGCTGCCGATACCGCCGAAAGTCAACAAAGAATATTCTTTAATTCAAATGGTTGACGATTTAAAAAAATGGGTTGACGGCGCCCTTAAAAAAGGAACCGTCGCCATTGATACGGAAACGGATTCCTTATCCCAGACAAGGGCTCGGCTGGTCGGATTTTCGCTGTGTTTCGAAGAGGGCAAAGCCTGTTACGTTCCGTTGCGCCACAAAGGAAAAGAAAAACAGGGAAACCTGTTCGGAACCGAAGACAATTCCATTGAGGAAATTCGCCAAATTCCCGTCAAAGACGCTTTGGAAGTCCTCAAACCTCTTTTGACGGATAAAAGCGTGTTGAAAGTCGGACACAACATCAAATACGACTGGCACGTCTTTGCCAACGAATTCGGAGACGACATTGACATAACGCCGATTGATGACACGATGGTGTTGTCTTATGATTTGGACGGAGCGGCTCACGGGCACGGAATGGACGAGCTGGCAGAATTGTTTTTGGATTATCAAACCGTCCGTTACGAAGACGTTTGCGGCAAAGGAAAGCTGAAAATCACGTTTGACCGCGTCGAATTGCAACCGGCTTGCGACTATGCCGCCGAAGACGCCGACATTACTTTGCGCTTGTACCGTTACTTAAAACAACGCCTGTTAAACGAACGAAGAGTCGAAATTTACGAACTTTTCGACCGTCCCTGCATCTCCGTGCTGTTCAATATGGAACGCAAAGGCATTAAAGTTTGCGAAAAAGAACTGAAAAATTTAAGCGCCGTCTTCGGCGAACGCATGTCGGCGTTGGAAAAACAAATCTTTGAATTGGCGGGCGAAGAATTTAATTTAAATTCGCCGGGGCAAACGGGAAAAATCCTGTTTGATAAAATGGGGTTAAAGGGCAGCACGAAAAACGCGAAAACCGGTTCATGGTCAACCGAAGCCGCCGTTTTGGAAACTTTGGTTGACGAAGGCGTCGAAATTGCCGCAAAAATTCTGGAATGGCGCCAGTATTCAAAGCTGAAAAGCACGTATTCCGACGCACTGCAAGAACAAATCAATCCGAAGACCCGTCGCGTCCATACAAACTTTATGCAAACGGTAACGTCGACGGGACGCTTGTCTTCCAACGATCCCAATTTGCAAAACATTCCCGTCCGTTCCGAAGAAGGGCGCGAAATCCGTCGCGCTTTTATCGCCGAAGACGGAAAAGTCCTGCTATCGGCAGACTATTCTCAAATCGAATTGCGTCTGATGGCTCATGTCGCGAACGTACAGGGATTAAAAGACGCTTTTGCAAAAGGGATCGACATTCATGCTGCCACAGCCTCAAAAATGTTTCACGTCCCCGTCGAAGGGATGGATCCCATGGTGCGTCGCCGCGCAAAAGCCATCAATTTCGGAATTATTTACGGTATTTCCGCTTTCGGTTTGGCGCGACAGCTGGGCATTTCCAGAACGGAAGCCCAAGAATACATCAATGCGTATTTTGAACGTTATCCCGAAATCAAAGCTTTTATGGAAGACACGGTTTCTTTTGCCCGCTTAAACGGGTACGTCATGACGCCTTTCGGTCGCAAATGTTCGGTCGGGAACTTGAACGACCGCAATGCCGCACGCCGTGCTTTTGCAGAACGCGCCGCCGTCAATGCTCCCATACAGGGCGGCGCCGCCGATATTATTAAAAAAGCCATGCTCAGACTCCCGGACGCGTTGATTCAAAACGGGCTGAACGGGAAAATGTTGTTGCAAGTCCACGACGAACTGGTTTTGGAAGTCCCGAAAAATGAAATCGACGCCACGGCAAAAATCGTAAAAGACGTCATGGAAAACGTTTTTTCGCTAAGCGTTCCCCTGATCGTCGAAGTCGGAACCGGCGAAAACTGGGCTGAAGCCCATTAGTAAAGCAAGGATAAAATTATGGAAAAATTATCAGTCTACATGATAACAAAAAACGAAGAAAAACGTCTGGAACGCTCTCTTGAAGCCGTATCAAAAGTCGCCGATGAAATCGTTATCGTCGACAACGGCAGCACGGACAAAACCGAAGAAATCGCAAAAAAGTTTAATGCCGTTTTCGTTTATAATACGTGGAAAAGCTTTTCCGCCCAAAAACGCTACGCCCAAAACCTGTGCGCCAATAAATGGGTTCTGAACGTGGACTCCGATGAAGTTTTGTCCGACGATTTAATTAAAGAAATCAACAGCCTCAAAGAAAATTTCACGAAGAACGCCTATAAACTGCGTGTCAAAGACATGTATCCCGGATGGAAAAAGCCGCGCCTGCTTTCCAGAACGTACAATAACGTCCGCCTGTATCACCGTGACTATATGGATATGCCCGACGATTACAGCAACGACCGTCCCGTTGCTTTGAAAAAAAACGTCACCGTCGGAAATTTAAAAGCTCCCGTCTTGCATTATTCCTACATCGATTTGACGCAAAGAATCGATAAATGGAACAGGTATTCTTCCGAATTTATGAAAACGGCAAAAGGCAAAAAGAAAAAATATTCTTCTTTGCGGCTGGCGATGGAATTCCCGTTTCAGTTTTTGCGCTATTATTTTGTGCGCCGCTATATCTTTTGCGGCTTTTACGGATTGGTCGAATCAATGACGGCTGCCTATTTCCGATTCGTCAAAATCGCAAAATTCCGTGAAGAAGAAATCTTTGAACGCGAAAAGATAAATGCCGAAAAACGTTAATCCGCATTAACGTTTTTTAACAAAACCATCAAAGCCTTTGCGGCGACATCGCATGCTTTGGCGGCGTTTGTTTCGAAATCTCCGAAAGAGTGAGTCCGCGTATCCGACATTGCCCGAATAACGGTGAACGGCACATCCCACAGCGTGGCGATTTGAGCAACCGCCGCGCTTTCCATATCGATACAAACGGCATTGCACGTTTTTTCCAATTCGTTTTTCTTTTCTTCTTCGGCAAAGGCATCCAAAGTTGCCAAAGTTCCCCGTCTGAATTCCGACGGAGCGTTCAGCCTGTCAGGCAAAAAGCCGTCCGTTTCCGAAAACGACGGATTGCCGCGAAACATCGGCATTGCCGATTCCGTTACGCCCGTTTTACACAAAGGCCCGCCCAAATAAACGTCGCCGTGAACGACATGATCCGGAACGACAACGTCAAACAAAGAAACAGCCGGATCAACCGCCCCTGCGACGCCGCACACAATAATATGGGAAGGATGATACGCCATAATGATTTTCTGAGCTTTTGCCGCCGCGAACGTTTTTCCGACACCGCATCTGGCCAACACCAAATCCAGTCCGTTCAACGCAAAATGTTTTTCTTCAAATCCGCCTTCCAGCGTTTCGCCCCAAACGCCCAACACGTTTTCAACGGCGCGAAATTCCATATCCATCGGACACAACACGGCAACAATCGGCTTCATCTTTTCCTCCGTTTTTTTTCGCAGCTACTGTAAGCAAGCTGTTTTTGTTTGTCGATAAAAAAAAGGCTGTTATGATAAGCAAAGAACGACTTTCATAAGGCATTAACGATGAATAAGTGGCAAAAACGTTTTTTTGATTTGGCAAAGCTGGTCGCAACATGGTCGAAAGACCCGTCTTCACAGGTCGGAGCCGTTATTGTGGACGACAAGAAACGGATCGTTTCGGTCGGCTTCAACGGACTGCCAATCGGGGTCAAAGACACGGAAGAACGTTTGAATACCCGAGAAATCAAATACGAACTTATCGTTCATGCGGAAGCCAATGCGATTTTAACCGCACCGAAATCCGTTGCCGGTTGTACGATTTATGTCCATCCCTATCTGCCGTGTTCCAGATGTGCGGGCGCGATTATCCAATCGGGCATTAAAAAAGTCGTGGTGGAAGACCGTCCGATTCCCGAACGTTGGCTGAACAACTTCATGCTTGCCAAATCCATTTTGGAAGAAGCCGGCGTCGAAATAGAGATCGTCGCGCAGGATGAAGAAGCAAAAAATTAAAGCTTTTCAAAGACTTCGGGACGAAACAGCGACAACATTTTACGTACCCGTTCTTTGATGGCTTCGTCGGAAATCATCAGTTCGGGGTCAATTTTATCTTCTTCGGGCATAATGGTCATAATCTTGGTTGCCGATGCCGAAGAATAGATCAAAGCCGGCCACGTCATTAAAATAAAGGTCGGCAAATTAATTTGTCGGCTGATAATGCCTTGTTCTTTGGCTTTTTTAAACAGGGGAAAAATGCCGCGCGTTTTTTGGGCGACCCGTTCTTTAAACGCGTGAATCAGAGTCTTATCTCCCGTCAGCGTTTCGGATCCGACCTGTATCATCAAAGCGGGATATTTCGCCGAAGCCTTTGCAATAAAAAATAAAACGTGTTCCATGTTGTCGTACACGGAATCCGTCGCAGGTCCCGGAACCAGAGGAATCAAATATTCTTCAAATATTTCATTTAATACCCGATCCAGATATTCTTCCTTGCTTTTAAAGTTATAGACAAACATTCCGGGATTGACGCGGGCTTTTTTACAGATTGCGCTGATAGTCAAACCGTTAATGCCGTTTTTTAACAGCATTTTTTTGCCGGTTTCTATCAAAAGCCTGTCCGTTCCTTTATTCGGTCTGGGCACTTTTAGATATTCCTGTCAAATTTATACACTCCTATAATTTCGGTATAAAACGAAATCGATTTCGTTTCAATAGAATTAAAATCTAACCTATTTGATAGGTAGAAAAACTTTTTCATATTATATATCTTTTAGATGTAATCTTAATTTTGTTATTACGAGGGAAAAATGAAAAAAATACTCTTTACGCTGGCTTTGGCATTAACCTGCTTTGTGACGGCAGCTCATGCCGAATCGAAAAAAGTCGCTTTCGGAACCGTTTCCGCCGTCAATGTCGACAATAAAACATTTTCTATCAAAGGTGATGACGGAAAACACTATACGTTCCAAGTCAACCCCAAAACCGAAATGGAAGTTAAACACGATTTTTGGTTCGATTCCTGCGTCGATCTGAATGAATTGGAAAAAGGTTGGTGGGTGAAAGTGAAATACTATCCCATGAATCCGACTCATTTTGTCGCAGATGAAGTTGATATTCATAAATAATCGGATATAAAATACCTTTCGTCTTTTTGTTAAACGAAGGTATTTATGACGAACTTTTTATTGATCTCAAATCCGAAGTCCAGCTCTTTTAACAAAGAAACTCTGGCTGATGCCGTTGCTTCTTTCGAAAAAGCCGGACATGTCGTGTCTGTCTGTGAAACTTCCCATAAAGGTGACGGCGCAAAAATCATGGCCGCCGCCGATCATGAAAAAACTCCCGCCGTCATCGTCGCAGGCGGCGGCGGTTTGGTGTCCGAAGTCATCGATGCTTTGATGAACCGTGACGATTACGATAAATTCACCTTCGGCATTATTCCGATGGGGGCTTTAAACGTGCTGGCGTTGGAAATGGGTTTGACGGAACCCAATGCTGCCATCGCCGCCATATGCTCGGGGAAAATACAAAAAATTACCTTGGGTCAGGCGAAAACTCCCGAAGGAACCCGTCTGTTCACCGTACTGGCTGGCGCCGGAAACGATACATGGGTCGTAAAAAAACTGAACCTGAAGCTTAAAAAATGTTCGGGAAAATGGGAATTCTTTAAAACGTTCCTGCGCGTTTCCCTGATTTCTTCAATTCCTTCGGTCAAAGCGGAAATCGACGGCCGCCCTTATGACGGAGACATGATTTGCGCCTGTAACGGAAAATATTACGGCGGACCTTTCAGAGCCGCGGAACTGTCCGATCTGAGCGAAGACGAATTCGAAGTCGTTATCTTGAAAAAAGTGACCTTGTTCGATTTGATGAAGCATATCTTTTCGGCTCCCATGAAATACTTGTTGCCAGAAATGAACGCCGTTGCTCTCAAAGCAAAAACTTTGAAAATAACCTCAGATGCTCCGGCGTATCCATTGCAAATCGACGGAGACATCATAAATACTCTGCCGGCGGAAATCTCCGTTTTCCCCAAAAAGCTGGCTTTGTACACGCGATTGAAAATCGATAAAAAATGATTTGGAACCCGATCTCTCTTGCCGCCCTGCTGACGCTTTGCTCGGTTTTGTGCCAGTGGACGGCTTGGAGATTCAGGTTGCCCGCCTTGGTTCTGCTGAGCTTGTGCGGCATCATTCTGGGACCCGTCTGCGGCATTATTTCCCCCGAAGCGTTCTTCGGCAAAAATTTAGCACCCCTATGTTCACTTGCCGTCGCCGTCATCTTGTTTGAAGGCGGCATGAACCTGCACTTTGCGGAATTGCATTCCACAAAAAAAGCCGCTTTAGGCATGATTGTTTTCGGCGCACCATTGGGATGGGCGTTGATTTCTTCGGGATTATATTTCATCGCGGGATTTAGCATTCCCGTCTCCGTTATGACGGGCGGACTGTTGGTCGTTACGGGACCGACCGTCATTATGCCCATGTTAAGGCAAGCGCGGTTAAACCCTCGCGTTTCTTCCGTCCTGAAATGGGAAGGCATCGTCAATGACCCTATCGGCGCGCTGTTCGCAACGCTGACCCTTGAATATTTCAGCTCTGCCGTTATTCGTCACGCCCCCGCAAAAGCTGCTTTGTTCCTTTGCGGCGCCGTCTTGCTGATTTCTTTAATGTCGTGCCTGACGGGGTTGTTCCTGTCCGCCGCATTCAGAAAAAATTGGGTGCCGGAATTCCTGAAACCGCTGTTTACTTTAGCTGCCGCCGTTTGCGTTTATGCCGCAGGAAATGCCTTGCAAAACGAAGGCGGATTAGTCGCCGTTACCGTCTTGGGAATGACGTTGGCAAACGTCCCGTTCCCTTCTTTCGAAGAACAACGAAGATTCAAAGAATATTTGACGACATTGCTGGTTTCTTTCGTCTTTATTATCCTGACGGCGACGTTAAAGCCAGAAGCGTTATTAAACTTGCCCGAAAACGTTCTTTTGTTCGTCTTTTGCCTGCTGTTTCTGATCCGCCCCTTAACCGTATGGTTGGCAACCGCCAAATCGGGGCTGACTTTGCAGGAACGCGCGTTCATCGGATGGATTGCTCCGCGAGGCGTCGTTTGCGTCGTCGTCGCGGGCTTGTTCGCTCCGAAAATGACGGCACTGGGATATGAAGACGCAAAAATCCTTGTCCCCATGATTTTTTGCATCGTCTTTTCAACCGTCATTTTGCACGGGTTCACCATCCGACCTTTTGCTAAACGACTCGGATTGATTCCCAAAGGCAAAGAAGGAGTCTTTATCGTCGGCGCATCGCCCTTAACAGCCGCTTTGGCGGAAATTCTTATAAAGCAGGACGTCCCCGTTTTGGTCGCGGACGGAAATTGGCAAAAACTAACCGCTTTGCGCCAGGCGAGAATCCCGACGGCTTACGGAGAACCTCTTGCCGATTCTTTTGAACATCAGGTTGATTTGACGCCTTATTCCATTCTGTTGGCCATGAGCGACAATGCCGCGTACAACACTTTGGTTTGTTCTCATTTTTCTTACGAATTCGGCGGAAATAAAAGCCTGCAAACGCCCGAAGACCATGAAGAAAAGAAATTCCACGCTTATCAAACGGCGGCGAAGCAAAGTATCCTGATTTCAGAATCGGAAAGTTTTGAAAAGCTGCAAAAGAAATTATTTTCGGGCTGGACATTCGGTGCCACGAAAATAACGGAAAAATTCACCTATAATGATTTCTTGCAAAAAAACGGACAGAATACCGTTGCCGTTGCCGTATTAAACGATGGAGGAAACGTCCGTTTTGCCACTGCGGAAAAGCCTTTGATACCGAAAAACGGAGAAACTTTGGTTTATTTTGCGGCGCCGCACGGTTTTCTAAGCCGTCTTATCCATCAACAGCCCGGTTAAAAAACCGACCAAATCGTCCGTTTGATAATCGCAAAAATCGGGACGATCCGATATTTTATTGTATCTGTTGTCCCGTTCGTTCGTCGTGATCCAAACGGTTTTCATACCGATATCGTGAGCCGTTTTCAGGTTTGTTTGGCTGTCGTCAAACATAATGGCGGTTTGAGGAGAAATATTAAACGCTTTCAACATGTTCCGATACGTTTTTTCCGCAGGTTTCGGCAGATACGCAGCCTCTCTTATGCTGAAAATGCCGTCAAAGCAATTGCGAATTCCCAAACGTTCGGTAACGCGTTCGGCATGTTGATAAGCACCGTTGGTAAAGACGTATTTTTTTCCGGGCAGCTCGTCCAGACAAGTTTTCAGCGCGGGATTTTCTTTCAGGCACGACAAATCCAGCTCGTGCACATAATCCGTAAAGCTTTCGGGCGCAATATTGTGTTCCAGCATCAATCCCCTGACCGTGGCGCCGTACTGTTTATAATATTCTTTTTGAATTTCAAACGCTTCTTCTTCGCCGACGTTCAGCACTTGCATAATAAACGACTTTATGCGTTTAGCCATCTGGTTGAAAATTTCTTCCGAAGACGGATACAATGTATCGTCCAAATCAAAAATCCAGTTGGTTATGCCTTTTAAGTCTGTCGCGATTCGATTCATTTTTTTACTCTGAAACCTTATGAGGGGAAGTTTATTATAGCGCGAACAGTTTAATAAAAGTCTAATTATTCCGTCGGCGTTTTTTGCTTCTTTTGTTTTTATATGGTATATAATAACATGAAATTTCAAGCGAGGTGGAATATGGAAACAAGAGTAGCCCTGATCGGCATCGTCGTCGAAGATATGAATTCCGTTATGGAATTAAACAATATACTGCATGAATACAACTCGTATATCATCGGGCGTATGGGATTGCCGCATCGCGAAAAAAACATCAGCATCATCAGTGTCGCCGTTGACGCGCCCCAAGATATTATCAGCGCGCTGTCCGGAAAACTGGGAATGCTGGCGGGGATTTCCACCAAAACCGTTTATTCAAAGTAACTTGCCGCCATACTGACGGAAAAGGTTCGCCCTGACCCGAAAGGAGAAATTTATGTACGATCCGAAATCTTTGAAAGCCGAAGATTTCATCAATCATGATGAAATTCTTGAAACATTGGCTTATGCCGAAGCTCACAAAAACGACCTGCCTTTAATAGAAACCGTTCTTGCCAAAGCCGAAGAACGCAAAGGTTTGTCCCACCGTGATGCCGCAGTCCTTTTAGCATGCGAAGATCCCGTCACAAACGAAAAAATCTTTAAACTGGCAGAACAAATCAAAAAAGACTTTTACGGCAACCGTATTGTCTTATTCGCGCCGCTTTATCTGTCGAACTACTGCGTCAACGGTTGCGTTTATTGCCCGTATCACGCCAAAAACAAACACATTCGCCGCAAAAAACTGACTCAGGAAGAAATCAAACGCGAAGTCATCGCTTTGCAGGATATGGGACACAAACGTCTGGCTTTGGAAGCCGGCGAAGACCCCGTCAATAACCCGATTGAATATATTTTGGAAAGCATCAAAACCATCTATTCAATCAAACACAAAAACGGTTCGATCCGCCGCGTCAACGTCAATATTGCCGCAACGACGGTTGAAAACTACCGCAAACTGAAAGAAGCCGGAATCGGTACCTATATTCTGTTTCAGGAAACATACAACAAAGAATCGTATGAAAAACTGCATCCGACGGGTCCGAAGCACAATTACGCCTACCACACCGAAGCGATGGATCGCGCGATGGAAGGCGGAATTGACGACGTCGGATTAGGCGTTTTGTTCGGATTGGAATCTTACAAATACGAATTTTCCGGACTGTTGATGCACGCCGAACATTTGGAAGCCGTCCACGGCGTCGGTCCGCACACAATCAGCGTGCCGCGCATCTGCCCCGCCGACGACATCGATCCGACTTCGTTCAAAGACGCTTTGTCCGACGATTTGTTCGCGAAAATCGTCGCCTGCATCCGCATCGCGGTTCCTTATACGGGCATGATCGTTTCCACGCGTGAAAGCCAAAAATCGCGCGAACGAGTTTTGCATTTGGGCATTTCCCAAATCAGCGGCGGATCACGCACCAGCGTCGGCGGATACGTACAAAAGGAAACCGAAGAAGAAAATTCCGCTCAGTTCGATTTGTCGGACACGCGCTCACTGGACGAGATTGTCAACTGGCTGATGAAAATGGGATATATTCCGTCTTTCTGCACGGCGTGCTACCGCGAAGGGCGCACGGGCGACCGCTTTATGGCTTTGTGCAAAAGCAAGCAAATTCAAAACTGTTGCCACCCGAACGCTCTGATGACGTTAAAAGAGTATTTGGAAGACTACGCATCGGAAGAAACAAAACAAGTCGGATACGATTTAATCCGCCGCGAATTGAACAATATTCCGAAAGAAAAAGTCCGCGCGGTTACCGAAGAACGTCTGGAAAAAATCGAACACGGAGAACGTGATTTCAGATTTTAAACCGACTCCCGAACAAAAAAAGCTCCCGAAAACGGGAGCTTTTTTATACGGGAATCCGTCGCCGTCATATCAACAATACGCCCAACAACTGAGCCGCCAAAATACGCAACGCCAAAGTCAACGGATAAACCGTGGCATACCCCAACGGCGCCGCGTCGGCACCCGACATATTGGAAATAAACGTCAATGACGGCAGGCTTGTAATACATCCCGACAGCGCGCCGCAAAGCGTCAGGTAATTCATCTTTTTATACAGTTTCATAAACAACCCGACCGAAAACAGCGGAACCGCCGTAATCAAAATACCCATTCCGATAAGCGACAAACCTTCTTTGCTGGCGATCAAGCCGAAGAACCCCGCTCCCGAAGACAATCCGACGACTGCCAGAAACAAAATAATGCCCAAGTCTTTAAAGGCTTTTAAAACCGTCGGCGGCGTATAAAAAATAATACGTCCCAAAGACCCTCTGTACGACAACAGCAACGCCGTTACCAACGGCCCGCCCGAAGCTCCCAGAGTCAAAGGCGTTTCTATTCCCGGCAAACGGAACGGAATCAACCCGATTAAAATCCCCAGCATCATGCCGATAAAGAACGGAATAAAGCGTGTCGTGTTTAACGCTTCGGTACTGTTGCCCAAGTACCGAACCAAAGGCAAAACATCAATGGCTTTTCCGACGACAACGACCGAATCGCCGTACGCCAGTTTTAAGTCAGGCAACGGCGACAAGGAAATGCCGTTTCTGATCACGCGGGAAATCACCCAATGGCGGCGGGCATGTCCCATAATTTTGCGCAACGGCTTTCCGACCCGAGAAGGCTTTGTCACGCGCAAGGTCTGAGATTGAATTTTATTTGCGCTTTCCGCCATCAAATCGCGTTTCGGATCGACCTGAAACAGCATGGATACGGTTTCAAAATAGCTTTTCGGTCCGAACAGCAACAAAACGTCCCCGACCTGCAATTTCGTATGTTCGTGAGGCACCAGATATTCGTCACCGCGTTTCATTCTTGAAACCGCCATGACGTAATGCACCATTTTTAAAAAATGCCCGATTTCAATGCCGTTAAAGTTCGGGTTGTTCACGACGACGTTAAAGGCTTCCATCTGAGGATTATCCTGAGCTTTGCGATATTCATAAGAAGCCACTTCGTCTCCGATATTAACGCGGCAAACGAATTTTAACGCGATAAAGACCATAATACTGGATAAAATCGTGAACGGATAAGCCAGAGCATATGCCAACCCTGCGTTTGCGATTTCTTCGGCTTTGACGCCCAGTTCTCCCAAAATCTGCTGAGCCGCCCCCAATGCCGGCGTGCTGGTAACCGCCCCCGAATAAAGACCCAAGGTTTCCGAAAGCGATATGCCCGAAAATTTATAAATCAGCACGGCGATAAACGTGCCCAAGATAACGACCGTCAAAGCGATCAAATTTAAAGTCAGCCCGTTTTTTCTCAAAGACGCGAAAATTCCCGGACCGACGCTTAACCCCATAGAATAAATAAACAGAATCAATCCGAATTCGCGCAAAAACGCCAATACGTCCGTATTCAGCGAAACTCCGCCGAAATAAAGGAAATGTCCCGCAATCAATCCGGCGAACAGCACGCCGCCCATTCCGATGCTGATGCCTTTGAACTTCAGATTTCCAAGGAAAATACCGCAAAAAGAAGTAACGCAGATGCACAAAATCGTCAAAATAGTCAAAGACATGGCATTCACCGCAGCTTGAGTTATGTTTTTTCTTATTTTACAGGTTATTACAAATAAATAAACAAAATCATAATAAAAAAAATTTATATTTAAAAAGCCCTCTGCCTTTACAGACAGGGGGCTTTTTACTGGTGCCGCAGGAGAGATTTGAACTCCCGACCCACGCATTACGAATGCGTTGCTCTACCAGCTGAGCTACTGCGGCGCTTGGTGTCCTTTTATATCGTTTTAATCCCGACTGCAAGAACTTTTTTATATTTTTCCGACGAAATATAAAAAATCCAAGCCGAACGCTTTTTATACGTCCAAATTGACAACGTTCAGAGCATTATCCTGTATGAAATCGCGGCGCGGTTCCACAACATCGCCCATCAACATCGAAAATACGGCTTCAGCCTGATCAAAATGGTTGATCTTTACCTGCAACAAAGAACGCGCATTCGGATCCAGCGTCGTTTCCCAAAGCTGTTCGGGGTTCATTTCGCCCAGTCCTTTATAACGCTGAATCGAAATCCCTTTCCGTCCGACTTTCGATATCGCATCCGAAAACGCCGTCGGTCCCGTCAGTTTAAATTCCGCATCTTTCGTCTTAAACAGACTCGTCTTCTTATAAAATTCCAACAAATCTCCCGAAAGCTCGTTTAACTTGACGGCTTCGCCGCTGGTATAAATATTGACATCCAGCGCAAACGTTTCCGTAACCCCGCGCAACGTACGGCTGAAAACAAACGAACCGTCCGCAAAAACGGCTTTCCATCCGCGTTCGTATTCAGGTTCGATTTCGTTCAGACGTGCCGCAACTTCCGAAACACAAACGCCCGCTTTCGACGCATCGTTATAAACGTCGGGATTGAATAATCCGTGAATTGCCGACTGTTCGATAATCTTTGCCGGAATTTTTGCCGACAGGGTTTCGATTAAATGTCTGGCGGAACGTGCTTCTTCCGCTTGGCGAACCAAGTCCGCCCCCGCCAGCTGAACGCCGTCATAGCGAACCAAAACGGCGTCTTGCGTCGCCATGTTGATCAGATAATCTTCCATGGCGCGGTCGTCTTTTAAGTAAATTTCCGAATTGCCGCGACGGGCGCGATAAAGCGGCGGCTGAGCAATATAAACATAGCCGCGTTCTATCAGTTCGGGCATCTGGCGGAAGAAAAACGTCAACAACAACGTCCGAATATGCGCACCGTCAACGTCAGCATCCGTCATGATAATAATCTTATGATACCGGCATTTATCCGCATTAAAGTCGTCTCTGCCGATTCCCGTTCCGAACGCCGTCACCATCGTGCCGATTTCCGCCGAGCTCAACATTCTGTCAAAACGGGCGCGTTCAACGTTTAAAATCTTGCCTCGCAACGGCAATATTGCTTGTGTCGCACGGTTGCGTCCCTGTTTCGCAGAACCGCCTGCGGAATCACCTTCCACCAAAAAGATTTCGGACAAAGCGGGGTCGCGTTCCTGACAATCCGCCAGCTTTCCGGGCAAGGAAGAAATGTCCAAGACGCCTTTACGGCGGGTTAAATCCCGTGCACGACGCGCCGCTTCGCGCGCGGCGGCGGCTTCAACGACTTTGCCGATGATCTTGCGCGCTTCCACAGGATGTTCGCCCAGCCATTTTTCAAGCTTGTCTCCGACGATGCCTTCCACAACGGGACGGACTTCCGAAGAAACCAGCTTGTCTTTCGTTTGAGACGAAAATTTCGGATCGGGAACCTTGACCGACAAAACGCACGTCAACCCTTCGCGCATATCTTCGCCCGAAAGCTCGACTTTTTCTTTCTTTAACAGCCCCGTTTCCGCCGCATACGCGTTAATCGTGCGGGTCAGTGCGCCGCGGAACCCCGCCAAATGCGTCCCGCCGTCGCGTTGCGGAATGTTGTTCGTAAAGCAAAGCGTCGTTTCGTGGTAACCGTCCGTCCATTCCATCGCCAAATCAACGGTTATTCCGTTCTTTTCGCCCGAAATGGCAATCGGCTCTTCATGAATGGATGTTTTTGAGCGGTCAATAAAACGCACAAACTCCAGAATCCCGCCCTCATAGCAAAATTCGACTTCGCGGGGATTGCCGGGACGTTCGTCCTTTAAATGCAAATGAACGCCCGAATTCAAAAAAGCCAGTTCGCGCAAACGGTGTTCCAAAGTATCAAAATTGAAAACCGTATCCGAAAACGTTTCCGAAGACGGCATAAACGTTACTTCGGTACCCGTTCTGTCCGCAGGCACGGCATCGCCCAC
>ULJQ01001296.1_pt1 | contig 15782 bp, 17 predicted proteins | sample 1950941 | NCBI WGS metagenome assembly ULJQ01 (sample SAMEA4835479, study PRJEB28245) | human gut metagenome | biome: gut microbiome; material: fecal sample | place: Denmark | collected 2008
TGATGAAGGGTGTTGCTGCCCAGATGTCAGCTCTCGACCAAGACCAGATTGCAGCCTTCGAGAAGGCTGGCAACATCACTTTGAACGTAGATGGTCAGGAAGCAGTCGTAGAGGTTGCAGACGTGGAGATTATCTCTGAGGATATTCCAGGATGGCTCGTTTCTAATGATGGTAACTTGACCGTAGCCCTTGAAGTAGAGTTGACTCCTGAGTTGAAGAAGGAGGGTATGGCTCGTGAGTTGATCAACCGTATCCAGAACCTTCGCAAGGAAACTGGTTTGGAGATTACCGACCGCATCAAGGTGACCGTGGCTCCTCATGATGAGACCCATGCCGCAATCGAGGCATTTGGCGACTACATCAAGGGACAGGTGTTGGCTGATGCCATCACAGAGGCAGACAACAATGGTGCAGAGACCGAGTTTGATGACTTCAAGTTGAACATTCTCGTAGAGAAGAACTAAGTATCTCGGGAGTGTCTAGATAAACAATCATAATAGGTCACCGCCTAGCGATGACACGTCGCATGGCGATGACCTGTTTTTTTCCTAATAATAACTTTATAACAATTAACGTCTATGGCTAACGAAAAACTACGTTATAGCGATGAGGAACTGGAAGAGTTCCGCGCTATTATTGATGAGAAATTGAAAGTGGCTCGCCAAAACTATAAGGAGATGATGGCCCAGTTGAATCATTCTGATAGTAATGATGTGGTGGATACATCACCTACCTACAAGGCTTTGGAAGAGGGTAGTGAAGCACAGAGTAAGGAAGAAATCATCCAGATGGCACAGCGCCAGCAAAAGTTCATCGTGGGCTTGGAGGCTGCGCTCGTTCGTATTCAGAACAAGACCTACGGCATCGACCGTGAGACGGGTGAGTTGATTCCAAAGGAGCGTCTGCGTGCTGTACCTCATGCTACATTGAGTGTCGCTTCCAAGGAAGCAAGAAAACATAAATAGATGAAAGAAAATAAAAACAAAATAGGATGGCTCGTCACGGCTATGGTGTTGATTCTCTTGGTGATAGACCAGATTATCAAAGTTTACGTTAAAACCCATTTCTGCCTTGGCGAGTCAGTCCGTGTCACCGACTGGTTCTTTATCGACTTTGTAGAGAACAACGGTATGGCTTGGGGAATGTCGTTTATTGGCAAGTTCTGGCTCAGTTTGTTGCGTACGATAGCCATCGTTGTCCTCGTTTGGTACTTGCATCGTATCATCAAGGCTGGCACCCATCGCAAGATATACATCTTCTTGGTGGCGTTGGTGCTGACGGGTGCGATAGGCAATATGATCGACTCAATGTTCTATGGGTTGATGTTCTCTGCCTCCTCACCATACTATGTGGCATATCAAGTGCCATTTGGCTCTGGTTATTCCGAGTTCTTCATGGGCAAGGTGGTGGATATGTTCCGTTTCCCATTCTTTACCTACACTTGGCCTGATTGGGTGCCATTCTTTGGGGGAAGTCAGGGGACGTTTTTCGACCCAGTATTCAATTTCGCCGACTCGTGCGTCTCTGTAGGCGTGATTTCGTTGCTCCTCTTCTGCCGACCAGAACTGGAGAAGTTGGGAGGAAGTAAGAAAAATGACTAAACATTTGGATATGAAATCATTACATAAGGTATTCTTGAGTATGTCTTTCTTGGCGATTGCGCTTGTCTTCTTGCAAGCGTGCAAGCCTTCCATCCCTAGCCAATATCTGTCTAAGGATGAGATGGAGGATATTCTCTATGAGTTTCATATCGCCGAGGCAATGGCTCACGAGAACTATGATGCTCAACAGAAGGGGGATATGATAGCTTATCGTGAGGCTATCTTCAAAAAGCATGACATCACCCAAGCCGACTTCGATTCTTCTATGGTGTATTACATGCGCCATACCAAGCTGATGCACGACATCTATGTGAAGTTGGGCGACCGACTGACGGCTGAGGCGAAATCCTTGGGTGTGGATGTCAACAATATGAATCAGTATGGTGACGTGGCTTCGGGCGATACCACCAATGTATGGAAGGATGCAAGCGCCTTGGTGCTTTCCACCTATCAGCCATACAATTATCATAGCTTTGAGATACCAGTCGATACGGCATTCCATAAGGGTGATAAGTTGATTCTCGACTTCGAGAGCCAATTCCTCTATCAAGATGGTATGCGTGATGGCATCGCAATGTTGGCTATCACCCTCAAGAATGACAGTGTCATATCCAATACCATCCGTATCACTAGTTCCCAACATTACATGACGGAGTTGGAAGATCGTGATAGCATCGGTATCAAGAGTGTGAAAGGCTATTTCCTCTTGAATCGCGGTGATTTCGTATCGGGCAGTTCGTCATCTACCACCTTGAAGCTGATGTTTATCGAGAATATCAAGTTGGTGAGAATGCATGCGCGCAAACCGGTAACACCTGAGAATCCTTCTGCTTCGGGAGATTCAGCATCTACTCATAGTCCAAATAATGCAGGAGTCAATCCAGATGCCTCGATGGCACCTACACCTCCAGGTGGTCCTCGTCCTGTCTTGTCTTCTCCTACGGGTCGTCCTCTTCCTCCTAATCGATTGGAGAAGATTCAGGTCGAAACTGATGGAAACAGACCTAGGAATTAAGGGAATCTCTCAATGAAGAGCTAGACATGGAAGATTTAAGAAGATGTGGAGCGCATGAGGTGCGTCTTTCTGATGGCAATGTCCTCTCACAAGCCGTGGTGGAGATTTCTGATGGAAGAGTAGTCAACTACTTCGAGTTTCAGGATGAGTTGCCTATGACGGAATGGCTCGGTGGTGTCATTGAGGTGAAGCGTGATGAGGAGGGCATCCTTCGTGCTTTTCATCAAGGCAAGAAGTTGTGACACAATGGATGTCGTGTAAGATATACTACTGAGTGTAAGACAAACAAAGTAATCAATCAATTAAAAATAGAATAATATGTTAAGTGTAGATCAATTAGAAGATAAGTTGATAGACTTGGCTTTTGCTGAGGATATCGGTGATGGCGACCATACAACCTTGTGTTGTATTCCTGAGGATGCCATGGGTAAGAGTCACTTGCTCATCAAGGAAGATGGTGTTTTGGCTGGTGTTGAAATGGCAAAGAAGGTGTTCGCTCGCTTCGACCCTACGATGAAGGTAGAGGTACTTATTCAGGATGGTACTCCTGTGAAGAAGGGTGACATCGCCATGATCGTGGAGGGCAAGACTCGCTCTTTGCTTCAGACAGAGCGCTTGATGCTCAACATCATGCAGCGTATGAGTGGTATCGCTACCATGACAGCTAAGTATGTGAAGCGTTTGGAGGGTACCAAGACACATATCTTGGATACTCGAAAGACGACACCAGGTCTCCGTATGTTGGAGAAACAGGCAGTGAAGATTGGTGGCGGTATGAACCATCGCATCGGTCTCTTCGACATGATTCTCTTGAAGGACAATCACATCGACTTCGCTGGTGGTATCGACAACGCTATCGATCGTTGCCATGCTTACTTGAAGGAGAAGGGCTTGGACTTGAAGATTGAGATTGAGGTTCGTAGCTTCGATGAGTTGGACCAGGTATTGAAGCACGGCGGTGTCAACCGTATCATGCTCGACAACTTCTCTGTGCCTGACACCAAGAAGGCTGTTGACATCATCGCTGGCAAGTATGAGACTGAGTCTTCTGGTGGTATCACCTACGACACCATCCGCGACTATGCCGAGCAGGGTGTTGACTTCATCTCAGTAGGTGCTTTGACCCACAGCGTGAAGGGTTTGGATATGAGTTTCAAGGCTTGTGAGTAATAAAATATAATATAAAATGAAGAAGAATATATTGGCGGCGGCTTTCATAGCTGCCGCTTCTTTTAGTGCCATCGAGGCTGATGCCTGCACCAATTTCATCGTGGGTAAGAAAGCTTCTGCTGATGGCTCCGTTATCTGCTCCTATAGTGCAGACGACTATGGCATGTTCCAGTATCTTTGTCATTATCCTGCGGCAAAGCACGCCAAAGGCGAGATGCGCAAGGTTTTCGATTGGGACACCAACAAGTATCATGGTGAGATACCTGAGGCTGCTGAGACATACAATGTCATCGGCAACATCAATGAGTATCAGGTGACGATAGGTGAGACTACCTATGGTGGTCGTGAGGAGATGGTGGATTCCACCGGTATCATCGACTATGGTTCGCTCATCTATATCGCCCTCCAACGTTCCAAGACCGCTCGTGAGGCTATCAAGGTGATGACTACCTTGGCTGAGACCTATGGTTATAACTCTGAGGGTGAGACCTTTACCATCTGCGACCCTAACGAGGCTTGGATCATGGAGATGATGGGCAAGGGGCCAGGTAGCAAGGGTGTCGTTTGGGTAGCTCAGCGCATTCCTGATGATGCTATCTGTGCTCACGCCAACCAGAGCCGCATCGGCAAGTTCAATATGAAGGACAAGCGGAACGTGATGTATGCCAAGGATGTCGTGAAGTTCGCTCGCTTTAAGGGTTGGTTTAATGGCAAGGATGCCGACTTCTCTTGGAAGATGGCATACGCCAAGCCTGACTTCTCTGGTCGTCGCTTCTGCGATGCACGTGCTTGGGCGTTATTGAACCATTTCAAGGACATGAGCCGATATCTGCCTTGGGCTTTGGGTAAGGACCCTAATGCAGAGGATATGCCTCTCTGGGTAGTGCCAGACAAGAAGGTGAGCGTACAGGATGTAGAGGCTTGTATGAGAGACCATTACGAGGGCACTCCATTGTCTGTTGCTGATGGCGATGACCTCGGTGGTGGTATCTGGCAGATGCCTTATCGCCCAACTCCACTGATGTTTAAGGTGGATGGCAAGCAGTGCTTCAATGAGCGTCCTACCAGCACCCAGCAGAGTGGTTTCGTATATGTCAGCCAGATGCGCTCTTGGTTGCCAAGAGAGATAGGCGGCGTACTTTGGTTTGGTAATGACGATGCCAACATGGTGGCGTTCACTCCAATCTATTGCAGCTCTACCGTTCAACCTGAGTGCTACAATACTCCAGGTGCCGATGCCGTGACTTTCAGCGACAAGAATGCTTATTGGGTATGCAATATGACAAGCAATATGGTTTATCCTCGTTACAGTTTGATGTTCCCAAGTTTGAAGGAGGTGCGTGATAGCCTCGACAATAGCTATTTTGCTGCGCAGAAGTCTGTGGAGGCAAAGGCTCAGGAACTTTATAAGCAGAATCCTCAGCAGGCAGTGAAATATCTTAACGACTATGGTATCGAGAAGGCTCAGCAGATGTTGGCTCGTTGGAAGCAGCTCTTCCAGTTCATGGTAGTGAAGTACAACGATATGATTATCAAGCCTACTACCAAGGATGGCAAGTTTGAGCGTACCCCAGAAGGCTTGGGTGCTCGTCCTGTTCGTCCGGGCTATCCTGAGAAGTATGCTCGTGAGTTGATTAAGCAGTCAGGCGATAAGTTTGTTTGTCCAGAGGAATAATGAACTTTTAATGGTAAGACGATTACTATCATTTGGTAATGTCTTCACCACGCTTTGGTCAGGTTATTACCGCTGTGTGGTAATGCTGCTACCGTTGTGTGGTAATCACATTACCAAAGTTTTGGTGAAACTGTATGGTGGTAAATGTATGCTTATTAGCGATTGATATTCCAAAATAAGGCTAGAATATTTGGGCATTCCATTTTTTTTTTGTAATTTAGCGGCGTGAAAATGCAAAGCAAGGAAAATATGGAAGAAATCGTAAATAAATATCCGGTAGGAATTCTGACTTTCGATAATATTCGAGAGGGACATTATCTCCATGTAGATAAGACGAAGTACATCGTTGATTTCCGAAAAAAGGAATGTCTTATGTCTTTCTGAGTCGTCCAAGACGATTCGGTAAGTCTCTCTTTGCCTCGACTCTCGATGCTTATCCTAATCAAAATGTTAAGATTAGCATGCATCAATTTCGATAGCAATCAGCGTACAGTCACCGACTGGATAATCAAGGAAGGATGATGGACTAGGTCACAGAATCATTCATCCTTCGGGGAGGCTTTCAGAAAAACCTCCCGAGGAAAATATAAAAACGTCCCGAGGTTTTTCCAAAAACATCGGGACGTTTTTTTTGAAGCCATTCCTTCGAGTCTTAGGAGGCTCGCCAGGAATGGCTTTTTGATAGGTTGTCTCTTGTCACGCAAGAGCATAACAGATATTCTTTATTCCTCCGTCTTCTCCTCTTCCAACTTCTTAGGTAAGACGAGGTTGAGGATGACGCCGATGACGGCAGAGAGACCGATGCCTGAGATGGCGAAGTTGCCTGAAGAGAGCACGGCACCGCCCAATCCCATGGTGAGCATTACGGAGATGATGATCACGTTGCGAGTATTGTTCATATCGACCTTGTTTTGCATCAAGTTCTGCACGCCCACACTGGCGATAGTACCGAAGAGCAAGAGCATGATGCCACCCAATACCGCTTGCGGAATGCTCTGCAACAAGGCACTCAACTTTCCTACGATGGAGAAGCAGATGGCAGTGGCTGCTGAGATGCGAATCACCGCAGGACTCGTCACCTTGGTAATCGACATGGCTCCTGTCACCTCGGAATAAGTCGTCTCAGGAGGACCGCCGAGGAAGGCTGATACAAGGCATGCCACTCCGTCACCCAACATGGTGCGATGGATGCCCGGCTCCTTCACGAAGTCTTTCTTAGCCACGGCGCTTACTACATAGATATCGCCGATATGCTCCAATACCGGTGCTATCGCCACGGGTATCATATAGAGGAAAGGACTCCAAGAGAAATGGGTGATGGTATCGAAAGAGATAGGGCAGGAGAACCAAGATGCCGCAGCGATACCCGAAAAGTCCACCTCGCCCATGCAGATGGCGATGATATATCCCACGACCACACCCGTGATGATAGGCACGAGCTTCATCAGTCCCTTGCAGAAGGTGAGCACGAGGATGGCGGTGATGAGGGAGGAGAAGGCGAGAATCCAGTTGGCCTTCGCCATATCCACGGCACTGCCGGAGAGGGAGAGACCGATGAGGATGATGGCTGGTCCGATGACCACTGGAGGGAAGATGCGGTCGAGCAGTTTCTTGCCTTGCCATTTCACGAGGGCACTCATCACGAAATACACCAGTGAGACGCTCGTGAGTCCGGCGATGGTTCCCGGCAATCCCCACTGTTTGCTGGCTGCGATGATAGGGGCGATGAAGGCGAAGGAGCTACCGAGGAAGATAGGTACCTTGCCGCCAGTGATGAAATGGAATAGGAAGGTTCCCACACCTGCGGTGAAGAGAGCCGTTGCAGGGTCGATGCCGATGAGGAGCGGCACCAAGACCGTTGCGCCGAAAGCCACGAAGAGGAATTGTACTCCCACGATGGTTTTCTTGGTCATTGATAATTGTTCTGTATCCATAAAACTATTGTTGATGATTGTCTTTGTTTTGTGCCATTGTCAAGCGTTGTATTGGATATTTATGTTGATAGGTTGGATAAATCGTCGGCAAAAGTACTACTTTAAATTGAAACGACCAAAAATAACGTCTTGAATCTTTTGTGATTCCAAATATTATTCTTAATTTAGCGGCGTGAAAGTGTTTAGTATGATAAAGAAGAGTATAATAAATAATGGATAAACGAAACTTAGACATAGCATCCTGAATGAGGCTTTTGATAAGCCCCACTTTGTCTAGTCTTCTCCTCATTTCACTCGGAGAAATATTCATCTTTTTTGGCTGATGCTTCTATCGCCAATACGGTAAAAGCTAGCTTGTCCATTTCTGGAGTTTTGATACTTGCTAAGTTCTCTGACATCATACGAAAATTCTACGTTATTATTATCAAAGGATGTCTATAGACGGAAAGCGTTGGTCATCATAGACGACTGAGACTTGTCGTAATAGACAACGAACATGAGTCGTCATAGGCGACAAATTCTATTCATATAGATAGAACATCCGTTCCATCATCTGCCATTTCTGGTCGGACGTGGCATCGGCGGCGCAGTCTTGGAACTCTGCCACGTGCTTCTCCCATTCCTCTTGTCTAGGCAGGGTGGCGAGTTTTGCCATGGCGGTATCCCAGCCGAAGTCGAGAGGAGCATCCACTATCATCACGAGGCGATTGCCCAAGATGTAGATTTCCATCTCTAGGATTCCCACGGCTTGGATGCCTTGTTTGATTTCGTCCCAGAAGTGCTCCTTGTCGTGCGCTTCCTTGTATTTCTTGATGAGCTCGGAGTCATCCTTCAACTCCATGGTCTGTACGAATCGCTTGGTCGGCTGATTGTACTGCTTGCTCTTATATCCTTCTGTTGCCATAATACATTTCTTTTCTTTCTGCAAAAATACGATATTTCTTCTTTCTTGCCAAAAAATAGAGCCGAAATCTTCCCTTTTCCTATCAAAAGAGACTTTTTGCTGTGATTTTTTTGTCAATTCGCTTGAAATGATTACCTTTGCACCTGCAATTGGTTCACTGCAACGTCGTGCCGACACAGGGGCGATGGTCATTTTGGTTGAAATGCCAGGATGCGTGCGTAGTGATTAAAAGGGAATCAGGTGAGAAGCCTGAGCAGTCCCGCTGCTGTAAACATCTATCCTCCTCTTGGGGGAGGGCAGGCAAGCACCAAAAGGTCACTGACATTTTTTCGGGAAGACCGCTTGCCTTGGGTCACACATCATTATATATAGGGCAGGATGCCGATTTCATGGAATATCTGCGGAAAGCTCGTAGCGATGTGAAGACGAGATGTAAGTCAGAAGACCTGCCGTTGTCATCTCTGCATCTGCTGGATGAAGCGTAGTGAAACTACCTGGAAGCTAGATGTGGCGATGTTGCCATCAAGTCCCGTGGAATGGACTTTGAAGGACGAATCATTTTATTAATAACATAGATGTATAATGAAGAGGAATGTCTTCTTAGCATTGTTGTGTGTGGGTGTGACCTCTGGTTATGCGCAGAGCATAGATAGTAACCGTTCGCGTCAAGAGAAAGGATTGCATCGTGATACGCTCTCATTGGATGATGTCGTGTGTGTCGGTGAGAAACCGCATTATCTTACACCAAGTCAGACAATATCGGGGAGCACTTTGCAGAACCTTTCCACGACATCCGTGGCTGATGCCTTGAAGTACTTTTCGGGCGTACAGATAAAGGATTATGGTGGATTGGGAGGCTTGAAAACAGTCAACGTGCGTTCTCTCGGCTCGCAGCATGTCGGAGTGTATCTTGACGGTATCCGCATCACCAATGTACAAAATGGACAAGTCGATTTGGGCAAGTATTCTTTGTCCAATATGGAATCTGTATCCCTATACAATGCCAACAAGAATGAGCGATTGCAGTCGGCCTCAGAGTATGCTTCTGCTGCCACCGTCTATATGCAGACCAAACGACCAGACCATACCACCGCACAAGTGGAGTATGGCAATGGTTCTTTCGGTTTGAATAAGGTGAAAGCTTATTTCTCGTTGAAGGATTACTTCTTCTTCGATGGTGAGTACCAGCATACGGACGGTGACTACAAATTCCGATTTCAGTCGGCTTCAGAAGATACGATTGGTGTGCGGCACAACTCCGACATCTCCTTCTATCGCTTGGAAGCTGCTGGGTTCTACAAGGGCTTGACGCTTCATGCCTACTATTACAATTCAGAACGAGGATTGCCGGGACCTGTCATCCGTCGTCTTTCCGACCAGTGGGATTCCACGGATAGGCAATGGGACCAAAACTTCTTTGCCCAGGCTTCGTATAAGAAGTTGTGGAGCAGATGGGGCTTGAAGGCGAACTTGAAGTATGCTTATGATTACTTGCACTATCTGCAAGACCCATCCACCAATGCGGCGACTATGTATTGTAATAATCACTATGCCCAGCAAGACGTGTATGGTTCGGTGGCAGGCTCCTTCAACTCGCCCTATCTTTCGGTGACGGCAAGTACCGACCTGCGATGGTCTGACCTCAATTGTGATGTCTATCGTTTCCATTATGTGTATCGCATCGACTCAAAGTCGTTGTTTTCCATCATCGGCTCTTATCGAGGTTTGGAGGCAAATGTGGCATTGCTCTATACGCATATACAAGACCATACGGTGGGGCAGGCTGGACCCTTGCAGAAACTCACGCCGATGTTCCTCTTGTCGTATAAGAAAGATGAGTGGATATTCCGTGCCTTCCACAAGCGCATCTTCCGAGCTCCTACGCTCAACGACTTGTACTATACCTTGGTGGGCAATACGAAGTTGAATCCGGAATATACCTCGCAATGGGATGCGGGTATCGACTATAAGGGTAAGCGATTCCATTTTGCGGTTGATGGGTATTATAACCATATTGATGACAAGATCGTGGCGATACCGATGAAGTGTCAGTTCCGCTGGTCGATGGTCAACTTTGGCAAGGTGAAGTCGTATGGTGCATCTTTCTCTGGTGGGTATAATCAGGACTGGGGCAAGTTCTCATTGGCGGCTAATGCCAACTATACCTATCAGATAGACAAGGACTATACGATGCCTTCCGACCCAGAGTACAAGAATTACATTCCGTACTCACCGATGCATTCGGGTTCGGTCATTCTTGACTTGGGATATGATTCCTATTCGCTCTGCACCTCATTCCTTTATACAGGTGAGCGCTTTGCGTTGGTGTCCAATAATGCTGACGACCTGTTGGGCGATTGGTACACGATAGACTTGAAGTTGAACAAGCGATTCAAGATAGGAAAGTATGTGTTGCAAGGTACCATAGAATGTAACAATGTGACCGATTCTCGCCATGAAGTGGTAAAACGCTATCCGATGCCGGGAAGAAACTGGAAGTGTACGGTGAAGTTTGAACTTTAAAAGTGAAGAGTGAACAACGAAGAGTGGAGAACCAACGGCATCGGCCGAAGGGAAAGATAATTCTCTTGCAAATAATTCAAGATTGGAATGAAGATTCAATTGATAAAAAATAAAGGCTGGCAAGAACACAGAGGCAGATGGAGTATTTGTCTAGTGATGCTGGTTATCTTACTTTCGGGCTGCCGTATGGAGGTGAACGATGAAGTCGTCATCTCTACACCTACGAAGACGGAGGACAAGCTCTTGATACTCTGTGAGGGATTATGGGGCATGGACAACTCCTGTATCTCTTATCTCGATCAGGGAACGCTCGTCAACAAGTGGTATCAGAAGCAAAATCCAAAGCATCGTCTGGGTGACACAGGCAATGACATCATTCAGGTAAACGATACCTTGATAGCCATCTCTGTGAACTGGTCGAACATCATTCAGTATATTTATCCTGATGGAAGGGCAATAGCTGCCACCGAAGACATCCCGAACAATCGCAAGTTGGCTACAGATGGCGACTACCTCTATTGTACCTCGTATGCCAACCATGGTTATGTGGCGAAGGTGGATGTGAGAACGAAGGAAATCGTGGATACCTGCCATGTGGGTTATGAGCCGGAGGGCATTGCCTATTACAAGGGGCGTCTTTTCGTGGCTAATACCGGAGGGTATTCTTTCCAGGAGGGGCATGAATATGAATCTACCATTTCGGTGATAGATGCCCAGACGATGAAAGAGCTCAAGCGCATCGACACGGGGTGCATCAACCTCTTTGGCAAGATGTCGCAGTGCGGTCAGTTTATCTGTATCAACTCTTGTGGCGACTACTATGATGTGGCTCCCAGGTCTGTGGTACTGAACATGGAGAGCGAGGAGTTCAAGGTCTTTGATTTCCCCGCCACCTATAATTGCACGTATGGAGGAAAGTTCTATACCATTGGTTCGGCATATTCATATAATACCGGTGAGTATCAGTACTCTATGCACACCATCAGCTTGCCTTCGATGCAGGTGGAAGAGGGGCTTTCGGAGTATGCCGAGGCGCAACCAGTCATCGAGAAGATGCAGTCGCCGTATGGCATCTACATCTCTCCTTATTCGGGTCATCTCTACGTGTCGGATGCGAGAAGTTATGCCACCAATGCCTATGTCTTTGAGTTTGACAGACAAGGACAACAACTCAACAAGTATTACTTGGATGGTTTGAATCCTGCCCACTTCTTGGCTTTGCCGTAAATGAGTTCTTTTCATGGAATGTTGGGGATTTGAGGTGGCTCTAAAATAAAGAAAAATCGCCCTCTGTAAGGGCATAGTATTAACATAAATAATAATTCATTTATGAGAAAGTATTTACTTATGATGGCAATGCCTTTCATTGCTCTTTCTGCTTTCGCCTCTAGTGAAGAGAAACCTGCGCTAAATGCGGTATGCGTGACTCTCAAGTCAGGTGAAAGCAAGTATGTGGCTTTCACTGATCGACCAAAGATTCAGACCGAGGATGGAAAGCTATGTGTACTCTCTATGGCTGACAACAAGCAACTTGTTTTGGCTGACTGTGCTGATGTTGAGAAAATCACAGCTGAAAGCCATGATTTCACTTCTACTGGAATCAAAGATAACGTAGTTGTTGAAGGCAAGAATGTCGAGGAAATCTACAATATAGATGGTACAAAAGCCTCACAGATTGTACCGGGTAAAATCTATATTATCAAGAGTAATGGTAAAACAAGAAAAGTAATCAAGTAATAGAATTTAGAAAAGTATGAAAAAGATATTTGTTTCATTGTTGATGGTTATGCCATTGGCTGCCTCAGCACAATCTGTATTCACAGTTGAGTCGAATGGTCAGAAATATTCTTTCCCTTTGGAGAGCACTACTATCACAGTTACCGATGATGAACCAACTCAGCCTGCTCAGGCTCCTGTATATAAGTCTAACTTAAAGGGCGTTAGCCTTTTTGGTAAGGCAACTACTTTCCAGTTCAAGGGCATGAGCCTTATCGCTGACTATATGTGGGCTGGTAAACTGATGCCGAAGGCTGATGATACTTTCAAGTTCCAGGCTACCACCAATACTGGTTCAGACCTCTATTTCGGTCCAGAGGGGGATGCTAATGCTCCTATCGCAGTGTCTGGTACTGCAACTAAGGGAAGCACTAAGTTCTATACTATCGAGAGTGGTTATCAGCAGGATTCTGTGCTCGTTGTTTTCAATGAGCGTACTGCTCAGTATAGTGTGATGGGTCTCGTGAAGGAAGCACCTTATTATACGATTGATTTCGAGGGCAGTAAGTGGAGTGCATTGATAGATACACCAGAATATGGTGGCCCATTACTTTATGGAGCTGATGGCGGTGGCTTTTCTAAAGACGAAGGTGTCTATGAGTGGACAGACGAAGTGACATCTTTGCACTCGAAGTTGAATAATGCTTGGGGTAGCTGGGCATATTGGTCAGGCGGTGCCGCTATCTCTAATTATCACTGTGATATAGCAGATGGTGGCTCCAATACGCAACTTTCTTTGCCTACGGAAACTCCTGCTCACTCTGGTGACAACTTCCTTGTGACATACGGTTATAATGATGGCAGCCCGTATGCTACAGATTCTCGTGCTATATTGGATTTCCAGGATGGTGTAGCTCGCCAAATCAAGGGTATGTGGATTACCAACAACTCTTATTTTCTCCATTCTTTGACCCAAGGCGATAGATTTAACCAAGCAGCTACTGATGACACCTTTATAGATGTAACTTTTGAGGGCTTTGATGCTGCAGGTATTTCTCAGGGTATCGTGAAGTATCGTATTCAAGATGGTAAGAAGTCTTTGACCGATTGGGCTTATGTTGATTTGTCTTCTCTTGGTAAAATTAATACCTTAAAGATTAATTATGAGTTCTCTAAAGACCAAGATAACGGCGCTGGTTTTGCCGCTCCTGCTTATCTCGTAATCGATGATATTGAAATTTATAAATAATTTTTGTCATTTTGAATGTGAAGCAAATTATAGTGACTTCTGCTTTGTCTGTGTTTGGCCTTTGTGGACAGGCACAGACTCAGCAAGTGCAAGTCTTGGAATATCATCCTGCTCCAGGGCAATTTGTTAATACATTGCCTTCTGCTGATGAGAACACTACCCAAGAGGAGGTCAATCAGAGATGTGAGAAACAGTTGAACAGTGATGCGCTTGTTCATCTTGGTACCTTCGGCGGATATATCACAGTGAAGTTCGATCATGCCATCGAAAACAAGCCGGGTTCAGACTTCCTTGTATTGGGCAATGGATTCTATTCTAACGCTGACCCAATTTATGGTGCAGCTACGATTGGTGGTTCCATCGAACCAGGCATCGTATATGTGGGAGTCGGCAAGAACTTGGAGGAGGCAAAATGGTATGAGCTTGCAGGCTCGGAATACTATACCTCCGAAATCCATGACTTTGAAATTACTTACCATAAGCCTACGGCAGAGAGTGGTGATCATACTCAATTCCCTTCATCCTACGATAATTATATCAAATGGGAATGTTCGTGGACAGACAAGAATGGTGAACGCCGTGATTCTACCGGCTATCATTGCAAGAATGTTCATCATCGTCAGTCGTATTGGCCTCTTTGGGAAGGTAAGGATGAACTGACCTTCAAGGGTGGCAAGGTGCCCAACAATGCCATAGAGACAAGTGGCAAGGGCACTTATTGGGTGCTGTATCGCTATGCCAAGGATGCCTATGGCTATGCGGATGCTTGTCCCGCCACCGATTCACTCTATTCTTCCTTCGATATCAACTGGGCGGTAGATGATGAGGGCAATCAAGTAGTTCTTGACCATATTGATTTCATCCGTGTAAAGACAGGCATCTTCCAGTATTGTGGCTGGTTAGGTGAAACTTCTACTGAAATCAGTTCTATCGCCGACTTGCATCTGATTGATGGTTATGATGATAAGCCTTTCTTGATAACACCTCGTCAGAGACCGATGACTGGTATCATTCGTCCTACTGTAAATGTTGTGGAGGATGATGTTTACTATAATCTAATGGGACAGCGAGTGCAAAACTTGGTAAAGGGACATATTTATGTTCACAAGGGCAGGAAAGTGATCTATTAGAAGCAATGCTTTGTTTAATTGTGTCTTGTATTGTTAAAAACAAGATAATTCCAATCCATGGGGGTGTTCTCTTTCGGGAGGCATCCCCTTTTGGTATTCCAACTGATGGGGGATGATATTCTCCGGATGGTAATCTCTTGTAAAACCTAGGAATGGTAGTATCTTATAAAAACGATGAAGGGTCGCTAGGCAACTGAATGCCTGCGACCCTTTTTCTAATTTATAAATGGTAAAATTGCGATTTTCCTTTTATAAATACTGAAGCTCTTGTCAGTAGATTTACTCGATGACGATCAAAGCGTCCTCTTCGAGCACTGCCTGACCAGGCTTTACGCAGATAGCTGTTACCTTGCCATCCTTCTCTGCCTCGATGTTGTTCTGCATCTTCATGGCCTCAAGGACAACAACGGTGTCACCTGCCTTCACCTCCTGACCAACAGTAACCTCGATGCTGGTGATAGTACCAGGGAGAGGAGCCTTCACTGCGTTGGCTGTGTTGACATTGGCAGCAGGAGTAGCCTCTGCATCATCAGAAGCGGCAGCTGGCTTACCGAGCACTACCTTCTTCTTCTCAGGCTCAGCTTCCTTCTCCATTTCTACCTTGTAAGCTTCGCCATTCACGTTCACGCTTGCGATGTTGTCCTCAACACCCTCAATCTGAACCTTGTATTCTTTTCCGTCGATTGTATATTTAAACTCTTTCATTTCTTTCTTTTATGGTTTAGCTGTTAAACTCAAGAACTTGGCGTTCCACATCGTCTGACGTGGCTGGATAGTGATGATGCCAGGTTCCTTGTCGTGTACGTTATTGCCCTGGTACTCATAGAGTGCCATGGCAATCGCAGCATAAATATTCTTATCCATT
>ULJQ01016019.1_pt1 | contig 13819 bp, 10 predicted proteins | sample 1950941 | NCBI WGS metagenome assembly ULJQ01 (sample SAMEA4835479, study PRJEB28245) | human gut metagenome | biome: gut microbiome; material: fecal sample | place: Denmark | collected 2008
ATCCTTTACACCTTAAAACTCAGACCTCATCCTTGTACAATAAACACTATCTATTAAAGAATGTTAGTTAAATTTTGTGCAAAGTATGCATAAAATGAAAATTATTGTGTACAATGGCTTAAAAAAATAGATTATAAAGGCTATTTTCAGCATTTCTACTCTTTGAATTTGGAGCAATTTGTGATAGAATGTACATAAAGTGGTTACAAATAGGTAACAATCACTTTGAATTCAAAAAAAGGAGTGTTTCTTTGCGAAATGTTTTAAAAAGTGTTTTTAGCAAAAAGGTTTCTGCGGCAGTTCTCACGGCTGTAATGCTGTTTGTGTCGGTTTTCTCAATGTCGATGATTGCGAGTGCGGCATCGTTCTCACCGAGACTGTCTGCCCCGAGTTTAAGTAACAAATATTATTACAGTGATTTAAATGCTTTTTATAAGTACGGTTACGGTATGCCGAACTGTACAGCATATGCCTACGGCAGAGCTTATGAGATTCTCGGCTCTGAGCCAAAGCTTTCATGGAACAATGCCGAGCAGTGGTACGATTACAACAAGTCTAACGGCTACTACAAGTACGGTCAGACTCCAAAGGTCGGCGCAATTGCCTGCTGGTCATATAACGGTGGCGGCGGTCATGTTGCTGTTGTAGAAAAGGTTGAAAACGGTCAGATTACATTTTCTAACTCTGCATGGAGCGGTAAAAGATTCTACCTTTCCTATGCAAGCACAGACGACAAGAATGCCGGCGGTAACAGCTGGTGGAATTTTCAGGGCTACATTTACCTTGGCGATTTCAGCGGCAGTACAAGCACTACTCAGGCTACAACCAAAAAGGTAACTTACACAACAGGTACATATAAAACAGATGTTGACGATTATCTCAACATGAGAAGCGGTGCGGGTACAAGCTATTCATATGTAACATCTGTTCCGGGCAATGTTACTCTTAATGTAACAAAGGTTTCAACAGCCGGCGGTTACACATGGGGTTACACCTCGTACAACGGCAAGACAGGTTGGGTTGCTCTTGATTTCTGTACTTTTGTTTCTTCATCAACGGTACAGCCAACAACAGCAAAACCTACTGTACAGCCTACCACAGCCAAAGCCACGGTTCAGCCGACAACAGCCAAGGCTACACAGCCTGCAACAACTGTTCCTGCTGCAACAGTACAGCCTACTACGGTACAGGCAACAACAGCTCCTGTAACTACACAGCCGAGCAATGACAACAACAATGATACTTCGTATATGATCGGCGATGTAAATCTTGACGGTCATGTTGATGTTATTGACGCAACTGAAATCAGCAAGTACATTGTTTCAATTTCAACACTTTCTGATGTTCAGAGAGAACTTGCGGATTACAACCATGACGGTGAAATCAATGTCGTGGATGCCACAGAAATCCAGAAACTTGTTGTCGGTAACAACTGATAACAACAAAACAAAATCAAAACACGCTTTGCATTTTGCAGAGCGTGTTTTTTGTTTGGAACTTTTATAACAAAGAGGGGTATGCGAGGATGCATACCCTTTTTGAGTTTAATAAGTTTAATATTTAAGCATTATGTCAACGAAAAATTCACCGTTATTGTTGCCTGCATCAAAAATTCCGTCATAGACTTCGGTTATGCTCTTCATGGAGTGAAGTCCGATGCCCTTGCCCTGATGCTTTGTGGACGAATAAGTTTCGCCGTCCATTTCCAAAGGCTTGCCGTAGTTGTTTGTTGAAACAATGTACAAACAGTCACCTTTTATTTCGGAAGTCAGGTTAAAATATCTTTTGCCTTCTTCTACGGTACAGCAACCGTCAATTGCGTTTTCAAGTATGTTGCCGAAAATACTGCAGAGGTCAACATCAAGAATTCTCGATTTGTCGGGCAAATCAATCCGCCAGTTAATGTCAACATTGTTCTCAATCGCCTGTTGACGATAGTGATTGAACAAAGCATTGAGTGCGTCACTTTTGCAGATTCGCACAGGTGCTGTTACAGTCAGCGAATTTTCATACTGGGCAATGTAGTCTTTCAGCGCCGAAAGATTTCCTTCATCTGCAAGTCGGCTCATAACATGAACTGAATGTTTAAAATCATGCCTTGCTTTTGAGGTGTATTTTATGTACGACTGCAACGATTCTGTGTAACTTTTCTGAATTTCAAGAATGTTGTTTCGTTCTGTAAGCTTTGTTTTTTCAATAGTAGTCTTGCTGAAAATGTAGAATAATATGAATACTATAAGATACAATGCAAGCTCAAATATTGTAATGATGAATCCTTTTGCATAAACCTTTCCAACACGAATATTTGCGTAGGAAATCGGTATGATATAGATGTTTGACACCATAAGTGCAATGGGCAAAATTGAAAACAAATACCACACCTTGCCGATATTTATGTTGTCAATCATCCATGCATAGTATTTTGTAAGCGGAACAAGCGCTCCCATTGCCGCAACCGAAAGCCCCATTTGAATCAGGCTATATGAGGTGTTAACTCCTCGTGAGATTTCTTCCTGAAAAAATGAGTTGATAAAATATGCATACAGCGAAAAGAATGAAATCAAACAGCACACACTTATAAAAACAAACAAACAGCGTGCTGTTCCGGCCTTTGTAACGCTTTTAATAAGGAAGAAAAATATTACAAGGTCGGGGAAGAGAACAAAGTTTAAATTCTGAATGTCAAAAGCCGTCATCACAATTGACGAGAGAGAACCGAGTATGATAAATGAACACAAAAAGAGCGTTACTATCTTTGAAATCGGGTATTTTAATTGATTTTTTAACGGTAAAAGGCAGAATAAACTTAACGGTATTATTATGACAAAGCTGAAAAATGCCTGAAGAAATTTTATGAATGCGTCCATGTTCACCTCCGCTGGTTTTCTCTGATTTTTTTGAACATATATTCACGGATGCTCTGTTCAATCCGAGTTTTTTCACGAATTTTAATCGGGAATCTTTCACCGTTGCCTGTAACACATACAGAGTCTTCAATGTCCTTTATGTAATCGGCATTCAGCACGATTCCCCTGTTTACGGGTATGAAACGGGTGTCTTTGTCTGCAAGCTTGAGAAACTCTGTAATGGTCATTCGTGTGCGATATCTAAGTCCCGAAACAACACCTATGTTGATATAATGTGCATCGGATTCAACAGAAACAATTTCCTTAAGCGAAATCAGCGTGTTTCGGCGATCACACATAACTTCAATGTATTTTGAATTATCCGATACATATGACGAGGCATCATTAAGTACCTTGTAAATCTGCTCAGCTTTGTATGGTTTTGTTATGTAATGAAAAGCGTGAACGGAAAATGCCTGCATCATAAAATCGGGGCTTGTTGTGACAAATACAATAAGAATATCACGGTCTTTTTCACGAAGCTTTTCAGCCACGGCAATGCCGTTCATCTTCTCCATAAAAATATCTACAAAGGCTATTTTGTAGGTGTTTTCCTTGAATGAATTGAAAAAAGCTATTCCGTCAGGAAAACAATCAATCTGCACATTTTGCTTGTGTCCGCCAAAATATGCGTTGCAGATTGAGTAGAGAATGTCTGCCTGAGGCTTTTCGCCATCAATAACTGCAATTTTCAAGATATCGCCTCCTTTGAAATAATTTAATTCGGAGCAATGATTAACTGCACTTAGATTATACCATAAATTTGAAAAATATTATATCCGATTGTCATATGTTTTTGCCAAAAGATTGATGTTTGTGCCAATTTGTTGAAATGTTGCATTAAATTGGCTATCATTGAGGTGATAAAAGCGAAACACGAAAATTGCGGTGTTTCCGTAAATCAAAATCGGAAAGTAAAAAATATCGGAAAGAGGTAATCAACTATGAAAAAAATCAAGAAGTTAGCTTTATTGCTTGCAATTTGTATGGTAGGTACAGTAGGTCTTGTAGGTTGCGGTAATGACGGTGACTCGTCAAGCAAAAACGAAAGTTCGGCAACACAGACTGCTGACGACAATGCAAACAGCGCAGATGACAGCGCCGCTGATTCAAAGGACGGCGATTCATCGGCAAGCGTTGTAGGTACTTGGACTGTAACAGCACTTGAAGGTACGGACGGTACAGCCGTTTCAATTGATGACTACGCAACAGCAAACGGTGTTGACCCCGAAACTTTGAAATGTACATACACATTTGCAGATGACGGTACATTCTCAGGCGAAATGAGCGGTGTGACTGTTTCGGGCAATTACACATTTGAGGGTACAGATCTCGTTATGACAGTAGGCGAACAGCAGTTTAACTACACATATGACGCTGACAATGATATGCTCAAATACACAGATCCTAACACAGGCCTTTCAAGTTATTGCGAAAGACAGCAGTAATTGTAATCTAATCCCAATTTCCTAATACTACACTACACAAAACAACCGCTCACCGAAAGGTGGGCGGTTGTTTCTGTTTGATGTACAGTAGGTCAATTACATTGTGACATTTATAAAATATATCTTAATATATAATTTGTGTCATTACTTACTCGCCGTTAATTTACTTTATTTGTCGGAGTTCCGTTCAGAAAATTTTTGATGTTGTCCGAAACTATGCCCATAAGGCGTTCTCTGGTTTCAACGGGCGCCCATGCGATGTGGGGGGTGATGATGCAATTTTTTGCACCCATAAGAATGCAGTCCTCAACCATAGGCTCAACCTTGAGGGTGTCGATTGCCGCACCGCCGAGGTGACCGCTTTCGAGTGACTCAAGCAAATCTTCTTCAACCATAACACCGCCTCTTGCCGTGTTTACGAATAATGCACCCTGTTTCATTTTGGCAAAGGCATTTTTGTCAAACATATTTTCCGACTGTGGATTTAGCGGACAATGAACGCTTACAATGTCGCTTGTTTCAAGAAGTTCGTCTAATGAAACATCTTTGATTCCGTCAATATTTTTCGGAGTTCTGCTCGATGCGATTACATTCATATCAAAAGCGTTTGCAATTTTTGCAACAGCCTTTCCGATGTTTCCGAGTCCGACAATGCCGAGTGTTTTGCCTGCAAGTTCATTCAGCGGATATACAAACGGTGAAAAAGTTTTGCTTCTTTTCCACTTGCCGTCCTGAACAAACCGATTATATTCCGCAGTGTGATTGAAATGTTCAAGAATGAGTGCAAATGTGTGCTGTGCAACCGCATTTGTTGAATATGAACCTGCGTTGCAGACGGTTATGTCGTTTTTGGTGCAGTAGTCAAGGTCAATGTTGTTGTAGCCTGTTGCAAAAAGTCCTATATATTTCAGATTTTTTGCAAGTCGCATTGTGTGCGAATCAAACAGAGTTTTGTTGCACACAACGATATCTGCATCTGCAATTTTCTCCGCAACTTCTTCATATTTCAAAAGACCGAACGACTCAACCTTGCCGAACCGATTAAGCACATCGGCATTTACAATATCGTCAAGAACAGTCTGTGCGTCTGTTAAAACTATTTTCATCTTATCACCTCGTTTTTTACTGACTATAGTATATACCGAAAATTTTTTCCTTGCAATCCAAATCGAAATTTTGTATAATATCTGTGCATAAATTGAAAGGAACGGTATGTTAATGTATAAAAATTATCTTTTTGATTTGGACGGAACTTTGCTTCCCATGGATATGGAAAAATTCGTAAAGCTGTATTTTTCATCGCTCTGCAAGCGTTGCACTCCTGTTATAAAAATCGAACCCGACGCCCTTATAAAGGCGATGTGGGCAGGTACTGACGCTATGACAAAGAACGATAACAGCCGTACAAACCGTGAAGTTTTCTGGGAAACAGCGGGCAAAGTCAGCGGTGCCGACCTTGAAAAGTTTGATGACCTTTTTACCGATTATTACGAAAACGAGTTTATCGTTCCGAAAGATGCTACAAGCTTTACTCCTTATGCAAAGAAAAGCATTGATTTCATAAAGAAAAACGGCGGCAGACTTATTGCCGCAACAAATCCGATTTTTCCGTTTGTTGCAACAAAACGCAGACTTGAATGGGCAGGAGTTTCTCCCGATGATTTTGAACTTGTTACAACATACGAAAACTTTGGTTGCTGCAAGCCGAATCTAAAATATTTTGAAGAAATCTGCAAAAAGCAGGATATCAAGCCCGAAGACAGCATTATGATCGGCAACGATGTTGACGAGGATTTGTGCAGCGCAAAACTCGGCTTTGATACATACCTTATTACCGACACAATTGTGAACAGAGATAATAAGGATTATTCAGACTACAAAAACGGCAGTTTTGAGGAATTTTACAAAGATTTTCTCAAAGGCGATTAAATATGATTATATTGTGCGGTCAGACGGCATTTTGCTTTGTCTGACCGCTTTTTCTGTTTGCATTTAATTTTACTTTTACAGAATACCTTTTAATGCCTTAAATGAAATAAAAAAATAGTCGAATGTGGTATTATGTGATGTGATACAGGTTATCAGACGGGATTTATTTTGTTTTATATCTTAATTAAGCAGGTGAATGAATTATGTCAGAAGTAATCAGAATTTTTGTTGAAAAAAAGGATGGCTTCAATGTTCTTGCAAAGCAGACGCTTTGGGACATCCGCCACAACCTCGGTATGAAGTCTGTCGAAGATCTTCGTTACATTGTGCGTTACGATCTTGAGGGACTTACTAAGGAAGAATATGACAAGGCGAAAACCATTGTTTTGTCAGAGCCTAACGCCGATGTAATCTATGAAGAAACTCTCCCCGTTGAGGACGGCTGGAAGGTATTCGCAATGGAGTATCTCCCCGGTCAGTACGATCAGCGCGGCGACTCTGCCGAGCAGTGCGTTCAGCTTCTTACTCAGGGTGAGCGTTGCAAGGTTCTTACAGCAAGAGTAATTGCTCTCAAGGGCAATATTACAGACGAAGAGCTTGTAAAGGTTGAGGAGTACCTCATCAACCCTGTTGAAAGCCGTCTTGCATCTCTTGAAAAGCCAAAGACTCTTGATATGGAAATTCCCGTTCCCGAAAATGTTAAGAGGGTAGAGGGCTTCAACGGCTGGAATGACGATGAGATGCAGAAGTATTACGATTCAATGGGCTTTGCAATGACACTTGCAGACCTCAAGTTCTGCCGTGATTACTTCAGAGATACAGAGCACCGTGATCCGTCGGTTACAGAACTTCGTGTAATTGACACATACTGGTCGGACCATTGCCGTCACACAACATTCCTTACAAGACTTGAAGAGATTGAGATTGAAAAGTCTGCTCTCGGCAAGGTTATCGAGGACGCACTCAGCGAGTATTATGCAACCCGTGACGAGGTTTACGGCAAGGATACAAAGAGAATCGTTTCACTTATGGATATGGCTCTCATCGGTATGAAGTCACTCAAGAAAAAGGGACTCATTCCCGACCTTGACGAAAGTGAAGAAATCAATGCCTGCTCAATTCAGGTTCCCGTTACTATAGATGGAAAAACAGAACAGTGGCTCGTTCAGTTCAAGAACGAAACTCACAACCACCCGACAGAAATCGAGCCTTTCGGTGGTGCCGCAACCTGTCTTGGCGGTGCAATCCGTGATCCGCTTTCAGGCCGTTCATATGTATATCAGGCTATGCGTGTTACAGGCTCGGGCGATCCGACAATTCCTTTCAAGGATACAATGCACGGCAAGCTCCCTTCACGCAAAATTACAACAGGTGCCGCTCAGGGTTACAGCTCATACGGTAACCAGATTGGTCTTGCAACAGGTCAGGTAACCGAGCTTTACGATCAGGGCTATGTTGCAAAGAGAATGGAAATCGGTGCTGTTATCGGTGCATCTCCAAAGGAAAATGTTATCCGTGAAACTCCTCTTCCCGATGATGTAATCGTACTTCTCGGCGGAAGAACAGGCCGTGACGGCTGCGGCGGTGCAACAGGTTCTTCAAAGGCTCACGATGAAAACTCAATCGAAACCTGCGGTGCAGAGGTTCAGAAGGGTAATCCTCCGACAGAAAGAAAAATTCAGCGTTTGTTCCGCAACCCCGAAACTGCAAAGCTCATCAAGAGATGTAACGACTTCGGTGCAGGCGGTGTTTGCGTTGCTATCGGTGAACTTGCCGACGGTCTTACAGTTGACCTCGACAAGGTAACAAAGAAATATGACGGCCTTGACGGTACGGAGCTTGCTATATCCGAAAGTCAGGAAAGAATGGCTGTTGTTCTCGATAAAAAAGATGTTGACAAGTTTATTTCACTTGCATCAAAAGAAAACCTTGAGGCTACAGCCGTTGCGGTTGTAACCGAAAGTCCTCGTCTTACAATGAACTGGAGAGGCGACACAATCGTTGACCTTAGCCGTGAGTTTCTCAACACAAACGGTGTTACTCAGGTTGCCAAGGCTTATATCGAGGCTCCGAAGTGGGAAGGCTGCTACCGTAAGGTTGCTCCCGCAAAGCTTAAAGATATGCCTGCTGACGAGGCATTCCTTGAAAATATGTCAAGACTTGAAGTTTGCTCACAGATTGGTCTTGCAGAAAGATTTGACGCATCAATCGGTGCGGCTACGGTAATTATGCCGTTCGGCGGTAAGAATCAGCTCACTCCTCAGGAGGCTATGGCTGCAAAGATTCCGCTTGAGAAAGGTGAAACAGACGATGCAACAGCAATGAGTTACGGCTATATTCCCGGTGTTTCACGCTGGAGTCCGTTCCACGGCTCGGCTTATGCAGTTGTTGAGTCGCTTTCAAAGCTGCTTGCAATCGGCGCAAACCCGATGACAGCAAGACTTACATTCCAGGAATATTTTGAAAGACTTAAAGATGTTCCTTCTCGTTGGGGTAAACCTGCCGCAGCACTCCTTGGTGCTATGCAGGCTCAACTCAAGCTCGGACTTCCGTCAATCGGCGGTAAGGACAGTATGTCGGGTACATTTGAGGATATTGATGTTCCGCCTACACTCGTAAGTTTTGCCGTTGCAATGACAAAGGCATCAAAGACAATTTCAACAGAATTCAAGAACGCAGGTTCAAAGGTTATCTTTGTTCCCGTTCCCGAAAATAAAGAAACACTTATGCCTGTATGGGATAAGCTTATCGAAATGTACAACGCTGTTTATGCTCTCTGCGAGGACGGCAAGGTGCTTTCTGCATCGGTTGTTAAAGAGGGCGGTACTGCCGCAAGCGTATGTAAGGCTTGCTTCGGTAACGGCTTTGGCTTTAAGTTTGCAAACGAACTCACAAATGACGAGCTTTTCGCTCCGCTTTCGGGTTCGCTTGTTATCGAACTTGCAGACGGTGCAGAGCTTTCAAACGATGTTCTTCACTATGACCTCGGTACTGTTACGAACGATGCAAAGATTACGGTAAACGGCAAGGAAATCGAACTTTCCGCACTCCTCGAAAAGTGGACTGCTCCGCTTGAAAAGGTATTCCCGACAAAGGCTGAAGTGCCTGAAATCGAAGTTGATGTTCCGCTTTACAGCGAGAGAAATACATCTTCACCTGCAATCAAGGTTGCAAAGCCTACTGTATTTATCCCTGTATTCCCGGGTACAAACTGCGAGGTTGATACGGCAAGAGCATTTGAAAAAGCAGGCGCAAATGTTGAAATGCTCATCGTCAAGAACCTTTCTTCAAACGATATCGAGGAAACAATTGACGAAATGGAAAAGCTCATTGCAAAGTCACAGATGATTATGCTTCCGGGCGGTTTCTCAGGCGGTGACGAGCCTGACGGTTCAGGTAAGTTCATTGCAACAACATTCCGCAACCCGAGAATTGCAGAGCAGGTTAACAACCTTCTCAAGAATCGTGACGGTCTTATGCTCGGTATCTGTAACGGATTCCAAGCTCTTATCAAGCTCGGACTTGTTCCTTACGGCGAAATCAGAGAGCTTAAAGCAAATGATCCGACGCTTACATTCAACACAATCGGCAGACATATTTCACATATGGCTTATACAAGAGTTACTTCCGTTAAGTCACCGTGGTTTGCAAATGTCAACGCAGGCGATGTGTTTGCTGTTCCCGTGTCACACGGCGAGGGCAGATTTATGGCTGATGTTGAAACTGTAAAAGAACTTGCAAAGAACGGTCAGATTGCAACACAGTATGTTGACCTTGCAGGCAGCCCAAGCAGTGACATTGAGTTCAACCTCAACGGTTCTGTTTGTGCAATTGAGGGTATCACATCACCTGACGGCAGAGTCCTCGGTAAAATGGGACACAGCGAGAGAAAGGGCGAAAACCTTTACAAAAATGTTCCTTTTGCAAAAGACCAGCAGATTTTTGAAAGCGGCGTAAAATACTTCAAGTAATTTATAACCGAATATTTTATATAAAAACTAAGGACATCCGTTTTTCGGATGTCCTTGTTGTTTGTGCGGTGTCAAATTATATCGGTTATCGGTGACTGTTAAACTTGCATTTCTGCTGTTTTTAACATATAATAATGTAAACGGGTTATTATTTAAAGTAGAGTGAAAGGAGTTATTTATGAAAAAAGTAGATTATCTTGTAACGGCTAAATGTGAAGCTTTGTATGAATACGCAAATTCTGTTATGGCAAAGTATGAAGATTATCTTGATTCGGAATCGGCTTTGGATTGCATAAAAAATATTTATGACGATTTGTGTGATTATAACACTAAAATTTTACTCTGCGACAGTATTGAACGATATGAGTTATTACTAAAAAATATAAAGGAATTTGATTCAATAATTAAACACGTTTCAGATTCTGTAATGTCGGGTGTTTGATTATGAACTATTCGGAAGCTGAGTTCGACAAAGCTTATAAAAAAATAATTCGCAGAATTATTAAATCCAAATCACCTGTCAACAACCCTATGGCATATATTCTCGGTGGTCAGCCCGGAGCAGGAAAGACAGGCTTGCAGAGAAACTTGATGGTTGAAAATTCTAATATTATAATCATAAATGCAGATGCTTATCGTAATTCTCATCCACGATTCAATGAAATACAAGCTGAATTCGGAAATTTAGCTCAAAGACATACACAGCCGTTTATAAACGAAGTTGTGGAAAAGCTTATATCTGATTTAAGCGATATGAAGTACAGTCTGGTTATAGAGGGAACATTGAGAACTGCCGAAATTCCTTTAAATACTTGCCGAATGTTGAAAAATAAAGGATATAGCGTGGAGTTGCATATAATATCAGTAAAAAAAGAAATTTCATACGAAAGCACTATATACAGATATGAAAATAATTTGGAACTTGGAATGGTTCCCCGTGCAACAGCGAAAGAAGATCATGATAATGTTGTTGATGCTATTTGTGACAACCTTGATATAATTTATGAACAGAATGTTTTTGATGATATAAAGCTTTTTGACAGGGAAGGAAATAATTTGTATACCGCAAAGTGCGGTGTAGCTCCTTCTTTAGTTGAAAAAGACAAGTTATTTGGATATTGGTCTGATTCTGAAATTACTTCGTACAGAAAAATAATTGATGATATAATTGCTCTTAAACGGTCAAGAAATGCTTCTGATTTAGCCAAATACATATTGGAATCTTCAATTAAATTTGCTTATGCAAAATCAAGAATTGAGAAATTAAATAAATAACAAAAGCAGAGAATATCTATGTTGATGTTCTCTGCTTTTTAGTATATTTTTTGGGACGGCGACACGCAGACAATAGATGATTTACCGTAATCGGAAATGTTACGCTCGGGCATTTATAGCTTCGCATTTGTAAAACTGTCTGCACGAACGGGTGACGGCGACACGCCGTTAGTAAATGCCTTGTACGGTGACTTCGCCTGAATTGATAAGTTTGGTGGTTTTGTCGGGAAGCTCTGCAATAAGCTCGCCGTCAGGGTTTACTCCCACAGCTTTTGCGGTGACGGACTTTCCGTCTTTGGTGAATGTTATATCTCTGCCGACTGTTGCGCAAAGGCTTGTGTATTCCTTTAATGCGACAGGGGAAAGCTTTAAATCGTTTTTGATGAATTCCTCTTCAATGTGGTTAAGAACACAGGCAAAAAATTTGTTCTTGTCAAAATGACCGCCTGTTGCAAGATAAATTGAAGTTGCCTTTTCTTTTATGTCATCGGGGAAATCCTGAGTATCGGCATTGATTCCGATGCCTGTAATTACATATTCTACGGCGTCAAATTCGGCGCTCATTTCGGTTAAAATACCGACAAGCTTTTTCTTGCCGATGATGATATCGTTCGGCCATTTTATACGGCAGTCAAGTCCCGTGAATTCTCTGATTGCCTTGCAGACTGCAAGACCTGCAAGAGGGGTGATTGACGATACCTCTGACGGGGCAATCTTTGGTCTTAACAAAAACGAAAAGGTGATGCTGTCATCCTTTTTTGCTTTCCAAACTCTGCCGAGTCTGCCCTTGCCCTGAGTTTGTTCTCTGGCAACGGCAACCGTGCCGTTTTCGCAACCGTCTGCACCCAGCTTTTTGAGGTAATCGTTTGTTGAACCAACCTCGTCAAGGACGATGAGATTTTTGCCGATTACGGAGGTTTTCAGGTATTTTTCGATTGCAGGCTCGTTGAGGTGTGGGGGATAGGTAACAAGGCGGTATCCACGGTTTGTTACAGAGTCAATCTTGTAGCCCTGTTCCTTGAGATTGTTAATCGCTTTCCACACTGCCTGTCTTGACACACCAAGCTGTTCGGAAATTTCACTGCCCGAAACATAGCCGTCTGTTTTTGTTAAAAGTTCAATAATTTTCTTTTGCATAACATCACCGATTTTAAAATTTAATGTAAAAAAATTACGGACGATTCTAAACAAAATCGCCCGTTTTTGAATGTTAATTATTTACTTTTGTTTGCCGCAACAATTTTCTTGACTGCAATGCTTACTGCCGAACCGACAACAAAGCAAGCAAAGATTTCAAGAATGCAGTTGATTGAAAGAGCAGGGATAACCACGGCTGTGATTACATTAAGTCCCATAACTTCGATACTGCCGAAAAGGATTGCCATAAAGCCAAGGAAGAAGGCTGTGTTCATAACAGGGCAGAGTATAGTAGCGATAAGGTCGTTAAGATTGAACTTGCCTACAGTTTTACCTTCAAATACCTTGCCCAGACCTTTTGCGATAAGTCCTGTGAACCAACCCATAAGAGCTCGTGCAACAACACAAATTATAAAGGTGTAGAACCAGTTGATTGAAAGCATTGCCGTGCCGAATGCGTCCATACCAAAGCATTGTACAAAGCTTGTGATACCAAAGAGTGTGCCGAGAATCAATCCTGCTGTAGGACCGAGAACGGTTGCACCGATTGCAATCGGGATGCAAAGGAATGAAATGGAAAGCGCACCGATCTTCAGATATCCGAGCGGTGTGAGCGCCATTACAAGCGTCAATGCGATAAGCACTGCAAGAATAACCATTCTTTGCACCTTTGAAAAGTTTCCTGTCTTGTTCATAAAAAATTCCTCCTGCTGTTTCCCTGCTCATTTTCCGCAGGTGAAACGCAAATAATATTTACAAGGGGAGAACCCCGTTGCATCAAATTAATAATTCAAAAACAAGTTGTATATTAAATTGTCTTTATTTTTTATTTCTCTCGTAAATAATTTTGAGTCCGTCAAGAATAATATTCTCATCAAAGATAATATCGTGACGGCAGTTTTTGATTGCAAGCGGAGCAAGACCGCCTGTTGCAATAACCTTGCATTCTGTCTTGCATTCCTCGTTAAACATATCAACCATTCCGTCAAGCATACAGGCTGTTCCGAACATAATTCCCGAACGAATGCAGTCGGATGTGTTTGATGAAATTACCTTCTTTGGAGCTTTCATATCAACCGATGACAGCAATGCGCCGTGATTTGTGAGTGCGTCAAGCGAAATTCCCATACCGGGGGCAATTGCACCGCCGTGA
>ULJQ01013555.1_pt1 | contig 13396 bp, 13 predicted proteins | sample 1950941 | NCBI WGS metagenome assembly ULJQ01 (sample SAMEA4835479, study PRJEB28245) | human gut metagenome | biome: gut microbiome; material: fecal sample | place: Denmark | collected 2008
GGAAATTTATCTTCTATAGACCCACGAAGATTTTAGAACAACTATTCAACCAACTCTTAATATCCAAAAAATTTTGTTGCTTACTTTGGTGTAAATAACGTAATAATGATGTATTTCATACAAATAATTTTTAAAATCAAGATATTTTGTATAAAAATAGCCTGATTTTCTCATTTTACGAAAACAGTTACTTCCAAAGCATCCATATCCCTTGTTTTTGTATTTTTTTGCAAAAAATAGCGATTTTAAAACAAAACCAAAAATCTTGCCTCTTTTACATCAAAGTCAATGAAGCCACACATCCGCAATGAGCCTCGCTATTCATAAGATTGTCAGCAAAAGGCGCTGCCAATCGTGTTTCTATACGCGGCTATGCTTTCGTAAACTCTCAATTTTGCAAAGGACTCTGGTGCTATACCATCTTGAATCCTTTCGCCTTCAGACAGATCTCCACTTCCTCAGGATCTGCGGTATGCAGGATCATGACGGGGGTAGAAGAATCACGGTTGAAGGACAGGTAGGTATAGTCCACATTGACATTGCTGTCTAAGAGAGCTGTCAGCAGGGTATTCAGTGCACCGGGCTTATCCTCGATCTCTACAGCCAGAACATCCACGAAACGGCAGAGGTAGCCCTTCTCTGTGAGGACTTCTTTTGCCTTGTCGGGATCGGAGACAACCATACGGTTGATTCCGTACTCCGCACCATCGTTGGTAACGGAACCCCAGATATTGATGCCTGCTTCATACAGCGCATTGGTCATAGCCTGCAGGGCTCCTTTTTTATTCTCAGCATAAATAGATAACTGTTTTAACATTTCGGTATTACCTCCTCATTACAATCTGACTGTTATGCAGTCTGTCAGAAACTTCCGACACTTTATTATGATAAAGCATTATTACAAAATAATCAACCCGGAGTTCACATTTGTATCTAAAAATTAGAGTAACTATTCAGCCCCTTCGCAAAACCGCCTCTGCTAAAAGAGCATCAGTCATTTGACTAATGCTCTTTGCTAATTACTCTATTTTATAGATGTCGGGTTCAAAATTCCTCGACATTTATAAAGTTCCGTGTGAAAACAGTCCTACCGGTCCCTGGGGAGGATCCTTAGGATCCTTCGACTCCTCGGAAGCATCGTTTTTCTGCTCTGCGGATTCTTCAGGCTTCTCCTGTGTGGAAGTCTCTTCTTTTGCGGATTCTGCAGGCTCCTTTGCGGTATCCTGTGCCGGTGCAGTCTGCTCTTTTGCTTCCTGCAGGCTGTCTTCGAAAGTCAGGGGCTGGAAAGCCGGATCGGTGGAAGTCATGACCTGTTCCCCAATGGTCACATCCACGCTGCTTCCCTTTACTGCACTGCCCGCAGCATTGGTTTCTATCACTTCTTTCTTCTCTTCCTCTTGCTCGGGCAATCCTTTTTCCTTGCGGAAGATCTTCATGAATTCCTTACCGGTAATGGTCTCACGCTCAATCAGGAACGCTGCCAGCTTATCCATCAGTTCTCTGTTCTCGCGAAGCATCTGTAATGCCTGATCATAACTTTCCTTGATCATGGCAACGACTTCTTCGTCAATGGCTGCTGCCGTTTCATCACTACAGTTCAGCGCGGTTCTTCCCTCCAGATACTGGCTCTCTACAGTAGCCAGTCCCACGAGTCCGAAGCGCTTGCTCATACCGTAACGGGTGATCATATTACGGGCAATAGAAGTAGCTTTTTCAATATCATTGGCCGCACCTGTGGTCACGGTATCAAATACTACTTCCTCAGCGGCACGTCCGCCCACCAGTCCTACCAGCATATCCCGAAGTTCTGCCTCGGTGTTGAGGTATTTTTCCTCCTCCGGTACCTGCATGACATACCCCAGCGCACCCATGGTACGGGGCACAATGGTAATCTTCTGCACCGGCTCGGAATTTTTCTGCAGGGCACTGATCAGTGCATGACCGACCTCATGATAGGATACGATACGACGCTCCTCCTTGCTCATGATGCGGTCCTTTTTCTCCTTACCTACCAGTACCTGTTCTACTGCTGCGAACAGATCCTTCTGGCTGACGAATTCTCTGCCTTCCTTGACGGCATTGATGGCAGCCTCGTTGATCATATTGGCGAGATCGGAACCTACCGCACCGCTGGTCGCCAGTGCAATAGCATCCAGATCTACGGTCTCATCCATCTTCACATCCTTGGCATGTACCTTCAGGATCTCCACACGTCCTTTGAGATCCGGCTTGTCTACGATGATCCGGCGGTCAAAACGTCCGGGACGTAACAGGGCTTTGTCCAGGATCTCCGGGCGGTTCGTCGCACCCAGGATCAGGATACCCTTAGAACTGTCGAAACCATCCATCTCGGACAGCAGCTGGTTCAGGGTCTGTTCCCGCTCCTCGTTGCCTCCGCCGTACTTAGAATCACGGCTGCGGCCGATGGCATCGATCTCATCGATAAATACGATACAGGGAGCATTCTTGGTTGCTTCCTTGAACAGGTCGCGGACACGGCTGGCGCCCACACCTACATACAACTCAATAAAGTCGGAACCTGTCAGGGAAAAGAACGGCACATGTGCCTCACCTGCCACTGCTTTTGCAAGCAAAGTCTTACCGGTTCCGGGAGGTCCCACTAACAGGGCTCCCTTGGGAAGTTTTGCACCGATCTTGGAATATTTCTGGGGATTGTGCAGGAAATCCACGACCTCCACCAGAGATTCCTTTGCTTCGTCTTCTCCGGCTACGTCCTTAAAAGTAACACCAGTTTCCTTCTGTACATATACTTTGGCATTACTCTTGCCGACGCCCATGGGACCTCCACTGCCGCCCATTTTACGGAACAGGAATCCGGCTACGACCCAGATCAGCACTACAGGTAATACTACCGTTACCAGAATCTCCATCAAAAAGCTGGAGGTATTACTGCTGATACGGGTACCCGTCACACCATGCTCCTGTAATCTGCCCGTCAAAGTATCCAGATCCTCCATCAGCATCGTATAATATACCGTCTTAGACTGCGTTGCCTTCTGAGTAATACCATAAAAGGTCACATAACTGTCAGGTGCCGGCGTAGCTGCCGCTTCCTTTTTCAGCTGTACCGTGATCACACCGCTTTCCTTATTTACCTCTACTGCTTCCACCTTATCCGCTTCCAGATCCTTCAGGAAATCCGTATAAGACACCTCCGTACCATTGCCGGTTCCGAAAAATGCATTATACAACATCAATATGGCGATCACTGTCATCAGACCGGACAGGATCATCATCAGGATACTGGGACGCCTTGGCGGACGATTTCCGTTGCCTCCGTTACCGTTATTGCCGTTCCCGCCATTGTTACCGCTGCCGGGAGCACCGTTGCCATTGCCGCCGTTACCGGAGCCATAGCCGTTATTATATGATTCAGATAATATTCTCATGTCATCTCCATTTTCTACTTTATTTTATTGTCTCTATTTTTTCTATATTTAATATTCTCATATTCCGAGACAATAAATTTATTGTAACTATTTAGCCCCATTTGCAGAACGCAGTTTTACATGGCTCTGAATAGTTACAATCTATTTTATTATAGAGATAACCTGCGGATAAATCAATAGCACAAATGTGAAAAAAGCATGAAAAGCAGGCTATATCACACTATTTATCCATGAATCCGAAATACCGTCACTTCTCCAAAACATGACTCGTTTGACACATACTGTGGAATTCTCTCCGACAGCATATCTTTGTGGTCTGTATGCAGGTGTCCGCAGATGAGAGCCTTCACGCATCAGGAAAATAGACGTTTCCGAAATCAGTGAAGTAACCACCAGTCCTGCGTAAGTATTCGTCAGATGCAGGCTCTGAATTGTTGTGTAATTCGTGATCACGACTACCTCTCCCGGGATCATGGTCGTCATCAGTACCAGACTAAACAGCAGCTTTTTCAGAAGAAATTCGAAAAATACGAATCCGTCGGCTGCCAGACAGGCAATCACGATTTGTGTTGCAATGGAAACCAGACATACAATTCCGGAATTCAGCAGATAACTGAAAAGCGGTACTGCTTTGATCACTTCCAGGTAATTTTGCAATGTCGGAGCATTCGATAACAGAAATCAGTATTAACAGAAACAGAAACATCGCCTGTACACATGCTGTCTCAAACCTCCCGTTGATAATGGCATTTTCATAAATATAGTAAAGCAGATTCTTCGTTCCATTGGCAGGTCCACCCACAGTGCGTAGGGCATCTGCGTGGTCCACCCGATCTCTGCTCCGCCTAACAGTTCATTCAGAAGTCCGTTTTTCTGCCGGTAGATAAACAGAAAAATTGCTGCCGCCATCTTCACCGTGATCCAGATCACCTGCCAGAAGGAGCTTTTCCCCAGGATCGGGCTTCTGTTGTTCTGCGCTATGCTGCTGTTGTTTTTTGTCGTTACTGTCTGTGCTGTCATTCTTTTTCGCCTCACGTTTTATCTGTGCTTTATCATAGCCAAAAAATTTTTGTAAATACCACGTAGGTGTAAATTTTTGTAAAATTCTGTAAAAGAATTTCTCCCATTCATGTAAAACAATAATCAATCTATGTTAGCTCTTTGTTTAAAATTGCTCATTATGTGATTATTTGCCCAAAATTGTTAGATATAATAATGATTTCCAAAAAAAATTTTACTTTTCAGTAGATTTTTGGGAGACACTAAACTATAATAGAACATCATGGGATTTTAGTTGCAAAGATCCATAGAGAAAGGTGTCAGCAATGTACAAGATAGGTTTTGACAATGACAAATACCTCAGTCTGCAGTCTGAGAAGATCAAGGAGCGTATCGCGAAATTCGGCGGCAAGCTGTATCTGGAATTCGGCGGCAAGCTGTTTGATGATTATCACGCTTCCCGCGTTCTGCCCGGTTTCCATCCGGACAGCAAGATCAATATGCTGGCACAGCTGAAGGACGAGGCAGAAATCGTCATCGTCATTAATGCAGCAGATATCGAGAAGAATAAAGTCCGTTCCGATCTTGGCATTACCTATGATCTGGATGTGTTACGTCTGATCGATGCTTTCCGTGGCTATGGTCTGTATGTCGGCAGTGTATGTCTGACCCGCTTTGCCGGGCAGCCCAGTGCCATTGCTTATCAGAAAAAACTGGAGTCTCTGGGAATGAAGGTATACCGCCATTATTCCATTCCCGGATATCCTTCCAATATTCCGTTCATCGTAAGCGATGAGGGTTACGGTAAAAATGATTATATTGAAACATCCCGTTCTCTGGTAGTCGTTACTGCTCCCGGACCCGGAAGCGGCAAAATGGCTACCTGTCTCTCCCAGCTGTATCACGAATACAAGAGAGGCATCAAGGCCGGTTATGCCAAGTATGAGACTTTCCCGATCTGGAATATTCCGTTAAAGCATCCGGTGAACCTGGCTTATGAAGCCGCTACCGCAGACTTGAACGATGTTAATATGATCGATCCGTTCCATCTGGAAGCTTACGGTGAGACCACGATCAATTACAATCGCGACGTGGAGATCTTCCCCGTAGTCAGCGCTATGTTCGAGAAGATCATGGGCAGCTGCCCTTACAAGTCTCCTACTGACATGGGTGTCAATATGGCAGGCTTCGGTATTGTCGATGACGAAGCTGTCCGCGATGCCGCCAAACAGGAAATCATCCGCCGCTACTACCACACTCTGTGCCAGAAGCGCCAGGGTACCGCCGGTGACGACCAGATCTTAAAGCTTGAGCTTCTGATGAAGCAGGCAGGTGTCACCATCGACGATCGCGCAGTAGTCAGTGCAGCCAATATCAAAGCAGAGACCACCGGGGAACCGGCAGCTGCGATCCAGCTTCCGGACGGCAGAGTCCTCACCGGGCGGACCAGTACTCTGCTGGGTGCTTCTTCCGCATTATTATTAAATGCCCTGAAAGCTTTGGCAGGCATTCCGGACGAAGTACAGCTGATCTCACCTACCGCCATCGGTCCCATCCAGGATCTGAAGACGAACTACCTGGGGAACCGCAATCCCAGGCTTCATACAGATGAGACGCTGATCGCTCTTTCCATCTGTGCAGCTACGGATGATACCGCGAAGGCTGCTGTGGAGCAGTTGAAGAACCTGAAAGGTTCCGAAGTGCACTCCAGCGTGATCCTGTCCCAGATCGACATGAATACCTTCCGCAAGTTAGGCGTGAATCTGACATGCGAACCTCATTATCAGAACCAGAAGCTGTATCACAACTAAACATTTTGTCATTCTACTATAAATTATGGCAGTTATTGAGCGAAGGCGCTCCCCAAGGGGAGTTTCTCGCTCTTTTTATTTTATAAATTGTTTTTGTATATCAAAAGGAGGAGAAAATTATGGCTGTAAAGTACGTGTTTGTGACCGGAGGAGTCGTATCCGGTCTGGGAAAAGGAATTACCGCAGCTTCCCTGGGAAGACTGTTAAAAGCAAGAGGTTACAAAGTAACCATGCAGAAATTCGATCCATATATTAATATTGATCCCGGCACCATGAACCCGATACAGCACGGCGAAGTATTCGTCACGGAGGATGGCACGGAGACCGATCTGGATCTGGGACATTATGAGCGTTTTATTGATGAGAATCTGGATAAAAATTCCAACGTTACCACCGGTAAGGTATACTGGTCCGTATTGCAGAAGGAGAGTCGTGGTGATTACGGCGGAGGTACTGTACAGGTCATCCCCCATATCACCAATGAGATCAAGAGCCGCTTTTACCGCAACTTTACAGATGATGAAACCCGTATCGCCATCATCGAGGTAGGCGGTACCGTAGGTGACATCGAGAGCCAGCCTTTCCTGGAGTCCATCCGTCAGTTCCAGCATGAGGTGGGGCATGACAATGCCATTCTGATCCATGTAACGCTGATTCCTTATCTGAGTGCTTCTCAGGAGCTGAAGACCAAGCCTACCCAGGCCAGTGTTAAGGATCTGCAGGGCATGGGCATCCAGCCGGATATCATCGTCTGCAGAAGTGAGCATCCTCTGGATCAGTCCATCAAGGATAAGATTGCTCTGTTCTGTAACGTACCTCAGAGTCATGTATTGCAGAATCTGGATGTGGAATATCTGTATGAGGCTCCGTTAGCTATGGAAAAAGAGCATCTGGCACAGGTAGCCTGTGAATGTCTGCATCTGGATTGTCCGGAACCGGATCTGGCAGACTGGAAGAAGATGGTAGAGGATCTGCGTCATCCCACCGATGAAGTGCAGATCGCTCTGGTCGGAAAATATGTCTCTCTGCATGATGCCTATATCAGTGTTGTAGAGGCTCTGAAGCATGGCGGTATCACCAATCATGCTACGGTACATATCAAATGGATCGACTCCGAGACGGTAACACCTGAAAATGTGGAAGAACTGTTAGGTGACTGCAACGGTGTCCTAGTACCCGGCGGCTTCGGTTCCCGGGGTATCGAAGGCAAGATCCTGGCGATTCAGTATGCAAGAACCCATGGAGTTCCCTTCCTGGGACTGTGTCTGGGAATGCAGCTGACGATCGTAGAATATGCAAGAAATGTCATCGGGTATACGGATGCCCACAGTGTGGAACTGGATCCTAACACCACACATCCTGTGATCGCTCTGATGCCGGATCAGAACGGTGTCGAGGATATCGGCGGCACCTTAAGACTGGGTGCATACCCTTGTGTACTGGATAAGGATTCCCGTGCTTATCAGCTCTACGGACAGGAGAATATCTCCGAGAGACATCGTCATCGTTACGAGGTCAACAACGATTACCGTGCCGTCCTCACTGAACACGGTCTGCGTCTGTCCGGATTGTCCCCTGACGGACGTATCGTGGAGATGTGCGAGCTTACCGAGCATCCCTTCTTCGTCGCCACCCAGGGACACCCCGAGCTCAAGTCCAGACCCAACAGACCCCATCCGTTATTTAAGGGATTCGTGGAAGCGGCTTTGGAGAATAAACACCGGAAATAAATTGAGAGTTAAGCTGCACACAGGCAAAATAAGAACCGTGATTACGAGCTTGCTCGGTTTTTACTTTTGTCGTGATGCGGCGAATGCCGCAATATGAAATAAATGTGGCGCATCTTTTATGAATAACTCCCGGAGCAGACGGCCCTCCGGGAGTTCTGTTTGTATTTAAAGCAACATTTTTCACTAAAAAAATACAAAAACATGAAATTTTGGCCTATTATAAGTGATTATTTTCGCTAAAATAGGAAAAATAATTAAATCAGTACAAAAAATGTTTGATTTAGAAGTTTTTTTGTACTGATTTTGCTATTTTGATGCGATTTGCGCCAAAGCAATAGAAATAGCTGCGGGCACTAACGCTCTATTTTGCAATCTTTACCATCGAAGCAGCAGATATGTCTATGGTGTACAAATATTATGAAAAAAGCTGAACTTCCTCTTACTTTTTATCATTTCGCAAATACATCAAAATTCCATGGATAACTCTGCCCAGGCATGCTCCTATCACCGCCCCGGCAATGGTGATTCCCAGTATTTCCACATAGCGAAATCTGTTTGCCGAAGATGCCCATACGCATGCTACGATGCCGCACAAAACGATCAATCCGATATAGATATCTTTTATACTCTTATTCTCCCTCGAACTCCCGGACGGCATCGCATCATTTCCCACTAACACATCAATGCTTATGTCGAATTGCTTTGATAAAAGAATTAATTGCTCCGGGTTCGGCGCAGTCTCTCCTAATTCCCAATTTGATATGGTCTGCCTTGTAACATTAATTTTTTCTGCCAGCTTCTCCTGCGAAAGTCCCTTCCTTTTTCTTAAGGTCTGAATATTGTTTCCTAACTGCATCCGTCACCTCTCCTTTCGCAGGAAGTATAGCACGCTATCGCCATGCAGCGCTATCAACATCTCCGGGAATTTGCGCAAAGAAACTTAACATTTCCGCAAACCTCAGAGTTTCTACTGATTTACCGGTTTCTCCGGTATTCGGCATTGTCCACATGTTCCGAGTATTCCTATGTACCATTTTCAGGATTACTGCCACAAAATTGCTACTACCAAAAACATAATTGCAAAACCAAATTCAATCACTGTCGTGAACCTGATTCTTCTCTTCAAAACACATACTCCCGGATGTTTTGAATGAATATAGATGGGATAAGTGTTCCCTTCTGTCATCCTCCGCAGCAGGCGATAGGGTACCGTCAATGTGGTCTGCTCATGGTAAGCCGTGCCGTTACAGACGTATTCAAACACCGGTGCATAGCTGGTAATACCATAGCGTCCGGGGTAGCTGTTATATCCGCAATAGATAGCTTCTATCTTCTGATTGCAGCAAAATACAGCATAGATATCATTCACACCCAGTAAAAACAGAAACAATCCAAACACGCTCATAATCAGCAGCGCTTCGAGAGCTTCATTCCCTACAAACAAAATAACAAATGATGTGATGGCAAAACCAGCAAATGTCAGGATGATGTCCAGACATATAAAAGGTACAACCTTATATCTCTTATTTTTAATAATGATAACGGTAGATACTCCAAACAATAATGTCAATATGTATACCAGAGCTTCCATTACCATATCCCTCTCCTCCGATCCAATAAGCAAAATTTATGAATTTTTCATTACCCAGGCAAATGCCTTCGCAGTCCGCAGGCCCGGATCTCTGAAATGATTCCCCGGATTCCATTCCAGCGTACTGCCGATCCCACACTGCTGCAGCCACGCATGTGCCTCCCGGATGCAGTCACCCACAGTAGCCATAACAAGATTTCTGGTCTTTTCCTCTTTGTCCCCCAGACTTAAGTAAACTGCCCGACTCTGATTCTCGTGTTCTTTCATATAGGGTAGAAACCCGGGGAACCACACCGAGGGCGATGCCGCCGCTATCCCCGCAAACCGATCCGTCTGATAAGATGCCCACAGAGAAAACAACCCTGCAAGAGAATATCCTCCAAGATAATAAGTTTTACTTTCATCCGAGCATAAACGCAAAATTTCTTCTAGCAACGAGGCTGCACCCTCGCCAAAATCCTCATTTCCGAATACCGCTGGTGCTTTCCACGGAGACAGATCAAGGTTCCAGTCATCCACTTTCACCGCAATCATTTGAAAATCCAATGCTGTCAGTTTCCGGATTTGTGCCACTTCGCCCTCTATTTCCGGAAGATCATGATCTCCCACGGGCTGGATCAAAACAATGGGAGCCTCCGGATTCCCATATTTATATTTAGTCATGCCGTCCTCTTTCTCTATCAAATATCCTTTTCTATCAAGTATCCATTCTATTTTATCAGTTTCAGAATCCTTTGCCTGTTATATCGCTGCATGATCACAAACATCATATCAAACATGGCCGCAAGGATCGATGTAATGATAAATGCCGGATATCCACCCAGCCAATGACCTGCCACAATCGGTACAAAGCTGAGCACTACGATCGTCTCATGCCCCAGTTCCGCCTGACATGTGACCTGCGCTATTTCCTCCCAGGTGTGTTGTCTCGGATCAAACAGGCTGGGATTATAGGTAGGCATGCGATTCTTCCATTTTTTCACATGCAGCTTTTCATATAATTTCATTTCAGATTTACTTACCTGATACCAGTGTTTTCTGTAATCTGCCCTGTTATGCATGATAGAATTGTAGATAAATGCTACCACCCATCGCATGATAAAATGATAAGCAGTGGTTCCAAAGGTAATGGCAATCGTCAGCCAGATTTCTAACAAAGTTTTTTGATATAAAATACCCGTGACAATGGTTCCGATCAGGAACACGACAGGCGCTGCCTTTAAGAATTTTATCATAGGTCATTCTCCGTTTTTTCCAATTTCATATACCCATTTTCTTAATGAGTTTTGAATAAATATGTTCCACGAACCATGGTTCCGTAGATTTCTCCAAAGCATCTTCCAGAGAGAACCACATCACTCCACTGTTCTCATCGGCTTTTACGGATACCTGCTCTTCCGAATCTGCCTCCAGTAAATACGTGATATTCAGATGCAAATGGCTGGACACATAGTTCCCTTTTTTCACATGTCCGTCCACCGTCAGAGATTCCAGAGAAAAAATCTCCTCTGATACCGGTCTCACATTGGAAATTCCCGCCTCCTCCTTCACTTCCCGGATGGCAACGGACAGCAGATCCGTCTCCCCATCCGCATGTCCTCCCATCCAGGACCAGGAATTATAAATATTATGATATACCATAAGCACTTTGCTTCTGTCCTTATTTACCACCCAGGCAGAAGCCGTAATATGCGCAACTGTATTTTCTCTGGAAAATGCGTTCTCATTGTTCCTGATCCATCCCAGAATCAAAGCTTTGTCCTTTTCTTCCTGTTCATTGAATGGGGGATAGTTTTCTATTTGTCTGATGGAATCCTCACGTGTCATTTGGTTATCTCCCTATTTTCAAACAGCCGGTCAATCTCCTGCCAGTCCTTACATCTCACAAACCTGTCATTGGGAAGCTCTGCCCGGCTGTTCCATGGTCGGTCGAACACGGCTATCCTGCAGTTGTCAAAATGCATTACATGCTCAAACGCCGCCGGAGAATCCTCTACCGCAAAATCAAAGGTCATGTTGTAAAGTTCCGCCAATGTCATATTATATCTATAATCCTGTTTCGCCGTTTCGCGCCCGTATTTGTCTACGCAGAACAAGGGAACTCTTTCTAGATGATGTTCATCAAGCCATTGCCTCGATGGTTCGTAGGAATTAAACGGCCTTCCGGTAATGATAAAAACCTCGTGTCCCTGATCCACCCACTTATTAATTGCTTCGGAAGCCCCCGGCGTCTCCTCGTAATTCAGCAGATTTTCCGGCAAATGCCCCGCTTTCATTAAAGCTTCATACTGCTCATCATTTAAATCAAATGATTTCTGGAGATTGAAAAACTGAACCTGCCGGTAAGGGACATCAATGCCGAACAGTTCTTTTGCGATTTTCGTAAAATATTCGGCGGTTTCACATAGTACATCATCAAAATCTATGTAGATTTTCATTGCTTCTCTTCTCCTAATAACCCCGGCAGTTTCTATCAGCTCCCTGCTCTTTTTACAAAGAATTTCCACGCTGCCATACCATTACATAGTCTTTTTCCCCGGTAACTTCATCCAATCCTTCTCGTTGGATTTCAAAACCTTCTCGTTGATAAAAGTGAATTGCACGTGTATTCTTTTGGTAAACATTTAAGTATAATTTCGTCTTTTTTTCTTTTACAAAATTCAACAGAAGCTTACCTATACCCTGCGACTGCATTTCATCACGGACAAAAATGCCTTCGATATATTCATCATTTAACCCTATAAAGCCTTCTATCTGGCAGTCATTCTCATACACATAGACCTCTGCCTGTGGCAACATTTCTTTCACTAAATCAATATTATCTTTCCAATATTGACCCGGAATAAAATAATGTGCTTTTAAGTTGGTATCTAACCATATATCAACAACTCGTTCGATATCTGCTTTTTGTAATACTTTGATCATACTTCTTCAAACACCCTGTTCTGCTACAATTTACAAAACCACCTCGAAGATCGTCCCTCCGGATGGATTGGACTTCACTGTGATACTGCCATCATGCACTCTTACAATTTCACGAACTAGGGCAAGTCCCAGTCCTACTCCACCCAGCTCCCGGCTTCTGGACTTATCCACCCGGAAAAACGGTTCAAATACGCGCTCCTTAAGTTCCTCAGGGATTCCGGTTCCCGTATCCTCCACTGACAGATATACATGTTTTTCCTTCCGGTCTGCGGTTACTGTGACCTGCCCGCCCGAATGATTATATTTTATGGCATTCTCAACCAGATTGTATACCAGCCGGTAAATAAGGATGTCACTTCCGACCATCGTTATATCCTTACATTTTCCGATCAGCCTTATATTTTTGCCCTCTGCGAGAGGTTCCAGATCCTCCAACACCTCATCCACCAGAGCGTCTAAGATAATTTCATCATCCCGTCCTACCGTCTGAAGCTCACTCATGTCGAGAAGTGTCTTTACCATTTTGTTGAGTCTGTCGTTCTGTTCGGTAACCATCTTTATCATCTGTACCGTGTCTGCATCATTGTCCGGATGTCTGTTGGAATGATACAGATCAAGCTGTACCTGCATCAGGGCTAAAGGAGTACGAAGCTCATGGGCTGCATTTGCAGTAAATTGTCTCTGTATCTCAAATGCATCCGAGAGACGTTCCAGCATCCGGTTATACGAAACGCTAAGCTGGTTCAGTTCCTTCACCTGGTTTTCTTCTATCCGTGAATCTGCCAGATTTTGCGCCTGCACCTTTTCGATCTTGTCAGAAAACTCTCTGAGCGGTCTGAGTGCATGCCCACTTATAAAATAGGTAGACACTCCACCCAGAAGAGCCAATACTGCTGAAATGATCAGGCTGTTTTTCCTGTAATCCGCCTT
>ULJQ01013399.1_pt1 | contig 13335 bp, 7 predicted proteins | sample 1950941 | NCBI WGS metagenome assembly ULJQ01 (sample SAMEA4835479, study PRJEB28245) | human gut metagenome | biome: gut microbiome; material: fecal sample | place: Denmark | collected 2008
CGACTATGGTCAGAATGGTGTTGAGCTGAAAAATAATATCAAGCAGTATTGGTGGCAGAGCATGGTATTGTTGCACGAGAATATCGTTGGTCTTGATGCAGCCATCTTCATGCACCCTACTGTATGGAAGGCCTCTGGTCACGTAGATGCCTTCAACGATCCATTGATTGACAACCGTGATTCCAAGAAACGTTATCGTGCCGATGTGCTCATCGAGGATCACATGGCTAAGTATGAGGAGAAGATCGCCAAGGAGATCGCCAAGGCTAAGAAGCGCTTCGGTGATAGCTTCGACGAGGCTCAGTTCCGTGCTACCAACCCTCGTGTGTTGGAGAACCAGAAGAAGCATGATGAGCTTCATGCTCGCTATACCGAGGCTATGCAGGGGCCAGACTTGGAGATGTTGAAGCAGATTATCCTTGATGAGGGCATCGTTTGTCCTATCAGCGGTACCAAGAACTGGACAGACGTTCGTCAGTTCAACTTGATGTTCTCTACCCAGATGGGTGCTGCCAGCGATGCTACCAGCAAGGTATATCTCCGTCCTGAGACAGCCCAGGGTATCTTCGTAGATTACTTGAGCGTTCAGAAGACCGGTCGTATGAAGTTGCCATTCGGTATCTGCCAGATAGGTAAGGCATTCCGTAACGAGGTGGTTGCTCGCCAGTTCGTCTTCCGTATGAGAGAGTTCGAGCAGATGGAGATGCAGTTCTTCTGCCAGCCAGGCACAGAGATGAAGTGGTTTGAGTACTGGAAGAAGGTTCGTTTGGCATGGCACGAGGCTCTCGGCATGGGTAACGAGAACTATCGTTACCACGACCACGAGAAGTTGGCTCACTATGCTAACGCCGCTACCGACATCGAGTTCAAGATGCCATTCGGCTTCAAGGAGGTGGAGGGTATCCACAGCCGTACCAACTTCGACCTTTCTCAGCACGAGAAGTTCAGCGGTCGCTCTATCAAGTACTTCGACCCTGAGAAGAACGAGAGCTATGTACCTTATGATGTAGAGACCTCTATCGGTGTTGACCGTATGTTCCTCAGCGTGATGTGCCACTCTTACTGCGAGGAGAAGCTGGAGAATGGTGAGACACGTGTTGTCTTGAAGTTGCCAGAGGCATTGGCACCAGTGAAGTGCGCTGTATTCCCATTGGACAAGAAGGAAGGTCTGCCAGAGTTGGCTCGCGAAATTGTGGATGAGTTGAAGTTCCACTTCAATACTCACTATGGCGATCCTAAGGATTCCATAGGTAAGCGTTATCGCCGTCAGGATGCCATCGGTACTCCATTCTGTATCACCGTTGACCACGAGACTCCTAACGACCACAAGGTAACTCTCCGTTACCGTGATACGATGGAGCAGGAGCGTGTTGCCATCAGCGACCTCCGCAGCATCATCGAGGACCGTGTGAGCATCACAAGCGTATTGAAGAAGCTTGGTAAGGAAATCAAGAACTTCTAATCGTATATCTATCTATTTATAAAATAGGTATATTAATATCAGTAATCAAATACATCTAGATGAATTTGAAGAATTTGAAATATATGTTCTTTCTGCTGATGACGGCGTTGGTGCTGTCATCATGCAGCGAGACGGACGATGATTCGCAGGCTGAGTTTGCCAACTGGCAGGCACGCAACGACCAGGCTTTCGCCGACACCTTGGCTTTTGCCAGACAGCAGATGAATGCCGGTAGCACGGAGTGGAAGGTGATACGCAACTGGTCGCTCAATAATCAGACGGGCAACAAGGACCAGGCTGGCAACCAGTTCACTCCTTCCTACAAGGATGATGAATACATCGTGGTGCATGTCTTGGGCACAGGTAGCAGCGAGGTATCTCCTCTCTATACCGACTCTATCCAGATGAGTTATCGTGGAAGATTGATTCCTACCACCTCTTACAAGGATGGATATGTATATGACCAGACTTTCTCTGGTACATACGATGCTACCAAGGCTCTTCCTACCAAGGGAGTGGCAAACAGTTGGATAGATGGCTTCACCACTGCCTTGCAGAATATGCACGTTGGCGACCATTGGCAGGTGTTCATCCCTCAGAATTTGGGTTACGGCTCAGAGGTGAAAACTGGCATCCCAGCTTACTCCATGCTCCGCTTCGAGTTGATACTGAACGGTGTCAAGCATGGTAATGGTGCTTGGGTAATGAAATAATACATCAAATCGCCCTGTCGGCTGGAAAGGCTGGCAGGGCGATTTTGTTTGTATATGATGGGGGAACGGCTAGGGTGAGAAAGCAAATCTAAAAATATGTTGCAAAGGATAAACAAGTGTTTGTGTTCGCACACATTTGGTTGACGTACATCAAAAAAATGTTAGAAACTTGCAAATTTATTCATAAAATCATTGCAGTTTCAAGGAATAGTTGTACCTTTGCATCAGAAAATATAAGTTTTAGGTTTTTAGTTAGGTAATAGATTGTTCTAGGTTATTAGTTTGAAGGTAAAAATTAAGATTGTTATTCAAGGACGACAGGTATTAGGTTTAGAAAGGTAAATAAAAGATTGTTTATTCAAGGACGACAAATAGGTTTGGTTATCTTATAAAGGTAATTAGTGAGTATTTTGGGAATAATGATTGAAGAGAAAGTAATTATTTTATGTTTATAAAAAATGGCGATTCCTCAAATTGGGGTCGCCATTTTCTGTTATTTGGCGTTCGTTTTGCTGGATAATGGAATATCATTCGATTGATAAAAGTTATGCTATATAGTAAAAAGACTGATTATTTGATGGAGTCCATCCGCTTGGGGCGTGACATGGCTCGCCGGGAGAAACTCAACCTGATTGTGGGGCTGAGCATCCCTTCTATGTTGGCGCAGATTTCCACGGTGATGATGTTCTTCATCGACGCTTCTATGGTGGGGCATCTCGGTGCTGAGGCTTCGGCTAGCATCGGACTGATAGAATCTACCACTTGGTTGATAGGCAGCTTGCTCAGTGCGGCAGCCACGGGGTTCTCGGTGCAAGTGGCGCATTTCATCGGTGCCAACGATTTTGTCAAGGCTCGACAGGTTTTTCGTCATGCCTTGATTTGTGGCTTGCTTTTTAGTGTCTGTCTTGCCCTGATAGGAGTGGCGATCCATCTGCCCTTGCCTTATTGGTTGGGTGGCGGCAGCGACATCGCAGACAATTCCTCTCGCTATTTCTTGATTTATGCGCTGGCTTTGCCTTTCATCTTCCTCTATCATACTTCGGAGATGATGCTCAAGTCGGCTGGCAATATGCACACACCGAGCGTCATGGCGATATTGGTGTGCATCTGTGACGTGGTCTTCAATTACCTGTTTATATATATATTCAAGATGGGAGTGGTCGGGGCAGCTTATGGCACAGCCTTGGCATACATCTGCATCTCCTTGCCTAACCTCTGGTTGGCGGCGTGCCAAAACAAGATTTTGAATCTTCGCCAGGATGCCGCTCGTTTCCATTGGGTGAAGGAGTATGTTCGCAATGCCTGCAAGATTAGCATTCCTATTGCCATCCAAAACATCTTGATGAGTGGTGCGCAGATAGTGAGCACCATGATTGTGGCTCCGCTAGGCAACATCGCCATCGCCGCCCATTCCTTTGCCATTACTGCGGAGAGTCTCTGCTATATGCCGGGGTATGGTATCGGTGATGCCGCTACCACCTTGGTGGGACAGACGCATGGAGCCAACCGAATGGACTTGTGCAAGAACTTCGCTTATATGACGGTGGGCTTGGGCATGGCTGTGATGGCTCTGATGGGAGTTGTGATGTATGTCTTCGCTCCAGAGATGATAGGTCTGTTGTCGCCAGTGGAATCTATCCAGGAGTTGGGTACCACCTGTTTGCGCATCGAGGCTTTCGCCGAACCATTCTTTGCGGCAAGCATCGTCACCTATAGTGTCTGTGTGGGAGCAGGAGATACCTTCAAGCCTGCTGCCATCAACCTCAGTACGATGTGGTTTGTGCGCCTCACCTTGGCATACGGCTTGTCGAAGAGTTACGGCTTGGAGGGAGTCTGGATAGCCATGGCAGTGGAGCTGACGTTCCGAGGCATCCTCTTCTTGGTGCGACTCTTCCGTGGGTCTTGGACGAAGAGTTTCAACGTGAGCCGATAAGGTGGGCTTTCAGGGGAGCCGAGGAAGGTGTGTTAACGCAATGTTAGGGCACGTCTGGGCAAATGTTAGTTTAATGTTAAGAATGGAGGCATTTTGGAAGTTTTCACTCTAAATACTTGCAACGTTTCTTTAATTATGTTATTTTTGCACCCCGAAAGTTACCTAAAATGAGGGTATTACGTATCTTTAGTATAGAGGAGGAACATGGCAAACAACTCGAAAGACGAGGAAAATATTTAATTTACAACTATAACAATGAAGTTAAAGCAAATTTTCGTAGCAGCGATGATGCTGCTTGCTACAGGTAGTATGATGGCACAGCAGATGCCACAGATACCTGTTGACAAGAATGTGAGAATCGGTCACCTCGACAATGGCTTGACCTATTACATTCGTCACAACAATTTCCCTGAGCATGTAGCTAGTTTCTACATTGCACAGAAGGTGGGTTCCATCAATGAGAATGACGACCAGCGTGGTTTGGCTCACCTCTTGGAGCACTTGGCTTTCAATGGCTCCGAACATTTCCAGGGAAACAGTCTCCAGAACTATCTCCAGAGCATCGGCGTGGAGTATGGCAAGAACTTGAATGCCTACACCAGCATCGACAAGACGGTATATTATTTCACGGATGTTCCTACTACCCGTGCCACCGCTGTCGATTCCTGCATGTTGATTCTCAAGGATTGGAGTAATGGTATCTCTCTGACGAAGGAGGCGATAGAGGGTGAGCGTGATGTCGTTCACAATGAGTATCGTATGAGAATGGTAGGTCAGCAGCGTATGTTGGAGCGTTCTCTCCCTGCTCTCTATCCTGGCAGCAAGTACGGTTATCGTATGCCAATCGGTCTGATGAGTATCATTGATGGTTGCGATCCTGAAACTCTCCGTGCTTACTATCGCAAATGGTATCGTCCGGACAATCAGGCTATCATCATAGTAGGTGATATAGATGTTGATCACATAGAGGCACAGATCAAGAAACTCTTCAGCGGCATCAAGGTTCCTGCTAATGCAGCAAAGGTGATCCCTGAGTTGGTTCCTGACAATGATACAGCTATCTATGTAGTTGACAAGGACAAGGAGCAGAACTACGATGTGGCTATGATCAGCATGAAGCACGATGCTACACCTGACTCTTTGAAGGGTAATCTCAATTACTTCGCTACTTCTTATGTTCAGAGTGCAATTGCCAGCATGCTTAGCTCTCGTTTGGGCGAAAAGTCATTGGAGGCTGACTGTCCATATCTCCAGGCTGGTTGTGATAATGGCAGCTACTTGGTTTCCCGCACAAAGGATGCTTTCAGTCTTTCTGCAGTTGCCAAGCCTGGCAAGATGCTTGAGGCTTATGCAGCTGTTCTCTGTGAGGCTAAGCGTGCTAAGGACTTCGGTTTCACGGCTACTGAGTACGTTCGCTATAAAGAGGATTTCATGAGCGGTTTGGATAAGATGTATTCTAACCGTGATAAGATGAAGAATGAGCAGTTTACTTCTCAGTATGTAGATCATTTCATCTCTAATGAGCCAATCCCTTCTGTAGAGGATGAATATCAGATCTATAAGATGATGGTGCCAAACCTCCCTGTGGATGTCGTGAATGCTTATGCCAAGAAGTTGATTTGCGAGACTGATACCAACTTCGTAACACTTCTGATGATGCGTGATGCTGAGGGTGCTGTTTATCCAACACAGCAGCAGTTGGCTGACGTCGTAAAGCAGGTGCGTGGTGAAAAGCTCGAAGCTTACGTTGATAATGTAAAGCAGGAGCCTTTGATGGCACAGCTTCCTAAGGCTGGCAAGATCAAGAAGACTACAGAGAACAAGCAGTTCGGATTCAAACTCTTGACACTCTCTAATGGTGCCAAAGTAGTGCTCAAGAAGACTGACTTCAAGAACGACGAGGTACAGTTTGCTGCTACTGCCGATGGTGGTACTTCTGCTTTCGGAACAAAGGATCTCAACGAGGTGAAGATGATGGGTGCCTTGATGAACTCAAGTGGTTTGCGTGGCTTTACCAATAATGACCTTGAGAAGGTATTGGCTGGTAAGATTGCTTCTTGCGGATTCAGTGTCTCAAGATACCGTCATGGTTTGGCTGGTGGCTCAACTCCAAAGGATTTGGAGACTTTGATGCAGCTCATCTATTTGAAGCTCACCAATCTGACTAAGGACGAGAAGGCTGTCAACAACCTGATCAACAATCAGGTAACAGCACTCGCCAATCGTAGCAACAATCCTCAGGCTGTATTCCAGGATTCATTGACCAGCACGCTCTATCCTGGTAACCCTGTATTCCGCACAATGACAGTGGATGAGGTGAAGAGTGTAAACTACGACCGCGCACTTGAACTCGGTAAGCAGCTTTTCGGTAATGCGAAGGATTATACTTTCTTCTTTGTCGGCAACTTCGATGAGGCTAAGATTCTTCCTCTTATCGAGCAGTATATCGCTTCTTTGCCAAACAACGGAAAGAAATTTAAGAACGTAGAGACATTGCCAGTGAAGGGTGAAGTTGTCAACAAGTTCACCAAGGCAATGGAGAATCCACAGGATGTAGCTGCTGAGATCTGGTGCTCAGAGGCTCCTTATACATTGCGCAACTCAGTTCTTGCTGATATCGCAGCTCGCGTTATCAATATGGATTACAACCGTAATATCCGTGAAAAGTTGAGCGCTGCTTATTATGCTGGTGCTGATGCTATGGAAAGTGTAAAACTTGATGGTAAGACCATGCGTGTAGGTGTTACTGGTAATGCAATGATGAACCCAGACAAGTCTAAGGATGCTATTCCTTACTTCTATTCTGGTTTGAAGGATGCGATGGAGCAGCCTAATCTGGATGACCTTCAGAAAGTGAAGGAAATCCTTCTGAAGCAGGCTGATGTAAGCTGTAAGCAGAATGGCTACTGGATGGGTGTTATTTCTGAGTATCTGCTTCATGGTATTGATACTCATACCAACTTCAAGAAGGAGGTAAGCTCTGTAGATGCAAAGGCAGTGAGCGATTTCCTCAAGAATGTAGTGATGAAGGATGGCAACCACGTAGAGGTTATCATGCATGCAACAAAGGCTGGTGAGGCTAAGTAACAAGAAAAATGTCACATAAATATATAAAATCCCGATACAATTGTTGTTGTATCGGGATTTTTTTGTACTTTTGTCCACAAAATAGAGAGTTTAGTGAAAGATAAGTTTAATGTTTTAATTTAAAAGTAAATGAATTTCAAGAAGATGAATTTCAATTCGTTGAAGCGAATTGTTTTGTCGCTTATGCTGATAAGTGTAAGCATGGTGAGTGTGCAGGCACAGCTTCTTTACAAGATTAGTAAAGATAGTACCGACCAGAAGCCTTCCTATATCATGGCTTCCAACCGGCTCATGAATCCTATGGGTGTTGTTAGTCTGAGTGGTGAGTTGAAGGAAGCACTTACTAATACCGATCAGATGTATTTCGAGGTAAACAAGGCGGCTTATCAAGAGACCATCAATGACGCTAAGAAACTGGCTGACGGCAAGACTCTTCTCAGTTTGCTTACTCCGGCTCAGCAGACAAAGCTTAATGCTTTCCTCAAGAAATACATGGAGGTGGATTTCCGCAGTTCTTACGTGCAGAAGAAATATGGCAACTTGACTCCTGCTGCCTTGATGGAGGACTTGGAGCAACTGCTCTTTGTGGCCAATCACATGGGTATGTATGATCCTACTCATACTTTCGACCAGTATTTTGAAGCACAGGCAAAGGCAAACAATGAGACTGTAGGCGGTTTAAGTGATGTGGATGCTTATATCAATGCTACCTATAAGAGTGATCTGAAGCAGCAGGTGGCACGCTTGGTAGAGTTTCTGGAGAATGAGCCTACAGAGTTGGCCAAGTTGAATAAGGCTGTAGGTGCTTTCAAGGCACAGGACGTAGATGCTGCTTTCAAGGCTACTGGCGCTCATGTTTCTCAACCAACTCTTGAGGCTTGGGCTGCAAAGGTGCAGACTGTGATGGCAGAGAAGCCAACCTTCTTTGTTGTTGATGCCGCCAATTTAGGTGGTGAAAATGGTCTTCTCCAGTTGCTCCGCAATGCGGGTTGCAAAGTAGAAAAGTAATAAACTGAGCCCCTTTTTTAAGTGGGCTCAGTGAATTATATAGAACTATTTTTTCTGTGATAACAAACTACAACAAAAAAGAATCGGTATGGTGGATTTTCGAATAGAAATTGGTGGAAATACACGAAAAGAGAAGAAAAAATGTAGTTTATGAATCGGATTCGAATATACTTTCATTATTGTCCACTATAAAATCTCAATATTGCACCTTTATCTATATGGGAAAAAGTAATTTTGCAATATAATAATTGAACTTTCGCATATCAGGAAGTTAAAGGAGTTAAGGAAGTTAAGGAGTTAAGACGTATGTCTTGCTGCTTAAAAAACTACGCCAAAAAGACTGTTTCAATAGATATAGGCAACAAGAAAACGATGATTAAATAAAACAAAAAACATTATAAATATAAATGTAAGTAAAATGAAAAGATTGATTGACTTTTGCTTGCTTCTCCTGATGGTATTCTGGGGAAGCAATGCTTGGGCGGACAAGACGATGACATTCGGTGCCACATCACCGACAAGAAGCGATTGTAACCTAACCAAACTGAGCGTTCTCTCAGGAACTTCCGATTCGATTGCACATGGAGGCATTACTTTGAAAATCACTGCAGCAAGCGATGACAATGCCAGTTGGAACCCTGCCGCTGCAGGTTCTAACCATGGACAAACGATTGCGCTAAAGGCAAGTGCCAACATCACGATTTCAGGCTCATCAGCAGAAATGAAGATTACAAAAATTGTATTCCATTTTGAAGGAGATAATAAAAATAAAGGGTACTTTACTGAATGCTCAACTACAGGCGGCATTTTAGACCCAGCGAAAGCCACAAGTTATGTCACCACACAAACCTGGTCATTGGAGAAAGGTGCAAGTTCTGTATCCCTTACCAATAATAGTGCAGGAAAAGCCTACATCACATCCATTGACATCACTTATCAAACAGGTGGCTTGGACAATTATACGGTACAGGCTTACCCTTACACATGGAATTTCACAGACGAGAGCCTATGGGAAAAATCAGAAAGCCAATTCGTATCTGAAATTTGGACACCTAACACTGCCGGTGAAGACAATGAATGGCGAAACTCTGGTCACGAACCTACTGTTGCCACAGGTTATGATGTGGACTTACTTCGTGGTCTTCGCTTCACAGATCACGTATGCGCAGATAGAAAAAGAAACTGCGTTTCCCTTCCAAGAAAAGCCACCATCACCATTCCTTCTCTTCATGAAGGACAGAAGGTAAAGATTTCTTATACGGGTGTAGACATTCTTCCGACGACCAACCTGAAAGTTTCTCAAGAAAGAAAGGACAATATAGAAATATACAAAGTGACTCAAGATGGTAATGCCACCCTAACCATTGACGACCCGAGCTACAACGAAGTTTGGGGAGTATGGATTTCGCAAATCTCTGTACTTGATGCTGCACCTGTTCTTACCATGACAACACCTGAGAACAACGCAACAGGAGTCGATCCTAACCTCACATCCATCAAGGTGACTTCTGAAAAACCATTGTGGGCTTACGATGTCAATGGAACCAAGACTCCTACGGCGACAACCATCAAGGCCACATTGACCTCTGACGATGAAGACAACGCCATGGAAGTAACTGCCACTTTGAACGCAGGTGAAACTGTACTCAACTTTACACTACCCCAAGACAAGCAGTTGGAGTCAGCTACCACATATACCTTGAATATTCCTGCAAATGTGATCATGGAGACTTCGGGTACGGGCAACAAGAACTGCAGCTTCACATTCTCAACCAAGGGATTGAACTATTTGGGAGCATACAATGGAACAACAGAAATTAATAAAGATAATCCATATACAGTTTCCACACTCGACAACAACCGAGTGGCGTTTGCTTTCGGTGAAGAAATTGAGAAAACAGCCGACTTCAAAGTTATCGTATCCGACGGTACGACAGTAAATACATATAACAAGGATTCTCAAAAATGCGGCTTAAGCGATGATTCCAGGGCACTTTTCGTGCCAGTTCAATTAAAAGCAGGTAAGTATTACTCCATCAAGATTACTGCCGGTAGCTTGAAAAATGCTACAGCAGGCTCTACCTTGAAGAACAATCAGATTGTATTGCACTTGATTAGTTCCATGAAGGGTATAAACCTGAGTATGACCACCCCATACAATCAGGACGAGGCTCCTCTCACCACACGTATCATCTTGTCTGCCAAAGACAATGATGGAAAAAATACAAATATCAGGAACAATGTAACAGCGACTCTCGAGGGAAAAAGCGCAGACGGAAGCCAGACCCACGACATAGGAACTGTGACGGGTATCGCAAATGGCAACAAACTTGTATTTACGCCCAAAGAAGGTCAGCAGCTTCGTCCCAACTATACCTATACTTTAAAATTGAGCAAAAAGGCAGAACTTAAAGATGTAGTAGGCACGTTGGACGATGATACCTTTGTATTTACAACAGCCAAAGTGATAGGTAACGCACCAATAGTAGAATCTACGTCCTCTGCAGCAGAATCTACCATAAAAGTGGAAGATGTTCAGCCGACTACATCCAAGCAGATAGAAATAAAATTCAATGAAGACATCCAACTTTTGGATGGTGCCTTGATTTTCTGTCGCCCTATGGGTGGTAGCGAAAGCTATCAATCTCTAGAATACTACAGCGCAAGAAGCGGCATTTACGATGAGTACAATAAGATTCATGCCGACGGAAACAAATTGTGGTTTGAGTACTCTGGCCAGCACTTATTCTATGGCATGCGCTATGAGGTGACAATTCCTACATACGCCATTGTAGGAAATGGCGGGCAGCCAATGGAGAAAAACTTCAAGTTCTATTTCGAGACCCCTAAGTCTGCAGAGGCCTCTGACTCTCGTGCTAGAAAAGATGTTTATACCTGGGATTTCACAAATATCTCAGACTCCACTTTCACTAAAATCAAAGAAAGCGTAACGGCGGGAAATACCTATTGGGGGGAGAAAAATGAAGGCAATGATCATGAATACGGAAGTTTCAATGCACGAAAGAGCAGCTTTGCACAAGGACAAGAGATAAAAGCAGGCACAAGCAATACCATTCTGCCAGAACTAAAAGGCTTGCTGTTCAACTTAGTGAAAAACAATAGAGACAGATTCCGAATAGTATGTAAAAATGGGTCAGAAGACAAAGGTAACACCTATCTGGACCTCATTGGTGGAACACATTACGTCACCATTCAATCGGTTCCTGCCAATGCAATGGTTTACATAGAACACAATGGCAATGAGATGTTCAATCTGAACACATTAGGCGTCGATAGCCTCAGAACAATTACAAACAGTAATAATAATCGCGTTTCTGTCTATCGACTCGGGGATAAGACCAAGGACTTAACTTTCTGTGTATATAACTGCAAACTATACCGCATAGCCATCGTCAAGGACAACAAGACTATAGGAAGTGCTACCCAAAATTACATCAAGTATGCCACATATAGCCAGAGCTACCCTGTAGATTACAGCTTGAACGAGAGGCTCAACGGAACGGCAGTCACTGCCTACAGTGTCTCTACCAACTATCAGTCGAATGCCACCTCTGTGAATTTCACGGAATTACCGAACAACCAATCCGCTCCTGACGAAGGTGTCATCTTGAAGACTTTCGGCAACTTAGGCGAGAGCCATCCTATCTTCACCACGGATTTCAACACTACTCCCCAAAAGCTCACAAGTAATGCCTTGGTAGGAACAGGTGACAAAGCGACTGAATTTGCAACAGCGAAGAAAGAGGGCTGCCAGAACTACATCTTGACCACCAAGTATTTCCACTTGGACAAGAATGAAAATCAGTCGGGCACGGTGATAGATGGCAACCAACAGTGTTTCTATAAATGGGTAAAAGGCGATGCCAAGAGCAACTTCGCATACTTGCAGCTGAAGAATCCAAGCAATGCCAATGCAGCCAAGACCGTCATTTATTTGGACTGGTTTGGTGATACCACGGGTATCCATGGCATGACTGCTCCATCACAGGTCACCAGTGGCAAAACCTATTACACCTTGGATGGAAGAAAAGTAACAAGTCCTACCCAGAAAGGTATCTACATCATCAATGGTAAGAAGATAATAATCAAATAAAAAAGTAAAAAGATGAAAAGGACATATATATCCCCCATGGCTGAGACCATCAAGCTCAACCTTTCCTCTTCTGTCCTGGAAGAAGGCGCAGGAGTCGGAGGTGGTTCTCTAGGTGGTAATGGCGAGGATGCGCAAGCCAAGCAATTTAACACTTGGAACTTTGACGACGAGGAAGAAGAAAAGCAAAGCAATATTTGGGAATAATTGCCAAAGCTACCATCAAGGAAATTGGCAAATTTCTCGCTAATGTAAACTTGCCTTCAGGAACCAAAAAAGTCCCGCTGTTAGGATGAAATTCCTTACAGCGGGACTTTTTCGTGATGTCCTCGACTCTCTATCGAGCGGGGGATAAAGATCATAATCTTACAGCATAACCTTCTTCCTTATCAATGGAATTTACCACATACGAGTGCCTTTTCCTTCAGGAAGAAAAACAAAGCTGCACACGAGAATCTCTCTTAAAAGATAATCTCTTTAATTTCTGCTTTTAGCCTTAGAGGCAAGAGCCTCGCGGCGATCACGAAGAATGCTCTGGCATCTGCTGATAGCCTGATTCTGATTCTCTTCGTTAACCTTTACTAAACAATCGTTCATAACCTTTTGTGTTTTGATAAACCTATTGTGATTTGAATACGTTGCAAAGATAGAGCATTCTCAGAGAAAATGAAAGAAAAACCGATAAAAATGCAAGGTCGTTGCCCTATTTTTTGATATACATCAAACAATTGGCAAATCTTCATCCCGATTTAACCGAATATTCACACTCTTAACTCTCTTTATAGGGATTTTCCACAAGAAAAAGGGAAAAAACTTTCTCTATTTGCTATTTTTTTGCGAAATTTGCACTCGAATTTTAAATAATATATAAGATAGGTATGAAAAAAGTTTTTTTTATGGCTGCCCTTGTGCTCGCTGGTGCAATAGGCAGTTTTGCAACTGAGATGAATGAGACTTCTTTGTCAGAGATGACAAGTTGCCCTGTGAAGAAGACAACCAAGAAGTCAACTAAAAAGACAAC
>ULJQ01000521.1_pt1 | contig 13004 bp, 8 predicted proteins | sample 1950941 | NCBI WGS metagenome assembly ULJQ01 (sample SAMEA4835479, study PRJEB28245) | human gut metagenome | biome: gut microbiome; material: fecal sample | place: Denmark | collected 2008
CTGTCTACTTTAGAGACATCATATCATTTGTCAGTCTATTATCACTTTTTCATGTAACTATTTTTTTGATTCTTCACATTTTTTAATATTATATAGATAATATATCACTATTCCTATTATAATTGTTATTATAGCAAATATATGAGAAATTGAAAAAGGTCCTATTATATTTTCTCTTATTCTAAAGAATTCAATTATAAACCTTATAAATCCATATGATATGAAAACTAAACTTGTTTTTACACCATTTTTTTCAATTTTATTTTTAAACTGGAAAACAATTAGTGCTATAGCAATGATTGCATCTATAATACACTCAATAATCTGTGTAGGTATTTGATAGTTATTAATTGTTATACCACCACAACACCCAACAACTTTACATCCTATTCTATAAACTGCTAATTCAATTAGTATTCCAATAGATGAAAAATCTAAAATAAACATACTATCATTTCTCAAATATTTTGATAACAATATTAATATAAATGGCATAAACAAAAATACACCAAACAATGAATATCCTCCAGTTAATGCAAAACTAGTTCTGGATAAATTATGTATATTTTCTAATAAGAATAATAATTTTGCGGAAACAATTTCAAAAAACAAAATCATTAAACCTATTCCTAACGAATAGTACCATTTTAATTTATATTTCCTACCTTCAATCACATAATAAATCTGTGAACATATGATTCCTATCATCCAAAAGAATATAAAGCCTGAAACTGATAAATTCCCTATTTCTATCATACTTTAACCCAACATTGTAGTGTTTCATCATAAGATATATTATGAGTATTTGTTGAAGAATCAGTCATTTTTGATATTTTACATGTATATGTACCTGAACTAGATGTTAAAGGCATAAATACGTTACAATAAAAAACATATTTTCCAGAAGATGTACTTATTGTATGATCTTCGTTAATTGTGCATTCTTCTATTGTTATTGTTTTGTTACTCATTGTAGTACCTGGATTCAATATATAATTTTTATTATTGCTATTAAATATTCCTGTGTTGAAGTCATACGTTCCAACCATATCATTACTTCCATCATATATATAAGCTGTATCATATGAAACAAATGGTCTAGCATAACCTTTATAATTGCTTTTTGTATCACCATATATCCCTGGTATAAAATCATAATCATATGTGATAATACTACATCCAGCATCTTTAAGTTCTTTGAATGGTGAAAGTGAATTTGAATTTATTATAGTTTTGTTATTATTAGAATCAATATAACCTATTTTATTAAAATTAAATTGACCAGCTAGTTTATATTTTGAAGAATTACCAGTCTTAAAATATAACGTACCATTACATAATATTTGTGATTTATTGTAATATTTCCACAATATTGTATTAGTCCAAAAAGAAGTTGCTACTGAAACATTGCTTGCATTAAAACTAGATTTTGTATTTAGAACATTGCCTTTAGTAAAATTATATCCATATACAGGTTGATCTAGAATAGATATAGATGCTGCTCTTGATGAATTGTAATTCAATATAATCGAACTATCTTCATCAACGTATAGCGAAGATCCAGGCATAAAAGAAATTGCTTGCTCAAATGTAAACTCACTGTTATGTAGATTAAGATCAAAGAAAGTACTAATTGGAAAAGATAATTCTTCAGTATTTATTTCTGCCCCAGCGTCAATTTTTAAATTTGATAATTTTATACTACAATCATAAAAGTTGAACTGCGTTCTGGTATCAAATGTATAATCACTTAATGTACTGTTATTGCTCAATTCTTTAATTTTGTTATATTTTACTACAATTTTGCCATTGGCTGATGATGGAGTAAATAAGCAATTGCTTGGTCCTAGTAAGTTTAATGTTACATTTGAGCTTCTACCACCAGTTGTATGCATACGTACCAAACAATCAAATTTCCCCCAATTATTATTATTACCATTAAATTCTAGTGTGCACATTAAATATGGAATATTATATATTTGGAAAGGGCAAATTTTTGAGTTTGTTTGATTGGTTGTACTTTTGCCACCTTTATAGTCATAAATTACCGCCAATGATTTCAGATGTCCAGAACCATTTACTATCACACTACCAGTACCAACACTATCCATAATTACACCATAAGAATTTACAGTACCATTAATAATTAAATTATGTCCATTTAAATCTATGCAAACAAATTCATCAGTAATATTTCCCTGTGTATTATTATTGCTGCCACTGCCTATTGTTCCACCTATTAGCATAGTACCATTAACTATTAAATCACTTGTCAACACTATTTTGTATTGAAGAGTATGTTTTGAATTAAACGGATTGGATGTTATTTTATTTAATGACTGATAACTTTCAACATACTGTTTACCATTATTTAAACAAAAATTAATAGTTGCACCACTCTTTATTTCAAGGCCATTATTGTTACCTATAAATAGTGTATTCAGTTTAGAAAAATAGCTAGTATCGGTTTTAACATCTAAATTAGAAGTGCTATTTCCAGAATATATATTTATTGTAGATGTAGCGTTGATAATTTGGTCCGTTATATTTCCGTTTGCTATACCATTACCATTTTTTTTATTAAAACAAGCATAAATATTTTTGCTCTCTGTAAATTTTGTATTAATTGGTAAAATTGTAGTTCCAGGAGTTCCATCAGATAAAGAATTCATAAATCCTAAAAAGACATAATTGCTATTGTTTTTAATTATCTGATTAATATATGTACTAGGTAATTGATTATTCTTGGTTATGTTAATTACATCCGCAACATCAGTATTGAAATATTCTGCATCTGCACTTTTTGTAATTGCCACTTTATAAATAGTGTAAGAACCCGCATAAGTAACATCAGTTTTAGTACCCAAGCAATTGGTTTCTGTAGTGATAGTTAACTTTGTTTTTATATCAATGGTATATTTAAATGTACCTAATAAATTTTCGGAGTCTTGTATACCTGTTTTTTCTAAATCAAAGGTCAGACCTTCTTCATGTATCAAATTATCAATTTTATCACGTGTTATTCTACTATTTACAGTAAAGGTTTCATCAACACTTGTTTGACCAGTAGTATACGCTGGCAGTTTCTCTGTCCCTTCCGTCACAGTTAATCCTGTATATGCAACATATTTTACATTAATAGTTACTTTATCTTTGCTTAGTATGTTTCCGAATATGAATGATTCATTAGATCCATTAGTTATAATCCAAGATGCATACCCAATTGTAATAAATAACACAAAAACTATAATAAATATAAACACAAATCTTTTTTTATTCATTTATATCACCTACTCTTATGTTAATTTTAAATGTACATTCCGCAATATCATAATTAAAGTTTGTCATATTAAACACAATTTTAAATGATACTTTATAATCTGTTTTATTTGGAATTGTTGAATCCATTAAACAAAGTGAATATAAAGATATATTGGCCTTAGATTTTAATGGAATATAATATGTATTATTATTTAACATTAATGGATAGTTAATGTATTCATAATTTGACAATGTGGCAAATACACCATCAATCTTATTATTATTTGAATTATTATACGTTGTTCCATCCGCATTAAAAATTTCCATAGTAAAGAATATACCAATTTTTTCGCTTGTTTGAAAGTCCATATCCTTTACTAGTGAATTACTTATATCAAAAGTTAAATTTGTAACAACAGAATGATTTATCGCAACGTATTCACCGTTTCGTTCCGCATATTCTATATTTGAGGTAGTTGAAGAGATTACAATACCAAAATCTTCAAAACTATATTCTCTTTTAATTTCATCAGTGTTGATGTTACCATTAGCATCTGTAGATATATCTGAACCAACATTAAATACCCACGAAGCAAAGCCTATACTAATTAGTGATAAGCTTATTAAGATCATTGTTATGTAATATTTTAGTTTACTACTTTTCATATAGCCTTTCCTTTCTTTTGAAGTTTTATATATATATTTTAGTATGTTTTTTACTAAAGTGCATATATAAAATTTCAAATGGATTCTTAGTATCTAGTTAACTAGATACTAAGAATTATTTTTGTTTTACTTTTTAGCCCATTGTGCGTAAAGTTCTAAATCAGAAAGTATTGGTGTTAAATCTGTTAATACTCCGCTTGTTGGGCCAATGGTTTTAGTTGTATACCATCCAAGGAATGTATAACCTTCTCTTGTTGGAACTGGGATGTTACCATAACCATTTTGTTTAAAGTAAGTATTTCTTTGAATGTAACAATAAGGAAGATCAAAGCCATCAGGCATACTTGCTTCTGGGCCACCATCTGTTTTATCGTTTAAGTTAAATATTACTTTATATGTTTCTTGACTATCATTGAAACTAATTACTAATGTCCATACACCGTCACGTTTAGTGTAGATTATTTTATGATATGTATCAAAATAATAATCGTTGTCATTTCCTACATCTACTTTAGGAAATGAACTACCACTAATCCATTTGTTTGTTGATGGTTTTTCAAGAGTTATTTCTTTGGTAGTTTTATCTGAAAAAACAAATTTTACGATATATTCAGTTGATGTAGTTGTTCCAATTATATCAGTGATATATATGCCATCCTTACCATCTTTACCGTTAGAAATCGTATAAGTTGTTGTTGTATTATCAGTGAAAGTTATTGTATAAACATCATTTAATTCATCTGAAGAAGTTTTTTCGATACTTAAGATTCCACGACCTGTTTCACCTTTTTCACCTTTTGGAATTGTGAATGATACAGGTTCTTTTTCTTCATCGGTGTAAGTTATTGTAACGGTTGTTTCACCAGTTTCTTCATTAACAGTTGTTTCAATTCCTGCTATTGATATACCATCTACACCATTTTTACCATGAAGTAAAGTAAACTCTGTTGGTTCAATCGTTTCATCTGTATAGTTTACACGAATCACTATACCTGTTTTGTCAAGTGATTCATACGTAAATATACTCTTAATACCATTTCCTGTAACACCTCTTGGAAGAATAAACTCATCATTTGCAAGTTCTTCATCGGTATAAGATATTACCATTTTGATAGTACCATCTTTTTCTTCTTTAGTAGTAATTGCTTTTATTATTTTACCATCTTCAGCTGTGCTAAAACTACCACAGCTTGTTAAAGCAAAACATGCTATTAATAGGATGGATAGAATAGAGATAATTTTTTTCATGTTTATTCTCCTTGTGCATTTTTAATTAATTCCAAGGCTTGAGGTGCACGTGGACCTTCATCAAATAAATAGCCTTGTTTATTTACAGATATGAACTTAAATGGTTCATAGCCTGTTACGATTGTAACACATTTTAACATAACGTTTTTAATAACTGCTAAATCAAGTTTATCTAAATTAACATTAGATGGATCAATTCCTTTTAGCGATAAATATTTATCTAGTAAATCAACAACTGTTAATTTGCATGAGTCATATTTTAAATCTTCTGTATCAAACGTTACTTTAGAGAGGTTAGCACCACCACCATAGTAAGCAATTGGAATATTAACATAGACTTTACCATCACTTGATGTTGTTGTAACAACACTTGATTTTAAGAAACTCTTAATTGGGAATATTGTATCTATTGATATATCACCAATATTTGCGTCAGTAACACCAAACATTTCTTTAGCATCATCAACAAAGCTTGATATATTTTCATTTATTAATCCTGTGATATCTAAGTTGTTCCATTCTTTGTAATCATAGAATTTAGTTTTACCGGTAATATTAAGTTCTACTGGATATGACATACCTCCAACATGATTTGGAATGTATGGCACATTTAGTCCTGTAAGCAACATATTCACAACTGATGGAGTGCTTGATTCAAGGAACGGACCATTAAACATCGTGTCCATACCAATTGAGGCAATACCACTTCGATAAAACATTGTATCTTTAATGTTCATACTACCTTTATAAATAGCTTTTATTAAACTTTCATCGTTTAAAGCGTTTTGGATATCTAAGATAGCTTTACGCATTTTTTCTTTATCAGTAAATGAACCAATTACGAAAGCATTTAAAGTGTCGTCTCCCGCATTGCTTTTCATCAAATAGTTGTTTATTGTGCTAGTTATTTTTTCACCATTTAAAAGAGTAAACTCGTATTCTTTTAATAAATCTGCTTTAATATAATCGTTAGAGCCAATTGTTAATAAGAAATTTCTTGCGTTACTTAACATTGAATTTACGATTGATACGTTAGTAGAAGAGAAACTTCTAACAACTTGTTTACCATTAGATAATCTTGAATTTTTAATTGTAATGTTATTACCATTAGTTTCAAGAACGGTACCAACATAATCTAAGTTTGACATTAAGTTACCAAAATCACAGTTTTTTAAATTAACGTCATTGACTAAAATGTCACTGCCATCCACATACATACCGACATTATCTTGACCGAATGCTTCAATAAGTGGCATATTATCATGTTCGCCTAAACTGTAAAATGGTAGAGGTCCTCTATATAGATCATCTTTTGAAAGAGCAGGAATTGTCGTTTTATTACCATTACTATCAACTACATCCATTGTACTTGATGGGAATGTTAAATTGTGAAGATTTATTGTGTAACCATTACCATAGAAATCTTTTTGTACTCTTATCCCCGCAAGCACTCTATTAGATATCTTCTTATAACGTGGATTGCTATTTACAAATTCGTTCCAAGCTTTAATATAATCTTGATTATAGGTTGTTTCAAATGAATATACATCAGATGTAAAATCAATTTTTTTACCATCTGTATAGTTGCCAAAACATACTACGTTATTATCAGTTGTATTATTTAAATTATTAACAGATTCAAATGACTTTCTAAGTACAACAATTTCACCATTGGTTGATTTATTTGTACATGCAAGTAGTTGATTATAGTCATAGACATTTACGCCATCTTTTACTGCTTTAAATGAATAAGTCATTGGTTTTACCATTTCATCATTGTTAGTTTTTACCGTAAAACTTGCATCACCTGATGTTTTAATTTTAACAATTTTATTTACTTCATCTATTTCAATAATATCAGGGGTGTTATTTACATATTGTAAGTCATTTATTTGTAAATCACCAATAGTTTTTACTTCAAATTCAAAGGTAGCTTTTTGCTTATTTAGGCTTTTGTCAAAGTCATATTCACCATAATAGATATTAGGATCAATATTATTTTGTGATGCTTTGATTTTGCTTTGAACAACAATTGCTCCTTCTTTAAAAATTATAACGGTCATCGTTTTAAAGATGTTGCCTTTTTTATTTGAGCATGTTACTTTAACTTCGCCAATTTGTAATGGTTGTAAATACCAGTTATCATTTTCATTTACAATTTTTGCATATTTATTTTCTTCATGATTATCGCTATCATAAACGCTCCAAACCAGCGCTTCTTCTTTTAGTGGGGGATAACCTTGTTCATAGATAGGACTTGCAACTAATTTGTGAAGTTTATCTTCTAATTTGATGCCTTCTATTTCATCATAAGACCAATCTATCCCAATCATATCGTTTTCAATAAAGTTAAAGGTTGTATTAATGGTAATTACACCAACAAGAGTAATTACAAAAGGTATTAATAATAAGATTATTAAGTTTTTCTTTTTCATTTAGTTCACCACATCCAAATCCATAAACCATGATTTTGCATTCTTCTTAAGTATAATTGCCATAATAACTCCCATTATTGAAATTAGAATTAAACCTATAAAGTAAGCAAGTATTAGGTTAATTTTTAAATATGATAATAAAGCTGTAATTACAAAGTAGGCAATTGGTAAAAGGTATGCACATAAATTAGATCTAAATGTTGACCTAGGTTTTAAATGTCTTATGTGTAATTCTTCTCTTAAACAAATCATACTAAAAATTAAGAGTAATGCAAGGGTTAATAAGAAACCAAATATGAAGGTTGGGAAGTTTATTAGTTTACCAACTAATAGAACTAATGTTGTTACAAATAGTGAAGCTACTGACATCACTAATGGTATTAATACTTTTATCATTAATTGGGTTTGCGGTTCAACTGGAAGTATTTTTATTACTTTAATTGTTTTTTTCTCCATTGATATGTAGCTTGATGCGCCTTGCGCAATAATTACCGTAAATAACATTAGGATAAGCACATCCATTAATGGTAAGAAATTAGGTACAATAGATACATAGTATTTAAAGATACCTTTAGAAAAAATTGTATTCATTGATTTGGTTACTAAAAATACTAAAAATGGTTGAACGATTAATAAACCCGTAAATGATAAAATATATCCAGGATTTTTAGTAATTAAAAGAAATTCTTTTTTTAGTAGAGCTTTTTTAGGACTAACTAATTTAGGTTCTTTTTTAATTTTCTTTGCTTTATTTTTAATTGAAATATTTCTTACATAACCATAAGCTGCTATACAAATTGTACAACCAATTGCAAATACTCCTATTGCAATTAGTAGATACATCCAAATTCTTGATGTGCGATAACTTATAAAAATATCTACTAGAAAGTTAGTTGGAAATTCATATTTTCTAAGATTCATAAAGAAGTTTATTGAATCGGTAGTAAATAAAACATTTATATTGTTATCTGCGACAATTGCAATAAATAAATTCAATACTTTTGAATATAGATAACAACATATGAATATGATTACTAAAGCACAAATAAATCTGATTATTAGATGTTTTCTAAGATATTTATTAATAAGCCATACGGGATAAACTAAGATTAAAGCAATTCCCATTTCAAATAAGAATGAACATAATGGATAAAATAAAGCCAAATAGTAGAATATGAAACTTCTTGAAAAGATAATTCCGTATGCTACAAACAGTGGATAAACAAATAATAAACTTGTACCATAATGCATAATAAGTAAGAAAACCATTTTAGAACTTATTATTTGTCCATTACTTACTGGTCTATTGGCTAGTTGTTCAATATCTTTTTCATTAAAGAATAATCTTTTTGCTTGAAAAATATTTGCAATAATTATTAGTATTGATATTACGGTAAGAAATAGGTTCATATAAGCAATTGGTGCTTGATCATATTTACTGATTTTATTTAAAATTGTAGTAAATAGAAAAACTTCAATTGCAATAAAGCACGCTATAAATATAAGGGTTACAAGAATAGTTGCAATTCTTCTTGCAATACTTTTTTCTTTTCCAAATAGAAGTTTAAAATCTTTTGCTAAAAGGTTTAGCATCTTTAACCTCCATATGTGTCAAGAAAGATTTTTGAAAGTTGTAATCGTTTATTAGGGTTTTTATTTAAGTCATATAATGCAACAACTTTACCATCATTTATAATGGCAACTTTATCACATATTTTAGATACTAATTCAATGTTATGGCTTGTAACGAAAACCGTATTATTGTGATTTGCATATTCCCTTAACATTTTTTTAAGTTCTTCTACTGCCATTATGTCAAGCCCAACTGTAGGTTCATCTAGAACCCATACTTTAGGGCTATGTATGAGGCTTGCAACCAAACATAGTTTTTGTTTCATACCATGTGAATAATCAGAAATAGGGTTATTTAATTCATCTAAATTTAGTTGTAATCTGTTACAAAGATATTCACTGTTTCTTCTGAAGTCACCTTCAGTCATACCATATATGCTTGCAACAAATTCTAAATAGTCATAACCTGTCATTTCCTCATAACAAGTGGGTTCACTTGCAACGTATCCAAGACTTTTTTTAGCATCAATAGGATCTTTTACAATATCATAACCATTTAATTCAATTCTACCTTTATTGAATTTTTTAGCGCCAATCATGCAATCTATGGTTGTTGATTTACCAATACCATTTCGGCCAATAAATCCAAATAATTCGCCTTCATGAACTTCTAAATTTAGTCCAAGTAGAACTTCTTTTTCACCATATGATTTATATAAGTCTTCTATTAATATTGTGGTTTTTTTAGGTTCTTGGATGTTTTGTTCCATGCGAGTTACCTCCTTAATTTAATAAACCAAATTACATCTTTCGTTTCTTTTTTGAATGTATAAATTGATTTACAATTGTTACAATGATATATATCATTTTCAATTGTTAAGTTTTTATCTTTACATATTGGGCAATATTTTGAGTAAATCATTTTCTTTGCAACTACTTCTTGAAGTTTACTCATTACCCATTTTCTAGCAATTTCTATTTCACTTGCTTGATTGTTGAAGACAAATTCATTTGTATCAACGTTATATAAATTCCAAAGGGAAATTACTTCTGTTGTTATGTAATCTTTATCTTCAACGTATTCATCTATTAATTCACGATCAGTTGATAGAATTAAAAGATGTTTATAGACATTATTGTGATATTTAATTTCTAAACTAATTTTAGAATTTTCTTCATTATCTACTAGTTTTATTTTTTTGTCTTGATAGTTAAATACTAGACTTTGATTTTTATCATCAAGCTTAAATTCATTTAATTTAAATACTCTTAATATTTGATAGTAATAATACTTTTTAAAATCAATTTGTAAGTTTTTATTATCTTCATAAATAACAAATTTGCGATAGAATTTATAACATAAATTATATAGTTTGTTTTTTAATAAAATATTGGTTGGTTGTATTTTTCTTAAATTTAAATTAACTTTAGATATTTCTTTGTAAAAAGCTGTATTTTTAATATGTAACATTTTACGTTTTAAACTATCTATTTTTGTTAATGTCTTTTCAATTTTTTCGCTTTCTTCAATAAACAATGCATCAGTTTGCATACTTGGAATAAGTCTTTGATAGAAAACATCATATTTAGCAAGTTCTGTATCAATTAGATGAATTAGCATACCAATGAAGATATTTTCATAAATTTTTAAATCATCAATGTGTTGATGATAATGAATATATTCAGGAACTAATTCAAAATCTTTTTCTTTCCACAAACTTGCATCACGTATTGTTTGTTTTAATGCTTCATTGGTAATGTTACCAACTTGTTCAGCTCGTTCGATAATATCTTCATCACGGTTAGATATTTGAGGATGAGCAATTATCGAAGTGATAACACTTAAGATAAAGGTTACTTCATCGAAGAATTCATTATCTTTTTCGAAAGAAAGTTCTTGTAAAGATGTAAACTCAATTTCTTCTAAATGAGTAAAACGTTCTTTTACATCATGATACTTTTTTTCGTAATTATTTAGTTGTGTTATCATCTTTTTTAAAAGATTTTCTTCGATGATTTTCATATTGTTATAACCTTCTCATTAAATTTTGAATTGTTTTTTCACTACGTTTTAAAACATCTTTTCCGTATGTTTTATGAATTAAGTTAAGTAATTCTCTTAAAGCATTTTTAACATATTCTTCAAAACGGCCTTCAATTTTGCTAATAACTTTTCGTGAAAGTAAGAAGTCAAGAGCTTCTTCTTTTGTACCACCACATGATACAAATACTGGAACAAGTTCAGATATTTGATTTAAAATACGGTTACCAAAAGTAATATCAAATTGATCATAAATGTAATCACTTATAGTTTGGAATTTTTGATAATCATTATCAGTCATTTGATAACTCTTATTGTTTTTAGCTTCTTGATATAGTTTAGCAAGGGCACTTCTACTAAGGTTAATTGTTGATGCGTCACCATTTACATTAAATGCATCATTACGATTGTCAAAATCAATTGTGATTGCACGGTCATAAACTTTATCAGTAATTGTGAATGTTGAGTCATCTTTGTTTGCGGTACCTACAAAGTATACGTTATTAGGTATTTGAATAACACCATCATCTAATTTTGCAGGAGGGATGAAATTATATGGAAGTTGCATTATTTTTATTTTCCATTCTTCTTCAGGATATTCAAGCACTGATAAGAAGTCAGCAAAATAATATTCAACTCTTGAAATGTTCATTTCATCAAGTACAAACATATGTATCATATCAGGATTATAGTTAGCATGATATAAGCTTGTTAAGAATTCAGTTTCACTGTAAGCTTTAGAGAAATCATTAAAGTAACCGATTAGGTTAGTTTTATCTCTCCATGTTGCTTGGACAGGAACAAATAATAGATTAGCATTGATAAACTTTGCAAAATATCTTGGTAAGCTTGATTTACCTGTACCAGATAAACCTTCTAGAATCATGAAATGACTTGCGGCAAATCCGCTTACAAAGAAACGAATTGTATCAATATCAAAATATAATTTTTCTTCTTTGGCAAGATAATTCCTAAATCTTGTTGCAATTTCATTTAATGTTAAGTTATCACTAACAACATTTTCAACCGCATAACCTTCGTATTCTTCATCCATCATTGATAATGCTGGGAATACTTTTTCACGGTCATCTAGTTCTTCTGTTTGACGAATAACACTTGAATTGTTGTTGTCAGTAGCAGCAGGTTGACCAATTCCAACCTCACCACTTACTGTGCCACTAACTTTACTTGATGGTACAGCATCAAAGTTTGAACTAACATCATTTTTAACAAGATCATCGTCATCAAGTACTGGATAGTTTTTATCTTCAAATGCTCTAAATGGTCTATCAACTTGAGTAAAGTTTACAATAAACATCAATATTCCACCAATAAAAGCAAATGCAAGAATATATATACATGTTGTTATTAATAAACTTTGACCAGTAAATTGATACATTGTTTTGATGCCATTTTTTCCACAAATTAACATACCAACGCCAAATGATAATATAAAGCATACTACTAGTGATGCAAGATAAGATAGAATCATTTTTAGACTATATGGCTTTTTATTGTTTAAAACTGCATATCTTTTTTCGTATAAGAACAATGCTACAAATACAGATATATATATTGCAACAAGTATTAAACTTACATATCCTGTTACACCACATCTTATTGGTTCAAAATTTATTTTTCCCGCAACAAGTGCTATTGGATTCTTTTTACCTATTAGTAGATGAGATCCATCTAGGCATAAACCTACAAATAGTAGTAAGAAAGAATAAAAGAATGCAAGTGATAAAACTATCAAGTTCTTTCTTGTAAAATAGGGTTTT
>ULJQ01018297.1_pt1 | contig 12772 bp, 8 predicted proteins | sample 1950941 | NCBI WGS metagenome assembly ULJQ01 (sample SAMEA4835479, study PRJEB28245) | human gut metagenome | biome: gut microbiome; material: fecal sample | place: Denmark | collected 2008
TCAACTACCTTATTTGCAATTTCATTTACGAGATTTTTGCAGGTATCATGCGACACGAGTTTTCCTTGATTTAGAAGTATAATCTCCTTAGCAATAAACTCAATATCGGACACTACATGGGTAGAAATGAGTACAATTTTGTCTTCTGCAATTTCACTTATAAAATTGCGGATACGGATTCTCTCCTTTGGATCAAGTCCGGCGGTAGGTTCATCAAGCAAAAGAATCTCAGGGTTGCCGAGCATAGCCTGTGCAAGGAGGACACGCTGTTTCATACCTCCCGAAAATTCACCGATTTTCTTATGGCTGACTTTTTCAAGATTAACTGTTTTTAAAAGCTTGTCAGTCTGCATTTTGGCTTCTTTTTTGTTAATACCTTTGAGTGATGCCATATAAAGTATAAAAGCTCGTGCGGACATATTTTCGTAATAGCCCTGTTGCTGTGGCATAAATCCAATCTTTTGTCTGAACTTTTTACCTAATTTCAAAATTTCTTTGCCGTCACAAAGGATTTCTCCCGATGTTCTCTGAACATTGTCGGTAATCAAACTCATAAGCGTGCTTTTACCCGCACCGTTTGCCCCCAGCAAGCCGTAAATGCCATCTGTCAGAGTAATACTGAAGCTATCGAGAGCACAGTAATTACCGTAATTTTTCGTAAGATTTTTCATTTCAAGAGTCATTTAATCACCGCCTTTTCTGCACATACTGTATTTCGTGATTTTCACCGCAACAAATCCCATTATCAGCATTAAAGCTATTGGAATTAGAAATGTAAATCCACTTGATTCAACAACAAGTTTCATCAATGCTACAGGAACAGTTGCAGAAAAATATGCAAAAATCTGAACTCCTGCCACATAGATAAGTGACGGAATAATCATAACAGCAGATGCAACAACTATGCTGACTTCAAACTTTGTTTTTGCCGATACAAGACAAACAACATATGTAATCGCCAAAATCAACAACAACCGCACTGCGTACACAAAAATCATAAACATCAATATGCTGCAATTAAAAGGCAAGCCGTTCAAAAACTCCAGACTTTTTACCGGTGCCGTAATTTCTGACAGCGTATATTTTGAGCAGACTTCGATAAATTCAAACACAGATGCACAAATCCACACAATTGTCGCAATCAATGAAACACAGAGGATTTTCTTTCTGAGCAGTTTTTTTCTACCGCCACTTGTTGAATTTAACAAATCTGAAACGAGCTGTCTTTTTTCAAATGCGAAAACTCCTGACATTATAATTATGATGCAGAAAACCGATAACAGAGCGAAATTTTGTTGTCTGTCATATCCGCTGCTGCCAAGCAAATATTCAAATCCGGTGGGATTTACAAGCCAAGCATCTTCCCCGTTCTTTTTCGCATCTTCAACATATGAAATTCTTTCATTTATAATTTTCAATGCTTCACGCTTACTGTCATACGCATCGTATTTTTGGCTGATATTGTAATATTTATCTTCGGAAATTTTTCCGTTGTTGTAATCCTCATGCGCATTGGCAAGTTCTTCATCAACAGCATTAATCTCATTTTCAAGATCTGCCACATATTTGTAAACATCGTCATTAAGTTCACCGCTGTGAGTTTCATAAAACTCGTTAACTATGCTATCTTTTTCGCTGATATTAAGTGTTCTTAAATTCAATGAATTAAACAGCGCAAGAACAAAAGCAAGCAAAACTATTATGCCTTTTTGCATGAAGAGTATTTTGTACAACTCAGTACCTGTAGCGCCGAGTTTTTCAACGCATTTCCAATATACTGTGCGAATTTTTGAAGAAAATCGCAGTAAGACACTTTCAATTTTGCCTGGAGTTTTATTAGGATATTTCTTGCCTGCACCGATAATTGAAAAAATTGCAAACAAGAGCGTGAATATTATTGCGGAAATAATTAACAATGAAAACAGGTTCACAAGTATGACAAAAGAGTTGATGTTGTAATACTTTACAATTGCTTCTGTCGGATTGATGAATGTAAACAAATTCATATACTTTAAAATTGCCAAATTGCTTTGTGACGGTAAAAAAGTATATAAAAGAAATTCTGCTGCAAATATTATTCCGCACACGCCGAATGCAAGATTTGTGTTTTGCATTATCACAACGATGAACAGCATCATATACACGGGCACTAATTGTGCAAGAACATTTATCAGAACATATACAAACAGAAATTGTATTTCGCTCATCGGGAATACAAAATTTTGAAACATCTCTATAGACTGTACATTTCTGAACAAATCCGATACTCCGCCGTATATTGAAAAAGAAGTCACAAACAGGGCAAAATACATAACGAAACAAAGTATTGTTGTGCTGATTGCAAGTATTCCGCACCGTTTTACAGCAAGGTTAAATCTTCCGCTTGGTGTTGCATACACCATGCTCCAAAAGCCTCGTTTTCGTTCTTCAACAAAGGCAAGAACAACAATTATATTCAGTGCAAGTATTATGTAATGAATCAAGTCATAGTTCAATACTGTTGTAACGGAAAAATCGCTTCCTACTTTAAGCGACAGATTTTCAAGCGGTTTATAAGCCTCCGCAGTCAATTGTATATTTTGAGAAGAAAGTGAATTGTCCTGAGAGAAAATGCTTATCGAATTCATCTGCTGAGCCTTGCTTTCTACGCTCTTAATATAATCGGAATATCCGTTTACATACTCAGCTCTTTTGACAATATTATTGAGAGCATAATCTTTGTTTGTCAGTTCCTGAGCGTTATAGCTCTCCTTATGCTTATCAAACTCAGACGCAATTTCAGGATATTGATTGCGAATTTCTTTTTCCTGATCCTGCCAAACCTCGACATACATATCGTAATCGTCTTTTTTGCTTTCGTTAAAAGATAAAAGTTGCTCAATCACACTGACATACTCATACTGTCGTGAAATCTTATCTTCAATTTGATCTGCAGGCAAGTCACGGATTTCGGACATCAGATTTTTTTCTTCCGAACAAACCGCACTGAGTTGAACACCATTGTATTCGGCATTTCTGTATTGATCATTTATGTAAAAACCTATGCAAACTGCAAGTAATACAAAAAACGATATAATTATTTTTTTGTTAATCAGTACTCTCTTAATTTCCATAGCGTAAAATTCTCATTGGTTTAAAACAATTCCGTCTTATAAGGAGTTTGAGTATATAACGGTTACTTAACTTAAAAAACACATTAAATTTAGAAGTAACTGTTTTCTGTTTTTATGATGTATAACATTTGCAGATATGATTTTTGTCGCAAATACACCATTTACTTACTGCATTTATATATAGTTAATGTTTATATTTTAACTATATTATATCTTATGTTATCTTTTTTAGCAATAGATATCCTAATTCTACACTACAAGTTTTCGCGGTAAATTTTGTGCATATTGCTATGTTTTGTTAAATTATACACAAGTTTCGATAATTATAATGTTTATGACATAAATAGATGAATTACAAAAAGTAAAAACCGCCAACAGTGATATATATTTTAAAAAACATTTGTATTTTTTTAACAAATTGTATTGCAATAAGCAAAATATTAAAGTATAATAAGTATAAGCAATAAAGAAAATTTAAACTACATTACTAAGGAGGTAATCTATGAAAAAACTTACTTTATCAATATTGATATTTTTATTATCCATATCATTTGTTGCATGCAGCTCGGCTAATACGCCCTCGCAAAGTTCTTCTGCTTCGGAAAGTACTGACAGTAATTCAAGCAATAATGCTTCAAGTAACAATAGCAGTTCTTCAAACAACAATTCTAATTCAGGGGAAAATACTACACTTAACGATACTTCATTTAAGATTGGCGTAGATGATCAACCGTTTAATTTATCACGAGCAGGTATGAGCGCTTCAAATGAATCAGGAGATTATATGTTCTATCTAAATACACTCTACTTTCATGATAACGCCGCTAACACTACTGTAATAGCTTGTAACAAACCTGACTGCGATCATATAACTAATGTTGACGATGGAGAAAGCGATTGTAACGCATTTTTCCCTCAGGATAAATATTATTACGACAAAGGTTTTTCATATTACAACGACAGCATCTATTTGCTTGGAAAGAGCAGTAAGGATGCAAAATCAGTTTCACTCTACAAAATAAGCAAAGATGCAAGTAAAAGAGAAGAAGTTGCAAATTTAATCAGTGTATCTGATTTGAACAGTATTACTGTTTTTGCTGTACATAAAGGTTATGCGTTTTGGTCGTTAAACACAGACAAAAGCGCACAACTGCTCGCTATAAACATTGATAAGCCTACTGAAGTTAAAAAAATTTTTGAAGGCAACGAACTTGCGGCAGGCATTCACAGCTTAATCGGTTCAGGTGATTATTTATACTTTTCAAATTCGTATTCGGAAGATAAGAACTATGAAAATTGGGCAGGATATATTAATCAGCTCGACATCAATACTTTAAAAACTAAAAAGTTGATGGACATGCCCGATGATTACACTGTTGCAAACGGAAAAATCTATTATCTTGAATCAAACGCTTTATATTGCTATACAATTGATAGCGATTCAAGCGTTAAAATTGCAGACAGTCCCGAAAATTCACAACTTATAATAAGAGATACGGACTACCTCTATCTTACTAACTGGGATAACGAAAAGGTTTCATCGGATAATTACAAGGTTTTTGTAATGTCCACCAACGGCAATATTATTGATACTATTCCTATTCCCGACTGCGAATTTTTCCGAGGCGGACTTCATAATTTGTATATAGAAACAACAGACCGCAAAGTAAAGTATTTGGAAAAACCACAAATTCAAAAGGGAACCAATAATTGGAATACCGCATACTCAGTTTCTGAAACCGGTCAAGTTACCCTTAATGAATGAGTATATAAAATTCATTACTAAAAATACAAAAACACCGACAAGTTTAGTTACTGCTTGTCGGTGTTTTTATGTTTATGAAGTTTTAATTCTGTCAAATTTAAAAGCACGGTTATAATACTAATCAAAAATATTATTGTCAGCCACAATGACGCTGTAAATGTTATAGAGAACAGATTTACAAGCATTTGATTTCCTGTTAGGCTTTGTGAGTTTAGTGTTTGTGCATTATCGACAAGCACATTCAGATAATTTGAAATGTCGAAAATGTTATCATTCGGTATATATTTTGAGGGGATAAAAATGCTGAAATCACAAATATTAAACACAATCAAAAGCACGGCAGGTATTCCTGCAAAAACAAGCACAAGTGCAACATATTTTAGCGGAATATTTTTTAGCGATTTCAGAAAGTAGTTTAATTTGAGATTTTCTTTTATCTCCTCAAAAAATTTTCTACTGAACCTATACCACAACTTCAATGCAATAATGCTAAATCCGATAAATATTGCAAGGTATAAAATATGTTCAAATGACGAGAGCGTTTGGTTTTTATCATTTAGATTAACCGAATAATACTGCGGCAAATCCATTTGCTCAACAATTGCTCCCGTATATACCGAGTTATCGTAAACAATCATATCAGCCGTTCTGTCACCATAATTTTCGGATGTTGTATATGGAACATACACTCTCTGTTTGTCGTCAGCAGAAAACTTATTTATTAAGCTTTCGTTTTCGCATATCACACCGCAAATTGTATATTGATTTCCGTCAATGCAAATCTTTTTACCGACTGCATCTGTTGTAAAAAACAGTTTGAGAGCAAGAGAACTTCCGATTATTGCAACCTTATCTCTGTTATCTATGTTTTTGGACGAAATATCTTCGCCGTTAATTTCGGTCTTATAATCCGAAAACCAGTTTTCATTCACAAGTACCGTAGTTACGGTTTCTTCCTTAACTTTTGTTTCTTTACCCTCGGAACAAAAAGCTATGCCTTTGTCAGTAATCCGTTCAAACAGCTTTTCAAGTTCAGAAACCGTTTTTGGAGCAGTTTCGGAATTTTTATCATAAGTTAATTGAGTAACATCAGGTAATTGTCCTTTTGCATTTTCAATGATTATAATATTCGCAATAAAAACGCTCACAGTCAGCAACAGCAGTAACAGAAACGAAACAATTTTTCTTTTGCTCACACTGTTTCCTCCTCAATATAAACACTTGAACCGTTTTCTATACTCTTGGTTGTTTTATATACAACTTGACTGTCGCCAAAAAGTGAGTCCGATGTCACCTCGCAATACAGCTCATCACTGTTACATATATCCACCGAAATCTCTTCAACTGTTGCATCACCGTTTTCGGTTTTATTTATAACAAATACTATTCCCGTATTGCCTGCCCCATCCACCGATGAAACAGGCAAAAGATAATGTGTTTTCATATCATTTGAACCTGCGGTATCGTCAATTACACCTGTTTGAACCGAAACCACTTTGACCTTTGGAAGAAGCATATTATTGATTGTTTTTGAAAAATATGTAAGTAATGCAATCACAATAAAAAATACAATTGAAAATTTCAACACTACGCTCTTTAGCTTATCTTTTTTCATAAAAGCCTCTCTCCTATCCTTTATCAGTTCCGACAAACGGCGAATCAATATCCCTGTGTCCGTAAAGATAAATAAGCAATGCAGGAATCATAAATATAACTCCGCAGGCAAATATTATGCCGTAATCCGAACTACCGACATCAGTAAGCGTTACGGAAAGCGGATACATACCCACATTATCAAAATAAATCAGCGGTTGTTCAACTACATTCCAATTATCAATAAAGCAGAGCAACGCAAGTGTTATGAGTCCGCCCTTAATCTGCGGAAGAATAATATTAGTAAATATTTTCAAATATGACGCACCGTCAACTCTTGCCGCCTCAATTGCGGAATCGGGAATGTATTTTATACTTTGCCTCAAAAGACAAATTCCGAATGCAGAAAAAGTTCCGGGTAAAATTACCGCAAGAAAATTATTCAGCAAATTCATATTTTCAAGAATCATATAATCAGGAACAAGTGTTACCTGCAACGGCAGAATGAGCAAAATTATGTATATGAAAAACAGCTTGTCCCTGAACGGGAATTTCAATTTTGCAAAAGCAAAAGCCGCCGATGATGATACTGCAACCTGACCGATTACTGTCGGAAAAGTACAAACAACCGAATTCCAGAACTTCAACAAATATTCGGGTTTTCTGAAAAGAGTCTGATAAAACTGCTCCAAAGTTGCCATATTCGGAATCATATTGAGTTCTTTATATTTTCCGTCAGAAAAATTAAGCATTTCACTTACCTGTGAACCTGTCATAAATGAACAAGCAAGCATATAAATGACAGGAAACAAAAACAGCACAGTTACAGCAATCAGCAAAATATATTTTAGTATTTTCATAACCGTATCTTTCATAACAAACCTCTCAAGAATAGCTGTGTTTCCTTTCAAAGCAGAAGAAAATAAACAGCACAATAATTATAAACAGCGATAAGACAATTGATGCCGCCGACAATCTTGGATAGTTAAGATTGTAATAATTGTTGTTGATGAAGTTCTGCAAAAAATACACATTGGTGTTTGGATAATCGCCAAACAAAGCAAATACCTCACGGAAAATTTTAAATGAATAAATAAGCTCCATTAGAAAAACAAAAAATGTAGTTGGCGCAATCATAGGTATAGTAATTTTAGTTACAAGCTGATGAGCTTTTGCACCGTCAAGCCTTGCACTTTCGTAGAGAGATTGTGAAACATTGGCAATGCCTGCCGTAAAAAGAATCACACAAAATCCGCAGTACTTCCACACATAAATAAAAACGATCATCACCATAGACCATTCCGAATTGAAAAATTCAACAGTATTAAATCCAAGTGAATTAAGTAATCCGTTGATTGCACCGTAATCATCAAAAACTAATTGCCACACGCAAATCAGAGATGCAATCGGAACTACAACAGGAATAAGCAATGCACTTCTGAAAAAGGAAGATATTTTATTAAAAGAATTAAGAAACAACGCTATCAAAAACGAAATCACCATTAACAACGGTATCGCCGTAACTGTAAATATGCCCGTGTTCTTAAGTGCAAGCAAAAATGTGTTGTTTTGAAAAAGCTGTATGTAATTTTCTATGCCCACAAAAGTATCGCCGACATACAGGCTTTTGGTAAAACAAATTATGTACGGCACAATATAAAACACCGCTATGCCTAAAAAAGACGGTAATATAAACAGATATGCCGCTATATGCTCTTTTTGTTTCCTTGTTAATTTAGATTTTCTCATAATTTATTCCTACTCAGTTAAATAAATTTTCGTTGCCGCTGAAAGCTGACGTATAAACTTTTCCTTAGAAATATCCCCGTTTAAGTAATCGTTCACAATATCTCCGATAACCGAGGAGTTGTAATAAGTATTTTCAAATTCCAGATAATCATATAAAGTACAACTGCTTATACTGTTAATCATATCTAAATATTCATTAAAAAACTTAGTTTTTATTTCATCTGAATATTCTTCCTCAGATTCCTCATACTCTCCATCATCATTAATATCATATACACGTTTTGACGTATGGTCAATTACATATTCAAAAGCAGCTTTATTTACAGGCAGTGCCCTTACCACTATTGATGATGATGAGCTGCTTTCACTCCATAATTTTTGAATATCATAACTTAAAACATATTGAATAAAAGCCAGTGCTTTTTCTTTGTTATTTGAATTATTATTCAATGCAATACCACATTGAACAAATGCTGATACTGCATTCGCCTTTTTATTGTAGTTTGGAATAATAACCGGCGTGCTGTTATTATTATAAATATAAAAATAAGAATTTAGCGTACTCATCATAGAACCGTCGAAAGATAATTGTGAAGTACGAAACAAATAATTACCTATTATATCCCATGTAGTTCCTTCTTTTCTTGAATTATCATTCCTAATCATTTTTCCAATATAATCTAAGCTCTCGGTAAATTCATCGCTTGAAAATTCTGTAGTTTTATTATAAAAATCCACATATTCATTAACATAGGAAAGGAAGAACTTATATGTTTCATCTTTATTTCCAAAAAGCGCATAACTATGGTCTTTGTCAGATAACCGTGTCTCTAACTCTTTAAATGAAAAGTTAGTATTTTCCAGATTATATTTATCTAATATTTCCTGAGTTGTTATAAGTATATTGGGGCAATAAGCTATAGGTATAATATATCGCTTTCCATTGTAAATTCCGCAATCCATTATTGTTGAATTATAGTCATCAAAATCTATATCGGATTTGTATAATTCCGCAAGCTCATCTATATCCGCAAATGAACCGTTATCAATCAGCTTTTCAAAAGGTAATTTTTGATTCAATGAAATTATGTCTGGTCCTTTCCCCGCCATTATCTCCGTTGATATTTTTGTAAGCATAGTATCTTCCGAATCAAATTCCACAATTTCAATTTGATAGGACTCATCAAGGTTTTTAAGACAATAATTATTATATTTTTGTATCAATTCTACACAAACCGAATCTTCATTGTTTATGGTATAATATTTTAATTTTTGACCGTCTTCATTATTCTTTGAACAGGATGCAAAACATAATAATATTGCCAGCAATAAAAATATTGATGTTAATTTAATATACAACTGATATTTCACCTCAAACTTAATCAAGAAAAAACAGTTAATTCATACGGATAAGTAGCGAAATTAATATGCACTGAGTTAAATTCACTTCATTAATAATTGAAAGTAACATTTGAACCCTTTGCAATTCCCTTTGCAGGGTCAAAAACTACTACAGTATCATCCTTAACTTTAGTTATAACTACATAATGCAATAAGGAATCGTCAATTATCACGTGTGCAATAGCAGGCAAAGGCAATTTATTAGTTAACACACTTTTATCCGCCTCAACAACTTTTTGCTAAAAACCAAAATGCTCAATTACCTTTACTAGTCCGTGTGCAGCTGGGTCGCAATCTGTTTCGTCATTTTGTAATATACATTTAAATCTAATCATAATATACCAGTTCATTCTGTTAAATAAATTTCCGTAGCAGCCGAGAGCTGACGAATAAATTTATCTTTTGATATACCTTTATTTATATAATTGTCAACAATGTCACCGATAACATTGTCATTATAATATGAATGTGACACATCTCGATACAAGGTGCAAGCGTTTACATTATCGGCAATGTCAATGTATGCTTTCATAAAATCGTTGTCAATCCCGATAATTTTATTGTTATCATCCGTTCTTGAGCCGGCAACAAGCTTAGCATTATCGTAAACAGATATATTCACAGGAAAACTCAAACTTCCTGATGCTGTTGCACCAATTTCTTGAATTTCATCACTAAGAGTATATTTTATAAACGCAAGTGCTTGCTCCTTTAGTTGCGTATTATTATTAATTGCATATCCAACCTGTATGTGTGCGGAATTAACATCTTTGCTTTTTGTCAATCCACGAAAGACTACAGGTGTTTCATTTATAGATTGATAATAAGAATAACTTCCTGCCATCAACGGAAATGACCGATTTATATACAATCCGTCAAACAATTCATTTGTATTGTTTTTTTGAGAAATCGTCAACATCTGCATCATTACATCTAAATTATCTTTAAATTCATCGGTATCAAAATACACAGCTTTATTTTCAAAATCAACATAGCTGTTTAAAAATCTGCAAAAGAGTTGCATTGGATAATCAAACCATAAAAAATCCGACAACTCATTAGATACAAATGAATAGCCTTCATCATTTAAAAAATAATTTTCAAATACATCTGAAAAATTACTGTATGTCAAAGAAAAGCCGTTATTTTCTTTGATATCGAAACTTTTCAATCTTTCTTCTGTAGATACCAATACATCAATTCCATAAAACAGCGGTACAATATATAAACCGTTATCATAAACTCCTGCGTTGAGTATGTTAACGTTATAATCATCAAGATTTATTGCATTTGAAGAATTATCATCTTTTAGCAAATCATAAATATTCATTAATGAACGGCTTTCAATTAATTTTTCAAAAGGCAATTTTTGACTAAGTGAAATAATATCAGGTCCACTTCCTGCCATAATTTCAGTTGATATCTGCGTTGACATTTCTTGTTCAGAATCAAATTTAACTATCTCAACTTGGAAAGACGGATTATTACTGTTTATGCAGTATTTATTGTATTTTTCTATAATCCAAGACAGAGAGTCTTCATCATTTAATGTGTAATAAACAAGATGATTTTGTTCGCTGTTATTTTTTATTGCACAACTTGAAAATGAAGTAATTATTATAACACTTAAAAGTATAGCTAGTATGACTTTAATAGATTCATGCGGTTTAAATAAAAAGCGTGTGAACATAATTACATTTTATCCTTATCCGTGTATACTTCCATCAGGCCAATCATAGTACTGACCATTTGACATTTTTGAGTTTTTAGCTGATGAGTAAGCTTTGCTTAAATGCTTTGAATAACTTGAACATTTACCTGAAACTGATGCAACATAATATGTACCATTTTTAAGGCAACGACCAATGGTAATGCGCGAACATCCTCCATTTATTTCTTTTCATACTACCCTCTTATATCTCTCATACACAAGAAAATTTCTGTAAGTTTTCTATTACATATAATAAAATTTTAACATAATCTATTCCTTCAAATAAATCTCAGTTGCTGCTGTAAGTTGATGAATAAACTTTTCCTTTGAAATATCCCCGTTTAAATATTTATCAACTATATCACTGATTACCGAAGAATTAAAATAAGTATCCGATAAACAATTAAAGCTATATAAGTTACATTTTGTTATGTTGTTTATAATATATTTATAATCTCTTATCGCCGCACTTTCAGCAGTTTCAACAATAGCTTTTTCTTTATCACTAACAATTATATCTTCAAAATCTATTACTTCATCTATTGAATCAATGCATTTTTCCATAGCATCGCTGTTTACAGGCAAATACATACATTCTTCACTCATATTTTTTTGCACATCACAGGACAAACAGTACTTAATGAAAGGCAGTAATTTTTCTTTATTTTTACAATTATCATTAACGGCAATACCAACATCTGTAGAGGCAGAAATTGAATCATCATCCATATTGTAATTATTTACAAACACAGGAGTTGATCCTAAATATTTTAAACACGAATATGTCCTTACTATACCACTAAAAGCAGGCATTTCCTTATATAAAATAGAAGCACCATTATTTATATTTTCATATAAAAAATAATTAACATTTTCGTCGGTAGTGTCATTCTTAATCAAGCTATAGATAGAATCCAAATCTTCCGAAAACTTATCGCTGTTAAATTCTGTATTTCCGCTGTTAAAATCTATATATTGATCTAAAAACGAATAAAAAAAGGCAATATTATCATCGGCACTTCCAAAAAGAGAATATTCTTTTTTATTTTTTGAAAGTTTCTCAGATAATGCTTTAAAAGAAAATTCAGATGATGTTAAATTGTACTTATTAAGTGTTTCCTCTGTAGTTATAAAAACATCAGGTGAATAGAACAAAGGTATAAAATATCTTTTACCGTCAATCACTCCTGCATCCATAATTTTTGAATTGCAGTTATCTATTCCTATATCATAACTAAATTCACTTATAAGCTCGTTTACATCTGCAATAGTTTTGCTATCTGTTAATTTCTCAAATGGAAGCTTTTGACTCAGAGAAAAAATATCAGGTCCTTCACCTGCCATAATTTCTGTTGACATTTTTAATTTCATTTCTTCCTGAGATTCAAATTCCACGATTTCAATTTGATAGGACTCATCGTAATGCTTTGTACAATATTT
>ULJQ01011652.1_pt1 | contig 12655 bp, 8 predicted proteins | sample 1950941 | NCBI WGS metagenome assembly ULJQ01 (sample SAMEA4835479, study PRJEB28245) | human gut metagenome | biome: gut microbiome; material: fecal sample | place: Denmark | collected 2008
TAAAGCTGACCCGAAAAGGAAACGAATTTTGGGGGACTTGTCCGTTCCATAACGAAAAAACGGCATCTTTTTCGGTTTCCGACGACAAAGGCTACTTTCATTGCTTCGGATGCGGCGCGCACGGAGACGTGATTAAATTCGAAATGGATGCGGGCGGGCTGTCGTTTCCCGAAGCCGTCGAAAAGCTGGCGCACGAAGCGGGAATGGAAGTCCCCGCCGTTTCCGAAAAAGAACGCGAACGCGAACAAAAACGCGCTTCCGTCTACGATGTTTTAGAAACGGCGTGTTGCTTTTTTCAAGAAAGCCTTTATGCCTCTCGGGGACGCGAAGCTCTGGCTTATTTCCGCAAACGCGGGCTGAGCGATGAAATCATCAAACGCTTCAGACTGGGGTTTGCTCCCGCGGGAAACGCGCTCAAGGCGTTTTTGGCAACAAAAGACATTCCCGAAGAAACCGTCAAAGCTTCGGGAATCTTGACGTTTCCGACGGACGGACGGTCTTCGTACGATTATTTCCGAGACCGCGTCATGTTTCCGATTTCCGACAGGCGCGGCAAAATCATCGCCTTCGGCGGGCGCGTCATGGACGGCAGCGAACCGAAATACCTGAATTCTCCGGATACCGAACTTTTTTCAAAAGGCGAAATCCTGTACGCGGCTTCCTTGTCTTCCGCCCAAGCACGAGAAAAAAAGGAAATTATCGTCGTCGAAGGATATATGGACGTTATCGCTTTGCACGCGGCGGGAATAGAGCGCGCCGTTGCTCCGTTGGGAACGGCGTTGACGGAACACCAAATTCAAGAGCTGTGGAAATACGCGCCCGAACCGATTTTATGCTTTGACGGGGACAAAGCGGGTCAACGGGCAGCAATACGCGCGGCAAAACGCAGCCTCCCCCTGTTAAAACCCGGCTATTCCCTGAGATTTGTGACCCTGCCCGACGATTTGGATCCCGACGAGTACATCAAAGAACGCGGGAAAGAAGCTTTTGAAAACTTTTTAAACGCCTCCTGCCGTTCGTTGGCGGATCAGCTGTGGCAACAAACGACGGCGAACAAACCCATAGACACTCCCGAACGCAAAGCGGCTTTGGAAAAAGACGTGCGCGATACGCTGGATGAAATCAAAGACCCGTCGGTCAAAAGCTTTTACGCCCGCGATTTCAAATCAAAACTGTGGGAACTGACATCTCCGTACAAGCCGTCTTTGAAAAAACGCTCTTCAAACGTTTTTTCAAAGAACAAGTATAATAAAAAGCGCAAAAACGACACGTTTCACGAACATCCCGAACTTTCGGTTTATCACCCCGCCGTCGTTCCCGAAAAGGAAGAAGCCCGAATGATGGCGGCATATTTGCTGGCGTATCCCGAAATAGCGTCGGAATTTCCAGAAGAACTGGCTCAATGGGAAATTCGTGACGCATCGCTAAAAAGCTTTTTTGACAAGATATTGGAAGCATTGTCCGACAATCCCGACATAACGGCATCGGAGCTTCAGGAACGGTTGAAAGTCGAAGGGTGCGAGGATGCGTTAAAAGGATTGTCCGCCGAAACCGAGATTTTAAAACGCAAATCCGCCCGCACGGGAGAAATCAAAGAAGAATTTTGCAAACGCCTGTCTTTGCCGAAAAAGAAAGCATACGAAGACGAAATAAAACGAATAGCCGCCGAAATTGCCGTCACGGAGGATGAGGAACGCGCCCGACTGCTGTGGGAAAGGTATAAAGAGTTGCTTCAAGAACAACAAGCCCTTGCATAAAAAGGAAGCGGCACTTATTTTATTTCTTGACAAGAGCGGGGCGGACAGAATAAATCAAACCAAAGTATAAAAATCGGGCTTCGTCGCCTATTCGGCAAAGGAAGGGCGTACGGGGCGGTTTTCGTATAATACGCTCAGCACCGAACGTTACAGGGACATAAGGGCTACTTTAAATGAATACTTCAAGTGCCGAAGACGAAATCAATCCGACGGAAAATTCAGACGATGCGCTTCTCGATTCGCTGGGGGCGTCCGTAAAAAAGCTGATCAGCAAAGGCAAAGACCGCGGTTATATCACGGTTGACGAACTGAACAACGCTTTGCCGCCGGAAAACGAGCAAATCGAAGACGTTATGGCCATGATTTCCGATATGGGAATCAACATTGTCGAAAATGAAGAAGAAAGCGAAGAAGAAGCGCCTTCCGGTTCCGAAGACGACGATACGGGATTTAAGCTGGACGAAGTCGAATCCAGCCGCACGGACGATCCCGTACGCATGTATTTGCGCGAAATGGGCGCCGTTGAACTTTTGTCCCGCGAAGGCGAAATCGCCATCGCAAAACGTATCGAAGCGGGACGCGATCTGATGATCGGCGGTTTGTGCGAAAGCGCGTTGACGATCAAAGCGTTGACGGGATGGCATTCGGCGTTGCAATCGGGAAAAATGCTGTTGCGCGACATTATCGACCTTGACGCGACATACGGTTCGGACAGCAACGAAGACGGCATTCCGGTATCTTCTTTGGCTTTGGACGCGGCACTGTCGGACAGCGAAAAAGAACGCAAAGACATTGAAGAAGAACGCAGCTCCGAACAAACGGTAGACGACGAAGAAGACGCCGAAGAAGAAAACGGCGAAGAATTTGAAGATTCCGATGACGCCGATTCCGACGATAACGAAGAAGACAACGGCGAAGACGGCGACAGCGACGAAGATTTTGACGACGAAGACGGTTCGTATGACGACGAGGAAGAAGATTCTTCGGACGACGACGGCGAAGAGGAAGAAGAAGATTCCGCGGAAGACGATTCTCCCGCCGTGTCTTTGGCTCAGATGGAACAGTCTTTGATGCCGCAGGTATTGCAGCAATTTGAACAGATTACGGCGGCGCATCAAAAGCTGAAAAAAGTTCAGGATCAGCGTTTGGCGGCAATCCGTGCCGGCAAGCCCGTTTCCGCGGCGACGGAAAAGAAATTTGAAAAAATCCGTCAGGAACTGGTTTCCATGATGGAAGAAGTTCAGCTCAATCCCGCGCGGATAGAAAAATTGGTTGATCAGCTGAACGAATACAACAAACGTTTAATGACGCTTGAAGGCAAAATGTTGCGCATGGCGGTCAGCAGCCGCATCAAGCGCGAAGAATTTTTGGAAGCCTACAAAGCCTCGGAAGTCGACCCGCACTGGGTAGACAAGATGACGGGGAAACATTGGAACGCCTTCAAAGAAAAGTATGCGAAGGAAATCGAGGAAATCCAAACGGCCATCAGCTCAATGGCGGAAGAAATCGGCATGCCGATTTTTGAATACCGTCGCATTTGTTCGATGGTCAAGAAAGGCGAACAGGAATCTTCGCGCGCAAAGAAAGAAATGATTGAAGCGAACCTTCGCTTGGTTATTTCGATTGCGAAGAAATACACGAATCGCGGATTGCAGTTCTTGGATTTAATTCAGGAAGGTAACATCGGTTTGATGAAGGCGGTTGACAAATTTGAATACCGCCGCGGATACAAATTTTCGACGTATGCGACATGGTGGATTCGCCAAGCGATAACGCGTTCGATCGCGGATCAGGCGCGTACCATTCGCATTCCCGTCCACATGATTGAAACGATTAACAAGCTGGTACGCACCAGCCGTCAGATGTTGCATGAAATCGGACGCGAACCGACGCCGGAAGAATTGGCGGAAAAACTTTCGATGCCGTTGGAAAAAGTCCGCAAAGTTTTAAAAATCGCCAAAGAACCGATCAGCTTGGAAACGCCCGTCGGGGACGAAGAAGACAGCCATTTGGGCGATTTTATCGAAGACCGCAACGTTGTTCAGCCTTTGGATGCGGCGATTCAGGCAAACCTTCGTGCAACGTGCACGGCGGTATTGTCGAGCCTGACCCCCCGCGAAGAACGTGTTTTGCGGATGCGTTTCGGCATCGGTATGAACACGGATCACACGTTGGAAGAAGTCGGACAGCAGTTTTCCGTAACGCGCGAACGTATTCGCCAGATTGAAGCCAAAGCGTTGCGCAAGCTGAAACATCCCAGCCGTTCGCGCAAGTTGCGCAGTTTTTTGGATAACGGTTAAAGTAAGAGCCCGCAGTGACGCGGGCTTTTATTTTATAAAAATTAAATCTTGCTTTCGTTATGCAGGACTGATACATATTTAACGTTTGGTTCGGGTCTGTAGCTCAGTTGGTTAGAGCGGGGCGCTCATAACGCCTTGGTCGGGGGTTCGAGTCCCTCCGGACCTACCAAAAAAAGAAGCCTGCGTTATGCAGGCTTTTTTATTTTCGGAAACAGTGTGTCAATCACGAACGTATTCGGTCGGCAAAAATCAGTTCCCGCGATACGTCGCATAACCGTTTGCCGAAACGGTTACGGGAATATGATAATGCCCCGTTTTTTCCATTTCAAAAACGACTTCGATATAAGGATAAACCGACTTTTGATTTTGTGCCTTAAAATAAGGTGCCGTCTTAAAACGTAGTCTGTAAATCCCTTCAGTGCCTTCGCCCGACGGCACAAAATTCCCGATACGGCCGTTTTGTCCCGTCCGTTCCGTCGCCTGTAACGACCAAACATTCGTTTCGGAATTGTACTTTTCCAAATCAACTTGAACGTTTGCGGCGGGCATGCCTTTGGAAATATCCAAAATATGCGTGCTTAAACGATACGGATCGGCGTCCTGCGCCGATGCTGCAAAAACAAACAAAAGACCGACAGCGGTAAAAAAGGCTGTTCTTTTGTACATGTCATCCCCTCTAAAAAAACAAAAACCGCTTTATCATAACCGCCTTACCGCTTGCGACAAATATTAAATCAGTGCGTACGACCTAATTTTGCCATAACGACCCGATTAACCGGTGAAACTTTTTGCATCTTTTCATTAAAACTTAAACGAGAAGATGTTTTAGGCGCAGGCTTTTCCGCAGAATGACGCATCAAAGTTTTCATCAGCCCGCTTCCTTTGAGAACGGCTTTTTTTTCGGGAGCTTTTCCGATTTCCCTTGTTTTACCCAAAACGCTTTTTTGTTTCAGCAACTTTGAAGCTTTTTTATCCGTACGCATTTTCGCGCGAAAGCGAATTTCGTTGCGGAGCACGCGCCGTTTGACGTCATTAACGGTTTTGTTAAGCTTTTCCTTTACCGCCTGAGCTGCATCCCCCAAAAAATCCGACACTTTTTGAGCCGCTTTTTTCAGATTTCCGGCATCAAACAAATCTTTTACCGTCGCCTTCAAGACATCTTCGCCGGGATTTTTCCCAACAAAACGAGCCGTTTTTTCTCCGTCATGACCGCCCCTTGCAAGTTTTCCGTTCGGCGGTAATGACGGTTCTGCTTTGCCGACTTTACCTACACTTCCTGTTTGTTTCGATTCGTTACTGCCTTTCTGTATTGCCCCCTTTAAAAAGCCTGACATTTTTTTGGCAGCTTCTTTAAATTCCGCAGCATCGCGAGGAACTTTAAAAAGTAAGCCTCCGAGATCTTTTCCTTCAAAGCGGGCTGTTTTTTGTCCGTCGTGTCCGACCCTTGCAAATTTTCCGCCAAGCTCCGGAGAAGAATCTTTTTCGGATTGTTGCTCTTTTTCCTTTTCTACTTTATGTCCGGCAGGAAACAGTTTGGCGCTTAACGCCGAACGCATATTAACAACATAACAGTCCGTATCCTTTGAGCGTTTCGGATCTGCGACCTGGTTTGCCCATTCTTTTACCGGTTGGCGGATAATTTCGGGATTCGCCGAAGAAAACAAAGGTTCTCCGTTCTCGTTTAGCCCGACGAACATTGCGGCGTGCATCCCTGTCGAAGAATTTCCGTCGCTTTTCAACAAAACCAGCGACCCTTGAGGTATTGAGCCGTTTCGATACCCCTGAGCCAGCATATCGCCTAAAGTCGTCCCGTTCGGAGCATCTTTTAAGCTTTGTCCGCATGACTTTAAGGAATCGTTGCAATTCGTTTCAAAATAATTCGCCGCCGCAGGACAAGAAATTTGCGGACTGCCCCAAGCATCGGAAGCGTACGTCTCTCGTTCGGCCGCAGTAAACTGCATCAGCCCGTTTTCCTTCGGAGACAGACCGTTTTTATTCATTGCCGCCCCCAAAGAGTATGTATAGGCTCCCAAACAGTACAGATTCGAATTATTCGCACACGACGGAACATATTTGGAAACAGCCGTTTCAAGCCCCTGAGCCTTCTTTGCCTCTTTTATTGCCCGTATTCGCCGTTCAAAATCGGCAACGGCATCGTCCATTATTTTATCGGCATCTGCCTTATTTAGAGAATCGGCTTCCTGTTCCATCGCTTTTCCTCCGAAATCTGCAACTTAAAAGGCTGTCATTAAGTGTTATTATACAAAAAAAAGAAAAAAAGCAGAACCATTTTTTCTAAAACGACCTTGCTTTAAATAGGGCTTTTTTGTTGCCGTTTCCATACGGTTTGGTATTATAGAAGAAATAGACAAAAAAGGACGGAAATATGGCTTTTGACCGACCGAAAACGGAAGACATCGAAAAGCTTTTTTCCCGCATGGACTCTGCAAAAAAAGACAGGTTCTTTTCCTGCCCGTTTCCCATGCCGGACGATGAGTCGTGGCAAAATCTGTTAAAAACCGCCGAAAACGCGGGGATTAAAAAGCTGTCCTTTGCCGAATGCGATTATTTCGGTTCCAATCACGTCCAGATGCTGGCAAGAAATTTGCACTTTGCCCCGAATTTGGAAGGGTTAAACCTTAATGATTCAAAACCGGGGAAAAAGGGCGGCGTCGCTATTTTAAAAGCTTTGGAAACTTCAAAAATCAAAGAGCTCTCCCTGAACAGAGTCGAACTGCCCGATGCCGCCGTGCCCCTTTTGCTGAACGTCGCAAAAAATACTCCGTTGGAAATCTTGTCCCTTCACCAAACTTCAATGGGCGAAAAACGTTTCGGATTTTTGGAAAAACTCTCCAAAGTCCTGCCCGACACGAATATCCGCGATCTGGATATCGAAGGCGTCATTTCCTATCCCGAAGGTTGCAGAGCCTTTGTGGAAATCATGAACCGCACAAAGCTGGTTTCTCTCGCGTTCAGCAGTTTTAACGACCCGAAAGCACAAAACATTTTCATCGACTCTTTGCCGAATTCGACAATCAGACGTCTGAATATGCGCGGATGCTATGATTTCAAAGAACCCGAAGCCATCCGATTGATGCAGATGATTCCGAACACGGAAATATCATATTTTTATTTTTCCGCTTCTTCGCGTTTCAGCGACGCTTTTTTCAAAGAAGCCGAAAAAATGTTAAAATCGGGGCAAAACCGTCTGGAAAACGTTTTCATAACCACGTTTAACACGCCGCACGAAAAATCAAAAGATATGCTGGCTGCCCGAGAGGCTTTGCTGAAAAACGTCGCTTACAGAAAAAGCATCGCGCAGAAAACGGCGGAAAAGAAAAACGTCGAAAAAGCACCTGACGGCATAACGTTGTGCGACGCATTGGAAACGGGGGTGTTGCCCCAAGCGTTGGCAGGACGTAAAAAGCCTTTAAGCGCCGCCGAATGCCTTGCTTCCGACGCCGCGGGAATCCCTTTTATTCAAAAAGCCGCCCGCGCGGAACAGCTGGCATTGATTTTCAAAACCTCTTTATGGGTTGACGCCAAAGAATTTCAAAAGACTTGGCAAAACGTCGACGAACAACACAAATGGCAGATGGACGGGAAAAACGGACGCCCGTCGTATCAGAAAATTAAAAACGAAATCATGAGAAAAGCCGTCTATACCAACCTGAATAAAAGGAACGCCGGCAGATGAACGAACCCTTATCCAAAAAAGAACAAAAAAATTTCGATGCCATGATAAAGCGCGCCCGTTCTTCTCAGGCTCGCCACATTTTTTATCCGTCTTTTTCATTTCCGACGCGCGAAACCATGGACGCCATGATTGATGCCGCCAAAGACGCCGGCGTTGACAACATCAATTTTAACGCCTGTGCTCTAGGCGCGACAAAAACCGTCTGGTTCGCCGAACGTATGCCGGAATTAAAGCTGAAAACGCTGAACATCAGCACAAACGCCGTCGGACAAAGCGGTATCTCTGCCGTTTTTCATAAATTACCCGAAACAAATATCGAAAACCTGTCAATCGCCAACAATAATCTGTCCGACAAAGTCACGGGGGTCATCTTAGGCGGATTGGAAAAATCAAAAGTCCGTTCGTTGGACGTTACGAACAACCGTCTGGGCGACAAATTCATCGTTGATCTGGCAGACGTTTTAAAACGAAAAAAAATGGATGCGTTGACGCTTTCGCACATCGAAATGTCGGACAAATCCGCAGAAGCGTTTGCCGATGCCCTGCCCGCATCAGAATTAAAGTCTTTGAACGTCTCAAGTAACAGGCTGGGACCTGAAGGCATTGAAAAAATTATTTCAAAGCTGCCCGAAACATCCTTAAAAGAAATCAATCTGATCGGAACGGGATTGGTTCAGGAAAATGCGGAAACTTTGATAAAAATTTTGCCCGACACGAAAATCACAAAGATTTCTTTTGCTCCGCAAGGGCGGCCTTCAGATAAATTTATGGAAACTCTGAGAGCATACCTGGAGCACCCGTCCTGCCGTTTGGAAGATGCCGACATTCCTCTGTCGGGATTGTCGGATTATGAAAAAAACCTGATGGCGCAGTCTTTGGAAACGATGAGGTCAAACGCCAGAACGCGGCGTTTCTACCAATATCTGGCAAAAGAGCACGAAAACGACACTGCTCCCGCGGATATTTCTTTGGGCGACGCGTTAAGCAAGGGCGTCTTAAGGCAAGCCCTTGAAAACCGCAGAAAAGAAAACCGTCCGTTAACGTCGGAGGATTGCTTTGAATATCAGGGCTATGCGCGCATGCCGTTTATTTTAACGGCGGCACAGGCGGAAATGCTGCCTTTGATTTTTTCCGCGCAAAACTGGAAAGACCCGAAGGAAATGCAAAAAGCATGGAGCGCGCTTGATCCGAAACATCATTGGCAAATGGACGGCAAAAAAGGGCGTCCTTTGTTTCAAAAGGAAAAAAATGAAGTCACCCGACGTTCTTTGGCTGCCGTTCTGGCTGCGAAAAAAGGAAAAAACAGATGAGTTTGTCTTTTGAAGAATTAAAGGCTTTAAACGAAGACATCCGCCGTATGTATTCGCACCGTCAAGATCAGCCTTTTACGCCGCAATCTCCGATGACGGGAGAAGAATATACGAAATCTTTTTTACAAGCCGCCGCCAAATATAAAATTTCTTCGCTGAATATGGGAAAAGCCTGCGTAACGGAAGAATCCGTAAGCTGGCTTGCCGACAATTTGCGCGAAATCCCCGAACTGAAAGAATTAAGCCTTAACGGCGCAAAGGCGGGACCGAAAGCCGTCATCAAATTATTGAACGCCCTCAAAGAATCAAAAACGGAACGTCTGGACATTTCTCAAAACGCCGTTAACGGCGACAAAGAATGTACCGATGCCGTTCTCGGAATAATCGGAAGCGGAAAGATTAAATCTTTGACGATTGATTCCAACACCATGGCGGAACCGTTTTTCGAACGTTTGGCGCCGCTGTTGGAAACGGCCGCGCTTGAAAAGCTGTCCTGCCAATCCGTCGGTGCGGCTTACGGCGGAGACGAATTGGGGAATGCTTTGGCAAAATCGTCTTTGAAACACCTGGATATTTCGTATAACCCGAAAATATCGCAATCGGCATTACAGGCTGTTGCCAAAAATCTGCCCGCGTCAAAGTTAGAGTTTTTTTCGGCGCACTTTATCGAATTGAACGAAGAAACCGCCGTTGAAATGTGCAAAGGCTTAACGGAATCAAACGTCAAAGAAACCGTTCTGACTTTTGCCAGCGGCGGAATGGATGCCGAACGTCGCGTGTCTTCGGTCATTGCCGATATGTTTTCTTCGCATCAGACGCGGTTGGAAAAAGCCGTTTGCGAACTAAAAAACTGGGATGACGGAAACCGCAAACCGATCTTCAACGCCCGCATGGAACAGATGCACCGCATTGCTTTTCGTGAAGCTTATCGAAAAAAAGTCGAATATGCGGCAGATTTGCCGCTGATGCTTGCGGACACTCTGGCTCAGGGGTTTGACACGGGGCTGTTGCCGAAAGTGTTGGCCGTGCACAAAGCTCCCTTATCGGCAAAAGAATGTCTGGAACCGACCGGTGACGGCAAAACGTTTATCGAAAATGCCGCCCTTGCAGAGCTGTTACCCGAAATTTTCGTGAAAAACAAATGGAAAGATGCTAAAGAAATGCAAACGGCATGGAACGCCGTCCCCGAAGCCGACAAATGGCAGCTTGACGGACGGCACGGACGCCCTTCGTTCCAGAAAATCAAAAACGAAGTCATGCGCTCGGCCGTTACCGATTTGTTGTTAAAAAACAAAGGAAAGGGCTCTAAATGAAAAAATTATTCGCCGTTGCGGCGTTACTGCTGTCAGGATGCGCCGTCTATAACAATACGGGCGATTTCAGAGGCAGAACTTATAAATTGGTCAATGCTCCGAACAATGCGGAAATCACCATCGCTTTTGATGCCAAAGACCCCAGATTCGCCGGAAACGCCGCCGTGAACAGGTATTTCGGGTCTTATCAATTAAAACCCGAAGGAAGAATGGAATTTTCGCCCGCGGGAACGACAATGATGATGGGCCCCATGCCTTTGATGCAGGCGGAACAGGAATATTTAAAGGTTCTGCCGACCGTGTCGGGGTACGAATTAAAAGGGCAAACCCTGATTTTAAAAACGTCGGGAGTTCATGATTTGATTTTCGTGGAAACCGTTCCCGACAGAGATAACTGAGATTTGAGCTTTTACGGACGGGCAAGCTTTCTTTCGCAAGCTTGCCCGTTTTGTTTTTCTTTGTTATAACGTCTGAAGTTTTCTTTCTTTTTGCAGGAGTGCCTGATGGCTTCGTACCAATACATCTACGTTATGAAAAACCTGTCCAAGACGTACCCCGGCGGCAGAGAAGTTTTAAAAAATATATGGCTGTCCTTTTTTCCGGGCGCAAAGATCGGCGTTTTGGGACCGAACGGCGCGGGGAAAAGTACGCTGTTGAAAATCATGGCCGGCATCGAAACCGAATTTAACGGCGAAGCTTGGGCGGCGGAAGGCGCTTCCGTCGGATATCTGCCTCAGGAACCTCAGCTGGATCCGTCCAAAAACGTCATGGAAAACATCATGGACGGCGTCGGCCCCGTGCGCGACCTGTTAAAACGATTTGAAGAAGTCAGCATGAAATTCGGCGAAGAAATGACCGATGACGAAATGAACGCATTGATCGCCGAACAAGCCGAATTGCAAGAAAAAATAGACGCCTGCAACGGTTGGGACATTGAACGCACCATTGAAATCGCAATGGATGCTTTGCGCTGTCCGCCCGCAGACGCCGACGTTACAAAGCTGTCGGGCGGTGAAAAACGCCGCGTTGCTTTGTGCCGCCTGTTATTGTCAAAGCCGGATTTGCTGTTGTTGGACGAACCGACCAACCATTTGGACGCCGAATCCGTTGCTTGGTTGCAACAGCATTTGCACGATTACGAAGGCACCGTCGTTATGGTAACTCACGACCGCTACTTCCTTGACAACGTAACGGGCTGGATTTTAGAGCTTGACCGCGGCGAAGGCATTCCTTACGAAGGCAATTATTCGTCTTGGCTGGAACAAAAGGAAAAACGTCTGGCTCAGGAAGCCAAAGAAGAAACCGCTCGCCAGCGCACCATCAAAGAAGAATTGGAATGGATCCGTCAAAGCCCCCGCGCCAGACAAGCCAAAAGCAAAGCCCGTATTCAGGCGTTTGAAAATCTGGTGGCTCAGTCGGGCAACGAAACTTTGGGACAAGCCCAAATTGTCATTCCTCCCGGTCCCCGTTTGGGCGATGTTGTCATTCAGGCGGAAAAGCTTTCCAAAGGTTTCGGCGACCGTTTACTGTTTGAAGATCTGACCTTTAAGCTGCCTCCGGGCGGCATTGTGGGCGTTATCGGCGCCAACGGCACGGGCAAAACCACGTTGATGAAGCTGATTACGGGACAGGAAACGCCCGATTCCGGTACAATCCGCATCGGCGACACCGTCGTTTTGGGCTATGTCGATCAAAGCAGAGATGCTCTTAACCCCAACAAAACCGTATGGGAAGAAATTTCTCAGGGCGAAGACGAAGTCGTTTTGGGAAAACGCAAAATGCCTTCTCGCGCGTATGTGGGGCAATTTAACTTTAAAGGCGCCGACCAACAAAAGAAAGTCGGACAGCTGTCGGGCGGCGAACGCAATCGCGTCCATATGGCAAAGATGTTGAAATCGGGCGCGAACGTTATTTTGCTTGACGAACCGACGAACGATTTGGACGTTGATACGTTGCGCGCGTTGGAAGAAGCTTTGCTGGCTTTTCCCGGATGCGCCGTCGTCACGTCTCACGACCGTTGGTTCCTTGACCGCATCGCGACGCATATCTTAGCTTTTGAAGGCGACAGCCATGTCGAATGGTTCGAAGGCAATTACGAAGAATACGAAGCCGACAAAAAACGCCGTCTGGGGGCGGATGCCGATCAGCCTCACCGCGTAAAATACAAACCGTTGGTTCGGAAATGACCCGTTAAAAAAGCCCCTGAACAGGGGCTTTTTTTTATAAGGGCGCCTTTTATTTTTCGAATTAGGAATGAAGCTTTTTTAACAGCCACGCC
>ULJQ01009553.1_pt1 | contig 12430 bp, 9 predicted proteins | sample 1950941 | NCBI WGS metagenome assembly ULJQ01 (sample SAMEA4835479, study PRJEB28245) | human gut metagenome | biome: gut microbiome; material: fecal sample | place: Denmark | collected 2008
TGCGCAAGGTCGGTCACGGATGCATAATACCACATCCTGCCGTCATAGACCCGCAGAAATGCGCGGCATTCGACGTTGGTCTTCATTTCCTGCAAAATACCGTCCGTATAGGAAATCACGGTCCGGCTGCGGTCCTCGGTGCGGACGTCAGCATAAAAACCGTTTTTGAATTCAATCATAAAAGAAAACCTCCTTCTCTTTGATCAACTATGTTATACCACGTGAATATTAATAATTAAACACGTTTTTGTACAGAAATACATGAACAATATCTTATCTTTGAAAACCGTAGGGTTATCCTACGCCTCAACAAACTTGTCCTTTGCCTTCGCTCTATATTTCAATGTTTTATTATACCATAATCCTCCACTTTTTTCAATAACTTCGCCGCACTTGTCCAAATATTTTTTTGTTTGGGATTCAAATCCCCGTGGACGCCTACTCTCTTTTCGGCTTAAAAAGACGCTCCTTTTTGTTCGTCATTGACATTAAAGTAAGTCAAAAAGTCTTCTGATGTTTAGAAATATTTGAAGGCTTTTATTCATTTTTAAACTCTATTTAGTAAAGTTTTTTTACTAAACAGGGTATTTTTTTATGAATTCACGTAACATATAGATGGGCACTAATCTGTTAAATATTACAATGTAAATAAAGTGAAAATATAATACCCTTTAAAAAAGTGCAAATTATGTCGAAAACTCCATATAAAAAAGTGTATAATATAAACAGAGGTGATTGCTATGTTTGAAAGAAAAATTTATAATGATATTGTTTCTTGGCATGAATCATTGAAAATTAAAAAAAGAGCTTTAATTATTAAAGGTTTAGACAAATTGGTAAAACAACAATTGTTAGAAAGTTTTGTGAAGAACATTACGAAAATGTAGTGTATATAGATTTTATGCATAATTCATCTGTTAAGTCATTATTTGATAAAGATTTAAATCTAAATGATTTAATAATAAGTTTATCAGCATCTAACCTCGGTGCAAAAATTATTCCCTACAAAACAATAATTATTTTTGATGAATTACAAGAATGTGTAAATGCTAGATCTGCTATTAAACCATTTATGGAAGATGGTAGATTTGATCTTATTTGTACTGGATCACTTCTTGGTTTAAGAGGATATAATAAAAAAGTTTCAAAGGGAGTTTCCACAGGTTTTAAAAAAGTAATAACTATGAAGCCTATGGATTTTGAAGAATATCTATGGGCAATAGGATTAGAAAAAAATGTTATTGATTATGTAAAAACTTAACCATTGAAAAAAGTCAAATTGTATGGTATAATGAAGCAAAGTTGGCGAAAAGGAGAAATGTGAGAATGTGGGTTGTAACAAATAGGAAAAAAATAGTACTATACACTATGTGTACGTTGTTATTTTGTCTTGCTGGTGTATTTCAAGCAACGGATTCACTTTTGCCAGATTTTTGGCACGCATTATTTGCTTTATCTGCTAACACGATACTAATTTTTCTTGTGGTTGCGTGGGGCGTTTCACTTATACACCGAATGGTAAGAAAAGATTTACTTGCATATTTCCTAACGGTTGCTGTACTAATTTTGTTTTTTCTTGTAGTTAGGATGATGAAATACGAACTGACAAAAGGTTTGGATAAACCTTTGCGCTATTTTTGGTATACATATTACGTTCCGCAAATGTTCATTCCCCCAACAATATTGCTTGCGGCGTTTAGTCTAGAAAATAAGAAGGGTAAGCCACTTGCAAAAATATGGTATTTATTATATCTGCCAGCAATTATATTGATTATTTTAATTTTTACAAACGAAATCCATGGTTGGGCGTTTGCTTTGAATTTTGATGGTGATTTTTCATATAAGCATAGAATTGTATTTTATATTGCTCTTGCATGGGAAATTGTTGTAACTTTTGTAAGTCTCATAGTTCTTATTTTAAAGTGTAGTGTAGCGGCATGTAAAAAGAAAATGTGGGTACCTGTAACTGCTTTCATTGTATGTTCAGCGATTTCAACTATATGTTTTTTAACTGATACAGCAGCTTTCAAAATTCCTGAATTAATATGCTTTTCAGGAATTGTCGTGATAGAAAGTTGTATTACTATTGGGCTTATTCCAACCAATGAAGATTATGAAAATTACTTTTTCCGCTCGGCTTATGCGGCCGTTATCACGGATGAAAAATTTAATGTAGTTTATAACTCTGAAAACTCGATTATTACGGACAAAAAACTGTTTCAACTTGCCGCCAAAACGCCTATAATGATAGATAAAAGTACACGATTGTCAGCAGTAAAGATAAATGGTGGGTGGTCATTTAGACTTGAAAATTTGGCTAGAATAATTGAGATAAATAACTCACTCGCGGAGACTAATGAAAGACTATCTGAAGAAAACTATATCATTGAAGCAGAAAACGAATTAAAAAAACAAAAAACACAGATAGCAGAGCAAAAGCGATTATATACAAAAATAAATGTAGCAACGCGTGAAGAGTTGAAAAAACTGAGTGCAGTTCTATCAAGTATTGACCAAAAAAAATCGTTCAACGATACAGAATATATTGCTGAAATGCGCTTTGCTTGTATTTTAGCAGCATACATCAAGCGTAGAAGTAACATTGTTATGCTAACCGAAAAACATAAGAATATTGATTTTGGTGAATTGTCTCTTGCCATCAAAGAGTCGCTCGATTATCTCTCACTTACTGGTGCAGAGTGTTCTTACGATTGTTTATGTCAAGGTAAAATTGATGGTAAAAAAGTAGGAGTTCTTTACGACTTTTTTGAGGAGTGCATTAATAATTACTACATTTTGCCGAATGCCATTATTGTTCGTTTATGTAATCAGGGAAATGATATTATTTTGCGGATTGAAAGTGATAGTGGGAAGGATGCTATTTCAAATAAAATAAAGTCTAAATTTTCTGAATATAATGTTAGTGTGGAAACTGATGATGAAGAAGTTTACTATTCACTGCTATTACATCAGGGAGGTGCCATATGAGATTTATTGATGCACCACTTTGTGTAAGACAAATCATCATTGGTTCACTCATTCTAACGTTTGTTTTGGCAATTATTGGTCTATTTACGGCAGTTAGGCTTTGTAAAAAACGTGCATATATAATGTTTTCAATGTTAATGTTTATTTTTTCTTTCGTAGTGGTGTTTTTAACAATGCGGGGAAGTTATTTATATCGCATAAAAATGCCAGTATTTGAACCATCATTTACAGTATTAAAATTGCCAATTTGGATATATTATGTTGTTTCATTAGTGCTTTTTGTAGGAACAATCATTGGGCTTGTTAGTGTAGTTAGATGGAGAAAAAATCATATTTCACCAATATCAATAAAGGAAAGCGCCGATACCCTTCCAGCTGGAATCTGTTTCTATGAACAAAGTGGCCTTGTCAGTCTTGTTAATACTGAAATGAATGACCTTTGTATTCTTTCAACGGGTAAAGCGCTATTAAATGGCAAAGATTTCTGGCTAAAAATTTCACATGGTGAACTTGAAGAAAATTGCCAATCACTTCAAATGGGAGACAAACCAATCATCAAGTATAGCGATTGTAAAGTTTTATCTTTTAAAAAGTATACACACGAAATAGATGGTAAAATAGTTTATGAAATCGTTGCAACGGATATTTCTGAAAGATATCGATTAACACGAGAATTAGAGCAAAAACTCGATGAACTGAAAAAAATCAACAACAGCCTTGTCGTATATGGGAAAAATGTTGCTGAACTTACAAAAGAAAAAGAGCATTTAGCAGCTAAAATTCGTATCCACAATGATATGGGTAAACTATTGCTTACCACAAAACGAAAACTTAACGCTCCCCTTACTGAAGCAGAAGGGAAAGAACTTGTTAGCTTTTGGCAAGCAGAAATTGAAACTTTAAAATTTACACGTAAAGTATCAAAGAAAAGTAATCTAAAAGTTATTGAAGATGCAGCAAAACTTGTCGGTGTAAACCTTATTTTTGAGGGCGAGCAACCTGAACCTGATACGGTAAGAGAAAAAATACTTACGCAGGCAATGCATGAATGTCTTACTAATACTGTTTCTCACGCAAACGGAAAAAATATGACTGTTGTAGTGTCAGAAAAAAATGATGTATATACAATATCTATTATTAATGATGGCGAAAAGCCTAAAGGGGTAATCGTAGAAGGTGGTGGACTGACAGGTCTTCGATCTCTTGTCGAAAGAGAAAACGGCAAAATGACACTAAAAAGTACACCTCATTTTGAACTTTTGATAGAATTGTCACAAGGAGAAAAAATATGAAAGAAGGAAAATATTCGGTCATGATAGTTGAAGATCAACAAATGCCTAAAGCGTTATTTTCGCATTTTGTTGAATCGTCAGAAAAATTCTACCTAGAAGTAGCAATAGAAAACGCAACTGTTGCCGACATTGTTTGTGCACACACTCCTATTGACCTTATTATTATGGATGTGGTAACAGAAAATGGTGAAAGTGGACTTGAAGCAGCAGCAATTATTAAAAAGAAGTATCCAAAAACAAAAATTATAATTGTGACAAGTATGCCAGAATGTTCATATATAAAACGCGCCAAGCAAATTGGTGTAGAAGGATTTTGGTATAAAGAAGCAAATGAACAACCAATATTGTCACTTATGGAACGAGTTATAAATGGCGAAATTGTTTATCCAGATAAACTTCAACCCGTTAAAATGGGACTTGCATTAAGTACAGAGTTTACCGAAAAAGAACTTGAAATATTACGCCTAATGACAGGAGGTTACAGTAACAGAGAAATCTCTGAAAAACTCGGCATATCTTCTGGTGTTGTCAAAAACCATGTTGCGGATATGCTTGATAAAACTGGATTTCGTTCTCGCACGCAACTTGCTGTAAGAGCTAGAGAGTCAGGACTTGTAATATTGGATAAGATCAATGAAGATGTTTAATATACCCAAAAATATAGCCAGCCGGTTAATAACGGCTGGTTTTTATAAGCAAATTTAAAAATAAAAAGGGGTGCCAAATGGCACTTCCTAAAAAACCAGACTTATGATAAAATGTAAGCATTAATTAAAATTGATCGTATTCTCATAAAACTTTAGACTTGTAACCGACAAGATTAATTAAATAAATAAAGTAATCTATTGAATTAATTTTCAAGGATTATAAAAAAGGTAATATAATTATTTCATATAAATAATAAATTACCAACATATTGTAGAAGGAGAAAAGGTATTAGATGAAAAGAGCAGTACTTGCAATCAGAAACAGACTTGTTTTGGAAGCGGTAACAGATGCCCTAAAACGCATTGGTGTTTTCGTGGAGAAATGTTTTTCACAAGAAACAGAGCGCATTTTAGCTTTGCTAAATGCACTATCGGCAACTTTTCTTGTAATGGATGTTACTAGGTCAGGTGATGGAACATTTGATATGCGCATGAACATAGTAAAAGAAGTTAAAAAGCAAAAACCTGAAGTTAAAATTGCTTTACTTTGTGACAACGTTTCAGATGAGACTATTGCATATAAAATAAAGAGAGCTAAAGAAGAAGAAATAATTGATGCTTTCTTTTATGAATCTGTACCATCTGACTATCTTGCCGATGTACTTGACTCACTATAAAACATACGAGAATTGAAAAAATAGAAGATGCAAGCACGGTTAAAGTGCGATAGCACACAATAATTACAAAATGGGTTCCAAATCGCAAAGGATATTGTGGTAGAAAATATAAAAAGGAAATTCAAAAAAGGAGATTTCTATGATAAAAAAAGAGTTAAAAATCTTTACATTGATTATAATTATGTCGCTATGTCTTACAATGGTTAGTTGCGTTAAAAAATGCAAATCCGTAAATAAATTGGTTGACGAAAGTGGCGTAACTGTGTATGGAACATTTGAAAAAGGGTCCAAACTAGAAGTTAAAAAACAATCTAGCGAAAGCAAACAAGGCAAAGAAGCCATTATGGCAATCACTAAACCATACGATAGTGCTAAAATCGCTATATTTGATATAGCCTTAACTAGAAACGGTGAAAAAGTGCAACCAGGTAGCAAAGTGAAGGTAACTTTGCCGATACCATTTGAGGCAACAGAAGGGTATGTTACCTATCATATCAAAGGGGATAATACAGTAGAAGAACTTAGTACTATTGTTAATGGTGATAAAATATCCTTTGAAACAACAAGTTTTTCGTACTTCATAGTTGCAGGTTTAGTGCAAACCGATGTACAACATATTCACAATTATGTTGAAAAAATTACTGAAAATAACCTCGTTGATGAGGCAACCTGCCAAAGAAAAGCAGTTTATCGCCTAGTTTGTAGTATTTGTGGCAATTTTGGTAGAGAAACTTTTGAGTATGGTGAACTTGCTTCACATAATTTAAGGGAAGAAAAAGGTTATAGTCCAAGTTGTGAAAGACCAGGACTTACGCATGGAAAAAGATGTATAAACTATGGATGTACATATACTGAACAAGAGGAAATTCCAGCTCTTGGGCATGACATGCAAGATGTTGAGAAAAAAGATCCAACTTGTACTGAGAGCGGTTGGAAAGCACACAAAAGATGTAGCCATTATTGTGGTAAAACTGAGGGGTATGAAGAAATTCCTGCAACAGGACATAATATGTCTATACTCATTCCACGGGTGGAGCCTACTTGTGAAAAATGGGGAAGCGAAGAATACTATAAATGCGCCAACGAAGGATGTGTTGAACATACAGATTATAGAGGGTTACAAGCCCTCGGGCATGACAAGGTAGGTCATCCAGCTAAAGATCCTACTTGCACAGAGGAAGGATATTGGCAGTCATATGATACATGTACACGTTGTGATTATACATCAAATACACAGAGTAATATTAGAGAAGCATTAGGCCATTTAATTGAACATCATGAGGCTAAAGAACCTGATTGTCTACCCGGTTGGAATGCATACGATATCTGTAAACGTGATGAATGTGATTACAATACCAAAGTTGAGATTCCTGCTAATGGTAAGCATAGTTACGTCTGTGATGTTTGTACCACTTGTGGTGGAAATAATCCAATAAAATATACGCGGGAAGGTAATTATATCTATTTTGGTCACTGGACTCAAAGCTGCGAAAGAGATGAAACTATAACTGCCAAACTTTTAGAAATTGCGGGAGATTATCCAAAATATGCACTGGATTCAAATGATAATAATTGGCTTCATTATGAGAATGCTGCGGATATTTGGTATAAGGATGTTATCTATAATGGCGTAAAATATCGAGGTATTGCAAGAAATACAACTAGATGGTTAGGATCTGGAACTAATTGTATGAGTTGGTCAAATGGAAATGGATATGGTGGATCTATTTATTGGTTTAGATTTGAACCGATAAAATGGAGAATACTTACAACAAAAGATAATTCAGCATTTTTAATGAGCGAATTAGCTTTAGATTTTTGGAAACCACAGTTGAATTATACTACTACAAATACTGCTATTTCTTATAATGCGGACAATGGCGTACCTGAAGGAACTTACGCTAATAATTGGGAGTACACTTTTATTCGTAAATGGCTAAATGAAACCTTCTATAACGATGTGTTTAATGATTTACAAAAAGAAATCATTAAAATAACACTTGTGGATAATAGTGAGAGAAGTTGCAATCCAAACAATTATCCTAATTATTATAAAGATGGGAAAAACAATTATGCAGAACAAGCCAATGATACCAATGACAAAATATTCTTGTTATCTTTACAAGAAGTAACCACTGAAGCGTATGGGTTTTCTAAGGGAATGGGTAATGATCCAGCAAGGGCATTGGGTACAACAGATTTTGCAAGATTCCAAGGGCTTTGTTCTTATTTAAATGAAGGAAGAGGAGACTTTAGTAAAACTGAAGGAACAGTAACATGGTTGACGCGTTCTGCGTTTGATGCAATGGCTTCGTTTAACAAAGGACTTGATGTTCATGTTGTAAGATGTGGGCTATATCCTGGTGCGCTAAATGTTGCTCATAGTATGGGGGGAATTGTACCTGCACTTTGGATTAATTTAGAATGATACATAACATTTATAATATAAAGAGTCGCTTAACTTTTAATAAGCGGCTCTAATATCAAGAAGGAGAGTTTTTATGAAACTAATTAAAAAACTAATTATAAGTTTAATCTTTATTGTGGCGATTTTAGGTGTTGTCGTTATAGGCGGATATATTTACATTCGTAAAACTTATGGTATCGATCTTTTTCGCACTACAGGGCAACTTAAGACTCTTACCAAAGAAGTAGATGAATCAATAATTTGTCCAAATGCTTATGGTGATAACGATTTTATTGATATGAAATCTGAAGTTAATAAAAAGATTGAAGGACTTGTCTCTTATGAAGAAGGAAAAGGTTATAACGGTTATTCAGTGAATCTAACTTCACTTGTGGATAAAAGTATGACTAGTACTCTTTCACTTACAGAAAAACAAGTTGGAGCAATAGCTCAAACCGTGTTTTATGAACAAACAGGAGGAAAAATAAAACTTGGTGAAAAGGAAGTTTCTGTTACTATTGTTCAAGTAGACTTTTCAGAGATTGCTGAAAATGGTAGTGCGAACTTTAATGTTGTGGCAAAACTTGATCTTACGCCCTTCAAAGAAGATATGAAAGAGTTCCCCTATAAGTATTTCAAAAAGTATATTCCTAATAATCTATACATTTCATCTACAGTGCGTATAGAGAAAAAAGAAAAAAATTTTTCCTACAGTATTACACATAAATCACTTGCACTAAACAATCTTTCATCTGATGATACAGCAGATTTTTTTGATACACTCAATGCTGTTTTAAAAATTGGAACAGCTGAAAGCCTGAATATGCAAATTGGCACAACTGCTGCAAACGCACTTATTGGTACAAATGAAAATCCGGGATTTGCCTATTCTATGAAATCAATTGGTGCAACGTCGTTTAAATTTGAAAATATTTCGGGTGTAGACTATTTTGTTGTGTATTAGATGTTTCACAAATTTAATAAATAAAAAGAGATTATACACCTTTACTATGATTTTGTGCAAAAACACAAATTATTATAACTAGTTTAAAGAACTTAACAAGGAGCTACAATTATGATACATAATAGAAAAAATAAAATAAATTTATTGTCGTTTGTTCTTGGTTTTACCATGTGTCTTGCCTTAATGATTGGTATAGTTTTGGTTAATTCTGAAAACATAGCACATGCTGAAGGAGAAGCAATCGACACACTTGAAGTTGCATTTAATAAAACGAATGTAGGGGATAGTCTTGTAACTGCGTTCGAATTCGAGGACAAAGCAGCAAAAAAACTAAAAGTGCCAGCAGATGCAAACTATACAGCGACTATCATAGAGGTATGTCGCAATGGGCAAAAACAAACGTTATGGAGTAATAACAATACATCGCTTTTGTGGGATAGAGTTGAAAGTCAACTTATCGAGCAAAACGTTGCATATTGTATTCGGGTTTCTTTTGAACCTAAAACAGGATATGCTATATCTACCGATACCGAAATGCTAAAAAGAAAACTCAAGGTATCTGGTGCTGAACTTGGCAAAGGCAAAGACATTGAACTTTGGGACTATGCTGGACAAAATAAAATAACTACAGCAATACAAATGGACTTTGTTATTTCAAAAGGTATGACTTATATAGGATATCCTGCTCAAATAAATCCAATTATTGGAGAACAGGTAACAGGTAAAATCGGCACATTGTATACCGACACAGGAATATGGCTTAGAGGTGCACCAGGTCCATATAATTTCACGATAAAATCTGCGCCTATTGGCACAGAATTGCAAGTTTCTAACGTATTTGAGGAATCAATATGTTACTATCGTGTAACAGCGGTTAATTCTATGGACAGTGGTACGATGTACATCACCGCGATAGCAGCTGATGGTCAAACTTGTGACATTCCTATTCCGGTAGCAGCCGTATCAGGTGGACATGAGCACACTTGGAGTGATTTTGACAAAATAGACTTTGAATATCATGGATATACAAAGTGTACTGATCCAAGTTGCCCTGGCGTTTGCGTAACATTAGATAAAGGATCGGAATATGGAAAACACGATTTCTATTCAGGTTGCAATGCGAAGTGCAAAAAATGTGGTGATCTTGGTAATCCTAACGCTAAACATCATTTCAACATTGTTCCAGACAAAACTGATGAAAAATATCACGTACATCAATGTGATTGTGGTGAATTTGAAAAGGATGAAAGTGGTAACGTAATAAAAGAAGCACATAGTGGTGGAGTACAAACTTGCTTAACTGGCGCAAATTGTGAGGTGTGTGGACAACAATATCTTCAGCCTACGGGGCATAAATATGAGTATAGATCGTTCAAAAACAACGATGGTACATATACACACCTTGGCTTTTGCAAGTATTGTGGAATAGAAGATGTTTCACTTAGACACTCACCAGAGGGAGGAACACCAACCTGTCAAACACGTGCGAAGTGTCAGTATGAACATGATGGCAAAGTATGTGGTTGCGAATACGGTGATTTTCTTCCACACAACTTTGTCAATGGAATTTGTACGCTGTGTTCATCGGATGAATATATTAGAGAAGTCGTAATCGACGTTCCTGAGTTTTATAAAGGAATGGCGTATAAACCATTGTTTTATCCTAATGTTATAAAAGGCAATGTTATCGATTTGGGAATCTACTTTTACAAGGTAGCCTATACTCGCGATGGAAATAGTTATTTATGTGGTTCTCACAACTTCGATACGACCTTCATTAAAGAAAATAGTGTAATACTTTATGCCTTCAAACCACAAACAAATTGTAAATTTCCTGAAAACGTTGATGATATTAACCTATCATTAACTCATGGTGAAGTATTAAGCAAAGAAATAAGGAAAAATGATGGAGCTTTAGCTGTGCTTGTATTGCTTCGCGTTGATAGTGTGGTTCAATCCTTGGATATTGATGTATCACAACCTATTGTAGGTCTTACGGCTGAATCAGTGAAAGTTTCTGAGAAAAATGGATATGAGATTACAATAAATAATATCGGGCCATTAGTCGATGATAAAATTTATAAAAATTCACTTTTAGAAGTTGAAGTAACAATAAAAGCACCAGAAGGAAAATTTTTTCAGGATGCAAGCAAAGTATCTTTGGATAATTGGCTTTGTGATTTAAATATTTCTGGTGGGAAAGCATTGGTAGCTAGCCAAAATGCGGATTTGACAGAATTGACGCTGACCATTCAAACCGATAAAGCGATAGAGTGTCAGCACACTAACGTTATGTTAAAAGAAGCAGGAAAACTTGAAACTTGTACCGAAGATGGTGTAAAAGACAAGTACGCATGTAAAGATTGTGGAAAAGAATTTTTTGATTCAGCTTGCACTGTAGAGTGGAAAGCTGAAGAAGCGATAATTCCAAAAGCACATAAACTAAAACTTCACGAGGGAATAGCTTGCTCTGAGGGTAACGATGGAAACATAGAGTATTATGAATGCGAAAGAGAAGATTGTAGAAAAATCTTTTCTGATTCGGCTTGCACAAAGCAAATCTTGCTTTCACAAACAATTATTCATGATTTCAATATTGAATGGTCTTCAAACAAGGACAGACACTGCCACGAATGCAAAAACTGTGATGAAATACGTGATGTGGCGGCACATCGCCCTGATAGGACCGAAGCGACAGAAGAAGATCCTGTTAAATGCCTTGATTGTGGATATATCATAACACCGGCACTATTACACACAACCCATATTACTACATTTGTTGATGGAGAAGAAGCAACTTGTATGAAAGAAGGCAGAAAGCCATATTATAGATGTAGCGGTTGTGAATTAAAGTTTGAGGATTCAGAGGCAACAAAACCAATTACAGATGAAAGTAAACTTATTATACAAAAGGCACATAAGTTTGGACCGTGGATAGACGAAATACCTGCAACTGAAGAAGCAGAAGGAGTAAAAGGACATAAAGATTGTGCTTTCTGTCACAAACATTTTGATGAAAAAGGACAAGAACTTAGCACACTAGCTATAGCAAAACTTGTAAAAGTTGATGTAGAGGTTGTTGGTGGCATAGGTGGAGGCAAACTCATAGTTGGCGAAACCGTTACTATTACTGCTAATGAACCCAAGGCAGGTAAAGTGTTTAAGTGTTGGAAAGATGCAAATGGGAATGTAGTAAGCTCAGAGAGAAGTTATACATTTAAGGTAACTGGAGAAACAACACTTACTGCTGTTTATGAAGATGCTCCAAAAAAGAAAGGATTATCTGGCGGAGCGATTGCTGGAATCATAGTTGGATCAGTAGTTGTTGTAGGAATTAGTGGCTTTGCAATTTTCTGGTTTGCTATCAAGAAAAAAACATTTGTTGAACTAGCTGATGCAAGCAAAAAAATATTTACTAAAAAGAAATAGAAAGAAAGTTAAAAAATAACGAAGAG
>ULJQ01004157.1_pt1 | contig 12095 bp, 5 predicted proteins | sample 1950941 | NCBI WGS metagenome assembly ULJQ01 (sample SAMEA4835479, study PRJEB28245) | human gut metagenome | biome: gut microbiome; material: fecal sample | place: Denmark | collected 2008
GTACCTGCAGAAATTGATGGAATTCAAGTTAAAAGTATAACATCTATTGCTTTTGCTGAAACCAGTTCTTATAATGTATGGATGTATGGCAAAGAAGAAAGTGCAGATGTAACAAAAACTTATTACATTTTTAAAGATCAAAATGCAAGAGCATTATTCTTAGAATCACAAGGAATAACTCAAGAAGAGTTAGATGCTGAAGAAAACACATATAATTATTTAAAAGGTGATCCTGCATTACAGAATATTGATTTGGGAATTTTTGAAATGGGCGTGAATATTTTTAGGAATTCAACTGGTAAAATAATTACAGACACTTATGGCAATGTTGCACTTACAGAATTAGACCTAAGTCATGCTGATTATCTGGAAAATGTTGAATGTTTAAATTGGGTTCCAAACTTAAAAACATTGAATTTAAATTCAACATCTGAAACATTAAAAATTAATAACACAATAAATTATGCATATTATTTTAATAACCCTTATCTCAATTATCAAGATGATAACATAAATGAAACTCTTGAACAATATATAAAAACATTAGATTTGTTAGTTGTAAATGCGGATAATTTTGCTACACTACGTTCTTCAGGGTTAGAAATGTTTGTGGGGAACCAAAAAATTAAAACACTTATTGTATTGGATGGAAAAAATAAACATACAATTGAAAGTTCTAATCTTTTTCAATCGACTACTTCAGAAATCAAAAATGTTATTATTGATGATGGTATAGTTGAAATAAAAAATGGCGTTTTTTCAAGTCACAGTATTGAACACGTGACACTTCCAGCAACGTTAAAAACAATTGGTAGTTACACTTTTGCTTATAATAAATTAACAAACACAGGTCTTGGTAAACTTCCTAGTTCATTAACTAGCTTAGATGCAAATGCATTTTATAGCAATCCTAATTTAACTCAAATAACATTAACTTCTCCAAAAGACTTGCCTAGTTGGCCAAATGGTGGAACAGTTGATGGTAAGACAGTTACTTATGAAAGATAGAAAAATCTATCTTTTTTTCTTTTATAGTTGTATAATAAATATTATTGGAGGGATATTACTATGAATAATCAAAATATTATAAATGAAATACGTAGTAAAATAGATATAGTTGATTTAATTAGTGAATATGTTCCTCTATCTCAAAAGGGCAAAAACTATTTTGGAGTTTGTCCTTTTCACAATGATACTAATCCTTCTATGAGTGTATCTAGAGAAAAGCAAATTTATAAATGTTTCTCTTGTGGTGCAAGTGGCAATATATTTACATTTGTTAGTGAATATGAAAATATTTCTTTTAAAGAAGCCCTTAGTCTTTTAGCAAATAAAATTGGATATAAGATAGACACAGGTAAAAGTTATACTAAACCAGATTTATATAAAAAATATTATGATATGTATGATCTTGCTACTAAATTTTATCAAAATAATATTAATACTCATGAAGGAAAAGAAGCTAAAGAATATTTAAAAAACAGACAAATAAATGAAGAAATAATAAAAAGATTTCAAGTGGGATTTTCTCTTGATAAAAAAAATTCATTAATTGAACTTTTAATAAAAAAGGGTTATACAGTAAAAGAACTTGTTCAATATGGGCTTGCAGTAGAGGACCACGATGTTTATATAAATCGTATAATGTTTCCACTATATGATACATCAGGTAGAGTAGTTGCATTTAGTGGAAGAATATATGGAAATTCTAAACTTAATAAATATGTAAATACAAAAGAAACTCCAATATTTAAAAAAGGGCAATGCTTATATAATTATCATATAGCAAAAGAAGCATCACGTAAAAAAGGATTTGTAATAATAATGGAAGGATTTATGGATGTTATTAGAGCAAGTACTGTAGGATATGATAATGTAGTTGCATTAATGGGAACTGCACTTACTAGTGAACAACTTGGGTTAATAAAAAGGCTATCACTAAATATAATATTATGTTTTGATGGAGATGGAGCCGGAGAACACGCAACTATGAGTGCTGGAGAACAATTAGAAAAAATCGGAATAAATCCTAAAGTAATCGCATTAACTGGAGGAGAGGATCCTGATACTTTCATAATTAAAAACGGAAAAGAAAGATTTGATTCTCTAGTAGAATCAGCTATTAATTTTAGTGATTATAAAATAAAAGCTTTAAAAAGTGGAGTAAATTTTCAAAGTGATATAGAACTTTCTAACTATATTGATAAGGTAATTAAAGAAGTAAGTTTAATAAAAGATGACATAAGAAGAGAGATAATACTAAAAAAACTTGCAATTGAAGTAAATATAGGGTATAATACCCTAGAAAAAAGGTTAGACAAGTATATATCTGAATCTAAGCCTGTAGAAGTTGCAAATCCAATTAAAAATAATGAAAAACCTCATTTGACTAGATATCAAAAGGCAGTTAATGCATTTCTTTATAACATGATGACTAATCCAGATGTAATAGAACGTTATAATAGAGAAAATATTTGTCTTTTAACTCCGGTTAATAGATATCTAGCTAATGAAATATCATTTTATTATGAAAAAATTGGTAGTATAAATATTGCAGATATGTATACCTATCTAGCTGATAAAGAAGAGTTATTAGCGCTTGTTAAAGAGATTACAGAAACAGATGAGTATGATTGTAGCGTCAAAGCAATTGATGATTATATAGATGTGATTAATGATTATAATAAGAGGCAAGAGATTAAACGCCTAAATGAGATGATAAGAAAAGAAAACGATCCAATAGAAAAATCAAAAATTGCTGAACAGATTAGGCTAATAAAAATTGGGGAGAGTAAGAATGGTTAACGAAATTAAAACAATTGAAGATAGAAAAAAATCTTTAATTAAAAAAGGTAAGGCTAATGGATATGTAACATATGAAGAAATGGCCGAAGAATTAAAAGGACTAGAAGTTGATTCTGATACCCTTGATGATTTATATAATACATTAGTTGAAAATCACATTGAAATTATATCTGAGACTACAGATAATTCTGAAGATGATAATGATGAAAATCCAAGTGACTTAGTTGTTGAAGATTTAACTCTATCTAAGGATATTAAAATAAATGATCCTGTTAGGATGTATTTAAAAGAAATAGGTAGAATTAATCTGCTTACTAGTGATGAAGAATTTGAATATGCACGTCTTGCTGAACAAGGTGATGAACATGCAAAAAAAATGCTTGCAGAATCAAATCTTCGTCTAGTAGTATCAATCGCAAAAAGATATGTTGGTAGAGGAATGCTTTTCCTTGATTTAATACAAGAAGGTAATATAGGGCTTATGAAGGCAGTAGAAAAATTTGATCCAACTAAAGGATATAAGTTTTCTACATATGCTACTTGGTGGATTAGACAAGCTATAACAAGAGCTATCGCAGACCAAGCAAGAACTATACGTGTGCCTGTACATATGGTAGAAACAATTAATAAACTTGCACGTGTACAAAGACAACTAACACAAGAATTAAATCGTGAACCAACAGAAGAAGAAATTGCTAAGAAGTTAGGAGTAACTGTTGACAAGGTTCGCGAAGTATATAAAATAAGTCAAGATCCAGTTTCCCTAGAAACTCCAATTGGTGAAGAAGATGATTCTCATTTAGGAGATTTCATTAAAGATGAAAGAACTATGTCACCAGAGGAGTATGCAACAGTAGAACTTTTAAAAGAAGAATTAGCTAGCGTATTATTAACATTAACTGAACGTGAAGAAAAAGTATTAAGACTTCGTTTTGGTCTTGATGATGGACAATGCAGGACGCTAGAAGAAGTTGGACAAATATTTGGCGTTACAAGAGAAAGAATTCGTCAGATTGAAGCTAAAGCATTAAGAAAACTTCGTCATCCATCACGTTCAAGAAAACTTAAGGATTTCTTGATCGATTAATGAAAATTAATAATAGACTTAAAAATGTAGCTAATTTTGTTTTAAAAGATTCGAATGTGATAGATGTAGGCTGTGATCATGCGTTATTATGTATCTATTTAGCAAGTAATTATCCTAATATGAGGCTTATTGCATCTGATGTAAGAGAAGGACCTCTTAAACAAGCAAAAGCAAACATAGAAAAGTATGGCTTAGAAGATAGGATTACACTTAAATTAGGTGATGGAATTGCTACTATAGATAATGATACGAATGTTATTGTTATATCTGGCATGGGTGGTATTACAATTGCTGATATTATAACAAAAAATAAAGAAAAATTAGATAAAATAGATCAGATAGTTGTATCTCCTAATAATGATTTCTATGCAGTAAGAAGTGAAATTACAAAATTAGGCTTTATAATTGATAGAGAAGAAGTAATAAAAGAAAGAGATAAATTTTATTTAATAATTAGTTTTGTCAAAGGAAAGAAAAAATACAAAAAAAGAGAACTTTACTTTGGAAGTAAATGTATCTTATATGATAAGACTCTAAGAGAGTATTATAAAGGACAATTCCTATTACTATTTAATAAGTATTCTAGGCTTCCTGATAAAAGAATATTTGCAAAGCATAAAATAAAAGTTAAAATAGATATGCTAGCAGATGATATAGATATGTTAGATAAAAAACAAGCAAAAGAAGAGAAAAAAGCAAGAAAAGAAGCAAAAAGAATAGCTAGAATAGAAAAAAGACAAGCTAAGAAAGAAAAGAAAATGTTAGAGAAAAGCAAATAGTTTTTCTCTTTTTTATATGTAAATTAAATAAGCGTTTACTTGATTTAGATATAAGAATGAGTGTATAATAAATATAGATTAAAATAAGAGAGGTTAGAAAGTATGGATAGTAAAGAAGAAATGACTCTAAGTCAAAAGATTGTTACAGATGCAGTACTAAAAATGGATGACTATAAAAAACTTGAATGGTTATCTAGAAGATATAAAGAAGAAAGAAAAATTGATCAATCATTTGAAAAAATTTTTTCTTCCATTCCTTCAACTGAAGAACTATTAATTAAAAAGACAAAATTATTGGCAAATTTAGATATTGAAAACAGTGATATAGTTGAAGAAATACAAAGTTTAATAACAACAGTGGATGTAGCAAAAAAATATAATATTTTATTTGATATGATCAAATATGTTAAAAATAGCACTCAAAGATTAAATTTAATTAAAGCTGTTGATAGCAGAATGTCATCATCGAATGGATTTATGTATAATCTTGAAGAAACAAAAGATTATTGTTATGCTTTGTCAGAAACAGTGGCAACTTTTAAAAAACCAGAAGAAATAGTGCAATTTTTAAATTTAAAAGTATTAAATCCTAAAGTAATTGCATCAGTCATAAGTGGAATGATACCGTTTATGACTGATTTAGAAGTAATTTCAAAATATCCAGAAATTTCAAAAACAATTAATATTGATATCAAAAAATGGGATGCTATTTATGAAACAGAAGATGACATAATTAATGAAATTGGTACAAGTTTAAATGTTGATTTAGCAATTGAACAACTAAAAGAAACACTTAAAATTGAAGATGAATTTGACGATGAATTTGACATTGATGAGTTTTTAATGTATTTCATTATAGATATATTGCCAGAAGAAGTAAGACCAGTTGCCATGAAAGATTTATACGCTACCATTAATGAATCCGAAATGAGAGAAATGAGAGAAAGATTAAATGGAATCAATCAATACCTGCCTGCAGCAACTGCCGAAATTTTAAATAAACTTATTTCCCCATTAACAAAATATACAATACCAGATATAGTAGAGAAAGAATATAGACGAGGGGTATTACCCACTTTGAGTAGTTATTCTTTAACTGAAGAAGGATTAATTAAAACATTGGTAGAGAAAAAAATAAACCTAAATTTACTTAGGCTAGATAGTGAATTAAAAGATGCAAACAATGAACGAATAGATGTAGAAAAGCTTGTTAGTTACTTTAATTCAAGAGAAGATGCTATTACTACTATTATTACATATGCATCTTTTCAAAGGTATGATGCACCACATTTACTAGATTTATCAAATGCAAAAGAAAATATGTATCAATTTATATATAATAATATAGTAAGAAGTTCAATGTCTATTGATAAAATTAAAGCGCTACCTGAAGAATTTAAGCAAGAACATTCTGATTTAAAAAAATTATGCAGTTTGCCAAGTGACTTAGAAGAAATCTTATATTGGAGATCCAGTGAAAAATATTATGAAGAATTACTTGGACATTCGGAATTGATCAAAATTTTGGCTGATTCAAACATAAATTTAAAATTCATATTTCCTGCACTTTCTGGAGATATTGAAAAAATATCAAATCAATTTGATTCAAGAGAGGATGCTATAAAAGCAATAAGCGTATATTGCTGGGCACTTTATATACAAAGAATTGGTGATAGAGAAATACCACAAATTGATTTTGAAAAGGAAAATTCAAAGGAAGAAATATACCAAAAAATTTATGCAGCTTTTTCACGTGGGGGATGCCCTTATATAGAAAGCATGCCAGAAGATTTCAAAAGAGAATATTCAAATTTATTTCTTACAGGTATTATGCCAGAAGAATTAAAGACATTGATTTATAAAAAAAGTTTAAACAGAAATTTACTTTTTGATCATCCGGAGTGGCTTGACATTTTGGCAAATCAAAAGTTAGACTTAAATCTACTAGAAAATTCTATTTTTAATAAAAATGGCATAAAAGTAGACTCTAATGAGTTTGTTAATAAATTTAAAAATAAAAAAGCCGGACTATTTGTATTATTAAATTATAAGGAAATGAATAATTATTACTGTAAGATTAATCCTGATGAAACAAAACCAGAAGTTATGGTGGCTTCCGCAATCAAATATAATTTACATATGCCACTTTTTTCAACGCCATTCCCATTCACTGATTTATTAACAGACGAAGTTCTAGAATCAATGTTAGGTTTCAAAGATAAGCAAGGGAAACCAATAGATGTAAAAAGAGTTGTTAATGAATTTGGTTCACGCGAAGAAATTGCAAAAATATGTGCCGTTTATGAACGAATGTTTAGAAGCAATATTTATGGTAGAATAGATCCTGACAACATAAAAGAAAGTATATATCAAGGTATGTATGAATTTATTATAAATGGAAAAGGATATTCTGAAGATATGCCAGAAGATTTCAAAAAAGAACACTCAGATTTATTTTTGAGCCAAGATGCTCCGGAAAAATTAAGGACATCGTTTTATTACACAAAAAATAATAGATATAATAACGGTACTAATATGTATAATTATGCTGCAATTTATCAGAATCCAGAATGGATTGATATTTTAGTAAAAGAAAATATTAATCTAAATGTGTTGTTTCAATTATATGACACAGAATATAAACGAATTGATGCAAATATATTAGCTGAGCAATTTGAATCTAGAGAAGATGCGATAAGAACATTTGCAACATATTTTTCAATTATGAAAACAGTAAAAAATATTGATCCTGCTGCCCCAAAAGAAAGTATATATCAAAGTATATATGAATTTATTATAAATGGAGGAGAGTATTCTGAAGATATGCCAGAAGATTTCAAAAAAGAACACCCAGATTTATTTTTGAGTCAAGATGCCCCGGTAGGATTAAAGTTTCTTCTTTATAGGGAAAGTAAGAAAAAAAGGTTGCAAGTTTTAAATCAAAACACTGAGTGGATTGATATTTTAGCAAAGGAAAATATTAATCTAAATGTGTTGTTTAGCTTTTGGAGTCAAAATGGTAACAATATTGATGCAGAAAATATTGCCACACTTTTTAATTCCCGCAAAGAAGCCATAAGAGTTATGATTGTTGTTGATGGCGCCCAAATAGAACCTAATGATTCAAAAGAAGATATATATGAAAAAGCATATAAATTCATTCAAAGTGGAAACTATTATTCTGAATATATGCCAGAAGATTTCAAAAAAGAACACCCAGATTTATTTTTGAGTCAAGATGCCCCAGAAGAGCTAAAAAACTATTTTTATTATAGTTCAAATAAAATAGGGCTAATAAGAGGCTTATTACAACACCCAGAATGGCTTGATGTTTTAACTGAAGAAAAAATTGACATAAACTTAATATTCAAACTAAAGGATGTGAACAGCAATCCCATTGATATTGAAACAATTATCAATGATTTTGAAAATAGAAAAGTAGCATTAAATGTTTTGATAGTATATAGTAATATTAAAAATAGCTCTACAATTCTACACACCGAAAATTTTAAAGAAGAAATGTATTTTGAAATATATGAAGGAATTTTAAAAAGACGCGCCTATTCAGAAGATATGCCAGAAGATTTTAAAAAAGCACACCCTGAACTATTTTTGGATAAAACCATTCCTGAAGATATAAGAACTAAATTTTATCAAAAAAAGTTTACATTAAAAGATTTTGAAGAAAATCCAAATTTAGTTAAAACTTTTGGCAATACCAATTTATTACTTGGACTAAATGACGATAAATATCAATTTTTAATAACTCTATTTAAGGGCCCTGATGCTAACAATGATCGTTTGAAAGCAATAGAGATTTTTAATGAATCAGCTAATGAAGAAGAAGCAGAGTTCATAAGAAATTCCATCATAGAATCACGTGAGGCTATTGGAACAATTAAGATTGAAAAGTTCCCAGATTTAATTGAATTACACAAAAATGTTCAATATTCTAATGCAGTAGAGCTTTCATCATTTAAAGAAAACTACATGAGGGAAATATTAAACTCTGATAATCCTAGTGCAACTTTTAAGTCACTTGAAAATATATATCTAAAAGGAGACTTGCCAGGATATATGAAACTATTTAAATGTTTTAAGACAATATACCCTAATTTTGAGAAAGGAAATTTCTTTGATTTTAGTCCGGATAGTAGAATTTCCCCAGAATTGTTAGAGGCAGGGGATGCTGAGCATAGATTTTTAATTGTCTACAACGATTTATTAAGAACCGCAGTTCATTCACAGGATAGAACATTAATTGAATATCTAAATAACATTAATGAAGGTAGTGAATTATATTTTGCATTAAATAGCGGAGAAAAAACTATAGAAAGCATATCTAATGAGGAAGTTGATAAATTAACTACATTTGCTGGGCATTTAGAAGCACTATACAAAAGTATTTCATTTCCTTATCGGGAAGAATTAACAGAGAATGCTTATAAGAAAGATGAATTAACTCAAAAATTTAAAATTCTAGAAAGAATTAGTGCAAAGGATTACTTTAAAGATATTAATGGACTAGTACCATTAGTAGAAGTTGAAAAATATAAAAGAGCAATGTTAAAAACAAAAATTTCTCTGCTTTCAAAAAAGTTTAATGCATCAACCATTTCAACCCCTGATGAATTAAAAGATAAAATAGTAAGTTATATTGGACATTCTGCTGGGTATGATTCATTTAACCAAATAGTGCAAGATATAAATAGGATAAGAAATAATGCAGATAAACGTAATAGGGAATGTGCAGAAGAATATAGAGATAAACCCTTTATGTTTGAAGAAGGGGATTTTTTAAGAGGCATAGGTTATATTGAAGCACTTACAGGCTCACTTAACAAAGGAAATGTTGCTAGAGAGTTTATGTGTTCTTATGCAGGGACGAGTGGATCTGATGCGACTCCATTGGATGTAGATATTTCATATGTAGTACCAAAAAGTGGAATAACTACTTCAATTGATAATACTGTAACAAGGTGGAGCTATGGTAATATATTTGTTGTTATTAAAAAAGATAATCAAAATTTTAATATCACAAGGGATAAAGATAGAAATGTCTTAGATACTAAATACGATCCAAATAAAGTAGAAATGTTTAGTACACTCACTGCAGATCATTGGGGGGCAAGAACTGGAATTTCTTTTACAGATGTAGATTTTATTCTTTATAAAGAAAACAAAATAATTGAAAGAGATGAGCGTGGCCTACCTATGGTAGATGAAAAAGGTAACATAGTTTATGTTAAAAACAGTAATGATAGAAGTGACGATGGATATGTTCCGATAGAACATGATGCGCTAGCAGAAATACAATTTGAAATTGCAAGAAATGGATATTATATTCCAGTAATTGATATGCTTGGTAGATTGGCATTCACCCCAGAACAATATGATGCCCTAAGAAGTAAGGTAGCTGGATTGCCATATTATTCTTCTGCGGAGTACACCATCTCAAGTAAACTAGATTTCCCTGGAATAGATGAATTAGTTGAAATTAAAAAAGTTGACATGCAAAAAACAGCTGAAAAAGAAAAAATAGTAAGAGGTAAGGTAGAAGAAATTATTAAAAATTCTAAACTAGATGTAGATACAATTGCTATCGCAGATACCTTATCAAAAGATTTAACAGAGGGAATTGTACAACTAATAGGAACTGGTTCAACCTCCAGAGGAACTAATGTTCCAGATGACAGTGATTTTGATTACATGTTAAAAGTTGATAAAAAAGTATATATGCATATGACTGATACATTAATTGCTAATTTTAAAACAATGGAACATGAAGAAGATAATAGTCATGATAAGAGAGTAAGACTTGCCGGAGTTACAGTTGAAGGACTTGAGGAACCATTTGATATTGATATTTCAATAGACCAAAAGAAAAATAACATTCAGTATTCTACTGAAATGGCATTGGAAGAAAGATTAAAAACAATACGTAAACAATCTCCTGATGATTATTATAAAGTAATTGCAAATATAGTTTATGCAAAACAATTCTTAAAAGAAATTGGAGTATATAAATCTGCCAGAGTTAATCCTGAATTAGGTGGTTTAGGTGGAGTAGGAGTAGAAAATTGGATATTACAAAATGGTGGTTCATTTAGACAAGCTTGTGAGACATTCCTAGAAAAAGCATTTGATCCTAAAACAAGTGAAATGGTTCCATTTAGTGACTTCAAAAAAGTATATACAGTTTGGGACTTTGGAGAAAATCATGAATCAAAAGGAAAACATCCATTTGATGAGTATGTATCACTTAATATGAATGAAGCTGGTTATACTAAACTTTGTGTAGAACTACCTAAAAAATTAAAAGAAATAAATGAGGGACTTTCTAAAAATAGAACTATAGAAAGTACCACACCTATAATAGAAGAAGAAATTATAGAAGAAGAACCTCTAGAAGCATCAGTAGGATTTGGTAGATAAGAATCAATTACTTATTGCAAGTATCCCCAATTTAGTTGTATAATGTTGTTATAGTCAGGAGTGATGATATGAAAAACACTAAGAAAAAAACATTTGTTATAGCAATATTGTGTATTGCACTTGTTCTAATGGGAACAGGATATGCAATACTTTCTACCTCATTAAACATTAGCGGTACAAATACTGTTTCTGGTAAATGGGATATACATATAGAAAGTATAAATGCAACCAGTGTTGGGGGAACTGCAGTAGCTAAAAATGTAATTATTGGTGATGATAAATTATCCGCTGAATTTAGTGCTGACCTGTTTGGAAACAATGATTATGTAGAATATACAGTTATTATAAAAAATGCTGGTAATATTCCGGCTAAATTATCAGATATAGCTACTAGTGTTACTAATTCTAGTGAATTTATTAAGTTTACAAATACCGCGGTTAAAGATAAAACTTTAGCTCCTGAAGCAACTGATTCATTTACAGTAAAAATTGCAGTTAATAATCCAAATAATGCTGAATTAGTTGATGTTACTGATGCAACTTATAAAATAGATTTAACTTATATACAAAATGTTTCTTAGTATAAATAATTATTGGAGGAATCAAAATGGAAAGAGAATTATTTAAAAATTATTTTAAAAAAATAAATTCTCTTTTTATTATGCTCTTAATGTCAATTATTCTACTAATACTATTAATTAGTTCTTCATATAGAATTTTATATAAAGAAAAACTAACTATCAATTTTGATAAATATCCTGCTAGTAATAATATAAATATTACAAAAAGTAATTGCGTTAAAAATATAATAACAGATACTATTAATGATAGTAAAAAATATATATTTTTTAAGGAAGAAGTAAATAGTGAGTCAAATATACTAAAAAAGATAGATTCTAATATTAACACTATAAAAAAAGAATTAAACTATAATGGAGATAATAGTGTCCTTAGAAGCATACTTTTTAATGAAATAAATGATATTTCTA
>ULJQ01015225.1_pt1 | contig 11701 bp, 8 predicted proteins | sample 1950941 | NCBI WGS metagenome assembly ULJQ01 (sample SAMEA4835479, study PRJEB28245) | human gut metagenome | biome: gut microbiome; material: fecal sample | place: Denmark | collected 2008
CGGAAAGCGTGTATACGCAGCTTGAAAATCAAAATCTTATCTCCCGCAAACGGCAGGGACTCGGCAAGGCAAATTTGATATATGTGAATCCTATTGCGGAAAGTACCGCAACCTATGCGAAAAACGCACACGACCAATGCGAAAATATAGATTCTGCAAATGCAAAAATCACATTTGCGGAAATGGGAAAAGCGCATACTATCAAGAATGATTATTATCAAAAAGACTTGAATAAAATCTATCCATCTATCAGCTACGGGGATGCGATAGAGGATATTCGCAATCAAATTGAATATGATGTTTTGGCAGAACGCGGCTACGGCAGTGTGTTGGATGAAATCGTCAGTCTGCTTGCCGATACGGTGACATCCACCGCCGAAACTCTCAGGATAAATCAAATCAACATTCCGACAGACAAGGTTCGGTGGCGGCTCAAGCAACTGACTGCCGAACATATTGAATACGTTATCGGATCACTCGAAAAGAACACAACCGAAATAAAAAATATGAGAGCCTATCTGCTGACGGCTCTCTACAACTCTATTGATACTTTGGATACTGCCGCCTTGTACGGCGCTTGAAGGGAGGGTATACGCAATGGAAGAAATCAAATTTATGAATACAAAGCAAGTAGCACAGGCGCTGGGTTGCAGTATGCCTACGGCACGTCAGATTATGATGCGTGCGGATTTTCCGCTTATCCGGGTAGGCAAAAACTACAAGGTCAGCGAACAGGCATTCGTTGAATGGAGTAAAAAAAGAAGAGTTTAACGATTTAAAGTAAAAAACTATTGATTCTGGATCGTTTCTGATGTATGATGTTACTATTGGAAACGATTCGGCGTCTTTAGGTTCCGAAAGGACGGATATTATGAACACTAAAGGCAAGAAGCCGAAAAGAAAAGTAAAAATGGATTACGGCGACGGCTCAATTTACTTTGTAAAAAGCCGAAACTGTTACGCCGGACAGGTTTATCTTGAAATCGACGGCGAAAAAATACGCAAGAGCGTTTACGGTAAGACCGAACGAATTGTAAAGGACAAAATTCGTGAGCTTCAAATTCAGGCTAAAGCCGGTGCGTTTAAGAAGGTTGATAAAACGACCTTTTATGAACTGGCTGAAAAAATGATAGAGGAGCAGGTTGCTATGAACGAAATCAGACAATCCACCTACAAGCGCAAGCTGGAAACGCTGAAAATGCTCAGCTCTTTGTCCGATAAACAGCTTCGCAAAATCACGGAAGATGACATTATCGCATACTTCAAGGATAACCTCGATTATGCGCAGTCAACGCTCAACAAGCTGTATCAGCTACTCGGCGCTGTTTTCAAAAAGGCAATGAAAAAGGGAATCATCAGCAAAAGTCCGCTGGAGGATTTGCGTGTCCCGAAATCCCGCAAGAAAACGGACAAGGTCAGAGCGTTAACGGTAGAGGAGCAGGCGCGGTTGCTTGATGTGCTGAATAACAACGACATCAATTACTCCGAGATAATGCTGGTTTCTATGTTCACAGGAATGCGCGGCGGAGAGATTTGTGCGCTAAATATCGAGGACATTGATTTTCAAAACAACTGTATCATCGTGAACAAGACCACATCACGCGGCGGCGACAATTCGGTTATCATCAACGAAACGAAAACAGAAGCCGGTATGCGCAAGGTTTTGATTAACAACGATTTGGCAGCTTTTTTGAAGGAGTGTATCGGTGAGAGAACCGGCGGCACATTGTTTGTTTCAAGCAACAACAAGCCGGTCACTACACAGCAGGTCAACTATTATTTTTGGAACACCTTGAAGCAATACGATATTCAAGACAAATCGCTGCAAGGAAAGCTGACCTTCCACTCACTCCGTCATACCTTTGCCACGCGCTGCATCGAAAGCGGCGTACCGCCGAAGGTCTTGCAGAAAATACTCGGTCACAAGGACATCTCTGTTACGATGAACGTGTATTGTGATGTTTTTGAAAAATTTGAAGCCGCTCACCTGAACGCTGTTGACAAGTATATGAAACTGAACAATATCGGATTGGGAAAATCCGAAACAAAAACCGTAAAGGTTGCATAAACAGGGCAAATCGCATTCAAAATCGCAGTCAAGACGCTGCAAGCCACTGTTTAAGCCATTTAAAATGACTCCCGCAACCACTAAGAAACGGCTTAACCACTAAGGTTTTGCCGTTTTTCTTTTTTGCTTTGAAATTGTAAATTTTGCAGATTTCCCCCGAATTTCCCTCGGATGACCTGATTTTTCGTGATATTATACTGATTTACAATTTGAATATGATATGAAAATAGCCTGAGTATCCAAGACAAAAATACTCAGGCCGTTTTATTATTTTTTATTTCTCTTTTTTACTTTTTATTATTATAGTTCACGCTCATATGTGCCAACAATTGATCCGTTAGAATATGAGTCATTTCGTATCCATGCATTTTTGTAAAAATCCGATGATGTGTGAGAAGTATAATTTGTTGATAAAGCTTTTGCAGCATTTGCTGAATCTGTTGGAGATAAATGTGCAGGATAACCATTATTCCATTTACCAAACAAATTCCAATTCGTAGGACACTCAAAAACGGCTGTTGTTAATCCCGACTGATAAAATGCGTAAGCTCCGATATAATCAACATAAGTTGGGAAGTAAATATCTGTTAATGCAGAACAACCATAAAAAGCATAGCCTGCTATTTCCTGCAATTCACTGTCAGTGCTGATGTTTACATTTTTTAAAGTGTTGCAACCATAAAAGGCACGGGTGCCGATACTAAGAATACTATTTGGAATATTAACAGTTTTCAAAGTTATAATATTCTCAAATGCATTACTATATATCTTGGTAACAAATTTACCGTTAAATTTTGATGGTATTGTGATTTCTGTTGGATTATCAACCAAACATCCTGTTACGGCATAAGTTCCGTCAGAAAGAAGAGTGAATTCAAGTGTATCACTTTCATTTAAAATAACATCATCACTTTTTCCAATAACCGATTTTGTTCCGTCAGTATAAGTTATAACAATTTCTCCATTGATAATTGCCATATCGGCAATACCTCTGCCATCTTTACCATCAACACCATCTTTGCCGTCAGCACCTTTATCTCCTTTTTCACCTTTTTCTCCTGTGTCACCCTTTTCGCCTTTGACATTACCGAGGTTTAACACTGTGTTATCGGTGAGAAGAATACTCAATTCACCATCAGCTGACAAAGTAACAGTCTTAATACCAATTCCGTCTTTTCCGTCAGCACCTTTTGCACCAACGACAACACCGAGATTTGCAGTTTCTCCGCTTGTATAAGTCAATAGTAACTCACCGTTTGAATTGATTTCTGACTTAGAAATACCTATGCCGTCAGCACCCTTAATGTTACCGAGGTTAAGTACAGTACCGTTGGATAATTCAACGCTCAAAGCACCTTCAGCAGAAATCGTTACATTGACAATGCCTGTGCCGTCTTTTCCGTCAGCGCCGTTTATACCATCCTTACCATCTGCACCATTTGTACCGTTAATGCCGTCTGCTCCTACAACTTTTCCAAGATTAGTAGATTGACCATTTGTATATGTAAGTACAAATTCTCCGTCAGCATTGATTTCTGATTTTGAAATACCAATACCGTCTTTGCCCTTGATACTTCCGAGATTTAGTGTTGTTCCGTTTGTAAGTTCAACATTCAAAACACCATCATCAGTAATTGTTACATTGGCAATTCCGATACCATCTTTACCGTCAACACCGTTAGCACCATCTTTACCATCTTCTCCATCTTTACCGTCAGCGCCATTTGCACCATCTTTGCCATCAGTTCCGTTAATACCGTCCTTGCCGTCTTTTCCGACAATACAGCCGAGGTTAATACTTGATGAATCGGAGAAAGCAAGTTCCAATTCACCGTCTGAATTTATAACTACATTAGAAATGCCAATGCCGTCTTTGCCATCCTGACCGTCTTTTCCATCTTTGCCGTCTGCACCATTTTGACCGTCTTTTCCGTCCTTACCATCAACTCCGTCTTTACCGTTGACACCGTCTTTACCGTTAGCACCAACTATAACACCAAGATTAGAAGAAGTTCCATCAGAATAAGTTATTACTAATTCTCCGTCAGAATTGATTTCTGATTTTGTAACACCGATACCATCCTTACCGTTAGTACCATCTTTACCATTCTTACCATCAGTACCGTTTTGACCGTCTTTTCCGTCTTGACCGTTAATTCCTACAACTGTACCAAGATTTGTAGATGTTCCGTCTGAATATTTAATAACAAGCTCACCGACAGAATTTACTGTTGTTTCAGTAATTCCGATACCGTCCTTGCCGTCTGCGCCATTTGTTCCGTTAGTACCGTCTTTACCATCAGCACCGTTTTTACCGTCAACACCGTTTGTACCATCCTTGCCGTCCGCACCCTTAATATTGCCGAGATTTAATTGTGTACCGCTTGTTAGAGTAATTTCGAGTTCATTATCTGAATTGATTATTATATTCTGAATACCAACTCCGTCCTGACCGTCAGCACCGTTGACACCATCTTTGCCGTCTTTTCCGTCAACGCCGTTTGTACCGTTAGCACCGTCCTTACCATCAGCACCAACTACAACACCAAGGTTAGAAACAGTATTATCTGAATAGGTTAAAACAAGTTCGCCCTTTGAATTGATTTCCGATTTTACAACACTTATACCGTCTTTACCATCAATACCGTTTGTGCCATCTTTTCCATCCTTGCCATCTGTGCCGTTAGTTCCGTTGACGCCATCTTTTCCATCCTTGCCGTCAAGTCCGTTTGTACCTATTACATTTCCAAGATTAGAACGTTGCCCGTTCGAATAGGAAAGTACAAGCTCACCGTTTGAATTGATTTCAGCGTTAGTTACACTGACGCCGTCTTTACCATCAGTGCCGTTAATGCCGTCAACTCCATCTTTACCATCAGCGCCATTGATACCGTCTCTGCCATCAGCACCTACTATAATGCCAAGATTAGCAACTACATTGTCTGAATAAGTTAAGACTAATTCGCCCTTTGAGTTGATTTCGGACTTTATAACGCTAATACCATCTGTACCGTTTTTACCATCAATACCGTTAGTACCATCCTTACCGTCTTTTCCGTCCTTACCATCAACACCGTTAGTGCCATCTATGCCATTCTTACCGTCTGCTCCGTTAAGTCCGTCTTTACCATCAGCACCGACAACTACACCAAGGTTTGAACGCTGTCCGTTTGAATATGTAAGAATCAACTCACCGTTAGAATTGATTTCAGAATTTGAAACACTGACGCCGTCAGTACCGTTCATCCCGACAACCTTGTCAAGATTAACAGTTTTTCCGTCTGAAAAGTTTAGTACAAGCTGACCGTCAGAATTGATACTTGCATTTGTAATGCCAACACCGTCAATACCATTTGTACCGTTCTTTCCGTCTACACCGTCTTTACCGTTAGCACCGTTAATGCCGTCAGCACCATTTAAACCGTTTGCTCCGTCTTTACCGTCAACACCATTTTTACCGTTAGTTCCGTTTTTGCCATCTTTGCCATTAGAACCATTGACGCCATCCTTACCGTTAATTCCGTTTGTACCGTCCTTGCCATTAGCGCCATTCTTGCCGTCAGCACCTATAGCTTTGCCGAGATTTAAGACAGAATTGTCGGACAAGGTTATAAGCAATTCACCATCCGACGAAAAAGAAGCGGTCTTTATGCTTGCACCATCCTGCTTTGATGAAGCTTCAAGTGCAGATATCCATTCTTTTTCAGTGCCTGAATAGCCATTATCTACCGCAATATCATAGGCAGATTTGCCTGAAAGAGAATCAAGCCATTCCTGCACAGTTCCCTCATAGCCGTATTTTACAGCCAATTCATATGCAGAAAGTCCGTTTTCTACTTTTGAATCACCCTTAAACACAACAAAACCTATTGTGCCAAGCAAAAGTAAAATAATCAGAATAACACTTAGTATCTGAAAAAATTTGCTGTTCTTATTCTTTACTTTTTGATATTCATTTGTTTGCTGTTCTGTTTGTTGTTGTAACATATTCATACCTCCGTGTCAATATAGTATATTAGTTTCATTATATTACTCGTTTCGTAAACTGTCAACGCATTTCGTGTTATTATCTAAAAATTTTTGTCATTACCATATAAGATATATACGAGGTGATTTAATGAATTTTGGTGATAGATTAAGGATTTTAATTGACGAACGAGGCATTACACAAAAAGAATTAGCTTCACAATTAAATATAGCTCCCTCAACAGTAAGCAGTTATGTTCAGAATACCCGTGAACCCGATTTTACTACATTAAAATCTCTTGCAATTTATTTTAGTGTTTCAATAGATTATCTTTTGGGGTGTCGAACCAACAAAGCCTCTTCTCGTCAGGAGGATGAACTATTAAGAGTATTTCGCAGTCTTACAGCAGAGCAAAAAGAAGTGTGTATTGAACAATGCAAAGTGTTTGTAAGGCTTAATCAAAAAGCAAGAGCAAAATCATCGTAATCGATTTTGAACAAAATAATTTGTAAAAATAAAACTGCCCTTGACTAAATTATAATCAAGGGCAGATACTTTGTCCTGTGACCCGACCCCCAAAAGTTAGATTTTTTAGGTCTAACTTTTGGGGGTCGGGTCAGTCATATCGGTGCTGTTTTTTGTTTTTATTATAAAGTTTTTGGCTGAATAATCAAAGCTTAATGTTATTCATCTCGTCACCGAGGACATCGGCGATTTCTTTCAGGTGGCCTGTGCGTTTGCCTTTTAGTTTATAGAACTGCAAAAGTCCGTAGCCCGGGTACTCGTTGCCCTCAACCATAACGGGACCGTTCTTTGAAAAGGCGATATCCCAACCGATATATCTCACCTGCGGAATCTTTTCCGCTGCCTCAACAACCATGTCAAGAGCCTCTCGAACGCCTGCAATCTTAACCTCGGAGAACTTTTTGCCTGTCATCGGGTGTTTGTCATAAACATTGCCGTAGTCGTCAATTACATTACTGTCGATTCTGCCGTCTGCATCAAGGCTGAGGTAGAGGTCATTTGTACAGCCGATAACATTTGACTCGTCCTGATTGATACGGAGAGCGTTATTTATTATATGCGCCTTGCCGTCCTTATAGAGCGTAACAACTCGCCATGAATTTACAACGCACGGATTGATTTCGTTGAGGTCATCGCTCTGAACGATTGCTTCCTCAACAAGAAGCTGACCGTTTGCCTTGAGTTCATCATAAAGCTTGTTGCTGTCCTTTACATCGGCAACGGTGATTTTTGAAATGCCGTGACCGCCCTCGCCTGTCGGATCTTTTGCAAAAACGGTTTCTCTGCCGTCAAGGAACTTCCTGAAATCTTCCTTACTGCCTGTGCGAAGGTTGATGAAATCTCTTTTGAGATACTTTTTGAAAAGCTCGTCAAAAACAAGCTTGTCACGAAGAAGAACTATATATTCCTCATCGTTGAGATATTCAAGAATTTTGTAGAAAGTCTTTGCAGTTACAAAGGTTTTTTTCTCTTTAGCCGAAAGGTTGATAAAATCGCAACGAAAATAGTCCGTGTAGCCTGTGCCTCTGATGAGAAAGTTGCGGATTATGTCGAACTTGATATAAGCCTTTGACTTACCGCTGTTCTTGGCGATAATGTCAATGTGCTTATCCATTCTGCTGTGGTTAATATCTCTGAATTTATTCAAAAGCCATTTGTGTACCGAAACTGCCATCTTACTTCTCCTTTACAACCTTACCGTCTTTTACATAAAATCTCGGATTGTTCTTGCCTATATTCACAAGCGCCTCAGCATTGCCCATACCCGAACTTCTGCCGAACATTCCAACTGTTATGCCGTCACCGAGGAGTGTTACCTCGTCATCAATTTTTACCGATGAATCAACCTTAACAGCCGTCATATTCATACACATCTCACCGACAACAGGATATTTTTTGCCGTTGATAACAACCCTTCTGCCGTGATTTGCGTGACCGATGCCGTTGTTGTAGCCGACAGGAAGAATTGCAAGAATAATATCCTCATCTGCCGTGTATGACGCATTGTAGCCGAACCACTCGCCCTTGTTCACCTTTTTAAGCTGAAGAATACGGGTTTTCATCTTCATAGCCGGCTGTAAATCTATCTTTACATCAAAATATGTTTCGCTGATGTTGTACTTCTTAATGAAGTAATTGTTTCGCATTTTGCGGAGTTTGTCCTTCGGCGAATTTGAAAGAGAATCGGGGGCAACATTGTAGCCGTAGATTGCAATGCCCATTCTCACGCCTGTTGTAAAAGGCTGTTTCGGGTGGGTAAGCATTGAAACGGAACTGCCCATATGGACAATCGGGATTTTATTCAAATCAATAAGCGATGTAAGCTCCTTGAAGTTTCTGACCTGCTCGTCCCAATGGGGATCAAAAATTCCGGCTGTTGCAAAATGCTGATAAATTCCCTCAAGAACAAAATTTGAACCATTAATCATATCAACGGCGATTTTAACCTCGTTCTTATCCTTGAAGCCGAGGCGGTTAAATCCTGTATCAATCTGGAGATGAACCTTGAAATTGCAGTCAATGTTCAAATCAAGCAACCTTTTGAGGTAGTCAAGCTCATTCACGGCAATGGTGAGATTAAGCCTCTTTGCCTCCTCAATTCTCGAAAGATGAACCGGATGCAGGCACAAAAGCGGAGCGTCCTTGTTGACCTTACGAAAGCTTTGAGCCTCCTCAAGAGAGGACACGGCAAAATAGTTAATGCCGTTTTTGTACATTTCATTTGCCACTTCCATACCGTGACCGTAACCGTCACCCTTGAGAACGGCAATAAAATATTTGTAGTCGCTGTATTTTTGTGTTATCGCACGGGCATTTGCACCGATTTTGTCAAGGTCAATTTCAACATATGAATCCAGCATTCCAAAGCCTCCGTTAATACACTATATCCTTAGAATTATAGCATAACAATTCCTCTAAATCAATACTTAAAGTATGGGCGGATATTATACCCCTGTAGATAGCCACGCAAAGATTTGTACAAATTAAAATTATATAAATAAAGCAAAAATTGCATCAATGCCGTATCGGGCATTGGTGCAATTCCTTTATCTAACTATCTTCTGGAAAGGACTGCGGTGTGCCACCGCAGTCCTAAATTTTCCATTTTCAATTTGCCAACGGCTTGCCGTTATATAAGCCCTACAATATACATCTGAATTGTGGTTGCATCAATGACGGTAATATCGGAATCAAAGTTTACATCGGAGTTTATACGCTCTATCTCGTTCTGATTGACAAGACCCACAATTGCTTTCTGAATTGCGGTTGCATCGGCAATATTTATTTTGCCGTCACCGTTTGCGTCACCGTAATATGCCTTTTCGGCTGAATTGGTGCTTGCAGTCATAACATAGTTTGTCATACCGATTGCAAGGTTGCCCTTGTCAACTTTTTTTACATACTGCAAAGTTGCCTTGTTGTTCGGAGAATCCGACACGGCAACATACATTGCGTCGCCCTTGAGGACCATGCCGTAGCAGAGCCTGCCTGATGATGCGGACACACCGTTGATGTCGGATGCGGCAACTGCCTGTCTGCCTGTTTCAACATCGTATGAATACACGGCGTCGGAGGTATTAAAATACAGAGTATCGTTGTATTTTTCAAGGCTCATAAATGTATTTATCCAGTAGGAATTACCGCCTGCGCTCCATCTTTCGTTCAATTTCAGCTTTTTCTCATATGTATTGCTGTCAAGCTTGTATTTTAACAATGCACCCTTGTTAGCTGAAGAATTGTTGTTGACAAAGCCGTAAAATTCACCGTTAACCTCGCAAAGCCTTGTGTCGAAATTATGGATTTCGTAATTATCATATTTTGTCGAATTTGCACCGTAGCTTATTGTGTAATCATAGTGCTTTGACGGAAGATTCTGAATGGCATTGTCACTCAAAAGGAAGTATGTATGCTGAGCGTGTCCAGGTCTGTCATTAATTGGATCATCCCATGTAACATCAACATTATACCAAGCGTTGCCGATATGAACCTTGTTCCACATATGGTTCATTGAGTTTGAAACAACAAGTTCGGAGTCTATTCCGACAAGTGAAAGTATGTAGGAATACGCAAGTGCATAGCCCTGACATACGGAAGTTTTTTCAACAAGCGAATTGTAAATATCAGCCTTGTTGTAATCCGATGTGCTGTACTCGCTCATAATGGCAAGCTCATCGTGAATTACGAGTGCCTTTTCGGAATCGGTCATATTCTCGTCCACAAGCGAAAGAATTCTCTCAACCTCTTTATCAAGCGACTTTTTCTGTGTTGCATACTCACTCTTGCTGATTGTGTACTCGGGATAGATTGACGCAACCTTATCCTCTGACGGATAGTAGGAGTACGAAAATCCCTGATTCACATAGTAAAGCTCCGGATGAGTCAAGGTCAGCACCTTAAAAAATTCCGCAGCATCGCTTCTCGGAACATTAAGACTGCTGATATCGATTTCCTCGTCAAAATTTTTAAGGCTGTCAAGAACCATACCTTCAGCCTTACCGTATTTGTCGTACATTGTTTTGTTATAAAAAATTTTGCCTTCTTTCGGCGCTGTGTATGCCGAGGCTGTGAAAATGCCCGTTGACCCCACACAGGATACTGCAACCGACACCGTGAGAATCATTGCAAATAATTTACCCGCTGTTTTTTTTATATTTTTCATATGTATTTCTCCTCTCAAGCAAAAGAAGCAAAATGCACAAAAAAATTTGATTTTCTCTGACTTTTACAACTAAATTATACCATTTACAGGCACAACAATTCAATTCACATAAACACCGAAGTTATGAACACTAATTTGTCTGTTTATACAAAAATTTAGTTTAATTACAGATAAAACACAATAAAACGCAATAAAACATGCTAAACTATACCGTCATACAATCCGCTGTCTGCACATACAATCTATTACAGATGTCCCCCTAAGGAGGACAGACAGGAGGGCTGTATGTGAAAGGTATCGTAGAAGAAAGAGCGGCAATGCTCGGTGAATACATAATCGAAAGCAGGGCAACCGTGAGAAGTACGGCAAAAAAGTTCGGTGTGAGCAAAAGCACCGTGCATAAGGATGTCAGCCAACGGCTAAAGGTACTTAACCCTGCACTTTACCGACAGGTGAGGGAAATTCTTGACACCAACAAAAGCGAAAGGCACATAAGAGGCGGTCTTGCAACAAAAAAGAAATATCTGCAAAAGAAAGCATCCGAAAGCGAAAAAAGCTGAAAATCAACTGCAATACGGCTCATACACCATACAAAACCGCATTTTCAGAGTATATTTTGGGTATTTTGGAACTTTACTTTTTATGACTTGCGTTGTATAATGGAGTGTAAATATTTTCAGATTTGTCTATAGTTTGTGTACGGCAGTGGTTAATGCACGGCTGTACCTGAGGAGAAATTAAAAATGAGAAAAATTCCCTTTTCGCCGCCTGACCTTTCTCAGGCAGAAATTGACGAAGTTATAAAGGTTCTGAAATCGGGCTGGATTACAACAGGTCCCGAAACAAAGCTTTTTGAAAGCCGTATTGCAGAAAGATGTCACACGGAAAAGGCTGTCTGTCTTTCATCGCAGACCTCTTGTGCCGAACTTACTCTGCGTATTCTCGGCATCGGTCCGGGAGATGAGGTTATCGTTCCGGCATA
>ULJQ01000456.1_pt1 | contig 11224 bp, 8 predicted proteins | sample 1950941 | NCBI WGS metagenome assembly ULJQ01 (sample SAMEA4835479, study PRJEB28245) | human gut metagenome | biome: gut microbiome; material: fecal sample | place: Denmark | collected 2008
GGCTTTGCTACGTTTATAGCAAATGGCGGGGTTATGCGTCTTATCATCAACCATATTGTTTCTGAAGAAGATAAGGAAGCTATCCAGAAAGGAGTCTTTGGTGATGTGGTAGATTGTATGGATCTGGCTGATTTTGAGTCTCTTCGAAAGACATTTGATGAGTATCAGAATCAGTTTTTCAGATGCTTGGCGTATCTGATTTCTCAAAATAGAATTCAAATCAAAATCATTAAGCCAAAGAAACATAAGGGAATAGCTCATACCAAGACAGGGCAATTCCGTGATGATGATACCATTACTTCGTTCACTGGTTCAGCCAATTTTACAATTAATGGTTTGCTTTATAACATAGAGGAAATCAAGATAGACCGAAGCGATTCTCCTGATGAGATGACTCAGAATAGAATCAAATCTCAAAGAGCAAAGTTTGAGCTTATCATGAATGAGCAGGAAAGCGATATAGAGTATCTGTCTCCAAGCCAGTTGGAGACGGCAGTATCGTCATGTTATCAGGACACGACCATAGAAGAGCTGCTAGATGTAGAAAAGAAGTTGGACAGAATTCGCCAGGAACGAAAAGCTCAAAAGGCAATTATGGGTGGAGATATGGTTAGGGAGGACATTTGTCTGGAAGAGATAACTCCACGTTTTCCATATCCGTCAGGTCCAAGAGAATACCAGCAGCAGGCTTTTGAAAACTGGAAAAACAATAAGCAGAAAGGTATGTTTGCCATGGCCACAGGAACGGGTAAGACAATCACCTCGCTGAATTGCTTGTTGGAGATTTATAAGCGCAATGGATACTATAAGGCGATAATTCTGGTACCAACGATTACTTTGGTAAATCAGTGGGAGCAAGAATGTCATAAGTTTAATTTTATGAATGTCATAAAGGTTTATTCTAAGAATCCTTTATGGAAAGAGAATGTTGAGTCGATTCATTTTAATGAGGAATATTGTTTGAAGAATGAGCGTGAGACCTCTTATGTGATTATATCTACTTATGCATCTTATACTCGTGAAAAAGTATTTAATACATTGAATGGCTTCAGCAAAAAACAGTTGTTGTTGATTGCTGATGAATGCCATAATATGGCTTCAGGCAGTATGTTGAAACGATTAGCCTATATTCCTTATCTGCGTAGAATAGGCTTGTCGGCGACACCAGATCGTCAATACGATGATGAAGGTAACAGGAACTTGCGTAAATTCTTTGGTGCAGAGAAACATTATACTTATGAGTATAGTATGGAAGAAGCTATCAGAAAAGGTGTGCTTTGTAAGTATCTGTATTATCCACATATAGTACGGCTGACCACGGAAGAACTGGAAGCTTATGTCGAGTTATCTGAAAGAATAGCTAAGTATTTCAATGATGATACCTGCTCTTTTGCAAAAATGGACGAGGGACTTAAAATGCTCTTGTTAGCAAGAAAGCGAATTGTTCATAAGGCTGCAAACAAACTTAAAGCTTTTGAGGACATCATCAAGAAGCGGTATCAAGAAAAAGGAAATTTGAAATATTCTCTGATATATGTCCCTGAAGGAAATGAACCTAATTATCTTGAAGTTGAAGATGATACGCTTAATCAAGATGAGGATTCTGAGCATCTTATAGATTTATATACAAAGTCGATATTGAAGTTGGATGATAAAATAACGGTGCGTAAGTTTGTCTCAGGGCAAAAGGATAGAGAGGAAATTCTTGAAGAATTTGCCAGTGGTAAACTTCAAGTGCTGACTTCTATGAAATGTTTGGATGAGGGTGTTGATGTTCCAAGAAGTGAATTGGCAATCTTTTGTTCAAGTACAGGAAATCCACGTCAGTTCATTCAGCGACGAGGACGTGTGTTGAGAACACATCCTAAGAAGAAGATGGCGGTGTTGCATGATTTGGTAGTTGCTCCTGAGATTAACCCAAATAGTAGTAGTTATCGAATGGAGCGTGCCATGCTGAAGAGTGAACTGATAAGAGTGAACAACTTCGCATTGCTATCAGAGAATCCTTCTTACTCAGAATTGGAACTGAGAGAGGTGATGGAACATTATGGTTTGAATTTATATAATAATGATAATATACAATGACAAATAAAGAAAGAATGCTTCACATGGTTCTCGATGACACAAAGTTGCAAGAACTCTATGATTACGACCAGTCTGAATATGAGGACTTATATACAGCCTTGAATTCTGATAATGTGGTTGTGGCTTCTGTTGCTCGCATCATAAAGGAGCTTGATGGTTCTACTGATGAAAGTGTTCAGAAGAAAGTGTACATGACGGTGTTTAATTACATAAATGAAAACTTGATAATATGATAATAAAGAAGATTGAAATAAATAATTTCCGTAGCTATTACAAGTTTAATGTTTTTGAACTTGATAACGGATTGAATCTGATTATCGGCTCAAATGGTGATGGTAAGACAACTTTTTTTGAAGCTTTAGAGTGGCTGTTTCGAACTGACGGAACAAGTAAAATGGACACAAAGCTTATCTCAAAGAAAAGATGCGAGGAACTAATGGCTGATGAGTCTGACGATGTTCGTGTTTCAATGACATACGAACATAAAGGTTATGTCAAGACTTTGGAAAAGAGTTTTCGTTTTACGAAATCTTTCGATGGAGAAATCACCATATCTAATTTTTCTTTCTCTTTAATAGAGGAGAATGGAGTGGAACGAATGGTTCGAAATGGCATTAAATTTGATTATGATTTGCCTTCGGAGATTCGTAAATACACTATGTTCAAAGGCGAAAGTGATTTAGATGTTTTTCAAAATTCAAATGCATTAAAAATGTTAGTAGAAACTTTTAGTGACGTTAAGGATTTTGAAGCTTATTTCTCGTTTATGGAATTTGCTACCAAAAAAGCAGAACAGGCTCGTGATAATGCCCAAAAGTCAGATCGTAAGAATAGTGAGAAAATTAATCAATTGAGACGTACCATTGAGCAGGAAACGGGAATGTTGGATGATATAGAGAAAGAAATTGGACGTAAAGAAGATGAAGCTTCTAATTTTTCTAATCTATTGAAGAGTATCGAGCAGAGTAAAGAAGCATCAAAATTGCTGATAATGGTAAATCGAAGAATTGAAACTTTATCTAAAAAACGTGCTCAAACTCAGGCTCTTATCAAGGAAGAATATACGACAAGTCTTCTTGATGACATGTGGATTTTAATGGGCTTTGGTGATATTGCAGAGGAATATTCAAAGAAGGTTAATGATGTGGATCTGAAACGCAGAAAACTGGAAAAGGCATATTTGCTTTCTGCGGGAGCAGAAAAAGCTATCAAGAAGATGCAAACTGACTTTGTGCCACTTCCGGTTCATATTCCTGGACAAAAAATTATGCAGGAAATGTTGGATGAAGAAGTTTGTAAAATATGTGGTCGTCCAGCAAAGAAGCATAGTGATGCATGGAATTTTATGCTTCATCGTTTAGAAGAGTATCAAAAGTCTTTGGAAGTAAATGAAGATGAGGAAGTTGAGCCTTTTTATAAGAATAATTATATTGTTGAGCTTCAAAAAAGAGATACTTCTCTGAATGATAATCTTGCAGAGATTACTAAACTCCGTCATAAGATTCAGGAGGTTATTTCTTATAACAATCGTTTGCATGATGAGGTAAAGAAGATTGAGGCAAATCTGAATGTAGAGATTGAGCAGAAAAAACGTATTCTTGCTCAAACTGACGGTTTGTCTGAGGAGCAGTTGTTATCTAATTATGAGAATATTTCTAATTGGATGAATCAAAAGATTGGTGCAGAGAATCGCATAGCAAAATTGAAGGAACAGAGAGCAAAACATCGTAAGACTCTTGAGGAATCTCAGGATGCGTTGGGTAAGTTGGCTGAAGGTACTTCTGCGGCAGTATTTGCCAAGGCTGCATCAATTATTCGCCAAATATCGGAAGCATTCAAGTCTGCAAAAGAAACCAACAAGAAACGTCTTCTTCATTCAATTGAAGATGAGGCGAATGTCTTCCTAGAGAGCTTGAATACCAATGATTTCAAGGGTACCATCCGTATTTTGGAAAAGGCTAATGGACAAGGTGAGGCTGTTCTTATGAATAGTGATAATACAAGAATCTTCAATCCTAATACCGCTTTAAGAACAACTTACTTGATGTCGGTATTATTTGCTATAGGCAAGTTAGCCACTCAAAGAAGTGAAACGGAGTTTCCTTTGATATTCGATGCTCCAACTTCTTCCTTTACTGATGCTAAGGAAACGGAGTTCTTCAATGTAATTAGCAATTTGGACAAGCAGGTTGTTATCGTGACTAAGAGCTTTTTAAAGGAAAGTTATGAGGGTAATTTGGTTCTTGATCAGAACAAAGTAAATGAAGTCTCTGGTAGAGTGTTCCGTATTGAAAAGAAAAAGCCTTTCGATGATAAAGATCTGGCTACAATTCAAACAGTTGTAACAAAAATAAAGTAACTATGACAGAGGATATGAATAATATAGAGGAACTCGTTGATAAAAATGAGAAGCTTATAGATATATGGGGGCGTAGAACTCCAAAATTTGAAAAGAAATATGAGCAAACCGTTATGAGAGTAATCTCGGATTATGGTGTTGGAGCATCAGAGAATACAGGTGCAAAAGGAAAGGTGTTGGGTGCAGGTTATGAACCTTACATCATGGCTTTCTTTATCGGCCTATATGCAGGTAAGAAACTTCCATTATCAGAAAATTCCGATGATTTGAAGGTTTTGGGACAGCCTTTGCAATTTTGGGGCAATCTTGATTCGAAGAAAACTCGAAAAGCTTATCCTGCGTTGCGTTCTTATATATTTATGGCTCTCGTGGCAAAGACAGATATTGATTGGATTGCATTGGATAAAGGTGATATAAAGGCAAATACTGTAGTTTTTCAATTGATAACAACAATGGAAGAGTATGCTAATTATGGCTTCTCTGTCATGGAAGATAAATTAAAGGAAGATAAGGGATATTTCTTTTCTCATCGTTCCTTCTTGGATATGTTTTTACAGTTAACCTCTAAAAAGGTTGATGAAGAACATGATGAAGAGGAGCCAGAAGAATTATAAAGTAATATAGAAAGGGAAAATATGGACTATGTAGAGGCTTTTGAAAATTTAAAGCCGAATGAGAAATATGGCCGTAAAACTCCACATAAGGCGGTTCTTTTGCTTACCATTATAGAAATGTGTGAATCGGATGAGATTTATTCTAATGAAATTAGATGTAATCAGCAGCTGATAGATACTTTTCATAAAGTATGGAAAAGAACCCTGCCTAATGACGATTCTTTATTTGTGGATGCGTATTTCCCATTCTGGACTATGCAAAATGAAGATTTTTGGCATCTTGTTCCCTTTCGTGGCAAAGAAGAGAACTTGACTCTTCTGAAAGAAAGACAAGTTAGACCTTCTGAGAGTAAAATCAAGGAATGCGTTGATTACGTGGAACTTGATGAGGATCTGTTTTTCCTTATGACTTTACCGTCAGGACGTTCTTCTTTGAAGCGTGCTTTATTGGAGAACTATTCTGCTCTTACAGAAGAGAAAATTGGTGAATTGGCAACTAGTAAAGACAATGCCATAGATAAGTCTATAGAGGCTTTGGCTGAGTACAAAAAGATTTTGTCATCAGAAAATGAACCCAAAAATAATCTTGTGGCAGAGTCGTGTGATGAAGAAAAGCAGAACCTTTTTTATGCTTTAGATGAAGATGTACAAATTCAATTAAACATTGAATACTATACTTTCCTCAAGGAACATAAGGCTGAGAGAGAAATGTTTAGATCATTATGTCCAACGGTCTTTGATTTATATGATAAAATCTCGGCTCATCCTATAAAGCAGGAAGATATAACAAGTTCTTTGCTGTATCTTTATGAGAACTTCTTGCTGGATTTAAAAGTAAATCTTTTAGGTGTGGATGCTACGTTAAGTTTGGTAGATTGTATTGAAAATGCTATCAACCTACTTCATGCTCATGAGCATCAAAAGGATGTGTTCATCTCGTCGAATATTGGAATAGAAGATGATACTGTAAAAAAAGAAAACTCTTCTGGTGATTCACCGCTTTCTGATGATTCTGTATCTTCTGGCGATGACAAATCTTCTGCTGTGAATTGTAGAAGAAAGGATTTGCCATGGACCGAGAATGAAGAAGAATTACTTTTACTTTGTTATGAAAAAGGAAAAAGCATAGAGGATATTGCTAGTATTCTAGGGAGACCACAGAACTCAATTAAGTTGCGTCTCGCCAATTTAGGAAAGATAAAGTATGATTTTATACATAGTGAAAATACTGAAGGTTCTAAAAATACTAATCAGGATTTGTCAACTCTTGATTATTATGTCGAGAACATGGAGAGGCTGTGCTTTATCTTGAACAGAAATGGTGAACGTGTCTATTCTACAGATGGAAAATTAAAGATTCTGCATGGTAAACTCTATCGTTTCAATTACAAAGATGATATTTGTTTCACAGTTAAGGACATGGTGTGTACAAATGGAGTTTGGGATAAGGGCAAGAAGACGATAGTTGCTTATATGCAAACTGATTTGTTCCCGTTATTGGATAGAACCCATTATCTGGACCAAATTGAGGATATTAAAGAAGGTAGTTGTATGCAGCAAAATCAAATTCGTGTCGATGGGAAATGGTATGATTTTGATGGTAATTTAATAGGTAGAGCAACAGAATAACTCCCTGATATATTGGGCAATGTTGACAGTGAAGGAATCCAGGTTCGAAATGCTGGAAAAGATATTGTGCCCAAAGGAGGACTTGAACTTATCACCACAAAGTTATGCAGTTCTTACGATTATCTTTGGTTGATGGCCATTGTTGATTTGGTGAATGTTAACCAACATGCCTATGTGTTCGATTTTGATGAAATAGCATGTATGATGATAGCTGAGGCTTGGAGGCTGTTGGACAAATATCCTCATCTTAAGATGAATAACGAGTCTTTGGTAGAGTGTATTGAGTTCTTGATTAATGAATCTGAGGATAATATGGAGCAAAAACTAGGTTGGACTACGGCGTACCTGCATAGTTCCGTGGATAGGGTTATCCAAAGATGCAGCATAGCCTATACATAAAGAATTTTACATCAAGTACTCCATGCAGTTGCGCCCTGAAGTTTTTGACTTTAGAGTTAAATGATTCTGCGGATGCGTTAGTTGATCTTTCAACAACAGTATCCTGGCAGTGCCTTCGGCTTGTTGTCAAAGAAACAATAAGCACCCAATGCAGAAATGATATTCATGATGAAGTTGCCAACAGACCTATGGCGTGAATGTACTATTTGTGCTGTATTCTTCAGCATGTCATTGATTGTCTCAATGATATATCTTTTTCGAAGCATCATTCTATCATAAAATGGCATAAGTTTATTTTTCATGTTGACTCTCAGTCCCGTCACCAACTGTATCCCATCCTCAAAAAGACAGTCGAAAAGTCTTTGCGATATATAGCCCTTGTCGGCAAACAGCTTGCCATACAAGCGTTTAGCCAAGACCTTGAACACCTCAGGGTCCTTATCACTCACATTGGCACCTGTAAGTACAAACGCTACGATTTCTCCCCGATCATTGCATGCCAAGTGCAGTTTGAATCCGTGACACCATCCCATGGTTCCCTTTCCATCTGTAGCTATTCCCTTGAATACTTTGTTCGCATATCTTCTGAGATTATGACAAATAGGTATCATATAATGTCAAAGGTAGGGTGTATCGAGCTCAGACGACAGAGGCTAAAGCTAACCATGTAAGCAACTGTCCTCTTTGTGCTCTCGGACATGATGCTAATAGTACTAGGATTTGGACGTTGAAAGAGATGGATGCCGACCATGTGCTGGCTTGGAGCCATGGTGGTGCTACTGATGAAAGCAACTGCCAGATGCTATGCAAAACCCATAATAGGGCAAAAGGTAATCGCTAAAATCTATAAGTTTAAGCAAATGCAAAAGGACATCGGGTTTCTTGCCCAATGTCCTTTTTTCATTTATAACATATCTTGTTGTCAAATCTCTATCATCCACAGAAGAATAGCACGACAATCTGTGCCGAGAATATTCTGAGGAACATGCTCAATGGATATACCGTGGAGTAACCTACGGCTGGAGCCTCCTTTGAGCAAGAGGCGTTGGCGTATGCCAATGCTGGTGGGTCGGTATAGGTACCGGCTATCATACCCATGATGGTGAAGTAATTGAACTTATACTTCAAGCGAGCTATCGTTCCGATGATGAGGATAGGGATGATGGTGATGAGGAAACCCGTATATACGTACTTGATTCCATCGCCTTGTGCCACCGTCTCCCAGAACCCGGCACCAGCCTTGATTCCCACACTCGCCAGGAAGAGCACCAGTCCTATCTCTCGCAACATCATGTTGGCTGAGGTTGTCGTATAGGTGACCAACTTGAAGTGGTAGCCGAAGCGACCTATCAGGATGGCGATGATCAATGGACCACCAGCGATACCCAACTTCAATGGCACTGGCATGCCTGGGATGGCGAATGGAAGGCTACCGAAGATGATACCTACCATGATGCCGATGAAGATGGTGGCGATGTTTGGCGCATCCAAACGCTTGATGGAGTTACCCATCATCTCTGCCACACGATTTACGTTCTCCTCAGGACCTACTACCAAGATTCTATCACCTACATGGAAGTGGTGGTTTCTGCCTGCGAAGATGTCCAAGCCCTGTCGAGAGATGCGAGTTACATTGACGCCATACACGCTGGAGAAGTGCATCTTGCCCAAGGTCTTACCGTTCATCTCTGGTCGAGTAACGATGATTCGCTTGCTCACGAAGTGCTGAACCTCGTCTTTCTCACGATCCCATTCAGCCTCTATCTCAGGACCGATGAAGGCCTTGATAGCCTCTGCGTCGGCTTCTGCACATACCACCAAGAGCTCGTCGCCTACCTCGAAGGTGGTCTTGCTGTTAGGAATGCTCACCTCGCCCTTGTGGAGGAGTCGGGAGCAAACGATGTCACGGTTCAAGAACTCTGAAACCTCACGCAAGGTTCTGCCAGCGATATAGGCATTCTCCACACGAAGGTGCATGTTGTGAGCCTTGGCATGTGGGTTGGCTGCGTCTTCCTCGTTCAACTTCTCTTCCTCCTCGGCAGTGTTCACCTTGCAGATGTACTTGATGAGGATGGTGGCACCGATGATGCCAACCACACCGAGAGGGTAGGCGCAAGCATAACCATTGGCGATGCTAGGAGCACCATTGGGGAATACACTGAGTAAAGCCTCATTGGCAGCACCAAGACCTGGGGTGTTGGTGACGGCACCATAGAGAGTACCCACCATCATTGGAAGGTTGTTGGGGTTGCTTGTGTCGAAGAAGAGGTAGTAGCATGCGAACATCACGCACACGTTGAGGAAGATGGCTGCCGTAGAGAGCAAGTTGAGCGTTACGCCGCCCTTCTTGAAACTCTCGAAGAAGCCTGGTCCTACCTGAAGACCAATCATGAAGACAAACAGAATCAATCCGAAGTCTTGCACAAAGGTCAGAATTTCTTTAGGAGCAGTAAACCCTACGTGTCCCGCGAGGATTCCTGCAAAAAGTACGAAGGTAACTCCCAGGGAGATGCCTCCGATTTTGATTTTACCCAAATACACACCCACGGCTATCACGATCGCATAGAGTAGGGCGATGTGTGCCACCGATTCTGTATTGGTAAAAAGGTTGATAATCCAATCCATTAATATTGTAATTAAGTTGTAGATTTTTAGGGTGTATATATAACTGAAAATTCGAGGACATCACCAAGAGGATGCCCTCGAACTTCCTATTTTGTTCTTATCTCCATGTCTTCCTGAGAAGCCGGAGATAAGTTTTCAGTCATCTCGATTACTTCTCGATAGCTGCTACACCTGGCAATACCTTACCCTCGATAGCCTCAAGAAGAGCACCACCACCTGTAGAGATGTAAGATACCTGGTCTGCCAAGCCGAACTTGTTGATACAAGCTACAGAGTCACCACCACCGATGAGTGAGAATGCACCCTCCTTAGTAGCCTCTGCGATAGCATCAGCGATAGCCTTAGAACCACCAGCGAAGTTGTCGAACTCGAATACACCTGCAGGACCGTTCCAGAGGATAGTCTTTGCACCCTTGATGGCTGCTGCGAATGCCTTGCGAGTGTCAGGACCTGCGTCCATACCTTCCCAACCCTCTGGGATGTCGTTAGATGGGCAAACCTGAGTGTTAGCGTCGTTCTTGAAGTCGTCAGCGCAAACAGAGTCTGTACCGAGTACGAGGTTTACGTTGTTCTCCTTAGCCTTCTTGATGACGTCGAGAGCTACATCGAGCTTGTCATCCTCGCAGATAGACTTACCGATCTTGCCACCCAATGCCTTAGCGAATGTATAGGTCATACCACCGCAGAGAATCAAGTTGTCAACCTTAGTCAAGAGGTTCTCGATGATACCAATCTTGGTAGAAACCTTAGAGCCACCCATGATAGCTGTGAATGGGCGCTTGATGTTGCCGAGGACAGCGTCAACAGCCTTTACCTCTTTCTCCATCAAGAAGCCGAGCATCTTGTGATCCTTGTCGAATGAATCAGCGATGACAGCTGTAGAAGCGTGCTTGCGGTGAGCTGTACCGAATGCGTCCATTACATATACATCTGCGTAAGAAGCCAACTTTGCTGCGAACTTCTTCTGGCGTTCCTTCATCTCAGCCTTAGCTGCGTCGTACTCTGGAGTACCCTTCTCTACACCTACTGGCTTGCCTTCCTCTTCTGGATAGAAACGGAGGTTTTCGAGCAAGAGAGCCTCACCAGCCTTCAAGGCAGCAGCCTCTGCATCAGCATTACCGCAATCCTTAGCGAACTTAACCTCTACGCCGAGAGCGTCAGAAACGTTCTTTACAATCTGAGAAAGAGAAAGCTCTGGTTTAACCTTGCCCTTTGGCTTACCCATGTGGCTCATCATGATAAGAGCACCACCGTCAGCGAGTACCTTCTTCAAAGTAGGGAGGGCACCACGAATACGAGTGTCGTCAGTTACATTACCATTCTCATCCAATGGCACGTTGAAATCAACGCGTACGATTGCCTTGTGACCGGCAAAGTTAAAATCTTCAATTTTCATTTTACCTAAATTTTATTTTAGTTGTTATTACTTATATTCCCTATAGCTAAGATACTGCACAACTTCACTTCGGATGGGCTTTAGGGGAGCTTGCCTCGGCTGGTTATGATTGTCCTG
>ULJQ01015198.1_pt1 | contig 11171 bp, 10 predicted proteins | sample 1950941 | NCBI WGS metagenome assembly ULJQ01 (sample SAMEA4835479, study PRJEB28245) | human gut metagenome | biome: gut microbiome; material: fecal sample | place: Denmark | collected 2008
GATGAGAATGAAGTTGTTGCGATAAAACAAGAATATAATGATGGAAAACCAATAAATTCAAATACATATATTTTTAATATTGATTCTGGTAAAAAGGTTTATTCTTTATCTGGGGAAAAATTTGTTGATAAATTCCATACAAATAGTGGTGTGGTATATCATATTGATTCTGGATTATATAACTCGAAATTCAAGAAGATTTTTTCTAGTTATTACAATGTTACTTCAGATGGTATTTATGTAATGAATAAAAATAAAGATGGTGTAAGTTTATATGATGCAAATGGTAAAAAACTAAATTCATATAAGATAGTTGGTGACTTTCAAACATTGTTTGACAATAATGAATATTATTTAACTGTTTATAATAATTATCTTTATATTAGAGGACTTAACAATTCTTTTGCTCAAAAAGTTGGTATTTGGAAAGAAAATTATAGTATTAATAGTCAAGGTGAAGTATATAATTCTTGTGATAGTGAACATTTTGGCGATAATACTGGACTTAATACATGGGGATTTGAATATTTTACTAATGGAGATAGTGGTGTTAGGGTTTGTTTTAATTCAGATACTAAGAAAATTTTAACTAAAAATGCTGATTTTATTCAATACCTTGGTGTTGGTAATGATCCATGTGATTGTGTTTTTGGACTTTGTAATTAATTTTTATTTTAGACTAGGCAACTAGTCTTTTTTCTTTACAAATGAATAAATAATAATGGGTGATTATATTTGAGACTCAAAAAGGATTTATTTTATTTATTTTTTCCATTATTAGTTGGTGGAGTGAGTGCATTATTTAGTGGAAGTTTTGATTTATATTCTTCTATTATTAAACCACCATTATCTCCACCGGGATATGTATTTGGAATTGTATGGCCAATTTTGTATTTACTTATGGGTATATCTTTTTATTATATAAAGAAAGATAATTATATTTTAAATAATGCATGTGTTTGGTATTATGTTCAACTATTTTTAAATTTTATATGGTCAATAATCTTTTTTAGATTTAGGATGTTTAGTTTTGCAGTTGTAATACTTGCCTTGCTTATTTTGAGCGTCGTTATAACTTTTATTAAGTTTAGACAAATTAATAAGAGTGCTTCTAATTATTTAATACCATATGTTTTATGGATTATATTTGCTTTTTATTTAAATTTAGGAGTTGCAATACTTAATTAGTTTCTTTATTAGTAAAAATTATACTAAATATACGTAAAAGACATAAAAAAAGTAATAAAAAGCCTTTAATTGTAAGACGTAATTATGTTATAATAAATATCGTTAAGGAAGGAGCAAGATATAGACATGAAATATGTATATTTATTCAGTGAAGGTAATGCTGATATGAGAAACCTTCTTGGTGGTAAAGGTGCTAACTTAGCAGAAATGACTAACATTGGTTTACCAGTACCTCAAGGTTTTACAATTACTACTGAAGCATGTACTCAATACTATGAAGATGGTAGAGAGATTAATGAAGAAATTCAATCTCAAATTAATGAGTACATTGGAAAAATGGAAGAAATTACAGGAAAGAAATTTGGAGATAAGGAAAATCCATTATTAGTTTCTGTAAGAAGTGGTGCTAGAGCATCTATGCCTGGTATGATGGATACTATTCTTAACTTAGGTCTTAATGAAGATGTTGTTAATGTAATAGCTGAAAAATCAAATAATCCACGTTGGGCTTGGGACTGCTACAGAAGATTTATCCAAATGTATTCTGATGTAGTTATGGAAGTTGGTAAAAAATATTTTGAACAACTTATTGATGAGATGAAAACTAAAAAAGGAGTTACCCAAGATATTGAACTTGATGCTGATGATTTAAAAGAATTAGCTAGAAAGTTCAAAGCTGAATATAAGGAAAAAATAGGAACTGATTTCCCAACTGATCCAAAAGAACAATTAATGGGTGCTATTAAAGCAGTATTCCGTTCATGGGATAACCCAAGAGCTAATGTTTACAGAAGAGATAATGATATTCCTTATTCATGGGGAACTGCTGTAAACGTACAAGCAATGGCTTTTGGTAACATGGGAGATGACTGTGGTACTGGTGTTGCATTTACTCGTGACCCAGCAACAGGAGAAAAAGGATTATTTGGAGAATTCTTAACTAATGCACAAGGTGAAGACGTTGTTGCTGGTGTTAGAACTCCAATGCATATTGCTGAAATGGAAGAAAAATTTCCAGAAGCATTTAAAGAATTTAAAAAAGTTTGTGAAACACTTGAAAATCATTATAGAGATATGCAAGATATGGAATTTACTGTTGAACATGGTAAACTTTATATGTTACAAACAAGAAATGGTAAAAGAACAGCTCAAGCCGCTTTAAAAATTGCTTGTGATTTAGTTGATGAAGGTATGAGAACAGAGGAAGAAGCTGTAGCTATGATTGATCCTCGTAACTTAGACACATTACTACATCCACAATTTGATGGGGCTGCACTTAAAAAAGCTGTACCTGCTGGTAAAGGTTTAGGAGCATCTCCAGGGGCTGCTTGTGGTAAAATCGTATTTACTGCAGAAGATGCAGAAAAATGGAATGAAAGAGGAGAAAAAGTTGTACTTGTTAGACTTGAAACTTCTCCAGAAGATATTACTGGTATGAAAGCTAGTCAAGGTATCTTAACTGTTCGTGGAGGAATGACAAGTCACGCTGCTGTTGTTGCTCGTGGTATGGGTACTTGCTGTGTATCTGGTTGCGGGGATATCGCAATGGATGAAGAAAACAAGAAATTTACTCTTGCTGGTAAAACTTATCATGAAGGAGATTATATCTCAATAGATGGTTCTACTGGTAATATATATGATGGAATTATTCCTACAGTTGATGCTAAAATTGCTGGAGAATTCGGTAGAGTTATGGAATGGGCTGATAAATTCAGAACATTAAAAGTTAGAACTAATGCTGATACACCTGCTGATGCTAAAAAAGCAAAAGAACTTGGTGCAGAAGGAATTGGTCTTTGCCGTACAGAGCATATGTTCTTTGAAGCAGATAGAATTGCTGCATTTAGAGAAATGATTTGTTCTGACAGTGTTGAAGAAAGAGAAACTGCCCTTGATAAGATTTTACCTTACCAACAAGGTGACTTTGAAAAATTATATGAAGCACTAGAAGGATATCCAGTTACAATAAGATTCTTGGATCCACCTCTACATGAGTTCGTTCCAACTGAAGAAGCTGATATCAAAAAACTTGCTGATGCACAAGGTAAGAGTGTTGAATATATTAAAAACTTAATTGCATCTTTACATGAATTTAACCCAATGATGGGACATAGAGGATGCCGTTTAGCTGTAACTTATCCAGAAATAGCTAAAATGCAAACTAAAGCTGTAATTCGTGCTGCAATTAATGTTAAAAAAGCACATCCAGATTGGAATATTAAACCAGAAATAATGATTCCACTTGTTTGTGAAGTTAAAGAATTAAAATTTGTTAAGAATGTAGTAGTTGAAACTGCTGATGCAGAAATTAAAGCTGCGGGTATTGACTTAGAATACGAAGTTGGTACTATGATAGAAATTCCAAGAGCTGCTTTAACTGCTGATGAAATAGCTAAAGAAGCTGACTTCTTCTGCTTTGGTACAAATGACTTAACTCAAATGACATTTGGATTCTCAAGAGACGATGCCGGTAAATTCTTAAATTCTTACTATGATAATAAGATTTTCGAAAACGATCCATTTGCTAAACTTGATCAAGATGGTGTTGGAAAATTAATGGAAATTGCTGTAAAACTTGGAAAACCAGTTAATCCAAAATTACATATTGGTATTTGTGGAGAACATGGTGGAGATCCATCAAGTGTTGAATTCTGTAACAAGATTGGACTTGATTATGTATCTTGTTCACCATTTAGAGTTCCAATAGCTAGACTTGCTGCTGCACAAGCTGCAATCAAAGCAGGAAAGTAAAATAATATTTGAAGTATAAAAGGCTAGGTAAAACTGGTCTTTTTTTATCAATATAAATGTTGCGTAAACGCAACAGCAATGATATAATTGTTGTGGGTGTTGAACGATGGATAGAATAGAAGAATTTATAAGTGAAGAAAAATTAAATCAAGAATTTATTTTTGAATTTATAAAGCTAAGACATAAACTCGGATTAACTCAAGCACAAATGGCAAAAAAATCCAATGTGTTAAGAGATAAAATTGCTAAAATAGAAGCAGGTATATATCCACCTAATATTAAGAGCTTATTTAAGATATTAGGTCCATTGGGATATACCATTAGAATTTCAAAAATTGATGAAGATAGGGAGTGAATACGATGGAAAAAATAGAAGTAAAAGGACTATCTATCAATATTACAGGAATTGAAGATAATGATTATATTTCATTAACAGATTTGGCAAGGATTAAAAATTCAAAGGAACCTAAAGATGTAGTTAAAAACTGGATGAGGACTAGATCAACTCTTGAATTTTTAGGATTGTGGGAGAAAATGAATAATCCTGAATTTAGGGGGGTCGATTTCGAACCCCTACTATCAGAAACCGGTAAAAATTCATTTACAATGTCACCTACAAGATGGATTAGTGAGTTTAATGCAATAGGTATTAAAACAAAATCAACAAAAGCGGTGGAACATTTGCTCATAGGGATATTGCATTTGAATTTGCTTCTTGGATATCTCCTGAAATCAAGTTGTATATTATCAAAGAATTTCAAAGATTAAAAATTCAAGAATCAGAGCAATTAGAATGGCATGGTAAACGAATGCTAACAAAATTAAATTATTTAATTCATACTGATGCCATTAAGGAATATTTATTACCAATTAAATTATCAAATGATCAAAAAAATTATGTTTATGCATCAGAAGCGGATATTTTAAATGTAGCATTATTTGGAAAAAGTGCAAAAAAATGGCATGATGATAATCCTAACAAGAAGGGTAATATCAGAGACTATGCTTCAACAGTTGAATTAGCTATATTATCTAATATTGAATTTCAAAATGCAAAACTAATTGAGGAAGGTATCAATCAAAAAGAAAGATTAATATTACTAAATAAAGAAGCAAATAGAGAAAAAGAGATATTTAATAAAAATAAAGAAAAGGTAATATATAAATTAGAAAATAAGTGCTAAATATTAAGTAAGTAATTTAGTAAATATTAGCAGTAATTTTTTTAAAGTTGTCAGTTACACATGTTGTAATCAAATCAGGAAAGTAAAATAATATTTGAAGTATAAAAGGCTAGGTAAAACTGGCCTTTTTATTATGTATATTTGTTTTCATAATAGTAAATAAAGGATATAATTAAATTAAAATTTACTTTTGTAACTTAGTTGTAACTTTGAAAGTATATAATGAAGTTGTAAGAAGGGAGAAATGTATATGGAAATTTTAAGAGTAGAGAATCTTACAAAAGTTTATGGTAATGGTACGACTAAAGTTATTGCACTTAATGATGTATCATTTTCAGTAGAAAAAGGTGAATTTGTCGCAATAGTTGGTGCATCTGGTTCAGGTAAATCTACATTACTTCATTTAATTGGAGGGGTGGATCGCCCAACTTCTGGTAAAGTTTTTATTGATGGAAAAAACATTTACAATTATGATGATGATAAACTAGCTATATTTAGAAGAAGACAGGTAGGTTTAATTTATCAATTTTATAATCTAATACCTATACTTAATGTAGTAGAGAATATTACATTACCTCTTGATTTAGATAATAGAAAACCAGATAGTGGATATTTAAATCAATTAATAAAATTACTAGGATTAGAAAATAGGAAGGATCATTTACCAAATGAATTATCAGGCGGTCAGCAACAAAGAACATCAATAGGTAGAGCTTTGATAACTAATCCAACTATTATTCTAGCTGATGAACCGACTGGAAACTTGGATTCAAAGTCTAGTGATGGAATTATAGAATTACTTAAAAAATCTAATAAAGAATATAAACAAACTATTATAATGATCACTCATAATATGGAAATTGCTAAATGCGCTGATAGAATAATTAAAATAGAAGATGGAAGAATTGTTAAGGAGATGTAGAATATGAATATCCTTAATAAATTAACTATAAAAAATTTGAAATTGAATAAAAAAAGAAGTCTGGGCACGATAATAGGTATTATTTTATCAGTTGCTTTAATATGCGCTGTTAGTAATATGGTATCAAGTTTTAGAGAAACGCTAATTCAAAATGCAATTAATGAATCTGGTTATTGGCATATTAGATTATATAATGTATCTAATGACAAACTTAAGAGGCTAAAATTAAATAAAGATATTGATAATATTTATACAATATCTGAAGATGGATATGCAAAGTTAGATACAATTAAAAATGAGTATAAACCATATCTAAAGTTTTATGGAATGAGCAAAGAAGCTTTTAATAATTTAGAATTCAAATTAATTAAGGGAAGATTTCCCAAAAATGATAATGAAATAATAATTAGTGAACATCTTAATAAAAATGGTAAAGCTAATTTAAAAATTGATGATGAAATAACTGTTAATGTTGGAGATAGAGTAACACTTGAAGATGATTATGCTTTAAATGATAGTAATCCATTTGATAAAGGTAATGAAATAATCAAAAATCCTAATACAAAAAAATATAGGGTTGTTGGTATTATAAAAAGACCAGATGTTAGTTTTGAACCAACTTCTGCACCTGCTTATACTACAATAACAACTTCAACTAATGAAGATAATTTTAGTGTTTTTATTTCTTTAAAGAATCCTAGAGATAAAAATTCATTTGTAGAATTATTAGGGGCTAGAAATTACGATGAAGTTGTTAATATGGGAATTAATAATCCTCGATATGATTATACACTTAATAATGAATTATTAAGATGGGAAGCATTAAAGTTTTCTGATTCAACATTTAGTATGTTGCTATCTATTGCTGAAGTTGTAATATTTATTATTATTTTTACAAGCGTATTTTGTATAAGAAACTCGTTTGCCATTTCTACAACTGAGAAAATGAGAATGTATGGAATGTTATCTAGTGTAGGTGCAACTAAAAAGCAAATTAAAAAGAGTGTTTTAACTGAGGGATTTATCTTAGGGTTGATTGCTATTCCAATAGGTATTATATGTGGGATTATTGCTGTATTTGTACTTTTAAAAATAGTAAACTTATTTTTAGGAGATTTCTTGTTCAATAATATTGATGGAATGGTATTTAAAGTATCGTTTGTAGCAATTATAATTTCTATAATACTTGGTTTTGTTACAATTTATTTTTCAGCAATATCCTCAGCAAAGAAAGCATCAAAAGTAAGCCCGATTGATAATTTGAGAAATACTAATGACATTAAAATAAGTTCCAAAAAACTTAAAACTCCAAAATTGATTAAAAATGTATTTAAAACAGGTGGGGTTCTAGCATATAAAAATTTAAAAAGAAGTAAGAAAAAATATCGTACAACAGTTGTTTCCTTAACAGTAAGTATATTTGTATTTATTTCGATGTTTACTTTCATAAATGAAGGTTTTAAACAATCTGGTAATTATTATCAGAATTATGACTACAATTATAGAATAACTTTTAATAATAATAGTTCAATGGATGAAATAAACGAAATAAGGAATTTAGATAGTGTAAATGCAAGTTATTTAGTATATTATGCTAAACCAAGTATTTTAATTGATGATATTTCTAAAATTAATCCAAAAGAGCCTTTGGAATGTGAATATGACAAAAATGATAAATGCATTAAAAAGTATGCACGCTTAAATATTATATTGTTGGATGATAGTACTTTTAAATCTTATGTGAAAAAAGTCAAGGGTAATTATGATTATTTAAAAGATAGAGGTATCTTAACTGATATGTATAGATTTTATGATAATAAAAGTAAAAAAGAATATGAGGATAGAATATATACTTATAAATCAGGTGATACAATAAATTCTAAACTTCTTAATGAAGATAACATAAGTATTGATGTTGGTATGGTTAGTAATATAATGCCTTATGGATTTGAAAACGTTTATTCAAATGGTGGTTATATAGTATTAAATAATAAATACTTTAATAACATTGATTATTATGGTGCTGACTTAATGATAGATTCATTAGATACGGAACAGTTAACTAATAATATTTTAAATATGGATGGTGAATTAAATTATTATGATATGGATGAAGAAGCAAAAGCAGAAAAATCTATAGTAATTGTAATTAGTATATTCTTATATGGATTTATTTGTGTTATTACATTAATTGGTGTTACTAATATCTTTAATACAATTACTTCAAATATGGAGTTAAGGCAAAAAGAATTTGCAATGCTAAAAAGTGTTGGTATGACTAAAAAAGAATTTAATCATATGATTAATTTGGAGACATTATTTTATTCTTCTAAATCACTAATATATGGTAGTATTTTAGGTATAATTGGATCATACTTTGTTCATAGAGCTTTTGCGGGTAGAATTGGTACACAATTTGTTTTACCTTATAAAGCAATTCTTATTTGTATTTTATTTGTCTTTATAGTAGTCTATATGATAATGAAATATTCAATGAATAAAATTAATAAGCAAAATATGATTGAAACAATCAGAAAAGAGAATATATAGTAAGCTATGGGATATTTAACATATCCCTTTGTTTATATGCTATAATTATTGATAGGAGGAGAAGTTATGTGTATATTATTGGTTGAAGATAATGAAAGTATTGCGGAAGGATTAGTATATGCATTTAAAATGAATAGTTATTGTTTGGATTATAAAACTACTATGAAAGACGCAATAGAATATTTGAATAACAATACTCCAGAACTTATAATTTTAGATGTTTCGCTTCCTGATGGGAATGGTTTTAATTTGTATGAGGATAATATTAAAAAAAGTCAAATACCAGTTATATTTTTAACGGCACGAGATGATGAAGATGATATTATAAAAGGTCTTAATCTTGGCGCAGAGGATTATATGACAAAACCTTTTTCTACAAGGGAGTTATTAGCAAGAGTAAATAAAATTATTTTAAGAAATAAGAAATCATCAGTAATTAAGGTTAAGGACATTAGTTTTGATTTAGATAAGATGGTAGTTAGTAAGAACAATATAAAGGTAGAATTGTCGAGTTTGGAATTAAAGATACTACATTTATTATTTATAAATATTGGTAGTGTTGTAAGTAGAAATACTATTTTAGAAAAGATTTGGGAATGGACTGGTAATGATGTTGATGATCATACTATAACTGTGTATTTAAAAAGAATCAGGGAAAAGCTAGGTACTGATATAATTATAACAATAAAGGGTATAGGGTATAGAATAGATGAAGAATAGAAAATATTTAAAAAAGTATTTAATACAAATTTTAATTGTTGTGATTGCCTTTTTAATAAGTTTTATATTTATTAGTAAGTTAGAATATAATGAATATAAAAGGAATTTTAATTATAAAATAAACGGTATATTTCTTCTCTTACAGGAAAAATATCCTGATATAACAAAGGATGATTTAATAAAAATATTAAATTCAGATAACTCTAAAACTAATATTTTAAAAGAATATGGTTATGATATAGAAATTGATTCATTACTTATTCAAAATGATAAACTTAATGTTAGGTATAATATATATAAAGTAGTAATTATTGGATTATGTTTAGTGATTTTAATATATTTGTTTGTTACCTCACACCTAGAAAGTGATAAGGAAATAGATAAAATAATTCGGTTGTTAGAAAAAATTAATCATAAGAATTATGAACTAAATATTGATGAACTATCTGAAGATAAATTATCTATACTAAGGGAAGAAATATATAAAACAACTATTATGTTAAAGGAGAATGCAGATAATTCTCTAAAAGATAAAATAAATATAAAGAATTCTTTACAAGATATTTCTCATCAATTGAAAACTCCTTTAACGTCAATTAATATAATGCTTGATAATATAAGTGACGATCCTAATATGAAAGTAGAAGTAAGAGAAGAATTTATAAGACATATTAAAAGAGAAATGGCTAGTATAACTTTTTTAGTTCAAGCAATACTTAAATTATCTAGATTTGAATCTAATACTATAACTTTTTATCCAAAAGAAGTTTCTGTGCAAAAAATCATTGATGCGGTAATTAGTAATGTATCTAATTTAAGTGATTTAAAAAATATTTGTATTGTAGTTGATAATAGATGTAAAAACAAAATTAAATGTGATTTTAAATGGCAAGTTGAGGCTTTAACTAATATTTTAAAAAATGCCATTGAATATTCGTATGATGATAATAAAGTAATTCTTGAATGTAATGATAATAATTTATATACTGAATTTAGGATAAAAGATTTTGGCAAGGGAATGAGTGCGGAAGATACAATTAATATTTTTAAAAGATTTTATAAGGGAAAAAATACTGATATTAATAAGGATAGTATAGGAATAGGTCTATCTTTATCAAAAGCAATTATAGAAAAAGATAATGGTCAAATTGTTGTTGAATCAAAAAAGGAAAAGGGTACAACATTTATAATAAAATATTTTAAGGCGTAGTTGTAGATATAAGCTATTAGACAACTTCATTACAAGATGGAGTTTTCTTTTATTTTATGATATAGTAATTTGGTAATTGCTTCTGGTGATATTTTTTGCACTGATATTGCAATGAGCAATAAAATTAATAAAAAGTTCAATGCTTTAGCTGTTGAAATGGAAGGTGCAAGCATTGCCCAAGTATGTTTTTTAAGTCATATTCCTTTTTTGATTATTAGAAGTATTTCTGATATTCCTGGTGGAAATAATGTTTTGACATATGAGGAGTTTTTAGACAAGAGTTCTAAAAAGGTTGCTTGTATGATGAATGAAATATTAAAAAATGTATAATTAATGTAAATCTTCTATATAATGAAGATTTTTTTTGCTTGTTTTGATATAATTTTATTAGAATAAATAACTTGATAATTTTTGATACAAAACAGTATATTTTTATGAGGTGTAAAAATGATTAAGTATGTAAAAGTAATGTATGGTACTACAAGTGGTGCAAAAAGTGATTTTAAATATAAGTTAAATGAAATAAATGTTGCAAATAATTGGAATCCTAAAGCAACAAACGGAAAAGATTTTGGTGGCTTTAACTATTGCAGTGAAGAATGTATTTTAAGGTGGTTGCATCGTGGGGATACAATCTATGATGTTG
>ULJQ01000971.1_pt1 | contig 10795 bp, 10 predicted proteins | sample 1950941 | NCBI WGS metagenome assembly ULJQ01 (sample SAMEA4835479, study PRJEB28245) | human gut metagenome | biome: gut microbiome; material: fecal sample | place: Denmark | collected 2008
GCGCAGCAAGAAGCATCGACCGTAATCTTAACTTCCGGCATAAATGCCTTGAGCAGCAAGGCATTTGAGATAACACAGATATCGGTACAAAGACCAACAAGGACAATTTCTTCTATGCCATCACCAAACGCAACTTTTGGATATAGGCGACCAGCAAGTGCTAATGAACCAAACGTTTTCTTCTCGAAACCATTCAACTGGTCATCCGCTGGATGCTTGCTCTGAATTGCTGCTTTGACTGAGCTATGAATCTGCCAGCCATTACTTGCAGATATACAGTGTTTTACCGGCAACAGTCTTCCTTCTTGCGTTTCGAGGTAATCATCAGAATGGGTGTCTTGTGTCCACAAAACTTCCCCATCAAACTCTTCAATTTTCTTGACGACCTTCGGCACAATAGCCTGTGCCTCCGGTGTCCCGAGCGCACCATCAATAAAGTCGTTCTGCATATCAACGACAACAAGAACCTTCATTCTTCACCCTCCATCTCACAGCGACGTTTGTTTGCTAATAAAGTTTATCGCTTTGCCTGTTTTCTTGTTTACACCATGTCCAACAACATGGACGAGGTAATCTTCCCAAGTTTCTCCCGCTTTCCAATACTCGGAGTCCTTTTCGTATGTACCGGTTTCTCTTACAACTTCGATTTGAATAGTCCCTTTGAAGTCTGGAATTATCGTAGTCGTCCACGGTCTCTCTAAGTGATAATTGAAGTTTGGGTTATAGGCAAGAACTTCATGCAGCAGAAATACAGATACAAGACCGGCATCTGCACAGAACCGCCCCAACGGCTTCTTTGTGTCAGAATCAAAAACTGTGCATCCCCAGTCTCCATAGATGGTGTCATGGGTCAAATAATTTTTAATCCCAAGTCGCTCCATATATTCACCGTACTCACAATAATGCCAGTCGTTCTTAGTTATCCCGTTTTCATTGCGAATAATGTAGCAGGGGTCTGTAATGATAATGTCACCATCAAACTCTTTTTCCGGGGTACTCTGATATCTCATTCTTGCTCGCCCTCCTTATACTTACAGCGAATATCTTTCTCACGCTTACGATTATAGGCTCGTTTGTTTGGAACAATTTGAGTAACGGGGCGAGCACAAGTCCAGAAATTGCGTGCTCTCTTCGCTTGAAGTTTTCGCCTATTCTTGTCTGTTATTGAACTCGCCTCCGTTCTCAATTTGTCGACCGCTTTCCGCATGGGGCGTGATTGTTACAGAAGCCCCATGTGCACAAAGTGACATTTTTAGCAAGCAATTTCCGGGTTATTATTTTTATTCGCTGAATAAAAATTATAACCTCGGAAATGCGAGGCTAAAAATGAAAAACTCAAATCTTTTCTTCTGCTTTAAGCGAGAAGATACTACACGTTTTGCTGAGACATATGTATGTAGTCAATCTTCAAAGCGGTCTGTATCATAGCGGTTATCCGCTTATGTTTTAGGTTGCAATACGTCTCCCATCCATGCTCAGGAGCTGTGCGAACGCCTCGTCTTCTTCTTGCTGCTTTTCCACTTCATCATTCTGGATAGCCACAAACACTACACTGCACATACCGATGAGGTCATCGATGGAGAAATCCTCTTCCTCAATGGTTTCATCTTCGTCGGGTTCCTCTTCCAGAGAATCGAGGAAGTCGTCATCTGCATCGGCGTACTCTTCATCTTCATCTTCCTCGTCGTCCCATGCGCCGTAGTCATCGCCCCATTCGAGGACATCCTCTTTGTAGTCTTCGAAGTCATCGTCATCGAGACCATCATAATCAAAGGCGCTGTTACGACGGTAGTAATAGTACCCGCTGGGGAGGTTGCCAAGGAAGTCTCGGATGTCCCTCCAGCCGTAGTCGGCGATAGCATCGCGGATATCTTCTTCGACGCTGTCATCGTAATCATCATCGTCATAGATGTCCTCACAGATATCGCAGTCAAAGTCGTTGCAAAAGTCTTTCAGTTCACACCACTCAGTGATATTGTCAATAAATTCATTCCTTGTCATGTTTTAATCCTCCATTTCCACTATTTCAGTTGAGACCCTAACGAGCTTGGACAATGCTTTTTCTGTCAGGAACGCATATTGTACGCCAAGCTGCGTACTGGTTAACTCTTTTCGCATTGCTGTAGCCGCCACGTCAATCGACACATTGCTATTTCTCAGCTTTGTAAATTTACTTTTCAAATTACTTCCTCCGCCAGCCATATATCCGATTACCAAATCGACATTTGGAGCGGTGCCGAGCCTTGAGGAAACCACGAACCGAAGCCAATCCTCAGACCTTTCATCAAACTCCAGAACAGAAAGTCCCTCCAAGTCTGTGAGCAGATATGTTTGGACATATCCCACCCGAGAGTTTTTGACTGCCATCGGCAAGGCATCGAAATAATTTGTGGCAAGATAAAAGCCGCATCCGAAATCTCGGTGCGGCTTACACTTGTTCAGGGTTGGTACATCGAAATCTGCCGGAGTACCGTGATACAGATACATGGCAACCCTCCTCTATAAAATTGGTCTGGGTGAGAGGACTCGAACCCCCGACATCTTGCTCCCAAAGCAAGCGCACTACCATCTGTGCTACACCCAGATATAATGGTTTTGTTTCCGAACACACACGCACTACTGATGGGCTCGAACCATCCTCACCATAAGCATCGCCATCAATGCTTAGTAGTGCGTGCCGGGGCAGAAAGGAAAACGGATATGTCAGTCCGTTGGAGCTGGTGACAGGGCTCGAACCCGCAACCCAGTGAGTACAAATCACTTGCGCTACCAATTACGCTACACCAGCGTGCACCCTCGTCTTTCCGAGGTGTCAGCTTTTAGCTAAAAGGCTGCTGATGACTGGACTTGAACCAGCGGCTCGCACTTCCGGTGCTGCTCTACCAACTGAGCTACATCAGCATAGATACGCCCTGCGCCCGTAGGACTCCGTGTGCACCCGGCTGTGTCTCTTACAGAGATAACAGTTGAGTGATGAACTAACCGTACAAACGTAAGCATGACCAACATGGCAGATGGAGCTGGAACTCGGAGTCGAACCGAGAACCCACGCTGTACGAAAGCGTTACTCTACCAGTTGAGCTATTCCAGCATAGATGCCATCCTGAAACTATGGCGATGTCATTAACACCACCAATACAAACTCACTATGATGGCAGTTTTGATAGCGTGAAAGGAGAATCATGGATAAATCATCGTGGCACAAGGGATTGCAGGGATAGAAAACAAGCTCTAATACCGAAGATGATTTTGGCAGGGGCAGTAGGATTCGAACCTACGAATAACGGAGTCAAAGTCCGCTGTGTTACCGCTTCACCATACCCCTGTGTACCTGCAGGCTCATGCAGCGGCGTCCCGCCAAACCAACCTGTAACCGACTTCCAGAGCAGGCTCTGACGTGTCGTAAAGGCATTTCCTTTAACGCATAATTTAATGGTTTCTTGCTTGGAGCGGCGTACCAGACTCGAACTGGCACCACCGGTTTGGAAGACCGGAGTGCTAACCGTTGAACACCAACGCCGCATGGTCGGCTTCTCGCTTAGATTGTCACACGCTACCGGCAACTACGCTCCGAAAAGTCGTAGCCCCTATTCCGTCAGGTCAAACCGGTCTTGACGCATCAAGACAAGCGCAGTTTTCAGCAAGCATTTTCATTCTTTGTGAGGTAAGCCGATAATCGCTCACATCAGTTGGGAGCTACCCAACAACTGGCAGGGGTGAATGGATTCGAACCACCATCTGACGGTTTTGGAGACCGCTATGTTAGCCATTGCACCACACCCCTTGGCGGAGTGGACAGGACTTGAACCTGCACATCCTTTCGGATTACTCACGGTTTAGCAAACCGCTGCCTTACCGTTAGGCTTACCACTCCATTGGAATTACTTTATTATACAGAGCAATAAATTGCTCATTGACCTGCTTGTCCACATGATAATGTCCAAAGAACCACCGCTTGAATGTGAGGTCGGAGCAAACCCTATCCAAAAAGCTGACCATCGGGTCATTCTCGTACCAGCTTGCGAGCAGAGTCTGAATACTCCTTGGCGCACAATGTGTAATTACATAGTCAACTCGCCAATTATTTTGTTCGAGCGCTGCAATCGCTCGTTCCATTTCTTCTCTGGACGGCATTTCCTCTTTCCACCATGAGATATGTTCCACGCGATACTCTTTATCAACAGAGCGAGCACCGCCCATGCAGAAGATTTTCTTTCCATCAATCGTGAGCACCTGACCTCTGTCCAGATGATAGATGTCAGGAGCGATTTCACGCACCTTTCCGCCAAATTTGTCAATCAGCGGGAACTGGTAGAGCATATCAAAGTTCTCATGGTTGCCATCAATCCAAAGTGTCGTAAAGTTTTTCGCTGTCAGCCAGTCTTGCCACCACATCTCTCGATGCGAACCGTCCCAGCAGAGTCCAAAATCGCCACATATGATTACGAAATCATTCTTCGTCAATTCCTTTTGTTGTGGGAACTTTGTTGTATTAAGCTTGGCAATATCAATGTTTGCGTGTGTATCTCCAGTAACATAAATCATGCTCAGTTCCTTTCTCATCTGCAGTCCATATGTATATTCTGTTCTGGTCTCTTCGTTTATCTCCTGTAACGACGGGATTTAGATGAGTTGAAAGCGAGTTCAAATCCCAAGTGGCGATGATGAAATCATTGGGAGACAATGGGTTCATCGGTCGCTCATCGGATGGAGATGACGAGACATCCAGAATAGTTTTAATGAGCTGTACAGCGAGCTTAGGCGCCTTCGCAGCAGGCTGCGGGCGGGGAATCGTGCTGTCCAGCAAAGTGACACTTCAGCCTTTGGCGTGAAGCACATTCCTTACGAAATGTTATTCACTGCAAATGATAATTTGATTACCCTGTAATCTACATGGAGGTAGCTCCTCGTGAGGAGGAGCTCCGGCACCCAGTGTCTGGCGTGCGACATCCTTTGGTTCGGCTCGTTGAATCCATTGTGGCACAATGGATTCAAGTGATTCTGGCTGCTCATCGTGTGGTTCCCAGCCTCGAAGGATGACTTGAGTCTGCAGGTGAATGCGCGTCCGGGGAGGTTTTCCTCCCTATCAGGTTGTTACTTATGCCTTTGGCGATAAGCATTGCTTTCGCAATTATGCATTACAGGATTGCGGGTTATTTATAGACGTTACCGCAGGTCGTCCTTCATCATGCGGATTACATCCACATTCATTTTCTTGTTGATGTAAGCTACAATTGCGTCGATGGTCTCTTTTTCGACCATACGATAATAGCTATGCAGACCATACATTACCTGTACATCATTCCGTTCCCAAGCGACACCATTGTTCTTATCTGTGATGTAATTGTACAGCATTGACTGGAACTGCTTTTTCTTTTTATGACCGACTGTAATCTCGTTGTCCTTATTCAGCATAACGCCAAGATTCCAGTTGCGCCCCGCTGATGAACCATACCGAGTCTTGCTTGCATTGATTGTGAACGGGGCACCAAAGCTGTTCAATGTACTTACTACCAGCTCTTCAACAGAACGAACATCAAAATCATACTTGGATGAAATGATGAAGTCATCCGCATATCTGGTATAAATGAAGCTCTGTTTTTCAAAATTACGGAGCGTATTCGACAGTTTGAAATCAACCGGAATCATCATTACGTTTGTGATAAGCGGTGAAATTGGGGTACCCTGCGGTAGCCCACCATTTAAGAACGCTAACGACATAGCTGTCCGCAATGCTGCCTCGCCCTGTGGCTCTTTAACAATCTCACTAAAAGGAAAAACCATCGAGAACATTGAGATGGCATAATCCAATGTTGTGCTGCCAAAAAAGTCGTGCAGGTCAAGCTTTGCGAACCATTTGCTGCTGTTCTTCTGGTGACGCTTAACCGCATCGACTGTACTCCGCTTCTTTACATAAGCAAACGCGGCAGTATGATAGAGTGCATGGAAATCATCCTCGAAAATCGTTTTGAGTCTTCTCAGGGCGTCCATCAGCTCTGCCTTTGGCGCATCGATTCTACGAAGACCACCAGATTTCTTTGGGATGTAAAAGGTCTCATACAACTCGCTCCGTTCCTTTGCACGAAGCTCTGCTGTATCGTTATTAAATCGCACGAGTTTTCCGATTAAAGCTTCAACACCAATCTTGCTGGAAAAATGTTCACTGACATTTTCGACCTCGTATGTTCTTGTGTTTGCAATATTGGCATTGACAACCGGAGGTGTCTGATAGTTTTGAAACAGGTACTCTTCCAGTGTCATCTGATGATAAATCGGTGACTGCCTAACAGTGATATAGACCATTTCTTCCCCTCCTTGTCCAATAACTAACTGTAACCTACATATGTCTGCTGCTTCCCAGAATTCCTAAGTCTGAAGACTACGTCGTCCCTGTGGGAGGTGGTGCGAGCTCTTGCAAGATGCGAGATTTTTTTTTCTTTGATTTCATTGCGACTGAAAGCATGAGTCTGATGTTAGTACATTTTGCCCATGTATCGAAGAATTGGCGAAAAGTGCTTGACATTTGGTTGGTTTTGTGGCGCGATGCTGCCGACCCGTGGCAGCCGGTTTGCTTTCAGGGTTCCGCCGCGTCATCCTCCGGGGGTCATCCTCCCGACAATTTGTTACTTTAGCCTTTGGCGTAAAGCTCTCTTACGAGAAAATCCGTTACAGTCTGTGGCGCATTAAGGCTGCGCCATACCTAATAATTCAAACAGTTCTTCGTCCGTAAAGACATTTTGAGTTGTGAATGGCTTGATGAAAAACACGCCGTCCTCTCGTTGTTCGACAATCGTGTCAGGGCTCAACGTGCACACCGGTCTTACCCCGGAACAGCTTGATGCTGTCAGCCTGTTTAACACACCAGAGCGATTCGAAATCGCCGCTCTTTCGGTCTCAACATCGTCTAATAGCCAGAAGCTCATAAATCCACGGTCTGAATCAAGCCCTGCATAACGAGCTTTCAGGTCGAACAAGTCGGCTGTCGGATTCGGACGAATGCCTTTTCTTTTGAATAAGTCAAAGCGCCGCCCATCTTGGATGCTAAAAATGTCTGCAACTGATGGCAGGCGAATCAACGAAGACACTCGGTTCTCTCCGACCACATACTCTTTCCTGACCAAAGAAGCAACCTCATGGTCTTCAAAGAAATACAGAAACCCGTAATGGTCTTCATAGCGAGCATAACTATACCTCACAAAGGCACCGGGCGAAGAATCATTATCGTGCATTGCGTGATACCACATCATCTGGTCACTGTTCAAGAACGAAAACAGATTGGACACTGGATACTTCGCATTATTAACACGCCTATAATGCCCAGTCTCTTCCGCCGCATCGAAGCACAGGTAGTCGATAGCTTTTTCTGTGATAAAATCACAGTTTGGATTTCCTTTCAGCCAAACAATCGGGTACGGGTTGTCTTTGTCCACACCGTACTTGCCCATTACGAGTTGTGCACCTACTTTGAGAGCACCAACGGTCGTGTCCATACCTTACCCCTCCCTTCGTTCTTTTTGAAAATTAAAACGCATCCAACAGCGGCTGGAATGCGTCACAAATAATCAGCTTATTCAGCCCCTTACCCCTGATGTACTTGACGAAGTTGCTCACACCCAGAGCACAAATCACTCTGACCGTAGTCACAACGCCAAGCGTGATGCCACAAGCTGAGACTGGAGTTTCTTCCGCCGCCTCATCGTGTGTAAAATTCATGGAGTTGAGGAGGTCTTTCTTCATCTTGTAGTCAGACCAATCAGCAGCATAGTGCTGACCAGCCTCCAGCAGAGTTCTGAAATCAAACATCGCCTTTACATACGGATTGTCGAAATGTTTCTCAACAATCTTTTTCCTCAACTCGATGTTATCGACGCACAAGAACACATAGCCGGATAACTGCTGCCCGTTCCACCCATCCTTGTAAAGCTTCAGGTCATCCTTAACATCAGGATTGATGTCGAAAAGAATATCCGCCAATGCCTCGACCTTAGAGCGCCCAATGTCCTGCTGACGGAAAATCTGATTTGCCAGATTGTGCGGACTTACTGTGTCCATATCCCACAGTGCGATGTTCGTGAGTCCTAAGCGAACCAGCAGCTCCGCAACCGTTGCGCCGACAGAACCACACCCGACGATATGGATTCTACAATCAACCTTCTCGGGCTGAAAATATTCATAGCTCTTTGACAGGTCAATAGCCATATTACTTACCTCCTAAGTATGCATAAGGGTCGTAGTCATCTTCGTCTTCCCAGCCATGCATTGATTCTTGGCAGGCATTCTGTCCATGCCAACCAGCTCCAATTCTGGTTCTGGGTTTCTCTCCCTCGTTCTTTTTACCAGATGACTTATCCTTGTTTTCTTCTTTCTTACTGTCCTTTTTGTCGTCGGACTTACCTGCAAGTGGATTATACGGAGCACCAGCCGGAGCTCCCCTGTATCCCTGATTGTAGTAACCGCCGTATCCGCTCTGACCGCCATACGCATAGGACTTTGACTTCACCATATCCTTCGCGTTTTTGATAAACTCATCAAGTCCTTCATTCTGACCGATAATCTTGACCGTGATATCTTTATCCTCAAACATCACGTTCTTCTTGAGGTCATAGATTTTATTTGTGCTTGCAAATGACTTGTTCCAAATCATAAAGATGTAGAAGTCATTATCGCCAAGCATCCCGAGGATTTCCTCTTGATGATTGAGGTCAACAGAGGATGGAGACGTACCCATATTTACATGGGAATGTCCCTGCATATAGATGTGGTTGAAACGCTCATCTTCGATGTTTTCCTGAATCCACAGAGCATATTTCTCGGTGTCCATCTCAACCGTTGCGCCGGTTACCTCCTGCGGATAGACAACGATGTCATCGATGACATACTCGTCAAGCGATTCATCTTCAGTTCGACGTGCGACACCATGCCATGCGACCTCTTTATCGAACTCTTTGATAAGCATAGTCATCTTTGCCCACGCCTCTGCGCTGAAGTAAACTACTGCCTTTCTGTCACCACATGAGAACGCTTTGGTAAAAGAAAGCTTTCCATCCGAGAGCTTTGTAAGTGACAAAGCCTTCTCAAAATCTTGACGGCACTCATCAATGAGTTCCTGCGTCAACTTAATTGGTCTGCTCATTTTGCGCCTCCTCCGTCTGCTCATCCTTTGCCTCCTGCTCATCAAGCCATCTAATTGCTTCGTTCGGCTTTACAACGCGACCATCTGGCAACTCAATACAACGACTGACCGTGTTATTTGACCACATGGTTCTCATAAACTCGCCCATAACTGCACTGTCGCCGAAGTTCAGACTCTTACAGGACGCAATACACTGCTCAAGTGCACCGATATAATTTCGTTTTCTCAGCAGTTCATTGATAGTCCTGCTGTAATTGCCCATGCAATGATAACGGTCAATATGCGTATTAGGCATATAACCATCAAATGTGTAATCAGAAAAATCACCAGTCTGCGCAGAAACACTACCATTCAGGTCGAATCTATATGCTGCGCAAAAGCGGATTCTAAGCCGAGGATTTTCACTTACGAAAATCTCCTGCATCAGCTTCTGCATTTTCTCTGAAGCTGCCGCATTGTGACCGTTGCCACCATCCGGTCGATACACATAACTGCTTCTATTGTTGATTGCTCGCTCAGCCATATCTCTGTCAAAGTATTCAAGGTAGTCTTTAACCGAGAAATACATATCCGTATTGCTAACATGAGACAGGACAAGTCTGCTGTTGCAGAGGAAATAATCCATGATTTCAGAATCTCCACCGCCCTCTGCAATTCTTTGCTCAAGTCCCAACAATCTGATGCACTTGTCATTGCGGCGCGACAGATACGCGCCGATAGAATCATTGAGTCGCTGAATCTCCATGTCAATAGATTGGATTTCATTGCGAACAGTATCGCATTCGATGCGCTCATATCTGGTTTCAAAATCACCCAGCAACTGACGAATCCGCGCTGTTCTGAAATCATATCCCTCGGCAAGCTTTGCAATGTACTTCTCATAGTTTGCCGAATTTGTTTCTCGCAAGGATTGCATCAATGCAAGCTCATCTTCTGTCAAACCATCATCCTGATTCAGGTACCACGGCATGAATGCAAGAATAGATACCTGAAGGTAATGCATTTTCTTAACATCAAGATTGTCAACGAAGACAATCACCGACTTCTTGTCAGGGTTGATATAACAATCAACATTGAATGACTTCCGATAAAACGCTTTGACCTTATCAAGACGGTGATACTCTGGGTAGATAGAAGTAAACTTGTCCTCCACAATCTGCATACAAGCCAGATTGCTATTTTGGTCAGCATTGAAGCTATGGACTATGAGCGCACCGCTGGCATTCATTTGATAACTGCTACAGATAGCACTAACCGCACGTTCTGCTGGAACGTTACGGATAGTGTTCCCATCATAATTGGTCGAACCGAAAGTCAGGTAAACACTTTCGTCCTCTTTGATTCGAGGTGCAACCAGTGCACGAAGCGTTGAAAGGAACGAACAGTCATTGCCAAAATAGCTTCCGGTAATGTTCTGAAAAAAGCTATTAGCCGCCTCTGACGTAAACGGTGTCGATGTAATGCTTGTCTTGAACACAGAAACACCTCAATTCATTTTTATCTTGGTGGGGAATATCGGATTTGAACCGATACGGCATACGCCAACAGAACTTAAATCTGTTGTGTCTTCCAATTCCACCAATTCCCCATGAAAAGAGCCGCCCCATGAAGGGCGGCTCTAATCTAAAACTTAGGCGTTGTCCGCCTTAACGACATTCAGCA
>ULJQ01000110.1_pt1 | contig 10739 bp, 9 predicted proteins | sample 1950941 | NCBI WGS metagenome assembly ULJQ01 (sample SAMEA4835479, study PRJEB28245) | human gut metagenome | biome: gut microbiome; material: fecal sample | place: Denmark | collected 2008
TTTCTATTAAAAACCATTATCTAGTAACAATAAGTCTACTATCTTATTTATCTTTGTTTCATTTATACTTTACTAGCATAAAAAAAGCAACATCTTTTTAAAATGTTGCTTAAATATTTTAATATGAAATATTTTTGGTACTTCCATCTTTTAATAATACTTTTAAATATCTTTTTCCATTCTCTGTTCCTAAAAACTCTGCAACTGAACTTGCAACTTTAGTTTTGGTTTGGTTTGGATCACCTGAATTTGGATTGTGTATTACATATAAGTCATTACTTTTAGTTATATAATATAAGTCAATTTTACTACCACTAGAAACTTTATATAAATATTTTGCATTAGTTCCTTCAATTAATATTGCTCCTGTACTTTCACTTATTGCAATTCCATTACCTTCAATACTTGCAACCAAATCACTTGTATGATCTGGTGCTCCTTCGGTTGCAACATAATCAATTAATGTTACTGTTGTATATCTTTTAAAGTCTTTTGTGGTGTATGTTACTTTATTAGTATTTGAACTTGTATTACTGTTTCCACTTGAACTTGTGTTATTTTTATTTGAGTTAGTATTATCGTTTTTGCTTGGTGTACTTATTGTTGCAATTTGCCCATTTCCTTTTGATGGTGTTTTTTCATTTTTATTAAATATTTCTTCAAAATCAATGCCATCATCCATAATCTTATCAAAATCTACATTTTTATATGTAAAAGACACCACTCCTACAATTAGCATAATTGCTAATATTATTCCTAGTATAGCTGGGGCTATTGATGTTTTTGTTTCTTCTTCATCTTTTAGTTTTATGTGTGTATTTTTAGCCTTCCAGTTTTCAATTTTTATTGGTAGCCATAGTCCAAAAATTCCAAATGTAATAATACATAAAAACCACCATAAAAGATAATTTCCTATTAAACTTAATGATTTTCCTGTGAATATTATTTTTTTGCGGTTTATAATAGTATGTTTTGCAAACCATCTTTGTCTATAGCAAACTACAAATGGATATAATAGACCAAATGAAATAAATGTTAATATTTTGCTAAATAAGTTTACTCCAATTATTCCTAGTACCCCACCATCAAAGTAACTGTCTCCTTTGACAAACTCTTCTTTTTCAAAATGAATATTTGAAACTATCCATTGTTCTTTTTTTATTGGAACCCAAAATCCATAAATTCCTAAGGTTATGATTGTAAGGAAAATCCATTTGAATTTTTGTACAAATAAAGATGCTCCCGTACCTTCAAATTTAAGTCTTTTTCCATTGTATACTGTATGATCTATAGTATACGCAATAAGTAATTTTTCTGCCCAAGCATGAGCAATCCCAAATGTTACAGCAGTTATTATAAAAGCTAAAATTCTATAGCCTAGCCATTCTAACACTTTTCCATCAAAATATGAATCTGTTCTTTCTACCTGTTCTACTTTTTGAATTTCGTCATATTGTGTTTCTTCTGTTTTTACTTCCACTGCTGTTTGTTCATTTTTTTGTTCCTCCATTAATTCTTCCCCCTTTTTATATACCATATATATATCATAAGTATTTTTGTTTTACAAGTAAATTACAAAAATAAGGTCGAATTTTAAATTCAACCTTACCTTAATTTTTAAGTTTTATCCTAATGCAACATCTAATACCATCATTAAAACGAAACCAAAAATCAATCCAAAAGTAGATAAGTTTTTGTTACCAATTATTGATTCTGGTAGAAGCTCTCTTGCAACTACTATTATCATTGCTCCTGCTGCAAATGATAATAAAAATGGTAACATACTTCTTATATACATTACAAGTATTGCCCCTATCACAGCTGATACAGGTTCAACTAAAGCTGATGCCTGCCCAATCATAAAGCTTTTAAATCTCGAATATCCTTCTGTACGAAGTGGTAATGATACAGCCGCACCTTCTGGAAAGTTTTGTATTCCTATACCAAGTGCTAACATAACTGCACCAATTAGTGTCATTCCTGGCACTCCACTTGCTATTCCTCCAAAAGCTACACCAACTGCCATCCCTTCTGGTATATTGTGAATGGTAATTGCTGCTATTAAAAGTATGCTTCTCTTTAATGATCCTTTACCATCTATGCTTTTTCTATTTTTTAGCATTTTATCCAAGAACTTATCTGATATTAGCACAAATAGTCCACCTGTAATAAAACCAATAGCTGGTAATGCCCATGCTATGTATCCAAGTTCTTGTGATAAATCAATTGATGGTTGTAATAAAGACCAAAATGCTGCTGCAATCATTACTCCTGCACTAAAGCCTAATATTGTATTTAGTATTTTGCTGTTTACTTCTTTAAAAAAGCAAACTACAAGAGCTCCTAATGCTGTTACTCCCCAGGTAAACGTTGTTGCTAATAATGCTTGAGTTACTGGGTTTAATGTTTCAAACCAATCCAATTTATTCACCTCACATTACATAATATGTTTTTTTGATATGTAATGTGATAAAAGCAAACAACTAGTTTTCTAGTTATTTGCTTTTAATTAATTATTGATTATTTGTAACTTCATAACCTATTAAATTAGGTCTTGTAACATCTATATCTGTTAATTGATTGAATTTCCAATCTTTAAATTCTGATACATAACCCATTTCTTTTCCATCTTTAACTACTGTACCATTCATTTCCTTTACAATCATTCCTGTAGATTTACTAAACCAAAGTTTTCGTCCTAGACTGCTTACTTTATAACATTCTTCTCCATTTACTGTATCTGAAGTTATAATTGATGAAAATTTTAAAATTCTGCTCATAGCTTCATCAAGTAAATATGGAATACTTGCTAAATCATAACCATCATACTTTGCAATTGTAGCTTTTAGTGTATTTGGAACCATAGCTATCATTTCTTTTGTATTAGAATCGCTCCACATAATTGCACTTCTATCATTATTTTGTATTACATAGATTCTTGTTCCATCTTTGTAATAAATTTTAGTCATTGTATTTTCTGACGAATTTGATTGTACTGTATATGAGTAGTTTTGCCTATTTACATTTTCTTGTTGCTTTGCAACAATTTTGTTGATAATACTGTTATTAACCATAACTATAATTGTTAATAGTACTATAACTACTGCTAAAACCCCTAAAACTATTTTTGGCCATAATCTTGTCTTTTTCTTTTCCATAAAAAATCCCCCTTTTTCATTTGTTCTTTGGTTATTGTTATTATATTATAAGCATAATTTAAAATCAATACTTAAATTTATTTTTATCAATATATTTTTGCACACCCAAGAGTCTTGACCTATTTACTTATTTAATGTATAATAGTTTTCTAAACTACATATTCTAGTTTAGTATATTATTTATAGGAGAGTGCAAATGAAAAAAGAACAAACTGTTATAAAATTTGATAATATTAAGGATTTGTTATATCATTCGGCCAATACTTATGCTGATAATATAGCATTTACAACAAAGATAAAAAATGGCAAAGAAGTTGAATATATAAATCACACTTATACTAATTTATTGGAAGATATTAATTATTTCGGTACTTCTTTATATAAATTAGGTTTACAAGGTAAACGTTCTGCAGTTGTAGGACATAATTGTTATGAATGGGCTGTTGCACATTTGAGCAACTTACTTGGTGGAATTGTTTCTGTTCCTTTAGATAAAGGATTACAAATTGGAGAACTTGAAGATTCTTTAATTAGAAGTGAAGTCGAATCAATAGTTTTTGATGAAAAACTAAAAGATATTATAGAAGAAATTAAAACTTCAGGAAAGACAAATATTAAACATTTTATCTGTTTTTCTAAACTTCCTGGCTTTTTATATTTCTATGACCTAATTGATGATGGTAAAAAAGCTATTGAATCTGGTTATTCAGAATATATAAATTATAAAGTTAATCCTTCTGCTATGAGCATTTTGCTTTTCACATCCGGTACAACTTCTAAATCTAAAGCTGTTATGCTTAATCAAAATGGAATTGCAACAAATATATATGATATGCAATTAGTTGAAACTTTTTATAGTACTGATGTAAATATTGCATTTTTGCCATATCATCATATTTTTGGATCAACTGGTATGCTTGTAATGTTAGCTTCTGGTGTGAAAACGGTATTTCCTGATGGTTTAAGATATATTCAGCAAAACCTAAAGGAATATAAAGTATCAGTTTTTGTTGGTGTTCCTGTTTTAATAGATAAAATGTATTCTACTATTATGAAAGAAGTTGAAAAACAAGGTAAAACTAGGCTTATAAACTTTATGATTAAGCTAAGCAATTTCTTGTTAAAACTTCATATTGATATTAGAAGAAAAGTTTTTAAACAACTTATTGATGCCCTTGGTGGAAATATGAGATTTGTTATTTCAGGTGGTGCCCCTCTTGATAAAAGAGTTGGTAAATGGTTTAACTCAATTGGTATTCATTTAGTTCAAGGTTATGGATTAACTGAAACCTCTCCTGTTATATCTGCTGAAAATGATACTTGTGTAAAAGAAGGTTCTGTTGGAATACCTATGGGAAGTCTTGATGTAAAAATTAATAATAAAGATGCAAATGGTATTGGTGAAATAATTGTTAAAGGGCCAAATGTTATGCTTGGATATTATAAAAATGAAGAACAAACAAATGAAGTATTAAAAGATGGATGGTTTCACACTGGTGATTTAGGTTATATAGATGATGATGGTTACTTATTTATCACTGGTAGACAAAAAGATTTAATCGTTTTAAAAAATGGTAAAAAAGTATTTCCTGAGGAATTAGAAATTTTGATAAATAGATTAGATGAAGTTGAAGAATGTTTTGTTTATGGTCTTCCAGATGCTCAAGATAGTAATGATGTTAAAGTCTCTGTTGAAGTAGTATATAACGAAACCGTTACTAAGTCTAAATACCCTAATGCAACTGAACAAGAACTAAAAGATATTATTTGGAATGAAATTAAAGAAATAAATAAAACTCTTCCTATGTACAAATATATAAAGCATCTTGTTTTAACTAAAGAACCTTTAATAAAAACTACTACAAATAAAATAAAAAGAAATGAAGAACTAAAAAAAATTATTGAATTGGAGGGATAGTATGCATAGAGTAAAATTAGCTGACAGAGTATTGCCAACATATACAAAAGGTGAAGAAATTTTTAATATGGTATCACATATTGTCGGTGGTGCACTCGGTATTGCTGTTCTTGCTTTATGTGTTATATTTTCAGCATTACATCACAATGTTTATGGTATAGTTTCTACCTCAATTTATGGTGTATCTTTAATTTTATTATACACTATGTCAAGTATATATCATGGCTTGAACCCTAATCGTACGGCTAAAAAAGTTTTTCAAATAATTGATCACTGCTCTATATTTATTCTTATAGCTGGAACTTATACTCCATTTGCTTTATGTACTTTAAGAGAATATGATACAGCTACTGGTTGGACATTATTTGGAATTGTTTGGGGATTATCAATATTAGGAATTGTACTTAATTCAATAGATTTAAAAAGATATAAAGTTTTTTCTATGATATGCTACATATTACTTGGTTGGTGTATTATATTTAAAATAAATGTAATTATAGAATTACTAACTATGAAAGGATTTATTTTATTATTAGCTGGTGGACTTGTATATACAATTGGAGCAATTTTTTATGGACTTGGTAAAAAACACAAATGGATGCACTCTGTATTTCACATTGCTTGTATAGTTGCAAGTACATTACAATTTTTCTGTATATTCTTTTATGTTATATAACATTAATAAAAAATTAGAAGCGGGAAGAGATTACTCTTCCCGCTTTTTTACTCTCACTATCCTATATTATTTTCTTCAGGTTTGCAAAGAAGCCCCTGAACGGATGTAAGAATAGTAGTTACTGCAGTAATTATTGTTGCAGTTGCGGCGAGGATTTGGATGTATTTGTTCAGCTTGTCGTTCATAACTATTCCTTACCTTTCATATTATTTCAATTTGAAATACATATATATTATACACTAAATTTACATAATTTTCAATTATTTCTTTAATATTCTAATAGCATTTAATACTGCAATTACTGAAACGCCAACATCTGCGAAAACCGCTTCCCACATTGTAGCAATTCCTACTGCACTCAAAACTAATACTAATACTTTAATTGAAATTGCAAATACAATGTTTTGTTTAACAATTCTCATTGCTTTTTTAGAAATCTTAATAGCCTTGTTTACTTTAGATGGTTCGTCTGTCATTATTACTATATCTGCTGCTTCTATTGCTGCATCGCTTCCAAGACCTCCCATTGCAATTCCTATATCTGATAAAGCAAGTACTGGTGCATCATTTATTCCATCTCCAACAAATGCAAGTGTTCCACTCTTTTGTTTGATAAGCTCTTCTACTTTTTTTACTTTTCCATCTGGTAATAATTCAGTATATACTTTATCTATTCCTAATTTTTTTGCAACATCTTCTCCCACCTCTTTTTTGTCACCTGTAAGCATTATTGTCTGTTTTTTATTATCTTTTAATTCTTTTATTGCTTTAAATGAATCTTCTTTTATTTCGTCTGATATAAGTATATAACCAGCATATTTATTTTCAATTGACACATATACTACAGTACCTATTTCATTACATTTTGTATATTCAATATTACTTTCTTGCATTAGTTTTTCATTTCCAACTAATACTTGTCTATTTTCAATTTTTACACTTATTCCCTTTCCAGATATTTCATTTATATCTGAAATCAATTTTTCATCTATCTTTTCGTTGTATGCTTTTTTAATTGATACTGCAATTGGATGATTTGAATAGTTTTCTGCATAAGCCGAATATTTTATAATGTCTCTTTTAGATGCTCCCACTTCTTCTACTTTTTGAACTTCAAATACACCTTTTGTAAGTGTTCCTGTTTTGTCAAAAACAACTGTATTAACATTTGCTAAAGCTTCTAAATAGTTTCCACCTTTGATTAAAACTCCTATTTTAGATGCTCCACCTATTCCTGCAAAAAAGCTTAAAGGTATTGATATAACTAGTGCGCATGGACATGATACAACTAAAAATGATAATGCTCTATATAACCATTCTGTAAAGCTTGCTTCCTTTATAACAATTGGTGGTACAATAGCTATAATTACTGCTAATATTACAACTACTGGAGTATAATATTTTGCAAATTTAGTAATAAAGTTTTCAGATTTAGATTTTTTGTCTTCTGCATTTTCAACTAAATTTAGTATCTTACTAACAGTTGATTCTCCGAATTCTTTATTTACTTGAATTCTTAATACTCCAGTTTGGTTTATACATCCACTAAAAACATTATCTCCTGTGTTTGCTTTTCTAGGAACTGATTCTCCTGTTAATGCTGTTGTATCTAGCATTGACTCTCCTTCTATAACTTTACCATCAAGAGGTATTTTCTCCCCAGGTTTTACAATAATTATTTCTCCAACTTTTACTTCTTCAGGGTTAACCTTTATCTCAGCATTTTCTCTTAAAACATTTGCAAAATCTGGTCTAATATTCATTAAATTCTCTATTGATTTTTTAGAGTTATCAACTGCATAATCTTGAAATGTTTCTCCCACTTGATAAAGTAACATTACAGTAACAGCTTCTGGGTATTCTCCAATAGCAAAAGCACCTATTGTAGCTATTGTCATTAAAAAGTTTTCATCAAATACTTTTCCTTTAAAAATGTTTTCTATTGCTTCTTTTAAAACTTCAAATCCAACTACTAAATACGCAATTACATATATGGTAATTTTTATTATTTGATTATCAATTGGCACTAGTAATGCTATTAAAAGTAATACTAATGATGTTAAAATCTTTATAATTTCTTTTTTCATAATATAATCTCCTTTTTATAAAACACTATATTCTATGTTCAATATGCTCTACACCAATCTCAAATACTTTCTTTACATGTTCATCATCAAGCATATAAAATACTTCTTTACCTACTCTTTTACATTTTACAATTCCACTTCTTCTTAATGTTCCTAATTGATGTGAAATTGAAGATTTACTCATACTTAAAACATTTGCAATGTCACATACACACATTTCATTTTTATCTAAAGCTGATAATATTTTAACTCTAGTAGTATCTCCTAATATTTTGAAAAACTCTGCTAAATTGTTAAACAAATCTTCATCATTTAGCATCTGCTTTTTAGTGCTTTCTACTACTTCTTGATGTATTGCATTACAATCACAAATGAATTCATTTCTAGACATACTATTTCCTCCTTAGTTTTATTATATGCAAGTATAGTTGAATGTTTACTCAACTTTGAATATATTATAGTTGAATGTATATTCAATTGTCAATGGTTTTTAATAGAAATTTCAAATAATTTTAATACAATAAAAAAGAACCAAAATTATTAAATATTGGCTCCTTTTCATTTATAAATTATCTGTACTTATATCTTCTTTTACAATTGTTTTTAGATCTTTCTTGGCTTTCTTTCCTCTAGTATTTGATGCATGTTTTATTATTGTTTTTTCATATAAGTTTCTTGCAAATCTTGCATTTCCAAAGTTTTTAGTATTTCTATATTTGTCTATTACCTTTACTACTTCATCACACGCTTCTTTAGTAATACTAAATCCTGCTTTTTTAACCATTCCTTCAAAGATTTTTAATAATTCTTCAGATGTATAGTCTTTAAAATCTAATGTATAACCAATTCTAGAAACTATACCTGAGTTGGCATTTAAAAATGCTTGCATTTCTTTTGTGTATCCAGCAAAAATTACAACTAAATTATCTCTATAATTCTCCATTGCCTGTATAAGTGTTGCAATAGCTTCTTTATTAAATGAATTTCCACTTCCTTCTTCAGATGCAAGTGAATATGCTTCATCTACAAATAGCACTCCGCCCAAAGCTCTTTCAATAACAGCCATTGTTTTTGGTGCAGTTTGTCCAACATATTCTGCGACCAAATCTTTGCTTGATACTTCAATTAATTTATTTTGTTTTATATATTTTAAATTATATAACATTTCTGTAATAATTCTTGCAACAGTTGTTTTACCTGTTCCTGGATTTCCTAAAAATACCATGTGTAAATTTATGTCTTTGATTTTTAAGTCATCTTTAGTTTTATTTTTTAGTTCTATTAAATCTACTAAATCTTTTAATACTTGTTTTATATTTTCTAGTCCCACAAGATTATTTAGATCTGCAAATATTTCGTCCATAGATTTTTCTTGTTCGTATTTTGGTAAATCATTTTCTGTTATTTCTTTTTCTTTACTAAATAATATCTTATTGCACAATTTATCTCTATACTCTGGAAATGATAAATCTGTTTTTGGATATGTTGCAGCAATATAGTCTAACAATTTAATTGATGCTTCATCTGTTATTTGACTACTTTCTTTTAATTTACTTAATACTTCTTGATAAACATCTTGTACATCCATATTAGTTGATTCAATTTTAAATTCAAAATATTTTTCAATCATATCTGATTGCATTGCCTGTTCAATTGTTTCAGGTGTTTTTGAAATCAATATAGTTAAAAAGTCTTTTTGATTTTCTTCCAGCTTTTCTTTCATATTATGCAAAAATCTATCTTTAAATTCTTTTTCTTTTGCTGAAAGTCCTTCAAAATCTCTCAATACAATTACATTATTTTCTTTGCTATAAATCTCGTTAATTTGTTCTGGCTTTTCTAAGTTATAGAAAGATGTTTCAATAGTAACTCCTCTTTTTATATATGAGAAAAATGTAACTGCGTCACTTATTATATCAATAATTCCATATATAGTTTCTTTATTGTTTGAATAAATGCACATATTAAATGGAATGTATTGTTTTTCTATTCCTTCACTATATTTTCTCATATATTCAATAATTTTTTTAAGAGTATTTTTTGATTGTTCTGTAATGTATAGTTTTTCTAACTTTTCAAAAGACTTTAACATAAATTCATCTTTTGTTTCTTTTATTTTTTCTTCTGTTAGTTCTTCTTTTGTTTCGTCTTGCTTATTTAATTCAATTGTAGGATAATCTTGGTTTAATCCTAATTCTTTTGCTAATTTTTCATTCTCAGCTTTAATTTTTTCCACTCCAAAGAAATCTTCATATACATCTTTAAAAAATTGTTTAGTATCCATATATTCCTCTCAATTGACAAATTATTTAACTTTTAATTCTATCATTTTCTCTTTTAATTCTTTTTCAATATTTGCAAGCTCTACCTCAGCTTCTTGACGTTTTGCTCTACCATTTTCGTGAATTTGTATAATTTGATCTAATGTATCAATTATATCTTTATTAGTTTTTTGTAATGTAGCAACATCAACAATTGCTCTTTCTGATTCCTCTGCAATTTCTATTGAACCTTGTTTTAATATTTCGCTATTCTTTTGTAGCATACTATTTGTTAAATCTGTAACAGCTTTTTGTGCTCCAATTGCTTGTTTAGCATTGTTTATTCCTAATGCTAATACCATTTGGTTTTTCCATAATGGAATTGTATTTGTTAAAGATCCTTGAATTTTTTCTACAAGTTCTGCTTCATTGTTTTGTAGTAAACGAATTTGTGGTGCCATTTGAATAGATATAATTCTTGTTGTTTTTAAATCATATATTTTCTTTTCAAATCTATTTATCATATTCTCCATATCATTTACTTTTTGTGCATCAAGTTGTTCCCCTGATTCTTGTGCTTTCTTTTGTAATTCGGGTAAAGTTACATTTCTTAATTCTTCAATTTTCTTTTCACCCGCA
>ULJQ01008589.1_pt1 | contig 10685 bp, 4 predicted proteins | sample 1950941 | NCBI WGS metagenome assembly ULJQ01 (sample SAMEA4835479, study PRJEB28245) | human gut metagenome | biome: gut microbiome; material: fecal sample | place: Denmark | collected 2008
CTTGAAGCCAGCCTTGGCTCGTGGTGAGTTGAGAGCCATCGGTGCCACCACCCTCAACGAGTATCAGAAGTACTTCGAGAAGGACAAGGCACTGGAGCGCCGATTCCAGACCGTGATGGTCAACGAGCCTGACGAGGTGGATGCCATCAGCATCCTTCGTGGTATCAAGGAGCGTTACGAGAACCACCACAAGGTTCGTATCCAGGATGATGCTTGTATCGCAGCTGTCAAGCTGTCAGAGCGCTACATCTCTGATAGATTCCTCCCAGACAAGGCGATCGACCTGATGGATGAGGCAGCAGCCAAGCTTCGTATGGAGCGTGACTCTGTGCCTGAGGAGTTGGACGAGATTACTCGTCACCTGAAGCAGTTGGAGATTGAGCGTGAGGCCATCAAGCGTGAGAACGACCAGCCTAAGATTGCCCAACTCGACAAGGAGATAGCCGAACTGAAGGACCAGGAGCACGACTTCCGTGCTAAATGGGAAGGCGAGAAGGCACTCGTCAACAAGATTCAGCAAGACAAGCAAGAGATGGAGAACCTCAAGTTTGAGGCTGAGCGCCAAGAGCGTGAGGGCAACTACGAGCGTGTGGCTGAGATTCGCTACTCCAAGCTCGTGGCTCTCGAGGACGACATCAAGAAGATTCAGGAGCAACTGAAGAGTACCCAGGGTGGTGCTGCCATGGTGCGTGAGGAGGTGACCGCCGACGACATCGCCGAGGTAGTGAGCCGCTGGACGGGCATACCAGTGAGCCGTATGATGCAGAGCGAGCGTGAGAAACTGCTCCACCTGGAGGAGGAACTCCACAAGCGTGTCATCGGCCAGGACGAGGCGATTACCGCCGTGAGCGATGCCGTACGCCGTAGTCGTGCTGGCTTGCAAGACCCTAAGCGTCCTATCGCCAGCTTTATCTTCCTCGGTACCACCGGTGTGGGTAAGACAGAGCTTGCCAAGGCTTTGGCTGAGTACCTCTTCAATGACGAGTCGATGATGACTCGTATTGATATGAGCGAGTATCAAGAGAAGTTCAGCGTCACCCGTTTGATCGGTGCGCCTCCGGGGTATGTAGGATATGACGAGGGTGGTCAGTTGACCGAGGCTGTTCGCCGCAAGCCATACAGTGTAGTTCTCTTCGATGAGATCGAGAAGGCACACCCAGACGTCTTCAACACCTTGCTTCAGGTATTGGACGATGGTCGATTGACCGACAACAAGGGCAGGGTGGTCAACTTCAAGAACACCATCATCATCATGACTTCCAATGCGAGCCGTGAGATGTTGAAGAGCACTTTCCGCCCAGAGTTCTTGAACCGTATCGACGACATCATCACCTTCAAGCCATTGACCAAGGATCAGATTGCCAGCGTGGTAGAGCTTCAGATGAACAGAGTCAAGAAGATGTTGGAGCCTCAGGGCTTTGACCTTCGTTGGACTCCAGCCGCCATCGCTTATCTCGCCGAGGTAGGTTACGACCCAGAGTTTGGTGCTCGTCCTGTCAAGCGTGCCATCCAAGACTACGTGCTCAACGACCTGAGCAAGAAGATTCTTGCCGAGGAGGTGAGCCGTGAGAAGCCAATCACCATCGACCACACGGCAGATGGCTTGGTCTTCGAGAACAAGTAATATCTCAATAGGTTTTCACATATATTAGAAAAGGTTCCTTCGAGGAGTAACATCCTTCAGAGGAACCTTTTTTTTATTTTAGTCAATAACGATACCACCCATTGGCTGAATGGTGACTTTCGCCTTGCCATCCTTCCCTACTTTCAAGGTTTTCTTGACAGAGGTGAAGAACTTGTCACCCTTCTTCTTAGGCATATCCGTGAGATACTCCACGGTCTTGCCGGCAAACATCGGAAGGTCGAGGGTGAGGGTGAGAGGCTTGTCGGTAGCATTCAGTCCACCCACAAACCACTTGCCATTGCTCTTCTGGGCAGTGCTTCCGTTAGCAGAGGAAGCCTTGCGAGCCACCACGGCATACCGGGTAGGATAACCGGCGATAAACTTGACGTCTTCCCAAGCCGTAGGCACAGCCTTGAGCCAATCCAACTCCCACTGAGGCACGTCCTCCAAGTTGTTAGGATAGAGGCAAACACAGTTGACGCTGCTCTGGTTGGTGATGGCGGTTGCCATCTCGAAGACATCGCTGGTGAAGCGCTGATGACGGCTCTTGTTGTCGCGAGACATATACTTATTCATCATCACACCACCCCAGTCGAAACTTCCCACGGCATTGCGTGAGAAAGGATGCATCGTCATCTCGAAAGCCTCCTTCTTGGCATGATAGTCGGTGAAATAAACGTTCTCGGAAGCCAAGGCAGCCTCGCTAGCCACATAGTTAGGGTACATACGCTCCCATCCACGAGGCATGGTGCAGCCATGGAAGATGACCTCCAAGCCATAGTCGTTGGCATTGCTGAGGATGTCCTCATAGAGCTTCATCGTCTCCTGCTTGTCACCTCCGAAGAAATCCACCTTGATGCCGCATACACCGATCTTCTTCATCCAAGCCATGTCACGCTTGCGGGCGATGGAGTTGTTCATCACCTGGCGAGGAGTCTGAGGCGCATCATTCTCGAAACCATTCGAGTTGTACCAGAGCATCAGCTTCACGCCCTTGCTCTGCGCATACTTGCTCAACTCCTCGATACGACCATAACCGATCTGAGTGTCCCAGCATCCATCCACCAAGACCGCCTCATATCCCTGGGCAGCAGCCACATCTATCATCTTGATTTGGTCGTCGTAGTTGACGGAGTTGTCTTGCCAGATGAGCCAGCTCCAGGTATATCGTGCAGGCTTGTAATTGATGCTAGGCTCATAGAGCGGAGCCACGACATCGAATGGGATGGTGGTCTCCACGATAGGGGCGAGCGTCTTGCCTATGGTGATGGTGCGCCATGGAGTCTTGCCAGGCAATGGGATGCCGGCATACTCTGAGCCGATGCCATTGTTCTCGCCCTTCTGAGGGAAGGCGATGGTATAGCCATGCTCCGGGTCATAGTCGGAGAGACGACTTCCTGGGTAGGCACTCGACACGCCCGTCTCGCTCACTAAGACCCATCCGTCTTCTCCCACCTTGAAGAGGCAAGGGAAGGTATAGCCCACGCCAAATTGCGACTTCTTGTTCATCGGAGCATCCGGTGTGTATTCCTCCTCGTAGGATGGTTTGGTGCGCTCCCATCCCGTCATCGGGGTGATCTGAGGGCAGAGGAAGGTGGTGGTCTGCTGAGGGAAGTTGAATCCGCTCACCTCTTTATATATAATGACCGACTTTGGATTGTCCTTCTTCGGGCGAATCAACTCATAGCGATAAGCCATGTCGTTGTTGGAGACGTGCAGGTGAAGGGTCATGGAGTCCTTCTTCTCATTGAGGAAGCCGATGTTAGCCTCCACCACGTCTTTCTCCACATGTGCCTTCTTGATGCGAGACTCATCATAGGCTACATGCTCCACGCCCATGTCGGTCAGTTTTCCCATGGTGAGATTTTGTGAGAAATCACCATAATTTGCCACCAATCCGAGTGCCGAGCGAGTGAGCATCTGCTTACCCTCGTAATCTACTGTGTAAGAGACCTTGCCGCCCTCGCACTCCACATTGACTTGGAGTTTGCCGTCGGGCGACTTCACTGTGTAATTGTTGGCTTGCGCACAGAGGGCCGCAAGCAACAAAAGACTAGTTGTGATACTTTTTTGCATTGTTTTATCTTTGTTATTTAGGTTTCCGATGGCAAAGATAATAAAATAAATGATATGAGCAAAGACAAATAGTGTGATTTTTACATTCAACTTCAAGAATTCACGAATAAGAGACAACAAATCATTATAACTGCACGTTATCCAACGCCCTATTTCCCCAGAGGCATTTTCCAATTTCAGTCTTTTACAAGCATAAGCATCTGCCTTAGCTAGCATCTAGAAACGAAAAATGCCCCGACCTCACGTCGGGGCAATCTCTAAGTTTTTGAATGTTTCAGCAGTTTTGTGTTTTTATGTAGTTATGATCTTTGTTTTTGAAAATCAGTTTTGTTTTACGGTTGCAAAAGTAATATAATTCTTGATTTAAATCAAATAAATCTGCACTTTTAACGTAAAAAAATACGTAAACGTTTGCAAGATTTGCTACGCTTGAAGGTGCTTTTCGAGGGGATTCCGAGGCTATTCTGTGCGGATTGTGCGCCAGCACCCTGCTGTGCATTTGAGGGAGAAGGAAGGTCCACAAGGGCCAAGATAGGCGAAGAGAAGGCACGCCATAGACCGAAGAGAAGGCATGAGGATAGGCGATGCGAGAATACGCAAGAGGAGCATGCGTGATAAAAATACTAAAATCTTCACTGATTATTTTGTAGTATCTTCTTTTTGCCGTACCTTTGCAGAGAATAATACATTATTATAATAGATGAAAGAATTTGTCATATCAGAAGTCAAGGCAGAGACCGCCATCCTCGTGGGTCTGGTGACCAAGGAGCAGGACGAGGCCAAGACCAAGGAATATCTCGACGAGTTGGAATTTCTCGCCGATACCGCCGGTGCCGTCACCGTGAAGAGATTCACCCAGAAGGTGGTGGCTCCCAACCAGACCTCTTACGTGGGTAAGGGCAAGCTGGAGGAAATCAAGCAATACATCAAGGACGAAGAAGAGGAAGACCGTGAGATCGGTATGGTCATCTTCGATGATGAGTTGTCCGCCAAGCAGATACGCAACATCGAGAACGAGCTTCAGGTGAAAATCCTCGACCGCACCTCCCTCATCCTCGACATCTTCGCCATGCGTGCCCATACCGCCGCTGCCAAGACCCAGGTGGAGTTGGCGCAATATCGCTACATGCTCCCTCGCTTGCAGAGACTCTGGACTCACTTGGAGCGCCAAGGTGGTGGTTCCGGCTCTGGCGGTGGAAAGGGTTCCGTGGGATTGCGTGGACCGGGTGAGACCCAGTTGGAGATGGACCGCCGTATCATCCTCGGCAGAATGAGCCTTCTCAAGGAGCGACTCGCCGAGATAGACAAGCAGAAGACCACCCAGCGCAAGAACCGTGGACGACTCATCCGTGTGGCACTCGTGGGCTATACCAACGTGGGCAAGAGCACCATCATGAACCTCCTCTCCAAGAGCGAGGTGTTCGCCGAGAACAAACTCTTCGCCACCCTCGATACCACCGTGCGCAAGGTGGTGGTGGAGAACCTTCCATTCCTCCTCGCCGACACCGTAGGATTCATCCGCAAGTTGCCTACCGACCTGGTGGATTCCTTCAAGAGCACCCTCGATGAGACCCGTGAGGCTGACCTCCTACTCCACGTAGTAGATATCTCCCACCCCGACTTCGAGGAACAGATTCAAGTGGTGGAGAACACCCTGAAGGAACTGGGATGCTCCGACAAGCCATCGATGATCATCTTCAACAAGATAGACAACTACTCCTGGGTGGAGAAAGAGGAAGACGACCTCACCCCGATGCAGAAGGAGAACATCCCTCTCGAAGACCTCAAGAAGACCTGGATGGCGAAGCTACACGACGATTGCCTCTTCATCTCGGCAAAGAACAAGGAGAACATCGAGGAGTTCCGCAATGTACTCTACAAGAAGGTAAGAGAGTTGCACGTGCAGAAGTATCCGTACAACGACTTCCTCTATCAGGATTATGAATAACTAGTATTGGGAATCCCATCAATTCCCCACAAAACAAGCAAGCAAAATGAACGACTATAGACCCCTAACCAGCGAAGAAATCGAGGTGCTCAAGCAAAACAACTGCTGGGCGGAAGACTGGACCTCCGTGAACGTCGGTGAAAACTTCAAGCCAAACTTCATGCACCGTGTGATGCTCTATGGCGAGGTGAACATCGGAGGATTCGACAAGAACGTGGAGGTGAGCCAAGGCTTCGTGAAGCACTCAGGCATCAACAATGCCACACTTCGCAACGTGACCATCGGTGACGACTGTCTCATCGAGAACATCGGCAATTTCATCAACAACTATACCATCGGTGACGATTGCTATATCTCCAACATCTCGACCCTGGAGACCACCGAGGGAGCCACCTACGGCGAGGGCAACCTAGTGAGCGTGCTCAATGAGGTGGGCGAAGGAAACGTCATCCTCTTCTCCGACCTCAATAGTCAGCTCGCCGCCTTCATGGTGAAGCACTTCTCCGACAAGGAACTCAAGGAGCGCATTCGCCAACTCATCAAGACCGACATCGACACCAAGATGCCTGAGCGTGGACGCATCGGCAACAACGTGAAGATTATCAACACCAAGGAAATCACCAACTGTGTGATCAACGACTTCTGTGAGGTGAATGGTGCTTCCCGACTGAGCGATTGTACCCTGCTCGGAAGCATCCATGGCAATGTATATATCGGCACAGGTGTCATCGCCGAGAACTCCATCATCGCCGAGGGCGCAAGCGTCATCAACAGTGTGAAGATACAAGATTGCTTCGTGGGCGAGGCTTGCCAGTTGAGCAATGGTTTTACGGCATCCGCCTCCGTCTTCTTCGCCAACTCCTACATGAGCAATGGCGAGGCTTGTGCGGCATTCTGCGGTCCTTTCACCGCCTCCCACCACAAGAGCAGCTTGCTCATCGGTGGCATGTTCTCGTTCTACAATGCTGGCTCAGCCACCAACTTCTCCAATCACGCCTACAAGATGGGACCTATGCACTGGGGCATCCTGGAGCGAGGTTCGAAGACAGCCAGTGGCGCTTACCTCTTGATGCCAGCCACCCTAGGTACCTTCTCCGTGTGCTTCGGCAAGCTGATGCACCATCCTAACACCCGCAACCTGCCATTCGCCTACCTGATAGCCGATGGCGACAAGATGTTCCTCATCCCTGGACGAAACATCACCACCGTGGGTCTTTACCGAGACATCAAGAAATGGCCTAAGCGTGACCTCCGTGCAATGGAGAACCGCAAGAGCATCGTCAACTTCGACTGGCTCTCCCCTTACTCCGTGGGCGAGGTCTTGAAGGGCAAGAAGATATTGGAGAACCTGCGTGAGGTGACGGGCGACAATGTTTCGCAATATCTCTATCACGAGTATATCATCCCTTCTTCCTCCCTCCACAAGGGCATCAAGTACTACGACATCGCCCTGCGCATCTACATGGGCGCCGTATTGAAGAGAGTGTTGAAGCTTGACCCAGCCATCACCCCTCCTACCACCCACATCGGCGAAGGCGACTGGGATGATCTCTCAGGACTTCTCCTCCCTGTATCAGAGGAACAGCGCATCATCGACGACCTCAAGGATGGCACTATATCTGACATTCTCACCCTCTTGAAGAGATTTGAGGACATCAATGCCAACTATCGTGACTACCAATGGGCGTGGACCTACAAGATGGTTTGCGACTATTACCATATTGACGAGATTACCCTGGAGGATGCCAACCGCATCCATGAGGACTATATCAAGGCACGCCGCTCTTGGATAGCAGAAATCAAGAAGGATGCCGAGAAGGAGTTTGCCATGGGTGACGTGGAGGAAGAGGTATTCCGCAACTTCGTGGATAGTCTCGACCAAGAAGTGGATTATGAGAACTAAACCAACTATATTATCATAAAATGAGATTAAAGTATGTAATGATGGCCGCTCTCTTGATGGGAGCCTTGAACGCCACCGCCAAGGATTATCATTACACCACCGTGCCAGGCGATGCAATGAAGACACGCATCTACACCCTCGACAATGGTCTGAAGGTGTATATGTCAGTTAACAAGGAGAAGCCTCGCCTGCAGGCTAACATCGCCGTGAAGACAGGTTCGAGAAACGACCCTGCCGAGACCACCGGTTTGGCTCACTATCTGGAGCATCTGATGTTCAAGGGCACCACCCATTTCGGCACCACCGACGTGGAGAAGGAGAAGCCTTACCTCGATGAGATCACTCGCCGATACGAGTCTTATCGCAAACTCATCGACCCAGCACAGCGCAAGCAAGCTTATCACGAGATTGATTCCATCTCCCAACTTGCCGCCCGATACAATATCCCTAACGAGTACGACAAGCTGATGGCAAGCATCGGAAGTGAAGGTTCCAATGCCTACACCAGCAATGACGTGACTTGCTATGTAGAGAACATCCCGAACAACGAGATCGAGAACTGGGCGAAGATTCAGAGCGATCGCTTCCAGAACATGGTAATCCGTGGTTTCCACACCGAGTTGGAAGCCGTGTACGAGGAGAAGAACATCACCATGGCAAGCGATGATGACAAGAGATGGGCTGCCCTCTGGAAGCTCCTCACCCCTACCCACCCTTATGGCACTCAGACCACCATCGGTGAGCAGGAGCACTTGAAGAACCCTAGCATCGTCAACATACAGAACTATTTCCATCATTACTATGTGCCAAACAATGTGGCTATCGTATTGGCAGGCGATTTCGACCCAGACCAAACCATCCAGGTCATCGACAAGTACTTCGGTGGATGGAAGAAGAGCGACAAGGTGGCAAGACCTGAGTTTGCTCCTCAACCAGAGATTACAGCCGCCAAGGACACCACCGTGGTGGGTCAAGACGCAGAGAACGTGACGATGGCTTGGCGATTCAAGGGAGCCAATCAGGGCGAGGGCGACATCCTCGACATCATCTCCAGCATCCTCAGCAATGGCAAGGCAGGTCTCTTCGATACCGACCTGACACAGACCATGAAGGTACAAGGAGTGAATGCTGGTACGGATGAACAGCACGACTATACCGCCTTCATCGCCATAGGCATGCCTAACCAAGGACAGAAACTCGAAGAGGTACGTGCGCTCATCCTCGAAGAGATGGGCAAGCTGCGCCGTGGAGAGTTTGCCGACGACTTGATTCCTGCCGTCATCGCCAACAAGAAGTTGGATTTCTACAAATCATTGGACGACAACGATCAGCGTGCCACCATGATGGGCAATGCCTTCATCAACGACCAAGACTGGGCGCAAGTAGCCAACCAGCTCGAACGCCAGAGCAAGCTCACCAAGAAGGACATCGTGGAGTTTGCCCAGAAGTATTTGCGCGACGACAACTTCGTATGCGTCTATAAGCGCATGGGAGAGGACAAGACTCTCGTGAAAATCGAGAAGCCTGCCATCACCCCTATCCCAGCCAACCGTGAGTATGAGAGCGACTTCCTCAAGGAGGTGAAGAACTCCAAGGTAACGCCTATCCAGCCACAATTCCTCGACTTCAAGAAGGACTTGACCATTGGCAAGACCTCCAAGAACATCCCACTCATCTATAAGCAGAACACACAGGATGGCTTGTTCAACCTCGTCTTCCGCTATGAGTTTGGCAATGAGGATGACCTCCGCTATGGCTATGCCGCCGATTACCTCAACTATATCGGTACCAAGAAGATGGACGTGGGCGACATCAACAAGGCTTTCTACGACTTGGCTTGCAACTATAGCGTATCGACTACCAACAACACCTTGCAAATCAGCCTCAACGGACTGAACGAGAATCTGCCTAAGGCTCTCAACCTCATGGAGAACTTGTTGAAGAACGCCAAGGCAGACAAGGAGAGTTGGGCACAATACATCGAGCAAGTGGAGAAAGGAAGAGAGGATGCCAAGACCGACCAGAAGACCAACTTCAACTATCTCTGGAACTATTGCAAGTATGGCAAGTACAATCCTGCCCGCAATGACATCAGCATAGAGGACTTGAAGAAGGTAAATCCTCAGGAGTACATCAACCTCTTGGCTGGCTTGAACAACCTCCAGCACACCATATTATATTATGGTCCATACACCGAGGTCCAACTCAATACGCTCCTCGCCAAGGAGCATAAGACGGCAAAGACACTTGCCGCCGTGCCTCAGGGCAAGAAGTATGAGTTGACCGAGACACCACAGACAGAGATTATCATCGCTCCATACGATGCCAAGAACATCTATCTGCGCCAGTATCACAACGAGGGCAAGCAGTGGAAGCCAGAGAATGCCCCAGTGGAGGCACTCTTCAATGAGTACTTTGGTGGAGGCATGAACACGGTGGTATTCCAGGAGTTGCGTGAGACACGAGGCTTGGCTTACAATGCCGCCGCCATGTATGCCATGCCAGCTCTCAAGAATCAGCCTGAGTATTTCTATACTCACATCATCTCTCAGAACGACAAGATGATGGACTGCATCAACGTGTTCAAGGAGATTGTGGATACGATGCCACAGAACCAAGCAGCCTTCGACCTCGCCAAGAATAGCCTCATCAAGCGCTTGCAGAGTGCAAGAACCACCAAGTTTGATGTCATCAGCTCTTATCTCTTCTACAAGAACCAAGGCATCGACTTTGACTTGAACAAGCTCATCTATGAGAAGTTGCCATCCCTCACCCTGCAAGACATCGTGAAGTTTGAGCAGGAGAACATGGTGAACAAGCCTTATCGCATGATGATTCTTGGCAATGAGAAGAATCTCGATATGAAGTCACTCGAAAAGATTGCGCCAATCAAGCGTCTATCACAAAAAGAAATATTCGGATATTAATTAAATATACAAAAACGTAGTTATGGCTAAGACTCCAGATTTTAAGTACGCTCCTATGTTTCAGTTAGGAGAGGACAAGACAGAGTATCGCTTGCTTACCAAGGAAGGTGTAAGCACAGCAGAGTTTGAGGGTAAGACAATCCTCAAGGTTTCTAAGGAAGCATTGACCTTGCTCGCTCAGCAGGGTTTCCACGACGTAGAGTTCAT
>ULJQ01000967.1_pt1 | contig 10271 bp, 10 predicted proteins | sample 1950941 | NCBI WGS metagenome assembly ULJQ01 (sample SAMEA4835479, study PRJEB28245) | human gut metagenome | biome: gut microbiome; material: fecal sample | place: Denmark | collected 2008
GACGGTCAGTTTCTTTTCCGTTTCCGTATCCGCCACCGTTACCAAATCTTCCGGAGATTCTTTCGTTCCGACATCCGAAACGGACAAATGATTAAAGCGCGGCATGACCTCCGCTTCCGAAACGGCAACAATAATATCACTGACAAGGTTTAAATCGGGGGTTTTCATGGCTCACCTCAGGATAATGAGATTGAAGTCTGGCCAGCTCGGCATCATCCATCCGAACGGTCAGGCGGCAACATTCGTCGTCATCGGCACGTTTCAGGACTTCTGCGTTCCTGTATAAATAAGCCAATGCCGCCCCGTCCGATACGGGCAAAGATAATTCCACTTCCCTGCGCCCCGCCGACAAAGCGTCTTCCACCGCTTGTAAAAGGTTTTCAACTCCCTGCCCCGTCAGCGCCGAAACCGGAATAACCAAGCTTTTGCGGGAAGCTACGTTCATCAATGCCGAGCGCTCCTGTTCGTCCAGCAAATCGATTTTGTTCATCGCTTCCAGCAAGCCTTGTTCTATTTTAGACCCCAGCCCCAGCTCACGTAAAACATTTTCGACATCCTGCTTTTGCGCCGCAGAGTCCGCATGCGCCGAATCGCGAACGTGAACAATCAATGATGCTTCCAAAACTTCTTCCAGAGTCGCCCGAAACGCCGCGACCAGTTCCGTCGGCAAATTAGAAACAAAGCCCACCGTATCCGACAAAATAACCTTTCGCCCCGAAGGAAGTTTGATTAAACGCATCGTCGGATCCAATGTCGCGAAAAGCTGGTCTTTTGCGAACACTCCGGCATTTGTCAGACGGTTGAACAGCGTCGATTTCCCCGCATTCGTATAACCGACCAAAGCAACGACGGGATACGGAACCCGTTGGCGCGCACGACGGTGAATGTGACGCGTCCGTTTGACTTCCTCAAGCTCTTTTTTCAGCTTAACAATCGTTTCCGTAATAACGCGGCGGTCAAGCTCTATTTGCGTTTCGCCGGGACCGCCCAAAAAACCGCGTCCGCCCTTTTGGCGTTCCAAATGCGTCCAGCTTCTGACCAGACGGCTTTTCTGATAATTTAAATGCGCCAGCTCAACCTGCAACACGCCTTCTTTGGTTCGGGCTCGTTCCCCGAAAATTTCCAAAATCAATGCCGTACGGTCTATGACTTTGCACTGCCACGCTTTTTCCAAATTGCGCTGTTGAACGGGAGAAAGCGCACAATCGGCAATAACAAGACTTGCTTCGTTGTTTTTTAACGCTTCCCCGATCCGTTCGACCGCCCCTTTGCCGATAAAAGTCGATGGGCGCACGGTTTCCATATAAACGGGTTCGGCCGCAAAGACGTCCAAGTCTATCGCGGACGCAAGATTTAATGCTTCTTCCACTCTGGCATCCACCGAACGCGCCCCGGCGGTTTCATTCTTTAAGACGGGGCAAAAAATAAACGTACGTTCGGACACGCCGGATTTCCCTATTCTTCGGTTTCGCCGTCGCCGTCAAACAAATTGACCGGCGTCGCGGGCATAATCGTCGAAACGGAATGTTTATACACCAGCTGAGAATGACCGTCCCGGCGCAACAACATCGAAAAACTGTCAAACCAGGTAATTATTCCCTGCAGCTTTACGCCGCACATCAGATATACCGTTACGGGGATTTTTTCTTTGCGTATATGGTTCAGAAAAACATCCTGAACGTTTTGATTTTTATCAGCCATATCAGACTCCTCAAGGCTTTTGTTTTTTTTATACACAAAAGTTTTACCGCGTTCCCGCGCAAGAGTAAAGCTCCGAAAGGACTTCTCTGCAATTTTTCAGCGTTAAAACTTCCGCTCCGTCTTTGTTTTCTTCGGCTATTCTGACAGGAAGGCAGCCTGAATTGCGCGCGCAAAGAATATCCGCGTCCCCGTCTCCGACGAACCAAACGGGAACGCTTGGTTTGCCGTCTTTCATCTCAATTCCCGTTTTTTCAAAACAGGCGTACACGGGATCTGGAGCCGGTTTGTCTTTGGCACAATCGGTCGCACCGCATACCGCGTCAAAAAAGCCTTCCCAGCCCAAGTGCTCGACTTCTTTGCGCAAAATAAAGCCCGTCTTGTTGCTGACAACAAAGCAACAACCTATCCGTTCTTTGATAAATTTCAAAAGTTCCAAAGCCCCGTCAAACGGCGTCAGCGTTTCCAAATGATATTTCTGAAACGCCGTTAAATAAATATCCCGAGCTTCTTCCCATTTATCGCCGAACATTTCGGGGAACGTATCACGCAACGAAAGCCCCAAATGCCCCGTGTATTCTTCATAAGACGGTACCGGCATCTTATAATGCGACAACATTTCCGACATGGCTTTGTAAATCGTCGGGAAACTGTCTATCAGCGTATTATCCCAATCAAAGATGACTGCTTTCGGAAACGGATAGCAAGGTTTATCCATTAAAAGAACTCCAATCCGACGGAGAACATCTTTTCTACCTGTTTGACCGCGTCCGCCGTCGCAAACAAAACCAAGCGGTCATCGGCTTCTATTACCGTATCGCCGCGCAACGGAACGTTCACGCCGTCCCGAACAATCGCTCCGATAATCACGCCTTGCGGCAAACGAACTTCCCTTAACGGCGTGCCGAGATATTCAAACGAATCAAACGCGTCGGCTTCCAACACTTCACACAATCCCGAACGTACGGAATACGCCGCATAGATTTTGCCGCGACGAACGTGTTGCAATATCGTCGAAACCATAATGTCTTTCGGATCGATCACAATATCAACGCCCAAGTTCACAACCAGCTGGGCGTACAACGGCTTGTCAATCAAAGCCATCGTCTGTTCCGCTCCGTATTTCTTCGCCATCAACGAAGCCAATATGTTGCTTTCGTCGTTGGATGACAGCGCTATAACCGTTTCAACGACATCAATATCGGCTTCTTCCAGAATATCGGTTTCCAAAAAATCTCCGTGAATGACCGTCGTGTCGGAAAGCGTTTCTGCCAAATATTTCGCGCGCGTTTCGTCCTGTTCTATCAAAGAAACCCTTAATCCGCCTTCTTTTTCAAGGCGGCGCGCCAAATCCAAACTGATATCTCCGCCGCCTAAAATCAAAACGCTTCTGGCTGATTCGCGCTCGTGCCCGAACAAAGACAAAATGCGGCTGATATCATCTATGTCAACGACCATATAAACATCGTCGCCTGCGGAAAGCCTTGTGTCCCCGTTTGCAATGATAACCTTGCCGTCGCGTATCAAAGCAACAATAACGGCGTCCACGTCCGGAAACAAAGCCGTCAATTGGCGCAACGGCGTATTAAGCATCGGGCAAACTTCATCGCAATGAACGCCGATCAGACGGACTTTGTCCGATGCCAAAGGAATAACGTCAAAAGCGCCCGGAAACGTAATGCTGCGACGAATCGAACGCGCAATTTCTTCTTCGGGTGAAATAATCACGTCTATGGGCAATGCATCGCGGGAATACGACTTGCGCCATTTCGGATTCGTATATTCCTTTGAACGAAGACGCGCAATCTTTGTCGGTATGTTAAACAAAGAATTCGCCGCCTGACACGTCACCATATTGACTTCGTCCGATGAAGTCACCGCAATCAGCATATCGGCATCCTGCGCCCCCGCACGTTCCAAAACAGACGGATGCGACGCAAATCCCGTTATCGGCTGAATATCCATCGAATCGGAAAGTTCGTCTAAAGTTTCCTGATTCGTATCTATCAAAACAACTTCGTTTTCGTCTTCCGACAAATATTGGGCGATGGTCGAACCGACGCGCCCCGCTCCGCAAACGATTACTTTCATAAAGTTTTCCGTCTCCTTATGCCGGGAGTTGCGGGCGGCGTTTTTTGTTCGTCCAAACCGAATTGCCGCATCTTGCGCAACAAAGTGTTCCTGTTTATGCCCAAAATGCGCGCCGCCTTTAAACGGTTGCCGCCGACCGCTTCAACCGTTACCGAAATTAAACGGCGTTCAACCTCGCCAACCACGGACGCATATAAATTCGTTTCCGTTTCAACCACGCGAGGTGCCGAATAAAAACGCCTTAAATACTTTTCAACGGCGTTTCCGATTCCTTCTTCCTGAACAACCATTAAACTGTTTTTCCTTCAAAAAAACGGCAAACAAGATCGCGAACGCACTCTGCCTGCGTCATCTTGTTGACCTGCGTGCGAAACATTGCTCCGCCCTCAATGCCCGAAGAATACCATGCCAAATGCTTTCTGGCGACAAAAACGGATTTTTGTTTGCCGTAATATGCCTCTAAAAGTCTTAAATGCTCAAGAACAATCGTCAATAACGGCTTTGGTTCGCGATTTTTTTTGCCGTTCAGAAAATCCGTACATTCGGAAAATATCCAAGGCCGCCCCAATGCGCCGCGACCGATCATAACACCGTCCGCTCCGCTTTCCTTTAACACGCGCGCCGCATCAAACGGCGTCCTTACGTCTCCGTTCGCAATAACGGGAATCGTCAGACTTTCTTTCAAACGGCGTACCGCCTCCATATCCGCTTTGCCCGAATACATCATTTCCCGCGTTCTTGCGTGAAGCGTGACCGCCAAAGCGCCGGCATCCTGCATCCGCTTGCCGAAATCCGTATAATTCAGATGCGACGAATCGCGCCCCAACCGAAATTTTACCGTAACAGGCAGGGAAACGGCGGCAGATACGTATCGAACAATGCGTTCCGCCCGCTCTTCGTCATCCATCAGCGCGCATCCCGACCCTGATTTTAAAATCTTTGGCACGGGGCATCCCATATTGATGTCTATAAAATCGGCTGTCCCTTCTTCTTCTATTTTTCGGGCGGCGCGCACGAACATATCGGGATCGTGGCCGACCAGCTGAACGGCAACGGGAGATTCCGAATCGGAAACGCTCGCCATCTTTTGAGTCCGCTGATGCGAACGCGCCAAGGAATCTGCCAAAGCCATTTCGGAAAAAAGCAATTCTCGACCGAACAAGCGCGCAACGGCACGAAACGGCGCATCCGTTACACCTGCCATCGGAGCTCCGACCACCAAAGAGGGATAAATTTTATTTCCGATTTTTAAAACGGGTTTTTCCACTTAAATCGAGCTTTCCTAAAAAACAAAAGTATCTTACTCTGTCTTCGTATCGGGTTTTATAGGGAGTTACGGCGATGGTCAAGTGCGCAGTCATTATCGTTGCGGCGGGGCGCGGACACAGATTCGGCGGAGAAATGCCGAAACAATACAGAAATTTAAACGGTCGCGCCGTTTTGCGGCATTCATTGGGCGTTTTTTGCGCTCATCCCGCCGTTTCCTGCGTCAGAACCGTCATTCATCCCGATGATGAAGCTTTGTACAACGCCGCCGCCGAAGGCTTGCCCGTCCTGCCGCCAGTGTACGGCGGAGCGACGCGTCAAGATTCCGTCCGTCTGGGATTGGAAAGCCTGAAAGACGAAGCGCCCGACATTGTCCTGATTCATGACGGGGCAAGGCCTTTTGTCGATTTCGGCATCATTAACCGCGTTATCGACCGCGCCGAAAAAGGCGACGGCGCCGTTCCCGCATTACCCGTAACTGACACCATTAAAACGGTCGTAAAAACTCCCGAAGGAACGTTAAAAATCGAAAAAACCGTCGACCGTTCCGCTTTGTGGCGCGTCCAAACGCCTCAAGCTTTTCCCTTTAAAGACATTTTGAACGCCCACGAAAAAGCCAAAGGACGCGAATTGACCGATGACGCCGCCGTTGCGGAAGAAGCCGGACTTTCCGTCATTTTGGTCAAAGGAACGGAAGAAAACATTAAAATAACGACCTCGGACGACCTGACCCGCGCCGAAGAACGTTGTTCTCAAAAACTGCCCGACATCCGAACCGCAACCGGATTTGACGTTCATAAATTCGAAGAAGGTTCTTTTGTGACGCTGTGCAACGTCAAAGTCCCCCACGACATGGGATTAAACGGTCATTCGGACGCTGACGTCGCTTTGCATGCTTTGACGGACGCCTTGCTCGGCGCCGCCGGTTCCGGAGACATCGGATTGCATTTTCCGCCTTCCGACAATAAATGGAAAGGCGCCGATTCGGCTCAATTTTTGCAGTACGCCGTATCGTTGGTCAAAGGGTTGGGCGGTAAAATTTTAAACGCCGACGTTACTTTGATTTGCGAACGCCCGAAAATCGGCCCTTACAGACTGCAAATGACCGAACGCCTGTCCGAATTGCTTGAAATATCGGCTTCCCGAATCAGCATCAAAGCCACAACAACCGAAAAGCTGGGCTTTACGGGAAGAAAAGAAGGCATCGCCGCCCAAGCCTGCGTCAGCGTCGCATTCTAAACACGATTAAACAAACGCCGAAATCGGAAATCAGCGCGACCCGTCGCGTATCTGAGCCAGAACTTTGGAAACACGGACAGGATTATTGTCCTTTTCCTCTCCGCGGACAGGCAAAGATGATACCGTCTTGTCCGCAATGACTCCGGTAGAACGGCAAGCCTCCAACATGGCCGTTTGAATTTCTTTTTTGGTTTCTTTTGAAACGGCGCGCACCGCATCTGAATTCAAAAAAGAAGCATCCACGTAAGGTTTTCCTTCAAACGTGCAAACCTTTAAAATATCGCCGGCGGGAAACGTATCCGAAAAATATCCTCCGTTCGGATCCTTTTTTGCCAAAGAACATATATGAAAGATATCTTTTTTGTGTTCTTCTTCATATGCGGTTTGATAACGGTCAAAATCGTACCATGCTTTAAAAGAAGCCGCCATCGCACGACGAGCGTCCCCGCTTTTTTCAAACTCTTTCACATAAGCTTGCATGATCGGAGACTTCATTTCTTCCTGATAAACTTCGGGATACGTATCCTTGATTTCATAAGAAAATGCCGCCTGATGCGCACAAGCGTCCGCTTCCAACGCGCGATGCAAAGAAATATAATCTGCGGTATTAAGCTTTGCCACATCCTTGTCTATACGACTGAACTGAATGGCGTGGGTGGCTTCGTGAATCAAGGATGGCGCCATCATGGTTGAACGGTGGTACATGTCCATTACGATTGTTTTATGGATATGATTGCACGCCGCATGAATCCCCCACAAACCGTCATACATAAACTTGTACCCCAGCCCCGACAGTTCGTCCAAAGTATCGGCACCTTTTTTGGAAGAATACGCTATGTGCAACAGTGATGTAAAACGTTCCCTGTCACTGCCGTTATTTGCCCACAACCCTCTTTCCAAAGCCGGCGCCGGCTGCCTGTCCAAATTCATTTTTAAATCCTTTCTATAATCCGCCGTTATTCTATCTCGCGTTATTTTCAAGAGTGTTCCAAATTTCGTTTTAACATTTTAATTCGCGAAAGCAGACCGTCATTCTTGTCGCTTTGTTGGTTCCGTTCTGCCGTTGCGACGGGCGTAACGGGTTTGTCCGGTTCCGCCGTTTTGACGGAAGGCAATGCATTCGATGTTTCTTTCGCCGTCTGCGCGGAAGATTCCTTAAACGGTGCCGTCGGTTCTTTTGTCGGAACCTTTTCCTTCTCAATCATGCTTATTAAGCCGTTAACGTATGACATATCCTCTGCGTGACGTTCGGGGATTTTTTTGATTTCCTGCGAAAACTCATTCGCCAAAACGCCCAAAGGTCTTGATGCGTCTATAAAAATATGACGAGAGGTTCCGTTTTGCTCTGCGCTTACCCCCGGTTTTTCAGACGGAACATCTGTAAAAGCCACCTTGTAATTCAACAGTTGAGCCTGTTTATGCAATACGTCCGATTGTTCGGAAAATACCCGCGTCGCCTGAACCAGCTTTTCAAGGTACGCCTTTTCCTGTTTCGGAGATACTTTTAACGACGGTTCAAAGGAATACCCGCCCGAAAATGCAACGTCCAACCTTTGTTCGAAAATCCCGTCCGTTACGGTTTTCAAATTTTTCAGCGACACCTGAAAATCCGTCGGATCAATAATTAATGTATCGGCTTTGGGCATATACTCGACACCTTTATCCGTTTTTTCAAACCAAACGCTCAAGCCGTGTATTCCCACCAAATCTTTTACTTCCGGCATTTTTACGGCGGCTTCGACAAAAGCTTCCATTTCCTTTGTCTGGCTTTTCCCGTAACGTATCGATTCTAAAATCTTTTCCTTGCTGTCGACGATTTCTTTCGACGGCATTGAAGAAAGCGACTTATCGGGAACGCCGCCCGTACGATCCGCATAGCCGGACAAAGCCCTTTCCAAAGTCGTGCGTGAAGCATCCGACAAAGAAAAAGCTCTCGGAGAAACTAAAAAATCTTCCGAAACATAGGGCTTACCCTTGTACAAACACCCCGACAAAACATCCGCATTTGTGCACGACGTTGAAAAATAATCACCGATGCTAAAACGTTCCGCCATCTTTGCCGCAGTGCAAATACCGTTCACATGAATTTTTTCATATACGCTTTGCAACCCGGCATTCGAATACCATGCCTTAAACGAAGCCGACATAGCTTCGGTTTCCGTTGTTCCGCGCTCCATCTCGCGGACAAAAGCCTGCATCGTTTCTTTGTTATTGGACAGTCCGACGGAATATATTTCGGGATGAAGGTTTTTTATCTGCCACGCAAACAGCGATTCGTGCGCACAAGCATCCGCTTCCTGAGCACGATCTTTTTTAAACCTGTCTGCCACGCACAGTTTAGAAAAATTCCGTGAATTATAACAAAAATTTTGGACGGCGTGCGTTGCTTCGTGAATAAACGTGATTATCTGGCTTTCAAAAGGAAACTTCGGATCCAAAAGAATACTTTTTTCCGTTCCGCCCGTCCGACAAACCCCTTTTGAATTTGACTCGGACAAGTCTTGATACTGTATCGTGTATTTCAAATCGGCAAGCTGATCTAAAATCTCTTTGCCGACAGGCGTTTGATAAGCAATTTCCAACATCTTTTCAAAAGCGTTCTGATCTTCCTGAGATACTGATTTAAACGCTTGTTTTAATTTGTCTTTTTTTGAAAGATTGCTGTATTCAAGTGCCTTTCGGGAACAGGATAAAAACGCTGCCGCCAACTCCTCATCGGAAGCGTTCCTGTCTAAATAAATAAAATCCAGCTTCGGATCGAAAGTCGCCTTTTCTTCTCCGTCAGACAAGGAAAAGCAAACAAATGTTTTTTTATTTGCCAATTCGGTCAAAACCGCATTGCCTTCTTCCGTTGCGCATATTTTGTCAACCAAAGCACCGAAACGTTCGGTTTCCTGTTTGCCCGATCCGCAAAAACGTTCGCACAAACGCAAACGCGCATACGATTTTTCCAAAAACTCGCCGTTTGTGCTTACGGAATCTGCCATTTCTTTAAAAGGCATATTTGTGTTTAACATAAAAATTTTTTTGTCATGAAAAAAGGCCGGGGGCATTTCGCCCATGTCTTCGAAAACGATTTTATAGCCGGATTTCAGCCACTGTTCCGCCGTTTTTTCGCCTTTGCCGCCTTGTTCCAAACAGCTTAAAATCCCGTCTGCCGCTCGTTTTTCAACGGCGGTTTGATGTTCCATTACCTTCATCAAATCTTTCAATGCGGCCATTTTATTCTCCGGAAACATAATTTCCCTTTATTCAGAATAGCCGATTTTATGTTTTTGTCTATTATTTTTGTATATTTTCAACATTGACCGAAACGCGACACATAAAAATATTGCTTTTCTTTTGCACTGAAAAATCCTTTCCACGTCTTCGGACGCCTTTGTTCCACAAAGCAGCCGTTATAATCTTTTTGCAATCCGTGTTCGGCAATAATACGGGAATCTTCTTTATGCTACCTGAAATAATTTTCCGCATTTTGTCATATGCTTTTTAGAGCGTAACGGATTTTTTCAAAAGCAAGCGGCTAAACGTTCGGGTTATTACGAATCTTATAAAAAAAAACACCGCTCTGATTAAAGAGCGGCGTCATTTTTTTGAATGAAGTCAGCGAATCAGCCGGCCGTACCGGACTTCATTTCGATTTCTTCTTTCAATTTCAGCTTCTGACGCTTTAAATTCGCCAGGACAGCCTCATCAGGAAGCGGTCGGGCAAGTTCCTCGTTAATCGCAACATCCAAAGCGGCGTGCTTTGCCTTTAAAGCCTGGATATGATTGTTTTCACTGCTCGTCATATAAAATCCTCCTAATACAGACATATCCCATCACATTTATAGATTATAGCCTTTTTGAAACGGATTTAAAAGGACTCTTTGCAACAAAAAAACGGAAAGAATTTCTTCTTTCCGTTTTTAAATCAAATATTTAATTATTCGCCGATGTACATCCCGAGACCGCGAGCCGTCTTAACCAGCATCCCG
>ULJQ01018533.1_pt1 | contig 10172 bp, 8 predicted proteins | sample 1950941 | NCBI WGS metagenome assembly ULJQ01 (sample SAMEA4835479, study PRJEB28245) | human gut metagenome | biome: gut microbiome; material: fecal sample | place: Denmark | collected 2008
CGCTTGAAAGCCCAATCGACACGTGGGTTAATGAATTCTGGCATATAAATGAAATTATGATGTCGTTTTCGCACTATCGCGAATTTTGATTGCAAAGATACATATTTATTCCAATAATCGCAAGGAAAATAGAAATAATTTGGTTAAATGTTTGCTCATCCCACATTTTTTTCGTAAGTTTGCAACCTAAAGACAACAAGAGACACGAGTATGATGAGGACATTCAATACGACAGGCAAATGCATTCCTTCGATGCACTATATGGTGGACATCAGCCGACAGGTGGAGGTGGCTGCCAAGATGGTGCGCCGTGGCAACTATTTCTGCATCAACAGAGGCAGACAGTATGGAAAGACCACTACTCTGGCCATGCTCAAGAAAAAGTTGGAAGAAGAAGGATTACTACGACCGAGACATCAATATTGCCGCTATGTTCAACTTTGTCAAAGATGATCAAGGTTCTGCCGTTGTGTCTTGCCGCATCTTCGAGACGTGGTTGTACAATCTGTTCATTTCCAACGATAAGGGGCTATCGATTTATCAACAGGGAGAGAGCGACAAAAATCACCAAAAGAACAAAAAGATAGAGAATCAAGGATAATCATTATTAATAATAGACAACAGATGAAGAAAACAATACCAGTAATAGGCATGGCATGCTCGGTATGCTCTGCCAACGTAGAAAAGAAGCTCAATTCGCTCGAAGGCATCCACTCTGCCTCCGTCTCCTTGGCAGGTCGCACTGCCCTCGTGGATTACGATCCCGACAAGATTACGCTCGAAGACATGAAGCGTGAGGTGAGCAATGCCGGCTACGACCTCGTCATCGAGGAAGACCGTAGTGCGGAGGAAATCACCCGCCGTGAATATACCCTGCTCAAGCGCAAGACCCTCCTCTCCTGGCTCTTCTCCATCCTCGTCATGGCATTTTCCATGGGGTGGAGTGACAACCAGATCTGTCTCCTCCTCGCCCTCTTCAACATGTGGTACTGCGGCAGAATGTTTTACGTATCGGCATGGAAGCAATTGAAGCACGCCACTGCCAACATGGATTCGCTCGTGGCACTGAGCACCCTCATCGCCTTCCTCTTCAGCGTCTTCAACACCTTCTTCGGCGACAGTGTATGGACGCCTCGTGGTATCGAGTGGCACACCTACTTCGATGCCTCCGTGATGATCATCACCTTCGTCTTGACGGGCAGATGCCTGGAAGAGAAGGCTAAGGATGGTACGGCGAGCAGCATCCGACAGTTGATGGGATTGCAACCGAAGACCGCCCGACTCCTCCGTGAGGGAAACCTGGAGGAAGTGCCTATCTCCACCATCGAGCGTGGCGACATCATCGAGGTACGTGCCGGCGAGAAGATTCCGGTGGATGGCGTGGTGACCGAAGCCGAGAGCTTCATGACCCCCGATGCCGCCTACGTGGACGAGGCAATGATCACTGGCGAACCGACACCGGCCCAGAAGAAAGTGGGCGACGAGGTATTGGCTGGTACCATCCCTAGCCAAGGCAAACTGCGGATGCGTGCCAAGCAGATAGGCGAGAACACCGCCCTCGCACAGATCATCAAGATGGTGCAAGAGGCACAAGGTTCGAAGGCTCCCGTACAGCGCATCGTCGATAAGGCGGCACTGGTCTTCGTGCCCGTGGTCACCTTCCTCTCGCTCGTCACCTTCCTCACCTGGTGGATTACAGGCGGCAATGCTGCCCTGCCACAAGCCATCCTCTCTGCCATCTCGGTATTGGTCATCGCCTGTCCGTGCGCCATGGGACTCGCCACCCCTACCGCCCTCATGGTGGGCATAGGCAAGGCGGCACAGAAGCAGATATTGATCAAAGATGCCACGGCACTGGAGAACCTCCGCAAGATAAACGCCCTCGTCATCGACAAGACGGGCACACTCACCATCCCTAACCAAAACGTGGATTTCACCAAGGCTGACTCCCTCGACCTCGAAGCCAGGGAGACGCTCAAGCCCCATGCCACCGAGGCGATGACTCGCTTGCAGCGTGAGGGCATAGAGGTGTATATGATGAGTGGTGACAAGGAGAACGCCGCCCGATACTGGGCGATGAAGGCTGGCATCAAGCACTATCAGAGCCAGGTAAAGCCGGGCGACAAGCAAGCTCTCGTGGCAAAGCTACAGGCTAGCGGCGACAAGGTGATGATGATAGGCGACGGCATCAACGACACCCAAGCCCTCGCCCTCGCCGATGTAAGCATGGCGATAGGCAAAGGCACCGACGTGGCGATGGACGTGGCTCAGGTCACACTGATGGGCGACGACCTAATGGCGATACCCGATGCCGTGAAGCTCAGTCGCAAGACGGTGGGCATGATATGGCAGAACCTCTTCTGGGCGTTCATCTACAACATCGTCTGCATCCCTCTGGCAGCAGGAGTCTTGCATCTCTTCGGCATCGACTTCCAGATTACCCCAATGTGGGCGAGTGCCCTCATGGCTTGCTCCAGCGTGAGCGTCGTACTGAACTCGTTGAGGTTGAAGCTAGTAAAGTAGGCCCTCCACGTATTCCCACAACTTCTGGTAGAAAGGATGCTTCGTCATGGTGCTCTTATCGCCCAGGATGATGAGCTTCATCCTGGCTCTCGTCATCGCCACATTCATACGGCGGAGGTCCTTGAGGAAGCCTATCTGTCCCTCGTCATTGGAGCGAACGAGGGAGATGAGGATGACATCACGCTCCTGTCCTTGGAAGCCATCCACCGTGTTCACGCTGATGAGACGGCGGTAAGGCTTGAAGAACTCGTACTTCTTGAGAAGTCGCTTCAAGTACTGTACCTGTGCACGATAAGGCGAGATGATGCCCACGTCGATGCTCTCCTCCAGCACCCTGCGCTTGCCCACCTGGGTGAGGTATTCGGCTAGCGTGAGGAGGGTGAGGTCGGCTTCCGCCTTGTTGATACGTCCGAAGCTCTCGCCAACAAACTGCTCGTGAAAGTTCATATCATCACGCTTTTCGCCCGAAACCACATCGTCGCCCTCTATCGTCACTTGGTTCTCCTCGTTGCTCGTGTCAATCCACGTGATAGGACTATCATCTTCGAGGGTGCTGCGATACTTGATTTGCGGCGCACTCTCCACCTCACCATGGTAAAACCAGTCGCTGGAGAAGCGCATAATCTCCTCGTTCATACGATATTGTATCTTCAGGAGAGTCACCACCTCTGGCTTATTCTCGGCGATGCGCTCCATCAGCGTTTTCCCAAGTCCTGCCCTCAGGGCGGCGATGCTCTTCACTGTAGGTGGCAACTGACAGTGGTCGCCTGCCAATATCACCCTCGAAGCCCTGCGCATCGGTATCCAACAGGCTGCCTCCAGGGCTTGCGCTGCCTCGTCGATGAAGAGGGTACCAAACTTCATGCCCTCCAACAGGCGGTGAGCCGAACCCACCAAGGTGCAAGCGATGACACGTGCCTCGCCCAGCAACTCGCTGTTGATGCGGATCTCCAGTTCGGTGGCACGGCTCTTCAGTCGCTCCAACTTCTGATGATAGCTTTCACTACCTTTCTTGCGGTTCTTGCGCAACTCCCTGATAGCCTTGCGTATCGCCCAGAGCTGCGGATAGTCGGGATGCGCCTCGAAGCGACGCTCATAGGTAAAGCCGAGCATCTTGTCGTTCACCCTCGTAGGATTGCCGATGCGCAACACGTTGACACCTCTATCCACGAGTTTCTCAGAGATCCAATCCACCGCCATGTTGCTCTGTGCACATACCAGCACCTGGCTCTCTCGCATCAGCGTCTCGTTGATGGCTTCCACGAGCGTGGTGGTCTTGCCTGTGCCAGGAGGTCCATGCACAATGGCAACATCCTTGGCCCACAACACCTCGTTGACCGCCTTCTCCTGAGTAGGATTGAGCCAAGGGAAACGCATCGGTTCGAAGGTAAACTTGGCTGCCTTCTGGTGCGAGTAGAAGAGGTCGCGGAGATAAGCCAGTCGGTTGTTCTTCGCCTTCATCGTGCGGTCGAGTGCCTCAAACATCAACTTATAGCTCGTCTCATCGAAGGAGAGTTGTATGCCTATCTCTTCAGTGGCTTGCTGCAGGTCGAGGAGCGGTGCGGAGTCGGGTACGGTAATCACCATCCGGTCGCCATCCACATAGTTCACAGTGCCAGTGAAAGAGAAATATTTAAGTGTTGAATTCTTCACTTTTCCCTCTTCATTCTTCACTCTTCCCTCTTCGTTCTTCACTTTAAAGAACATGACGGGGCGACCGAACTCAAAGTTGTGTTCGATGTCTTGGTCGGAGGTGCGAAACACCTCGATGGCTCTTTGGTTGAGCGAGTTGTAGAAGCTCTTGCCCACTCTCAGTGGATACCAGGCATCGCCACGCTTCACCTTGCGCTGCATGCCCATCTGTTCGGTGAGCTTGCGGAAGGCTTCCTTCTCGGTGTAGTACTCCAGTTGGAGCAACGTGCGCTGCTGCATGAGTGCCTGTATGGGTGAGGTTTGTTCCATTAGCTTATCGTTTTTGATTTGCAAAAGTACGGCATTTCTAGCGAATATGGAAAGATTATCCGATAAATATATTTAAAATCGTGATGCCGATGCACTGAATGCTGAAAAATATATGTATATTTGCAGCATAATTTAAGATAAAGGAATGTGATATGGAACAATTATTAGTGACAATAGACAATAATCAACCACTGCAAAACATCAGAAAAGCTATCAATATGTTGCGTGGGGTAGTTTCTACTACAATCGTCAAAGACCCAGTGTTGTCTAAGACGCAGAGGCAGCAAGCTTATGTCAAGGATAGTTTGACAAGGGCTTTCAATGAATTAAAGTTAGCCAAGTTGGAAGGAAAGGAACTACAGAGTGCTGATGATTTCTTGAAAGAACTAGAGGAACAACAATAGTATGGAAGTAGAAATCAAAGTCGGTCAAGAGTTTAAGCGTCAGTTTAAGCAATTGGCAAAGAAGTACCATTCCCTTCCATCTGATTTCTCTGTATGGAAGAAAAATATCCAGCAGGACCCATTGGTGGGTGATGATCTTGGTGGTGGCGTTCGTAAAATCCGAATGGCCATAGCATCGAAAGGAAAAGGTAAAAGTGGAGGTGCGAGGATTCTTACGCTCAATGTAAAGGTTAGTGAGGATGGCTTGAATGTTGTTCTGCTGACGATTTATGACAAGAATGAAATTTCTAATGTGAAAGACGACTTCATAAAATATTTGATAGATAATTTAGCTTGAAGGATAGGCGACTTCGAAAGTAAACGAAGCCGCCTATTCTTGCAGAATGTAAAAAATAATATTCGCATGAAAGAATCGGAGAACAGGGAAGCGACGATCGCATTGGAGAAGCTTAGCATCGGCTACGACACAAGGCACGGCAGAAAGGTCGTCGCCCAAGACATCTGCGCCCATCTGCAGCGTGGCGAACTCACCTGTCTGATAGGAGCCAATGGCGTGGGCAAATCCACCTTGCTCCGCACACTCTCCGCTTTCCAGCCTCCTCTTTCTGGCGAAATCCGCCTCCTCGGCAAGCCCTTGGTGGAATACTCCCCAAAGAAGTTGGCTCGCCTCCTCGCCATGGTACTCACCCACAAGACGACCACCGACAACCTCACGGTGAGGGAGTTGGTAGGCATGGGACGCTCGCCCTACACGGGATTCTTCGGCACACTCACCACTGAGGACGAGACGATAGTGGAGGAATCACTCCGCTCGGTGGGCATCCTCGCCTTACAGCACCGCAAGCTCCATACCCTCAGCGATGGCGAATACCAGAAGACGATGATAGCCAAGGCTTTGGCTCAGCACACTCCCCTCATCTTATTGGATGAGCCGACGGCATTCCTCGACTACCCCAGCAAGGTGGAGACGCTGCAGATGCTGAGACGATTGGCACACGAACTGCATAAGTCCATCTTCCTCTCCACACACGACATCGAGCTCGCCATCCAGTTGGCAGACAAGCTTTGGGTGATGGAGGAGAGCATGGCAGCCCCCCTCCCAGCCAAGAAAGACGCAGGCAGTCATCTTGTAGTGGGAACTCCACGACAGTTGGCAGACGACGGCACCCTCTCTCGCTTCATCGAAAGGGATGGCATCCACTTCGACACAGCCTCCCTCACCATCCACATCAGCACCAAGTGAGATGCACACCACCATCAGGCAAAAGCGTTACTGTGTTACAGTGTTACAATGAATCATCTGCGAATTCTGTGCCCCCACCCTCTGCCAATATTGAAAAAACAATAAAAAGACATGGCAATTGATGGGATTCTAGATAAAAATACATATCTTTGCACTATCAATAGTGTAAGAAATACATTTGTATCACCAACTGAATCAAATCATAACTAAACAACAACAATAACAATGAGAAAAAGACTATTCATCACAATGAGTATGGCAGGACTTGCCATGGCTGCTCTCGGCGCACAGAAGCCGAAAACCGCCAAGACACAGTCTAAAGTGGCAGAGCCTGCTCCTACCTACACCGAATGGCATGACCTGCAGGTGAACGACATCAATCGTTTCCCTCTCCACACCTCTTTCTTTACCTTCGCATCAGGCGAGGTTTCGGCTAAGGGCGAGGGCGACAAGACACAAAGCAAAAACTTCCTTTCTCTCGACGGCACCTGGAAATTCAACTGGGTGGAGAACGCCGACCAACGTCCTACCGACTTCTACAAGGCTGACCTCGATGACTCCAAGTGGAGCAACATCCAGATGCCAGGCAACTGGGAGATGCTCGGCTTCGGACAACCAGAGTATGTCAACACCGGCTTCGCATGGCGTGGTCACTTCGACCAGCAGCCTCCTGCCGTGCCTACCAAGGACAACCACGTAGGCTCCTACCGCCGCATCATCGACATCCCTGAGAATTGGGACGGCAAACAAGTGATCGCACACTTCGGTAGCGTCACCTCCAACATCTATCTCTATGTGAACGGCAAGTTCGTGGGCTATGCCGAGGACAGCAAGATAGCTGCCGAGTTCGACATCACCCCTTATATGAAGAAAGGTAAGAACCTCATCGCCTTCCAAACCTTCCGTTGGTGCGATGGTTCTTGGTGTGAGGACCAAGACTTCTGGCGACTCAGCGGCGTGGCTCGTGAGAACTACCTCTATGCCCGTGATGCCAAGACACAGATAGAAGACATCCGTGTGACACCCGACCTCGTGAACAACTACAAGGACGGTGTGCTCGACATCAAGGCTACCGTGAAGGGCAACCCAGTAGTGGTATATCAGTTGCACGACAACGTGACTGGCAAGATTGTCATCCAGAAAATCATCAAGTCGGCAAATGGCAAGGCTGATTGCACCCTCCAGGTAGCCGACCCTAAGAAGTGGACAGCTGAGACACCTAACCTCTACACACTCAACGCCATCGTCTGCCTCCCTGCAGCAAAGGGCAAGGGCATGACTGGCATCAGCACTATCCCTGTGAAGGTAGGTTTCCGCAAGATAGAAATCAAGAACAAGCAGTTCCTCGTCAATGGACAGCCTGTACTCATCAAGGGTGCCGACCGTCACGAGATGGATCCTGACGGAGGTTATGTAGTGAGCGTAGAGCGCATGATACAGGACATTCAAGTGATGAAGCGCCTGAACATCAACGCCGTACGTACTTGCCACTATCCAAACGACCCTCGTTGGTACGACCTCTGTGATGAGTATGGTCTCTACATCGTGGCTGAAGCCAACCAGGAGAGCCACGGATTCGGCTACGACGACGATGCCGCTGCCAAGAAACCGATGTTTGCCAAGCAGATATTGGAGCGCAATCAGCACAACGTGGCCAACTTCTACAATCATCCTAGCATCGTAACTTGGAGCTTGGGCAACGAGACGGTGATGGGCGACAACTTCCTCAATGCCTACAAGTGGGTGAAGAGTCAAGACGCAAGCCGTCCTGTACAGTATGAGCAGGCACACCAAGGCGAGGGCACCGACATCTTCTGCCCTATGTACTACTCGGTGAAGAACTGTGAGAACTATAGCAAGAACCCTAACAGCAAGATGCCACTCATCCAGTGTGAGTACAACCACACCATGGGTAACTCTGGTGGTAACCTCAAGGAATACTGGGACTTGATTCGCAAGTACCCTATCTTCCAGGGCGGTTTCGACTGGGACTTCGTTGACCAAGGCTTGCACCGCCACATCGTGAAGCCTATGAGCATCAACCCTGAGAAGATGAGCAACGAGGAGATTCGCAAGATAGAATATACCTACGGTGGTGATTACAACAATTACGACCCTAGCGACAACAACTTCAACTGCAATGGTATCATCGGTCCAGACCGCCAGTTGAACCCTCACGCCTACGAGTTGGCTTACCAATACCAGAACATCTGGGCCACCATGAAGGACGCTCAGAAGGGCGAGGTAAACGTATATAACGAGAACTTCTTCCGTGACCTCAGCAACTACGCCTTGGCATGGACATTGGTGGAGAACGGCAAGGAGACACAGAACGGCACTATCGCCGACATCAACGTAGCTCCTCAGCAAACTCAGACCATCACCATCCCTTACGACCTCTCCAAGGTGAAGGGCAATGAGGTGTTCCTCAACGTGGAGTTCCGCTTGAAGAACGCCGAGCCTCTGATGCAGGCAGGACAGGTAGTGGCTTACAACCAGCTCGTCGTGAAGGAGAAGCAGTGCTGCGGCCATTGCGCCGACAAGATGGCTAAGGCGAAGGACGGCAAGAACGTGAAGTCGAAGCTCATCGACAAGAAGGGCACTGACGAAATCGCCATCACCACTGCCGACCTGACCTTGAAGGTAAACCGCACCACCGGTCTTATCTCTGAATACACCTACCAGGGCAAGTCACTGCTCGGCGAGGGCGGTACACTGAAGCCAAACTTCTGGCGTGCTCCTACCGACAACGACATGGGTGCCCAGTTGCAGAAGAAGTTCAAGGTATGGAAGAACCCTCAGATGAACATCAAGGGCGTAAGCGTGGAGAAAGACAAGAAGGCGAACACCTACAGCATCTGCGCCGTATATGACATGCCTGAGGTGAAGGGCGAGTTGGAAATCCGTTACCTCGTGATGCCAAACAGTGGCGTGGTGAAGGTGACAGAGACCTTCAAGGCCACCCAGGGCGAGAAGGTGAGCGACCTCTTCCGCTTCGGTATGCTGATGCAGTTGCCTTACGAGATGGACAAGAGCCAGTACTACGGTCGTGGTCCTATCGAGAACTACAGCGACCGCAAGGAGTGCATGAACATCGGTATCTACAGCGACAACGCCGACAACCAGTACTTCCCTTACATCCGTCCACAGGAGAGTGGCACCAAGGCAGACATCCGCTGGTGGAAGCAGACCGACGCACAGGGCTTCGGCTTCATGGTGAAGGACTGCAAGCCATTCTATGCAAGTGCCATCCACTTCGACACCGACGAGTTGGACGATGGCAATGACAAGGAGCAGCGTCACAGTTTCAACTTGCAGAAGTCAAAATACACCAATCTCTTCCTCGATGGTGAGCACATGGGTGTAGGCGGCGAGAACTCTTGGGGCGCATGGCCACTGGAGAAATATCGCATCCACTATGGTGACAAGAGCTTCAGCTTCGCCATCATTCCTTTGAAGAAATAGGAAAGAACCCATGAGATTAAGGCTCATGAGACCCCAAAATAGAGCATTTGAGCAATAATCCAACATATTTAATCAGAAAATCCACCCCATTTGGAGTGGATTTTCTGTATCTTTGCAAACGCATTAAGCAATACAACTTAATTATTCAAGTAAGAATATCACAAAACAAGAATAAACCTAAAAATAAACAACGTAAACATGAGAAAAACGAATATCTTCGCTGCCCTTATGCTGGCAGGCATGACTTCGCTCGGTGCTTCAGCACAGCATCAGTTTGCAGTTCAGGCAAACAAGCCTGGTGTAGAAATCCAGCCAACCATGTATGGCATCTTCTTCGAGGACATCAACTTTGGTGCCGATGGTGGTCTTTATGCAGAGATGGTAGAAAACCGTTCCTTCGAGTTTCCACAGCGCCTGATGGGATGGAATACCTTCGGAAATGTAACCCTCAATGACGTGAAGCCAGCCTTCGACCGCAACCCTCATTATGTAACACTCGAGAGTGCCGGTGCTCGTGAGAAGCAGACCGGTCTCGAGAACCGCGGTTTCTTCGGCATGGGCTTGAAGAAGGATAT
>ULJQ01011018.1_pt1 | contig 10051 bp, 5 predicted proteins | sample 1950941 | NCBI WGS metagenome assembly ULJQ01 (sample SAMEA4835479, study PRJEB28245) | human gut metagenome | biome: gut microbiome; material: fecal sample | place: Denmark | collected 2008
GATGCAATGACCAACGGCAGCAACCCTAATATAAACGAAACCGCCGTCATCATAACCGCACGGAAACGCAAATGAGCCGCTTCCGTCGCCGCTTCTTCCGGAGACAGACCTTCCTCGCGCAAGTCCTTTGCAAACTCAACGATCAAAATCGCGTTCTTGGACGCTTGAGCAATCAGCAAAATAAAGCCGATTTGCGCATACACGTTGTTCACCAGACCGAACGTGTAAATAAAGATCATTGCCCCCAACAAGCCGACCGAAACCGACAGCAAAACGGGAATGGGAATCATCCAGCTTTCGTACAAAGCCACCAAGAACAAATAAGCAAACAAGAATGCCAACACCAAAATCGATGCCGTCTGTCCTGCCGCTTCGCGTTCTTGCAAAGACATACCCGTCCATTCGTATTCATAGCCTTTGGGCAGCACTTCTTTGGAAATACGTTCCATTTCCGTCATCGCATCGGTCGAGCTGACGCCGTCGGCGCCCGAACCGTTGATTTTTACCGTCAGCATGTTGTTGTAACGGGTCAAAACCTGCGGCCCTAAAATCGGCTTAATCGTTAACAGAGAACGTAACGGAACCATTCCGCCTTTGTCGTTGCGAACATATAACTTAAAGATGTCTTCCTGAGAACTGCGGTCAACTTCACGCCCCTGAACGTTCACTTCATAGACTTTGCCGCCCAAAATGAAATCATTGACATAGTAATATCCCAATGTCGATTGCATCTGAGAGTAAACATCCTGAACATTGACGCCCAAAATCTGGGTCTTGATGCGATCCAAGTCCACAAACAACTGCGGGTTCGTCGTGTTAAACGAACTGTACACCATACTAAACTTAGGATCTTTGTTCGCTGCTTCAAGAAGCTGATTCATAACCGCTTCCATTTGTTGCGGCGTTTCCCCGCCCGCATTTTGCAAACGATAATCAAAACCGTTCGCCATACCGATACCGGGAATCGACGGTACCGTAAACGGACGAATGACGGCTCCCTGTATCGCCGAATATTTCGGATACAGCGACGCAATAATCGCCGCCACCTGCATCGATGTTTCCCGACGAACTTCATAAGGCTTCAAACCGATAATCGTCATGCCTAAGTTCGACCCGTCACCCGCAATCATACTGTGCCCCGACACCATCATCACTTTGTCTACGGCAGGATGACTTTTGGTAATCTCAAAGACTTTTCTCAAAATTTCTTTTGTTCTGTCCTGCGAAGCACCTTCGGGCAACTGAACGTCAACCATGAAAACGCCTTGGTCTTCGTCAGGCAAAAATCCCGCAGGCGTAATCTTGTTTAACCCCAGCGCCGCCGCAATAACGCCGATGATTATCAAAATTGACCAAGAAGAGTGGCGAACCAAACGGCGAACCGTATTCGTATAACCGTCACGCGCACGGTCAATCTGTGCCATACACCAAGGAACCAAACCGCGAGTCGGTTTTTCTTCATGGCGCAACATAACCGCGCACAATGCAGGGCTGAGCGTCAAAGCGTTCAATGCCGAAATTAACATCGAACACGAAACCGTTATGGCGAATTGCTTATACAATTGCCCCGTAATCCCCGGAATAAATGCCACGGGAACAAACACCGACAAAATAACCAGCGTAATCGCAATAATCGGCGCCGTAATTTGGCTCATCGCTTTGGCAACGCAATCCGGAATCGGCATATCAGGCTCTTCGGAAATCACGCGCTCCACGTTCTCAACGACCATGATCGCATCGTCAACCACGATACCGATAACCAAAACGATGGACAGCAGAGAAATCGTATTCGCGGAAATACCGAACGGCCCCATAAAAATAAACGTACCAATCAAAGAAACGGGAACGGCAACCGCCGGAATCAACGTCGCACGCCACGTACCCAAAGACAGGTAAACCGTCAGCAAAACCAAAATAAACGCTTCAAAAATCGTATGGACGACTTCGTCAACCGTCGCATTAATGAACACGGTCGTATCAAAAACAATGGCGTAATCAACACCGTCCGGGAAAAACTGTTTCATTCTTTCCAGTTCGGATTTAACCTTTGTCGCAACAGACATGGCGTTCGCACCGGGACCTAAGTTAATCATTGCACCGGATGAAACGTTCCCGTTGTAAAATGCCGTCCCTGAATATGACGTTGCCCCCAACTTAATTTCGGCAACATCCTTTAAGCGAAGCAACCCGCCATTCGTATCCGACCGAAGAACAATATTGCCGAATTCTTCCGGAGTACTTAAACGACCCGCCGTCTTTAAAGAAAATTCCAACTGCTGATCGGCAGGAGCCGGCGACGCACCGATGGAACCGACCGCAGGCTGAATGTTTTGAGACGCTATCGCCGCAATAACTTCCTGATTCGACAATCCGAGATTCGCCAAACGTTCCGAATTCAACCATACGCGCATACTGTAGTCCGTATCGCCGAACGTATTGACTTCGCCGACGCCGGGAACACGCGACAAAACGTCCTTGACGTGCGAGTTCATGTAGTTCGCCAGATAGTCGTTATCTCGAGTCCCGTCCGGAGAATACAATGAAAACGCCATCAACATTGATGTCGTATTCTTCTTAACCGTAACGCCTTGTTGTTGAACTTCGCTGGGCAGCTTCGTCGTAATTTGGTTAACTCGGTTTTGAACGTTAACCGTATTCATATCCGGATCCGTTCCCAATAAAAACGTCACGCGCAAAGAATACGTACCGTTGTTCGCGCTGTTTGATTCCATGTAAAGCATGTTATCAACGCCGTTGACCTGCGACTCGATAACCTGAGCCACGGTTTGTTCGATAACTTCCGCGCTCGCGCCGGGATACGTCGCGGAAACCGAAACCGAAGGAGGAACAACGTCAGGCAATTGCGCCACGGGAATGTTCTTAATCGAAATCAAACCCGCAATCAAAATAACCAAAGAAACAACAATCGCCAAACGGGGGCGTGAAATAAAAATCTTAGAGAACATTTACTTTCCCCTTATTTTTTATTGCTCGTCTTTGAAGACGCAGGCTTCGCCGCCGCTTTCTTTAAAGCAGGAGCGTCCACAACGACTTCCTGACCCGGACGGACTTTCTGCAACCCCTCAACAATAACCTGTTCGCCCTCTTCCAAACCGTCTAATATAACAATGTCCTTCCCCTGTTCCGTTCCCGTCGTTACAGGACGGTTCACTACTTTGTTCTGCGCGTCAACCGTATATACGTACTTGCCCGTCGGAGAAGACATCAGCGATGCCTGCGGAATAACAATCTTTTCTACGGGAGATTCATATTCCAATATAACCGTCACAAACTGACCGGAAATCAGCTGTTGCGCAGGATTCGGAAAACCTGCACGCAACGTCAAAGTGTCCGTGTTGTCGCTGACCGTAACGTCCGTAAAGTTAATCTCGCCGCCGTAACGGTAAATCGAGCCGTCCGCCATCTTCAGAGATATCGATAAATGATCCGTCGAATTTAATATCCCGGCTTCCTGCAACGTCAGCATTTCTTTCTCGCTGATCGAAAAAATAACATTCATCGGATCAATCGTTACAATCTGAGCCAACGTCGTATTTACAGGCAAATACTCGCCCGATGAATATGCCGCTAAGCCGATCTTGCCGGAAAACGGCGCTTTGATGCTGGTATAGCCCAAATTAATTTTGGCAAGATTTAATGTCGCTTGTGCCTGCAACACCTGAGCCTTTGCCACACTGTCCGCCGCTTCGTTGCTGTCAACGCTTGACTGCGAAATATTTCCCGTCTTGCGCAATTCCAACGCACGTTCCAAATTCAATTTCGCATTCTTGGCATCCGCCTTGGCCTTCGCCAAATCCGCCGATGCTTGCGCAACTTCCGCTTCAAAAGGTGCCCGTTCCAACGTGAACAGCAATTGACCTTTCTTGACCGTATCCCCTTCTTCAAACAGGCGATCCTTTAAAAATCCGGCAACTCTGGCCTTCAACGTCACAGAATCCACCGCATCCACACGCCCCGGAAAATCAAAACGTTCTACATATCCGCTCTTGACCGCCGACGTCGTCGTTACATGCGGCTTCGCTACCATCTGCTGACCGGTCGCACTTTTCTTTTGGCAACCGTTCAAAACAATAAGTGCCGCTATTATTGCAAAAACAGATAAAACACGACGATTCTTTAACATTCGTTTCCCCCTTCAATGGAGCCATGCATACGAATCCCTATTCCTCAAATAAGGGATAATCGACTTTTTTATACATAAGTATAATTTATTTCACAAGCGGATTTTTTATAAAAACCGCGTCTCTTTTACCCACCAAAACGGATGGCTTTTTTCCAAATCCGATTTCGCCGCCGATAACCGCCCCTCATCCGTGAACAATGCAAAACACGTCCCGCCGCTGCCCGACATGCGGGAAAGAACCGAATCTTCATATTTTTCAAGAGCTTCCAAAACATCTTTGACCGCAGGTTCAACTCTTATCGCCCCGTCGGTCAAATCATTATGCCGTGCTTTCAACGCTTCTATAAAATTTTGCGGCATCAATTCTTGCGCCGTCAACGGCATCGCTCGTGAAAAATCTCCGCAGCGCTCCTTAAAAACTTGCGGAGTCGATACGGGCTTGTTCGGATTAACCAGCAATACAAACAAACGAGGTACGGAAGAAATTTCTTCCAAAATCTCGCCTATCCCGGAAACATGAACGGGGCGCGCCCGCAAACATGACGGAACATCCGCACCCAAAGACAGCGCCAACGACAACAAATCGTCCCAAGACAAATCAACGTTCCATAATCTTTGCAAAACCTTCAGCGCCGCCGCCGCATCCGACGAACCGCCCCCGATTCCCGACGCAACGGGAAGATTCTTTTCCAAAACAAGGCGCGCTTTCGCGGGAACTTTGCAAAATTCCGATAATTTTAATGCCGCTTTTATGACGATATTATCTTCCCCGCACGACAGCCCCGCGGCATAAGGCCCTTTTATTTCCAAAGAAAGCTCTTCCGGCGGAAAAGCTTCGACAACGTCGCCGTATTCCGTAAATGCAAATAAACTGTCCAGCAAATGGTAACCGTCAGGACGTTTCCCGACGACGTGCAGGTATAAATTCACTTTCGCCGGAGCCAAAGCCCGAAAGCTCATTTCTTCTTTCCTTTGCCCTGCTTTTCTTTTGCCTTTGTATCATCTGACGCCGTTTTAACGCCAAGCCCCGATTCGCCGGCAACCACCTTGTCCCCGACGACATCCAAACCTTTTTCAAGTTTCGCTTCCGTACGCGCGCGATCGCCGGGCATAAAATCGTCATTAACGTCCAGCGCCTTGCGCCATTGATAGCGCGCTTCGCGTTTGCGACCGCTGCGCCAATACGCATCCCCCAGATGATCGTTGATCACCGCACTGCCGGGATCCAAAGAAACAGCCGTTTCCAAAACGGGAACCGAGCGTTTGTAATCTTTCAAAATATAATAAGCCCACCCCAGACTGTCCGCGATAAAGCCTTCGTTCGGCGCACGAATCGCCGCACGCTCCAACATATTTTTGGCTTTCTTGATATTCTTGCCCTGCTCCAGCCAGAAATACCCCAGATAATTTAACGCCAAAGGTTGATCGGGACTTAATATCAAAGCCTGAATCAAATCCTGTTCCGCCGCTTTCGGACGCCCGCTGCGTTCATAGGCAACACCGCGGCTGTAAAACAATGACCAATGTTGCTTTTGCGGAAACGGTATCTTTTCTATCGCTTTTGTATATGCCTTTGCCGCTTCCTCATATTGCTTGTCCGTCAAAAGAATGTCGCCGGTTTCTATCCAGGGCAACGGAAGATCCCCGCGTTTCGATGCCAAATCTTCCAACGTCTTTTCCGCTTCGGCTATCTGTTTTTGCTGAGCCTGCAACAATGCTAAACGCATACGGCTGGCATAATACGTTTCCGAATCTTCCGAATCGCTTTCGTAAAGCTCCATGGCTTCGGCATAACGCCCCTGCGTTTCCAAAAGCTCGCCCAGCAAAACGCGTCCCAAAGAAAGCTTCGGATCCAAATAAAGCGCAAACCGTATAAAAAACAGCGCGCTGTCCGGCCCCCCTTTGCCCGACAGGCTGCTCGCCACGTCGAAAAAAGCCTCTGCCATACCCGCCTGAGCCGTCGGAACGCTCATCGGTATTTCCGAAGACGACGGCCGCTTGCCCGCCGTAAAAAAGCTTTCGTCCGTTAATGTGTAAGAGCGGCTGGTCTTTCTGTAAGCTTCCATCAAAACGGAAAATTTCTTTATGTCGTTGCGCCGTAGCAAAAAATTACCGTACGTCTGCGCCGCCCGCAACGAAAGACCGCCGGGCTCTTGCAACAAAAGTTCGTAATTCTCCTCGGCATCGCTTTCTTCGCCGAACATATCGTTCATCAAAGCCTTGTGAAACACGTACAAAGCTTCCGTACCGCGCCCGTTGACCGCTTCCAGCGTTTCCAAAGCCTTTTCCTGACGCCCCATTCCCGCATAAACCCAAGATTCCAAAAGCGGTACCAAAAAAGCATTCTCTTTCTTATGCGGAAAATCCTTTAACACGGCTAAGGCATCCGTATATCTTTCGTCCTTGACGTTCTGGACAATAACAACCAATGCCGCAAGAAGCGACGACGGATCATTCTTTAATTCCGCCTGAGCATACGGCATCGCTTCCGCCGTGCGCCCTTCCAACGCCAAAAGCGACAACATTTCCGAAATCAATGCCGCATTATCGGGATCTGCCTTGACCGTCGCAGACAAAAACGAAACGGCCTTCTCATAATCGCCGTCCTGTCTGGCTTGCAAATAAAGTATGTACGGACCGACGGCATCCGCCGAAAAAGATAATTCTTCAGCTTCTTTGTTTTCGGTTTTAACGGCCGCTTTATGTTCGCTCTTGTCAAAAGCGGCACTGCCCGCCGTGTTCTCGGGAACACACGCCGCCAAAAGCGATAAAAAAAGCCAAAATGCCTTCGTCCTCATCCTTTTTCCCAAAGCTTTGACAACAAACTCTCTTAAAGAATACCCTTTTTGTTCTCCGAATCACAAATTTTTTTCAAAAAATTTCACTTAACTCCAAAATATGATACCGTATCCGCCATGAGCGATAATTCTTTCAATACCGTGGAAATCCTGAAATGGTATCAAACGGCGGGCGTCGACGAGTGCATCCTTGACAGCCCGCAAAACCGTTTCGAAACTTCGGCTGCGACTCCGCAGAACGTCGGAAAATCAATGCCGATTCCAACTCCCAAACCCGCAACGGCAACCGAACCCGCTCAACGTCCGCTTGCCGCAGACGCAGGAACGGCTTTGTTGGCTCAAAAAGCCTCGTCTCTTGAGGATTTAAAGTCTGTCATGCTAAATTTCAACGGTTGTCCTTTGAAAAACAGCGCAACAAACATGGTTTTCGGAACGGGAAACCCGAACGCCGACGTCATGATCATCGGCGAAGCCCCGGGTAATGAAGAAGACAGACAGGGAATCCCCTTCGTCGGCGTCAGCGGACAGCTCTTGGATAAAATGCTGGCCTCCGTCGGATTAAACCGCGAAAGCGTTTATATTTCCAACGTCCTGCCGTGGCATCCCCCCGCGAACAGAAAACCCTCCGAAGAAGAAGTCTCTCTCTTTTTGCCGTTTTTAAAACGCCATATCGCTTTAGTTAATCCGAAAATCCTTCTGTTGTTGGGCGGCAGTGCCGTGGCGGCATTGACAGGCATAACTCAGGGCATTACGCGAATCCGCGGGAAATGGCTGACGTATGCCTCTGAAAATACGGAACTGCCCGCCATGCCGTCTTTTCATCCCGCGTTTCTGTTGCGCTCTCCGGCTCAGAAAAAAGCCGCTTGGCATGATTTGTTGGCATTAAAAGAAAAGATGAATGAATTGACAAAATAAAAAAAGCGGCTCTTTTCAAAGCCGCTTTTTTAAAATCAATCCTTAAAAGATCAGCCCGCCAGTTGCAATATATTGCACAATTTCGTCGTGGCATCCTGCGTGTTAATCTTTTCCAAAGCCGCCAATTCGTTCGCCAGCCTGTCCAGCGCCTGTTCGTAAATCTGGCGTTCGCTGTAAGACTGATCCGACTGTGATTGAGAACGGTATAAGTCGCGCACGACTTCGGCAATCGATATCGGATCGCCCGAATTGATTTTCGCTTCGTATTCCTGAGCGCGACGGCTCCACATCGTACGTTTGACCTTTGACTTGCTCTTCAACGTTTCCAAAGCCGTTTCCATAACGTTGCGATTCGACAGCTTTCGCAAACCCGAATTCTTTGCCTTGACCATGGGAACCCGCAACGTCATGCGATCCTTGTCAAAATGAACGGCAATCAGTTCCAATTCCTGTCCGGCGACCGTATCTTTGGTTATGCTTAAAATTTTACCGACGCCGTGAGCCGGATAAACAACAAAATCACCGGCAGAAAAAGAAGTTTCTTTAGACATTTCAATTTTCCCATCTTCTCGGAAAGTTGCACTGCAGCGGCAGAAAAAGCCCCTCCATCCGATTTGAAGAAAGCCCGTTGTTCATTTGCCGCAAAAAAAGGAAGCCTCCTCATCAAGCTCGCGGCTTCCCGTCTGCACCGTTATTATATAGCACAAAAATCGGTTTTTGGGTAGGCGGAACTTCGTTTTTGCCATAATTTTGCCATATTTCGGAAATATTTCCTTAATTTTTTCGTTCAAAAATTTTAAAACTTTAAATCTTTCGCCCTCAAAAAGAACAAAACGGCAAAAAATTTCCTTAAAAATAAAAAAAAGCCCCGATTCTCAACGAGTCGGGGCTTGTCTAAAAAATTAAAATCAGGCGGACAGCGCTTCTTTGACCGACGCGAATTTCTCGTCGGGATGCGACGCGAGAATCCTCGCCTCTTCCCTGACAGAGCCTTCCAGTCCGCGACGCAACAACGTCAAAACCATGTTTTCGATTTCAAGAACCAAACGACGCGTCAAAATTCCTTCTTCTTCCGAAGAAATATCGCCGCTCTTGCGTTCAATCAAAGCAAACAGGCTTTCCGTATCGTACGCCATCGCCGTTACCAAATATGCTTTTGCCACTTCGGCCACGGACGCCGCGCATTCCTGACGCATCTTTCCGACAAAGTTAATACTGACGCGGTTAACCATGTTATTTGCCAAAACCGTCGAAGCAATTTCACGGCGCAACGGATGTTTCAAAGCATCGGCACGCCATAACGTTTGAAGTTCTTTGGGAAAATACGACAGCAGAATATTTTCCGCCATCACGGGATCGTCCGGCAAATCGCTGTTCAAAATATGATCGTACAACGACATTTTGGCATACGCCATCAAAACGCACAGTTCCGGACGGGTCAAGCCTTCTCCGCGGCTGAAACGCGCATCCATTTCGGCATCCGTCGGCAAAAATTCCAAAGCCCTGTCCAAACGCCCCGATTTTTCCAAACGGTTCATCAGTTTCTTGTTGCCCGGAACACTCTTCGCCCCGCGGTGGCGCATATACGACAAAATACGGTTTTGTTGGTAGTTGTCCTTTAAAACCAACGCCGCGACTTCGTCCGTCATCGATTTCAAAAGGTCGTTCCTGCCTTCAAACGTCAGCCGTCCCTCCGCCATCGCCGCGTTCAGCATAATCTTGATGTTGACTTCGTGGTCGGAACAGTCAACGCCGCCCGAATTGTCAACGGCATCCGTATTCAAACGCCCGCCCGCCAACGCATATTCTATGCGGGCACGCTGGGTTAAGCCCAAGTTCGCCCCTTCCGCTATGCATTTCGCGCGAAGTTCGCTTGCATCTATGCGGCAACCCGCGTTGGCAGCGTCCTTTGCTTCAACCTGCGTTTCCGACGTCGATTTCACATATGTCCCGATGCCTCCGAAATAAATCAAATCAACGGGCGCTTTCAAAATCACTTTGACCAGTTCGTCAGGCGTCATTACCTGCGTATTCGTCCCCAAAGCACGACACGCTTCGGCAGAAAGCGTTATGCTCTTTTCTTTGCGGTCGTAAACGGCTCCGCCCGCCGACAGCAAAGAACGGTCGTATGCCGCCCAGCCGACTTCTTCCTTAAACAGGCGTTCGCGTTCTTTAAACGAAACCGCCGTGTCGG
>ULJQ01010833.1_pt1 | contig 10023 bp, 10 predicted proteins | sample 1950941 | NCBI WGS metagenome assembly ULJQ01 (sample SAMEA4835479, study PRJEB28245) | human gut metagenome | biome: gut microbiome; material: fecal sample | place: Denmark | collected 2008
AATAAAAATAGCATATACCTTTAGTAAGTTCAACCTAGGTTTAAGACTACCAAAAGTCCAAGTGTGATGGAACATAACAGTGAGTTTTAATATTAAAATCTGTATAGTTTTATCATTAAAGTCGAATAAATAAAAAATGTTTATCAGTTCATGCCTTCGGATGGTACTAATAAAATATATCATGGTTTTACAACTGATTTTAAATCTCTGAATAATCCTGCAGCAAGAAGTTGGGCACAATGGTATTTTAAATAAGGAGAAAAAATGGGAAAGAACGTTATATTTTTGTTAAATATTGATAATGAGAATAGAATTATCGTCGAAAGAAAAAAAGAAGGTGAAAAACTGCACAATGATTCATGTGTGTTTTTCGAACATAAAAAAAAAGAAATTTTTATTAACGGATGCTTCTTTTGTTGATGAGTTTGGTTACTCAATGTATCATAGAATTTTTAATATTAAAAAGTTTCAGTCTATTTCACATTTTATTAAATTATATGAAAAAGAATTAAATGAACAAAAAAATGGAACTTTTGTGAGAAATTTTGATGACTCTTATTTATTTGTTTGCACACATATACAACAAAAAAAACTTGATGGGGATAATTATTTTTTAACACTAAATTTACTAAATATTGATGATAATTATAATTTGTTGTTTGTTGAAGGAGATTTTGATAAATGTACTGTTACTGTTTTGAAAAGATATATTTTATCGGAAAATCAATTTGAGGAATGGAAAAAAATTATATGTTCTTCATTTGAATGTGAAGTGTTAAAGGATTTTAGTAATAACAAATATTTTGATGATGAAAAAAATTTACATAATGAATTTATTAAATTTTTGGAAAGCATAAGGTATCAATAAATAGATATGATTTTTTCTAAATTTATAATTAATATTATATACTTAATTATGCTATTTCAAGACAATAAAATAGTTAAAGAACGTGTTTATGAAATTTATTATGATAAAATTAAAAGTTTGTCTTACTTAGAAAGTAAAATTAAAAATATTTCAAATTCATATAATTACATATTAAATAATATAAATCAACCAATTTCTGAAGATTTGTTAAATCAATCTTATTATTTAATGACTTGTGAATTATTAGAACGAAATATTGTTGATGAAATTTTAAGAATATATTATAAAAATATTGATGTTGCACCTCATTCACTTGCTGCATTACTTCATTTGTATATTACAAACAATATTACTAAAAATAATATTGAATTTGCATTCTTAATATCTAATTATGTAATGCTAAAGAAAAATAGATGGTTCTTAATGCCTTATGAGTATTGTCATAGGATTACAAAGAAGCTATTAAAAGTAATGATTTATCTAGTTTGATTAGAATATTTTATGATATTGAATTAGTAAAAAAAGAAAAGAAACCTTGTTTACTTTCTAGAGATGAGGTAATTCAAAATATTAAAAGTATTAAATAGTAAGTATACTCCTGATGAATTGATTAATAAATTAGATGATTTGGGCTTTTCAAAAGAAGTTACATTTAAAAGTGCATCGAGTGGTCCATCAACCATTATGAAGCGAGGAAACTTAACGTTCAGAATTCAGGTGGCTCCTGCTAATGGTAATGCATATTTCAGAGTTATGAATAGCGGTGGTAATTATTTGAGTGCTAATAGTTCTGTTTTAAGTGATGTTTCTAAGCAGGCATTTAGAAACTTAACTCATTTCTATTTTTAGATTATTAATTTAATTATTATGGAGGATTTTATGAGAATAAATGATTTAAATGAAATATTAGAAAAATATGATTTTTATGAGTCTATTATTGATGAAGTTTGCTTATATGACAACTTTAATATTAAAATGAAAGTTTATTATTTTTGGGAAAATGAGCAGATTTCTGATTCGAAAAATGTAATTATAGGATTTGAAAATTTTCATACATTAAATATTAATATAAAAAACGCCTTAACATCATGTAAAAAAGATAATATTATTACTGCTCATATTGAAATTGACTCTTTTGAATTAATGAGAGAAAGTGATTTAATACATATTATTATTAAAAATCAATATGGTGATATAATGTTTGATATTATTTGTGAAAATATTTTTATTGATGTGTAACTTATATTTTTATTAATAAAGCTAAAGAAATAATTAAAAGGTATTTCAGTTAATACTGAACCTTCAAAAATTCAGCAATTTGGTAAAGTTTCAAGGGTTGATTCTATTCCTTCTGAATTAAAATTTATTAAAACTGGTGGTTCAAGTCATTATAAAATTGTTCCTAAAAAAGCAATGACATTAGAAAGGTATCAAGAATTGCTTGATTAGATAACATATACATATGTTTAAGGAGGACTTTCATGAATATATATGTTGAAGATAATTCAAAAAATATGCAAGATGAATCATTTCAAAAAAACTATAGAAACGATGTTTATGTTAAAATAGATAACAACTTCTATAATTTGTCTATTATAACAATTGCTAGGCTAAAACAAGATGTTGAAGAATCTTTTGAAAATGAAATTGTTTTTTGTACGCCAAATAACGTAATTATTGTTAAAGAAGTGACAAATGATTGTATAATTGATAGTATTAAGGCACTATACAAAAAGAATTATTTTTTTGGATGCAAAGAATGTGTAATTAAGGATAACAACATAATTTATAATTTATCAGAAGAAGTAAAAAAAGTGTATAAAAAAATAATTTTGATATTTCTTTTCCAATAAATAAATTAAAGCAAATATTATAAAAGGAATTTAAACAAATAATGAAAAAGAAATGGATAATAATATTTTCTTTACTAATCTTTATTATATTATTTTTGACCATTAATGTAACAAAATATTCATCAACTAAAAAGTTGATTAAAGCAATTGATAATAAAGATTATGAAACAATTGAAAGTATTTCTAAAAAAAGGAATTTTAGTATAAATAGAAGACCATATTTCATTAAATTTTTTGCTACCGCAACAGAACAATGGAATCTTCCTCCATTACACTATGCTTGTGTAAGAGATGATTTAAAGGCTGTAGAAATACTAATTAAATATGGAGCAGATGTCAATTTAACAATTGATGATTATTCTCCTATATTATATTGTGTAAGAGGCTCTGATGCTTCAAATTATGATAAGATAATCGATGTATTAATAAATAATGGTGCGAATGTTTCATATAAAACCAAGAATAATTTATCTGTATTAGATTTTTTATTATCAGGATGATCTGATTATAATGAAACATATGTAAACAGTCAGTTTGAAGTTTTCAAAAAAATAATTGAAATAGACAATACGTTAGCATATAAAGAATTATTAAGAAAAGAATCAATTGGCTCTGGCAATTATTTGCATCGCGCAGTTTATTTTAATAACGATAAAATTGTTGATTATTTAATTAATAAATTGAACTTTAATGTTGATGAAATAAATTTGAATAATGAAACTTCCTTAATGATTGCTGCCAAAGAAAATAATATTGAAACGGTCAAATGTCTTTTGAACAACAATGCAAATGTTACATTAAAAAATAATGATCAAAAAACAGCTTTAGATTTTGCAAGAGACAATGGTAACTTTGAAATTGTTGAGTTGTTAGAAAATATAAATATTTCAAATAGCAAGTAATTAGTCGTATAGTAGAACAAGACGATAATGGAACTGCGGTATATTATATACAAGAAATTATAAAAAGGTGTGGTTCTATTGGAAAAGCAAAAAAAGAAAACTAAAATATTTTATCTAAAAATTTATAAAGTGTGATATAATATAGTTGAACCATGGGAAGGCTTGGGTAATGCCTGAATCCAAATATTCCATTTATGGGGAAAGTAGGTTATATATCCTACTTTTTTTGTTTTATTAAAAGCAATAAATGAAAAATATTAAAAAATATCAATAAAGTTAATGTTAATGATATGTCATTTTACTACTATATTTATTATGATACCGATATACAATTTGTTTTAAATTTATATCTTAGGTGCTAACTAATATTTATAAAAAAATTTATAAATATGTATTAATATAAATATACATTTGGTGGACTTATAAAATATTTTTAACGAAGCTGATATTTTTCTTATAATATAAAAATACTACTTTTTGAAAAATATATTGAAAGTAATGCAAAGTATTAAAATGCTTGTTATTTTAGAAACGCTTTAGTTCGTGCAAATTATGATGGTGTTAAAAATAGTATTTATGAAATACAGAGTTTTTAGAAATATTTTTACGTAATTTATTGCTAAATGAGAAAAATGAACTTAAAAATAGAACTATGCTTATCAACCCTACTTCAAACGAGTCATCAAAAGCGAACATTGAAACATCAATATCTAATAAAACTTTAAGTCACATAGTAGCACTTTACGAAGAATTTGACACTGAAAGAATTTTTGGTAGAAGCAATGTTGAAATGATAACAGGGTTAAAATCAACAAGAGCATATGAACTAATTGTATTAATGCTTGAAAGTGATATTATTGAACCCGTGATAGGCCATGGTAAAGGTAAATATCATTTTGTTAAATAATTTAATCTATTCATAATATTATAATAAAATAAAAAGTCATTCTGACTAATTCTAAATGTAAGGTTAGTTAGGATGATTTTTTTAAATTAATAAATAGTTAAAATTAAAAATTTAACTTAAAGTAATAATACATTAGAAATGAATGTATTTATGGATATTAGAATTTCAGAAAATGTCAAGAGCTTAAGAAAAAGAGATTAAATGAAAAAATAGTATAATAATATTGGAAAACTATCGAAAAATTTTATAACTTTTGCAACTATATAAGTGAAGAGGTAAAAATTATATGAATAAGGAAGAGTTAAAAGAAAAAGTAGTGGATTATGCTGATAAAGTATTTTTCTATTGTATAAAAAGATGTAATAACAGAATGGATGCAGAAGACTTATCACAAACGATTCTTTTAGAAATAATTCAAAATATTGATAAAGGTGCACAGATCGATAATATGGATTATTATGTATGGGGTGTTTGTAAGAATCAATATAATATGTATCTAAGAAAAACTATAAAAAATAGAAAGAATATAGAATATAAAGAAGATATTGATGAATTAGATAAATCCTTATCACCACTTGATAAATTACTTGAAGAGGAGAAAATAAGGAGAATAAATCAAGCTATTAAGCTACTAAGTAAAGATTATGCAGAAATACTTTACGCTTATTATGTAGAAGATAAAACTCTAAAGTTCATAGCAGAAGAATTAAATTTACCTCTTGGAACAGTTGGTAGAAGACTATCAAATATAAGACAAAAGTTAAAGGAGTATTTAGATGTGGAAAAACTAAATGGTAAAAAAGCTTATGTTCCAAAAAACTTTTCAGTTTCTTTTGGAATGATGAAAATGGGTACGTATAATCCAAACAATTATGTTAATACCTTGATTAATAAAAACTTGTTATATCATTCATACAATAACCCTTGTTCAATTGAAGATTATTCCATTGAACTTGGTATATCAAGACCATATGTAGAAGACATTGTCAGTCAGTTAGTTAGTGTGACTTTACTTAAAAAACTTGATAATAATAAATATATTACTAATTTTCCATATATTACAAAAGATATCTTAAGTTCAAATGCGCAAATTCTCATAGATAATTATCAAGGTTATACAGACGAATTAATAAAATTTGCAAAAAAACATATTGGTGAATATAGAAAACTAATTACTTATGCTAATTTGACCAATGAAGAAGCAATGTGGAGTTTTTCTTTATATTTAAACTATGAAATCCTAAATGATACTAAACCAATGTTTTCATATCATAATCGCCCAGGTGGTGGTAAATGGGATTTCTATATGACTGATTTACAATATAGTAATGAATACATAACTAATATGGGAATTAACACGTATCAAGATGGTATTAATAGAATAAATGCCTATACCTTTCAAAATGCCTCTAATTCAGGAAGACTTGCATTTAATAAATCAGCTAATGGAACTGAAAATTAAGAGTTATTAAATAAACTACTAGATAACTGTAATGCTACATATGAAAACCTTATTAATAGAACTATGTCGGATAAAAAAGAACAAATCAATGATTATATTAATAAAGGCATTTTAAAACTTGTTGACAATAAAATAAAATTTAATTTCCCATTTTTCACTTATCATGATTTCAAAAAAGTAGAAGAATTAACAAAATCGAGTGAATTAGAAAATGCAAAAGAAAAACTAAAAGATATTATTAAAAAGTTATCAGATAATATGAAAAATTACTTACCAAATTATTTAGAAGATTATACTAATTCATTAATAAGTAACCAATTATGGAATATCCAAGGTTTAGTTTTAAAAGCATTTGATGAAGCAGAAATTCTTGACAATAAAGAAAAAGAAGATTATTTCCCATATAATTTGATTCTGATTACATCAGATATAGATAAAACTTATAAAAAGTAAGTTATATAAAACGTAATATTTATACTATTTTGAATATATCATAAGATAATCAGATTTAAAATAATATTTTCTTTAAATGCTTGCATTATTTTACATATTATGATAAACTTGAAAAATAATGTAGTGACACTTCTTAAGTATACTTGGGGGACACGTTTAAAACTATATATTAATAGATAATAAGTTCCCTCAAAAAAGGGAACATTTTTATTTTAAAAATAAATTTAAATTCATACAATAATACAAAAAGTCATTAATTAAACTTTTTTAACATAAATATTAAAATTAGTAAACATAAGAAAGGAAAACGAATATGGAAGACGCATCATTTGGCTATTTGCCAGGAAAATTTAAACTATCAAAAAGTAAAATTAAAGAATTAATTGAAATATTAAATTTAGAAAAAAGTGAAATTAAGCAATTAAAAAGAAATAAAAGAAAAGTAGCTAATGCGTTAAAAGATGGAGATACACAAATAGCTAAAGTAATAAGTCTTGATCCGCTTTTAATATCTTGTTATTCAGATGAGTTTGATAGTGTTTTAATATACAAATATCCAACCAAACTTGTTGAAATGTATAATTTAAAAGAAAATCAATTATTAATTACATCAAATTTGTATTGGAATATGGATTGTTTTGAACTAGAAGATGACATATTAAAAAAAGAAAATATGAAATATTATTATCGTGATGCTATTACTTTTATACCACTTTTCTTATGTGAAAATGATGATGAAATTTTACTACTTACAGAAATGAGAGCTATAGATGAGATGGTTGATAGATTAAATATAAATACTGAAGAGTATTTAGAAAAAAAGCCAAATTGTATAAGAGATGGTTTTAAGACGCTTATCTATTTTTAGGAGGAAGAAAAAATGAATTATAATAAAATAAAAGAACAAATTTACAATGCAGGTTATTGTGATGAGAGAAGACTTATATGCCACAGCAACAGAAGCTATACTAAAACAAGTAGTTATTTAGTTGCAATGAAATATACGACTTATCAAACTGATTTTCCGGTTCCAGCCTTCTTTATTTTATCAATCAAAGATGATAAACTATATATTAGCTATGCCAAAGCATTTGGTGGTTTTAAAAAGTACTATGCCTCAATACTATTAAATAAATTACATTATGTTTCATGTGAATTGGTTAATAAAAGTACTATGGTTTATCACTTTACTATAAATAGAGAAAGTGAAGGAAAAGGAGAAAATAACTTCTATATTATTGCTACTAGAAACAAAGATGATGCTAAGTTATTAGTTGATGCCATCAAAGAATATAATAATGAAAACTAGATACATTATAAATATCAATCAATGAAATGTTTAATAATTGAACTTGCAGAAATTTATAGAATATTCATAAGTAATTAAATTATTAAATATATAATGTCATTTTTAAATGTAAAAAGTCATTTGCCTAAAAAGATGAGGTAAATGACTTTTTTATTATTGTTTTTAATGTTTTAAACAAAAATATATAAATAATAGTAAAAATATGCTATAATAAAAGTGTTATATGATAATTAACAAGAGGTAATTATAATGGCGTCAAGTAAAGAATATTTAGAGTTTATTTTGGAACAACTTTCTGAATTGGATGATATAACCTATCGACCAATGATGGGTGAGTATATTATTTATAATCATGGAAAAGTAGTTGGTGGAATATATGATGATCGTTTTCTTGTTAAACCTACCCCTTCAACAATCAAAATGATGCCAAATGCACAAATGGAATTGCCATATGAGGGCGCAAAGAAAATGATACTTGTTGATGAGGTTGAAAATAAAACTTTTTTAAAGAAATTACTTGAGGGAATCTATGAAGATTTTAAAAAGGAAAGATTTGGTGATTAGCTATACAAGATGAATCACTAAACTTTTGACTTTAAGATGATGAATTAGTTTTTTTGATTAGTCTAAAATTATAATTGCTTAACAATTTGTTGCACCTCCTTGTTAGTAATTTTGTCGTGCTTGGTAAGAACCCTGAAGTTTTTACAATTTATTCGTTCTTATAAAACAGCAAAGTGTCACTAACTATTTGCAACAGAATAAAGGTGTTGCAAGATTTTTCTTAAATGGTTAAACATAGGAATGACTTAAATGTATAGATAGTATAGTTAAATTACAACATAATTAATTATGCTTATATAAAATATGTAGAAAGGAATATAATATAAACTCACGACCTATTATACGGTTATATTATACAAGATAGAATGAAAAAAATAACATCAGTCACTTATATTCACAAAATCTTATTATTAATGATTTTTTTATTAACATTAATGAGTTTTTTTCCCATAAAAAGTCCTACTAAGACTAGGGCAATAGCAGCAAAACGTGGAAGCGATTTTATTGAAAAATCCGACAATACAACAATAACTGAACAGATTGGTAGTGAAAAAACAGAACCTTTTTATTCATCAACAGAACAGATTATTACTCTAACAAAATTTGATCCTCGTGGAGAATTAACGCCAACAAAAGATCAAGGTAGCACTAATCTCTGTTGGGCGTATGCAGCAATTAGCGCTTCTGAATCATCAATATTGAAAAGTAAAATAGGTGATAAAAATACTTTAAGACTCAATCCACAAGCACTTGCTTACCGTAAATATGTTCGAAGTATAGACCCATTAGGCAATAATGCAAACTACGTAAGTAATGATGCGGGGGAGTGGACACAAAAAGCTGGAAGTATTGAACAAACAGCCCCTTTATTTAGTATGTGGCAAGGACCAATAGGTGGAGATAAACCATCTGCAGACGTGTGGGAAAATTCCACATATCGGTTAGAGAGTGCTAATTTAATATCGTCGGGGCAAAAAAATAAAGACAGAATAGTTGAACTAAAAAGTGCTATTGCTAAATATGGAGCGGTTACAGCATCGTGTTATTATTATGGTGGTACAAATAAATATTTCAATGATAACGCAGTTACTAATGGCATACCACATGCAATAACTTTAGTAGGGTGGGATGATAACATAGATAGTAGATTGTTTTCACCAGGTAAGGTTTCTACCAATGGTGGATGGCTTGTAAAAAATAGTTACGATGATAATGGTTATTTTTGGTTGACATATGAGAGCAAAATTTCCGAAACAACTTCTTGGACATTTACCTATGCAACAAAAGAAGAATACGATTTTAACTATTATTACGACAATAGTGAATTTGATTTTGGAATTATTAAGCAAAAAAAAGTTGCTAACGTTTATCAAGCCAAAAAGGGTACAAAAGATCAATCAGAATACCTCAAGGCTGTAAATGTTGGCTTTGTTGGTAATGATGTTAGTGTTACAATAAGGGTTTATACAAATCTTGATGGCAGCGGACAACTCCAAGTCGAAAGAGGAATTTTGTCAGCACAAAAAACTCAGATTTTTAAATATGGAGGTTATAACACGATAAAATTTGATAAACCGCTTAAGATTGATAAAGATTCATATTTTTCGATAGTTGTAGAAGTATCAAATCCTACAGGCAATGCCTATGTAAGAGTTGTTCAATCCGATTCAAAAAAGCCATCCTATTACAATAATGAGCATTCTGG
>ULJQ01004579.1_pt1 | contig 9899 bp, 9 predicted proteins | sample 1950941 | NCBI WGS metagenome assembly ULJQ01 (sample SAMEA4835479, study PRJEB28245) | human gut metagenome | biome: gut microbiome; material: fecal sample | place: Denmark | collected 2008
TCCGTTTTCAGTTTGTTTTGAGCAGGGTCAAAACCGAATAACTTTTGCAACATGTTGTTTAAAATTAATATGTGTTTGAATTTTGCTGCGAAATTACAAATAAAAACTGAAAATCGTATAAAATTATTGGGGAATTTTATCAAAAAAAGAATGTCGGAGACTTTCGAGAACGATAGAAAGTGATTTGGCGGTAATAGTGGCGGTAATGAAAAACTCTTATAGCGAACCATGTATTTTGTTTTATAAGTTGAGGGATAATAACCTTTCTTTATAATACCAGAAATGATTTTGACCGGAAATGACCATGACCCAATGATATCTGTGCTTCCTTGAAATGTGGATGAACCTCCGAAGCCGATTGCTATGTTTCACTCAGCATGACCACACTGGTCATGCTGGATTCAAAATATGCCCCTTTTTTAAGTGGGCTCATAATTGGAGTTTCTTGTTATTTTCAGTTGTTGGTCCCATATATATAATAAGGTGTAATCCCTATATATATAATAAAGGTGTAACTAAGCGATAAGTATAGTCTTTATTCTGATCATTCTGCGAATGGCAGTCTGAACTTGCAGCCTCCCTTCCAGTTGCTGCAACCGTATGCCGTCTTTCCCTTGATGATGGTACCTTGTCCGCAAACAGGGCAAACCTTTCCGATGATACTGTCATCAGCAGGAAGTTTTTTAGGCTTAGGAGCAGCCTTTTTCTTTTTAGGCTCTTTCTTTTTCAAGTCTTCCTCGGTCGTGGTGGTGATGCGACTGCTGTTGTCGGCAAGCACATCGTTCACGATCTGGTTGATTTGCTCCTTCAGCTCATTGATGAATTGCCCTGGGTCGTAGGTCTTGTGCTCGATGTCACGGAGCTTCTTCTCCCAGATACCCGTCAACTCACAGCTTTTCAAGAGTTCCTCGTGGATGGTGTCGATGAGTTCGATGCCCGTAGGAGTCGCCATCAAGTTCTTTCTTTGTCGTCGGATGTAGTGACGCTTGAAGAGGGTCTCGATGATGCCAGCACGAGAGGAAGGGCGGCCGATGCCATTCTCCTTCAAGGCAGCACGAAGTTCCTCGTCTTCCACAAACTTACCTGCCGTTTCCATCGCACGGAGCAAGGTCGCCTCGGTATAGTACTTCGGTGGGGTGGTCCACTTCTCGGTCAGGGTAGGGGTGTGGTCGCCGCTTTCGCCTTTCACGAAGGAAGGGAGCGTGCGCTCTTCCACGTTTTCCTTTTTGTTGGCGCCATTTCCTGCGTCGCCTCCACTGTTGCCGTCTTGTGAATTCTCCTCATCGTTAGCCTTCACGTCCTTGGCATATACCTCTCTCCATCCGGGCTCCAGTATCTCCTTGCCGCTCACCTTGAACTCTATCTTCTCAGGCTTGTCGCCATCCTCGTTTACCACTTCGCCGATGACGGTGGTGGTGGAGAACTTGCAGTCGGGATAGAAGACACTGATGAATCGCTTGGCGATGAGGTCATATACGTTTGCCTCCATGTCGGTGAGTCCCGTAGGAGGCACACCGGTAGGGATGATGGCATGGTGGTCGGTCACCTTGCTGTTGTCGAACACCTTCTTGCTCTTCGGCAGTTTCTTGCCAGAGGCGGCGAGCTGCTGTACGAGCGGCAGGTACTTCTGCTGACTCATGATCTTGGCTTGGCTCACGCCATTCAATATCTGAGGCACCTTTGGGTAGATGTCGTCCGTCAGGTATTGTGTATCTACACGAGGGTAGGTGGTAAACTTCTTCTCGTAGAGGCTCTGTATCAACTTGAGGGTGATGTCGGCGGAATAAGCGAACTTCTTGTTGCAATCCACCTGCAGCGATGTCAAGTCATAGAGGTGAGGAGGGGCTTCCGTACCTTTCTTCTTCGACACATCCGTCACCGTGAAAGGTTTGCCGGCGATGGTGCTGAATGCCTTCTCACCCTCTTCCTTGCTCGTAAACTTGCCCGAAGTGGCAGTAAACTGCGTGTTGCGGTAGATGGTGGCGAGCACCCAGTAAGGCTCTGGCTCGAAGTTGTCGATTTCCTTCTGTCGGTTGACGATGAGGGCGAGGGTAGGGGTCTGTACACGACCGATGCTGAGCACCTGTTTGTTCTGACCATATTTCAAGGTATAGAGACGAGTGGCATTCATGCCCAGGAGCCAGTCGCCGATGGCACGGGAGAGTCCGGCGAGGTAGAGCGACTGATATTCCTGCTGGTCTTTCAGTTCAGCGAAACCTTGCTTGATGGCCTCATCGGTCATGGACGAGATCCAAAGTCGCTTCACGGGGCACTTGGCTTGTGCCTTCTGCATCACCCATCTCTGAATCAGCTCTCCCTCCTGTCCGGCGTCACCACAGTTGATGATGGAGTCGGCGGCTTGCATCAGTCGTTCGATGGTGCTGAATTGCTTCTTGATACCCTCGTCATTGATGAGCTTGATGCCGAATCGTTGTGGAATCATAGGCAATGCCGAGAGGCTCCAACGCTTCCACATTGGGGTATAATCGTCCGGCTCCTTCAACTCACATAGGTGGCCGAAAGTCCATGTCACTTGGTATCCATTACCTTCCATATAACCGTCGCGAGCCGAGTTGGCGCCGATGATTCGGGCGATGTCCTTGGCAACGCTAGGTTTCTCTGCTATACAAACTATCATTGTTTTTTCTTCTTTTCAGCTTGCAAAGATACAACAAAATACTGAGATAGCCATCAAAAGCAAGGGAAAAAGATGGAAGAACTGCTATAGATAGTGGGGCGGAATGCGAGAAAGAGCGAGAATGAATGTAAGAGTAAGTGAGTACGAACATAGAAGTGAATGCGTAAGAAAGTAAGAGTAAGGATGTAAAAAACGCAGTGTTCGCATCGCTTGATATATGTCGTGCAATCATCTGACATATATCAAGCGATTGCGTCACATATGCCATGCAATCGTTTGATAAATGTCACGCAATCAACGGGACGCAGTTTTTTCGCCATTCTCTTCGGCGTTTGCAACTGTAAAGATTTGGCGTAATAAGAGGTGATAGATGGGGCGTTTTCCCATCATTCCTCTTTATTTTATCATTTTTCGGGTGTTTATTCCTCTTTATTTTATCAAAAACAGGGGTGTTATTCCTCTTTATTTTATCATTTTTTAGGTATTTATACCTCTTTATTTTATCAAAAAGTTGTATCTTTGCACGCAGATGTGCTGTGTTTCTTCAGCGATTTGAATAAAATAATAGAATTATGTATATACAACGAACGATAGACAAGTATCTTTTAGAGTGGAAGAATGCGCCCACGCATAAACCTCTTTTGTTGCGAGGGGCACGACAGGTGGGCAAATCTTCAGCCATTAGGCAATTAGGAAAGACATTCAAATATTATATTGAGGTCAATTTCGAGAGTCGAGGTGACTTCAAGGAGATATTTGAGCAGTTGAGCGATGTGCATGAGATAGCTAATCGCTTGGGTCTGATATTCTCTAAGCCAATCGTGCCAGGTGAGACCTTGTTGTTCTTGGATGAAATACAATCTTGCCCAGAAGCCATCAAGAGACTTTGGTTTTTCAAGGAAGATTTCCCTGAACTTCACGTCGTGGCGGCTGGTTCATTATTGGAGTTCGCTCTGAAAGATCTATCTTCATTTGGGGTAGGGCGTATTCGTTCCCTTTTCATGTATCCTATGTCCTTTGACGAATTTCTTATGGCGCAGGGCAAGGACGGACTATTGAAGGAAAAGCAAAATGCCGATTATGCTCATCCTCTGTTTGCTGCATTTCATAATGATTTGGTTCAACAATATCGCACATTCCTTATGGTAGGCGGTATGCCGGAGTGTGTCAAGGCTTGGATAGAGACAAAGGATTATCAACAGTGTCAGGCAGAACAGGAGGATATCCAGCAAGCCTATTATGATGACTTCGCCAAATATGCCAACAAAGTCGATCCTATATTGCTTCGCAACACCTTGCAGAGTGTCATCTTGCAAATCGGTGGAAAGTTTATGTATAGTAAGGTGGAGGGCGGCTATCGAGCAGATGATGTGAAAAAAGCTTTGCAGATGCTTTGTGATGCCGGCATCGTGAAGCGTGTGAGCCATACTGCCGCTAACGGACTTCCATTGGGAAGTGAGGTGAACGATAAGTTTCGTAAGTACATCTATTTGGACAGTGGATTGTTGCTTAGCATCTTAAATATGGATTTTGCTGGTTCCCAACCTTTGACGGAGTTGATTTTGGCAGGTGCTGCCGATGACCTTGTCAATAAAGGAGGATTAGCAGAGATGATGCTGGGCTGGGAACTGGTGAAATATAGCAATCCTCGCTCGCAGCATGATTTGTATTATTGGGAGAATGTAGTAAACGGAACTTCGTCAGAGATAGATTATGTAATAGTTAGGAACATGAAGGTGATGCCTATAGAGTGTAAGGCTGGAACGAGCGGCAAGATGAAGAGTCTTCGCTTATTTATGCGCAACAAGCATTTGAATGATGCCTATAGGTGCTCGCTCGAAAACTTTTCCATCTTGGAAAATCAGGATGTCCAAGATGACAATGCAGTTAGGCGAATTGCCATTAACCCATTGTATGCTATCTCGAATTTGTGCAAATAATAGCATAAATTTGTAAAGAAAGGAGTCCTATTGACCAACTCATGCTGCAGGGGGTGCTGAGTAGTTACCAAACCCTGTCCCTCCGTTAAATAAAATCAAATATCAGGGATTTGCTTTCGCTTCTGAATGATTTTTGTTAACTTTGCAGCTGTAACAAGTAATAAAAGCTAACAAGATTTATAATAAACAACAATGAAAGTCGGATTATTCGTCCCTTGTTATGTAGATGCCCTCTACCCTGAGGCTGGCGTAGCTACATACAAGTTGCTCAAGTATTATGGACTGGAGGTAGGCTATCCTGAGAAACAGACTTGCTGCGGTCAGCCCATGGCAAACGCAGGATTCCAGGATAAGTCGGAGAAAGTCATCGAGACCTTCGATGAACTCTTCAAGGACTATGACTACATCGTGGCTCCTTCTGCTTCATGTGCCGCATACGTCAGAGTGTATTACCCACAGATTCTCAAGGGCAAGCACGAGTGCGTTTCTTCTAAGAAAATCATGGATATAGTAGAGTTCCTACACGATGTCTTGAAGGTAGATCATGTACCGGGCAAGTTTCCTCACGTGGTGAGTGTTCACAATAGTTGCCACGGCGTGCGTGAACTCGGTTTGTCTTCTCCTTCTGAGCGTCATATCAAACCTTTCAACAAAATCATCGACCTCCTCCAAATGGTGGATGGCATCACTATCCATGAGCCAGAGCGCAAGGATGAGTGCTGCGGATTCGGCGGTATGTTCTCCATCGAGGAACCTGCCGTTTCTACTCGTATGGGCGAGGACAAGATTAAGCGCCACATGGCGACGGGAGCAGAGTATGTGACGGGACCAGATTCCTCATGCTTGATGCACATGGCAGGTATTGCCAAGAAGGAGAAAATGCCGATTCAGTTTATTCATGTTGTTCAAATTTTAGCTGCTGGATTATAATATGAGTACAGAACATTCTAAGAGAGCCGCAAGGTTCACACAGGACGTAGAGAAGACCGCTTGGCACGATGCTACCTTCTGGTCTGTACGTCAGAAACGAGATAAGATGGCGCAGGAACTGCCTGAGTGGGAGGACTTGCGCGAGCACGCATCCGAAATCAAGATGCACACCATCACCCATCTAGCCGATTACCTTGATATGTTCTCCAAGAACTTGGAGAGCCGTGGCGTCATCGTGCATTGGGCGAAGGATGCGCTGGAGTTCAATGAGATTGTGTTGGGCATTCTGAAAGACCACAACGTGAAGAAGATGGTGAAGTCGAAGTCTATGCTCACCGAGGAGTGCGAGATGAACCCTTACTTGGAGCAGCACGGCATCGACGTGGTGGAGACCGACTTGGGTGAGCGCATCATCCAACTCTTGCACCAGAAGCCAAGCCATATCGTGATGCCTGCCATCCACCTGAAGCGTGAGGAAGTAGGAAAGATGTTTGAGGAGAAAGGTATCTCCAAGGAAATCGGCAATTACGACCCTACTTACTTGACTCGTTGTGCTCGACAGCACTTGCGCAACCAGTTTATGGAGGCTGGTGCGGGCATGACTGGTTGCAACTTCGGTGTGGCTGCTACGGGCGACTGTGTGGTTTGCACCAACGAGGGCAATGCCGACATGACTACTTCCATGCCTAAGCTTCACATCGTGGCGATGGGTATCGAGAAGTTGGTGCCAGACTACAAGAGTGTGGCTGTGTTCCAACGCCTGCTTTGCCGTTGCGGTACGGGTCAACCTACCACGGCGTTCACCTCCCATTTCCGTCAGGCTCGTCCGGGTGCAGAGATGCACGTGGTGTTGGTCGATAATGGCAGAAGCGACATCCTGGCTGATGAGGCTCATTGGCAAACCTTGAAGTGTATGCGCTGCGGTGCCTGCATGAATACCTGTCCGGTATATCGCCGTTCGGGTGGATATAGCTATACCTATTTTATCCCGGGTCCTATCGGCGTGAACCTCGGTATGCTGAAGAATCCTCAGAAGTATTCAGACAATGTTTCGGCTTGTACCTTGTGCCTGTCTTGCGACAATGTATGTCCTTCCAAGGTGGGTCCTGGTTCGCAGATATACGTATGGCGACAGAGCTTGGCGAAGTTGGGCAAGGCTGACCCTGTGAAGAAGGCGATGTCTAACGGCATGAAGTATCTCTTCGACCGTCCTGCCCTCTATACCACAGCCTTGAAGTTTGCGCCGCTGGTCAATCTTGTGCCAGAATGCTGCACCCACTTCAGCAATTGGAATGCTTGGGGCATCGGTCATGCCATGCCTAAGTTTGCGAAGAAGTCGTTTCACCAATTATGGAAGGAAGGAAAAGTTAAATGAAAAAGGAAGATTTCTTGAACAAGTTGCGTCAGAACACGCACGTTCAATACGATATGCCTGATATGAAGATAGAGGGCATCCAATATGAGAATACGCTCCAGCAGTTTATCGACATGACGAAGTCGGTGGGCGGTCATATGATGGAGGCTGAGGAGGGAGATGACATGCTCAATGAAATCGTGAGGATGGCATATCCTGAGGCTAAGGTCTTCGCCACCAATCTGCCGGAAATCAAGTTGGAGCGCTTGCAGGCTTTTGCTGGTGATGCGGCAAAGGCTCAGGAGATAGAGTTGCGCAATCCCGATACAGTGGCTGAGGCTAACGACCTGAATGGCACGGATGTAGGCATCGTGAGAGGACAGGTAGGTGTAGCCGAGAATGGTTGCATCTGGATTCCGCAGACGATGAAGGAGAAGGCGGTACTCTTTATCTCCGAGTACCTTGTCATCATCCTCAAGAAGGAGGATGTGGTCAACAATATGCACGAGGCATACGCTCGTATCGAGATGGATCCGAAGTACAACTTCGGTACTTTCATCAGCGGTCCTTCCAAAACTGCCGACATCGAGCAGGCGCTCGTGATGGGTGCGCAAGCAGCAAGGGGCGTCACTGTCGTGCTGGTATAAAAAAGTCCCGATGTTTTTCCAAAAACGTCGGGAGGTTTTTAGAAAAATGTCCCGAGGAAAATATAAAAGCCTCCCTAGGAAGTTCTCATTTCCTAGGGAGGCTTTTTGTAAATATGTGGTAAGGATGATTTTCCTTCATCCTATGGAAATCATATTTCCCATTCGTAAGTGTCATAGATGACACCTCTGCCGCCGAAGCCTTCTTTCTGATGGATGAGGTTTCGGTTGAGGAAGCTGCCATCATCCTCTGTCGATTTGCCGAAGTCGAAGTAGGGGACATTCCAACGGCACTTGTGGATAATGAAGTCGAAGAGGGCATCCAAGGCACCGAACTGCTTGCCTATCTCATTGGCAGCGATATATTGGGTGTGGATCACTTGTGGCGTGACATATACGATGCTTCCACCTACGATGGCATCGTCTTTCTCTGCCACGAAGCAAAGGATATTGTCGGGAAAGCGATGCATCAGCAACTCCAACTCTTCCTTGGAGTGTACGGGATGCGTGTGGTGTCTTTCCAACAGATTGGCATCCAGCAAATTCCAAAAGGCAGTGATGTCGTTAGGGAACTTCGTGAACTTGACATCCAGTTCGTTTCGTTCCGCTTTCTTGATGCCTCTCCTTCGCAGTTCGCTGAATCGTAGAGGCGCATCTAGGGGAATGGTGGTGGAAATCTCCCTTGCCTTCAACTTTGCCTTGGCGACATGAGTGAGCGCATAGAGGTCTTCTTCCGAAGGTATCCGCTGGTATATCCATGGCATCGCCTTGTAGATGCACGACTGAAATCCGTTCTCTCGGAGATACTCCCTGAGCGACTCGAAGATGTCGATGCAGACCTCTGCCGTCACCTTGGGGCAGGTTAGCAATCCGCCATACGTCAGTCCTTGGTGGGAATAGAGTATCTTCTTGGTGGTGCCAGCCTCATCGCCATCCTGAGCAGAGACGGTTACCTCGTTGGCAGGGAGGAGGGCGTATAGCTTCCTTTTGTGGAAGAACATCAGAGAGTGGTCATGAAATCTGTCTTGATGATAATCTATGTAGTTTCTGTCAAAGAGGAAGGTGCCTTGCCTAGACTTCAGCCAGACAAAGTTGTTCCATTCGGCAGCGTCTTCTGGTGTATATCTTCTGATTTCAATCATGATTCTGATGTCGTGCTATGGGGTGAATGGATGTATTCGAGGAACTCATCGTATTCGTAGAGATAGTCGTCTGGCTCGTAAAGCTCCGATGCCAAGACCATGCAGACGGCTCCTGCCGAGAAGTCATCGAGGGTACGCCATATCTCTGTGTCGATGAGTAGTCCTTCTGCTGGGTTGTCGAGCAGGTAGGTCTTGGTCTCCGTTCCGTTGTCGAGGGTAACCGTGAAGGAGCCGCTGGCGGCAACGAGCACTTGTCGCAATCGCTTGTGGGCATGACCGCCTCGGCTTCCGCCTTGTGGCACTTCGTATATCCAGTAGGCACGCTTCAAGTCGAAGGGGAGTTCGATATTTTCCTCCGCCACCGTCAGGTTGCCTCTTGGGTCAGATATGGTATGTAATGTGATGATTCTTCCTAATTCTTTCATGTCTTTATTTCTTCATGTAAGGGTCGGTGCCGAGAACGGTCTTTGCCAGTCTCTTCGCCTTGTCACGGAGGGCATTCAGGTCGGCGCCCACCTCGTCATAGCAGAGCACGACACCCATGCGGCGACCTACGTGAGCCTCTGGCTTGCCAAAGATGCGGATGCGAGTGCGGTCTTCTTTCAAGGCATCGAGCATGTTGTAGTTGAGAGGCTCGGTGCTTTCCTCTGGAGAGAGGATAACGGCAGAGCAACCATAGTGCTCCAAGTGGATGCCGGCGATAGGCAAGCCCATCACGGCACGGAAGTGAAGCTCAAACTCAGAGAGGTTGGTGGTATGACCGAGTGTCACCATACCTGTATCGTGTGGACGAGGACTCAACTCGGAGAAGATGACCTCGCCTTGTTTGGTCAAGAAGAACTCTACGCCCCAAAGACCAGCGCCCGTCAAAGCCTTGGTCACCTCGCCGGCGATGTGCTCGGCTTGCTTCAAGGCTGCCTCTGGAATCTGGAATGGTTGCCAACTCTCACGGTAGTCGCCGCCCTTCTGTACGTGTCCGATAGGTGGGCAGAAGAGGGTAGGACCATCCTTCTGGGTGATGGTGAGGAGGGTGAACTCAGAATCGAAATCGATGAATTCCTCGATGATTACTTCCTTCACGTCACCGCGACCTTCTTCCATTGCCTCCTTGTAAGCCTCTACCAGCTCATCGTCGTTGTGAACATAGCTCTGTCCATGACCGCTGGAGCTCATCAGAGGCTTCACTACGCATGGGAAACCAATCTCATCAGCAGCGTTCTTGAACTCCTCGAAGGTCTTGGCATAGAAATA
>ULJQ01017076.1_pt1 | contig 9819 bp, 12 predicted proteins | sample 1950941 | NCBI WGS metagenome assembly ULJQ01 (sample SAMEA4835479, study PRJEB28245) | human gut metagenome | biome: gut microbiome; material: fecal sample | place: Denmark | collected 2008
AAAGATGAAACTTTATGGCTATCACAAAAAGGTATGTCAAAAGTTTTTGAATGTTCTACAGATAATATAAGCTTACACTTGAAACATATATTTGAAGATAATGAGTTAGATAAAAAATCAGTTACCGAGAAATGCTCGTTAACTGCCGATGACGGAAAAAACTATAATACAACTATTTATAGTTTAGATGCTATAATTGCTGTGGGTTATAGAATTAATTCTAAAAAAGCAACAGAATTTAGAATATGGGCAACAAAAATACTAAAAGAATATATGACTAAGGGATTTGTATTAAATGATGAACGTTTTATAAATGGAAATAAATATGATGCAAAATATTTTGATGAATTATTAGAACGTATCAAAACAATTAGAGTGAGTGAAAGAATGGCGTATCAAAAAATCACTGATTTATTTATTGCAACCGCAGCAGATTACAATCCTAAGTCAGAAGAAGCGTATACTTTCTTTAAAATAGTTCAAAATAAGTTGCACTATGCTATAAGCGGACATACTGCTGCCGAATTAATATATAGTAGAGCAAACTCAAATAAAGAACATATGGGACTAACTAATTGGAAAAATTCTCCTGATGGTTTAATATATAAATATGATGTAGTTATTGCAAAAAATTATTTAAACGAAGAAGAAATGAATAATTTAAAAGATTTAACAAATATGTTTTTAGTATTTGCTGAAGATGAAGCAAAACAAAGACATGTTATGACAATGAAGGATTGGATAAATGCAACTGATGATTTATTAAAATTTAGAAGAAAAGAAATATTAAATAATAGTGGCAGTATATCTCATAAAGAAGCAGTAGAAAAAGCAGAAAAAGAATATGAAAAATTTAGAATTATACAAGATCAAGAATATATATCTTCAATGGATGAATTTTATAATAGATATTTAAATGAAAATAAAGAGGAAAAATGATGAAAGAAATATTAAAAGGGAGTGATAAATAATGGATATGTATCAAAAAAGAAAAAAAAGACAAGAAATGAAAAATAGTGAAAATAAAAAAGAAACACAAAATAAAATGAGTATCAACTGGTAAAGAACGACTTATATAAACTCTATTTAAAACTCTTATTTTATAAGGCTTTTAATTAAATTTCTTTTTACAATTTTTAACAAAAAATTAACAAAAATCATAAGAAAAATTGGGTAAGAACTACTTAAAGAAACTTTTTTATAAGAAGGTGAATATTTTGAAGATAGAAGATTTAAGAAAAGATTATGATGAATTACAAGTTAAATATGGTGCTAAGGAATTAGATTCTATATATAATGGTGGATGTGAAAAAAATCCTGATATATGTTTTGTTTTTATGAATCCTACCGGAAAAAATATTGCCAGTGATAAATCTTGGAAAGGTAGAAAGTCTCCATGGTTAGGAACTAAAAACATATGGAAGTTGTTCTATAAAGTTGATTTATTAAGTGAAGAAACATTTAACAAAATTCAAGAAAAGAAACCAAAAGAATGGGATTATGAGTTTTGCAACTATGTTTACGAAGAAATTGAAAAAAATAAATTGTTCATTACTAATTTAGGTAAATGTACACAAATAGATGCAAGACCATTGCCTGATGAAGTGTTGAAAAAATATCTTGATTTATTATTCAAAGAAATAAATATAATTAAACCAAAAATAATTATTACTTTTGGAAACCAAGTTAGTTCTATTATTTTAAATAAAAAGATATCTGTATCTGAAAATAGAAAAAAATGTCACAAAATACAAATTAATAAAAACGAATATAAAGTTTATCCTGTTTATTATCCAGTAGGTAATGGCATATTTAATATTGATAAATCGATAGAAGATATAAAATGGATAATTGAAAATGAAATAAAAAAAGAAGAACAAAATCTTCTTCGTGAAATTTTATAGAAAGTTGTAATATTAAGATGACATATAAGGTAGCAGCGTATCTTCGTTTATCAAAAGAAGAATATAGTAATGAAAAAGAATCAAATAGCATAGCTAATCAAAAATTAATTATAGATAATTATTTAAAAGAAAGGAAGGATAATATATGAATAATAAAATTACAACAAAAATGAATGTAAAAGATAATTTGATAAACGTAATGAGAATTGATAATATAGATTATATATCTTTAACAGATTTGGCAAGATATAAAAATCCAGATAATCCTGGGGATGTTGTTATTAAGTGGATGAGCAATAAAAGTTCTTTTGATTTTTATTCACTTTGGGAAGAACTGTTTAATGAAAATTTTAAACTAGCGGAATCTCGCGAGTTTAAAAATGACTCTGCAAATAATTCTTTTACAATGAGTCCTTCTAGATGGATAAGTACTACAAATGCTAAGGGTTTTGTAAGTAAAAGAGGAAAATATGATGGTGGCACATTTGCACATCCAGATATTGCCTTAGAATTTGCGTCTTGGATAGATCCCGCATTTAAATTATATTTGATTCAAGAATTTGAAAGATTAAAATATAATGAAACATATCAAGAAAAAATAGAATGGTCTGTTAGAAGAAGCTTATCAAAAACAAATTATAGAATACATACTGATAGTATTAAAGAAAATTTAGTTCCTACTTTAACAGATAAACAAAAAGTTTTTGTTTATGCTAACGAAGCAGATGTAATAAATGTAGCATTGTTTGGAATGACTGCAAAAGAGTGGAGAGAAAATAATCCAAAATTGGAGGGTAATATAAGAGATTATACAGATATTTTACATTTAGTTGTCTTATCTAATTTAGAGGTATTAAATGCCAGTATGATAGAAAATAATATTGGTCAAAAAGATAGATTAGAAAAATTAAATGAAACTGCTAAAAGACAAATAACTATTTTGGCAAGCAATAATAATATAATAGGTATAACGAAATTAGATAATCAAAAATTAAATGGAGGGGCGAATGAGTAAGTATTGCATGATTGAAATTGCTTTTAATAATAAAGAAGAGATTAATGAAGCAAGATTGATAGAGAATGGAAGTGATAAATAATGGATATGTATCAAAAAAGAGAAATGAGAAAGAATAAAAAAAAGAATGAAGATAAAAAAAGTTTACCATCAACGAGTATCAACTGGTATCCAGGCCATATGGCAAAAACTAAAAGGGAAATAAAGGAAAAACTACCATTAATTGATGTTGTATATGAAGTAGTTGATGCTAGGATGCCTATATCATCTAAAGTTATTGATATAGATGATATTATTAAAAACAAACCTAGAATATTAATAATGACAAAATATGATATGTGTGATAAAAGTCAAACAGATAAAATAATCAAATATTATAAAGATAAGGGATATAGTGTTGTTCCAGTTGACCTTATCAAGAATACAAATGTTAATTTAATAATTAAAGAGACATCTAAAGTTAGTGATATTATAAATGTCGAAAGAAAGAAAAAAGGTCTTAAGCCTAAACAAAGTGTAAGAGCACTTGTAATTGGAGCTCCAAATGTAGGAAAAAGTACATTGATAAATAGATTAGTTGGAAAGAAAAAAACAGTTACAGGAAATAAACCAGGAGTTACTAAACAACTAAGCTGGATAAGAGTAGGTTCTAACATTGAACTTTTGGATACACCAGGTATTTTGTGGCCAAAACTAGAAAATCAAGAACATGCATACAACCTTGCGGCACTTTCCTCGGTTAAAGAAGAAGTAGTTGACTTACAGGATTTAAGCATTTACATACTACATAAACTAAATGAACTTTATCCTAATTATTTAGAAAAAAGATATGGAATAACAACAGTATCTGATGACATAATTACAACATTAGAAGAAATTGGCAACAGAAGAGGTGCAAAAATAAGCGGTGGAGAAATTGACTATGACAAGGTTTACTCCATAATAATTAGAGATTTAAAAGAGGGTTTAATAGGTCCTATAACATTAGATAGATTATAATTAATCTATTTTTTTGTTTTTTAGATTGATTTTTATGTTATAATCATAATATGGAGGATTGTTATGAAAGAGAATAATAAAATGTCTTTAATTAATTTAATTGACTACTTATCAGAAAAAGTTACTAATTTTTTGAAAAAAGCAGGGCGTTTAGCAGCAAATAAAAATAAAAAGGATTCTGTTTTAATTGCTACTAAAATAGTGGTTACTATAATAACTCTTGCTATTTTAAGTATTCCATTTTCATTAGTTAAAGAAATAGGGGTTATGTTGATTTATAAAGTAGGAGCCTCACTAAGGGCGTTTCTATCATTTGCTTGGGCTTTTATGCTTGATTTATCATATTTAATATTTTGCTTGACAGTTATATCAAAAGTGCTTTCTTCTATATTAGAAGATAAAGAATTGAATCTAATTGAAGAAAACAGAAGAAAAGACACAAGGCTTAAAAAGAATATATTTTTACCTATAATTAAAGTCGTAAGGATTTGTTCTATTATAGCGGCAGTACCACTTGTTTTAATTATATTTGCCATTATGATTATGATTGGTATGAATATTGCACTTGTTACACATGGCTATTACTTATTTAGTACATTCTTAATCTTAATTGGATTTTCTATTATATTAGGAACTGCGATTTTATTAATTTTAGATGTTATGACATTAAAAAAAGGCTCTAAAAAATATGTAAATATTGCCCTTGGAGGCCTTATAGTATTTATTATTGGAATTATTTGTATTAATTTTGAACTAGCTAGATATAAATATGTTGATTCACTACCTAGCAATTTTACTACAACAACTGAACAAGTAAGTTTAAGAACTGATAAAAGTAAAACTTATAAAGCACTTAAAGCAAAATATAATGAGAACGTAGCAATAACAAAAGAAATAGATAATAGTTTAGGTGATGAAATATTAATTGAAACAACAACTTCAAATACCTCAATTTCATTACAAACTATAGCTACAAAAAATAATAAAATTAATTTAATTTACTCTAATAAGCTAGTATTAGGTATTAAAGACATAGAAAAAATATATAATATGTTAATAAACAGTATAACTAATGAGACATTATATAATTATAATTTATTAAAATATAGTAAAGTTACAATATATGGTAACGAAGAAATTTTATCAAAGATTGAAGTAGGAGATTATGAAAAATAACGAGATAGATAATAGGCAATATGAAAATGAATTATACAGTAAAGGATATAAATTAATTGGTGGAATAGATGAGGTTGGTAGAGGACCACTTGTTGGTCCTGTTGTTACCGCTTGTGTCATACTTCCAGAAGATTTTGCATTAGATGGATTAACCGATTCTAAGAAACTAAGTGAAAAAAAACGTGATATGTTTTATGATATTATCATGGAAAAAGCAATCTCAGTTGGAATTGGTATAATGGATGAAGATGTAATAGATAAGGTTAACATATATGAAGCTACTAAACTTGCTATGTATCAAGCAGTTGATAATATGAGTGTGAAACCAGATTATATTTTAATAGATGCCATGAAACTAGATAAATTAGATGTCCCATCCACATCAATCATAAAAGGTGATTTAAAAAGCATTACTATTTCCGCAGCTAGCGTTATAGCAAAAGTAACAAGAGATAGAATGATGTATGAATTAGATAAAAAATATCCTATGTATAAATTTGCTAAAAATAAGGGCTATCCAACTAAAGATCATATAGAAGCAATTTCAAAATATGGAATATTAAAAGAACACAGAAAGACTTTTAAGCCAGTTACGGAACATGTAAATAGAATATATAATAAATAGGAGGCTAACTATGGATATAAATTTCACTAGTATTGAAGAATTATATAAAAGAGTTTATCCGGCACTTAAAAGTAAAGTAAAAGAATTAAAAAAGAATGATATTAATTATATAAAAGAAGAAGATATTTGGAACTGTCTTGTTGAACTTCGTTGGAAAAAAGACAAAGGACTATTGCTATCTGATGTAGTTGATGATATTCTAAATACTGAAAATTCTGTAATTGATAATTATGTTAAGAATGAAATAAAAAAGATGAAAAGGGAAGCAAACTATGATGTTGAGATAATATAATAAACGCGAGGTGTTAAAATGACAAAGAGTTTAAATAATGCAACTATTGAAACACTAATAGAAAAAGCAAGTAGCTATATAACTGATAAAGATGATTTAAATAAAATAAGAGAAGTATACGAGTATGCAAAAGAAAAACATCAAGGACAGTATCGCAAGAGTGGAGAAGAATACATCAGTCATCCTCTTGCTACTGCAATTATACTTACTACAGTCTATGCTGATACTCCAAGTATTTGTGCTGGACTTTTACATGATGTTATAGAAGATTGTGATACTTCAAAAGAAGAAATTATAGAGACTTTTGGAGATGAGATTGCCGAACTTGTTTATGGAGTAACAAAAATAAGTAAAATTCATTTTTCTACAGAAAATGAGGCTTTAATAGAATACTATAAAAAGATAATTGTAGGTATGAGTGAAGACGTTAGAGTTATTATTATTAAATTATCTGATAGACTTCATAACATGAGAACACTATGGGCACTCCCTGAGGCAAAGCAGAAACATATAGCTAAAGAAACCTTGGAAATTTTAACTCCAATTGCCCACCATTTAGGTATTCATAAATTAAAAAGTGAACTTGAAGATTTATCATTAAGATATTTAAAACCTGATGTTTTCTATGACATAGCTGAAAAATTAAATAATACAAAATTAGAAAGAGATAAAGTAGTCGGGGATATGCTTGAATCAGTTACAAATCTATTAAAAGAGCATGATATACCACACGAAATAAAAGGAAGAAGTAAAAGCATTTATAGTATTTATAAAAAGCTAGAAAAAGGTAGAAAGTTTAGTGATATATATGATTTACTTGCTTTAAGAGTACTAGTTGATACAGAACAAGAATGTTATCAGGCACTTGGAATTATACATTCTAAATATAGACCTATTCCTAAAAGATTTAAAGATTATGTTGCAATGCCTAAACCAAATGGGTATCAATCATTACACACAACAGTATTTGGTATAGATGGTTACCTTTTTGAAATTCAGATAAGAACTCATGAGATGGATGAAATTGCAGAAAACGGTGTTGCTTCTCACTGGGCATATAAAGAACATAAGACACTAACAGAAGGGGTTAGAACTTCTACCGAGGCAAAGCTACAATTTTTTAAATCAATTATAGAATTAAACGAAGAAAAAATGAGTAGTGAAGATTTTGTAAATAGTGTTAAAAATGAAATACTTAATAATAATATATATGTTTTTACACCAAAAGGAGATATATTTGAACTTCCAAAAGGTTCAACTCCAATAGATTTTGCTTATAGAGTTCATACTAGAGTTGGTGAAACAACAGTTGGGGCCATTGTAAACAACAATATGGTTCCACTTAATTCAGAACTTAAAAATAATGATATAGTAAAAATTATAACTAATAAAAATTCTCCAGGTCCTTCGAAAGAATGGCTAAATATAGTTGCATCTACTCAAGCTAAGAATAAAATAAAAGCATTTTTTACTAAAAGTGAAAGAGATAGATATATAGAAAGAGGTAAGGATTCACTTGAAAAAGAAATGCGTAAACAAAAAATAGTATTTAGTGAATTTTTAAGTGAAGAAAATCTTAATATATTATTGTCAGAATTAAAGCTTATTGATTTAGATGAACTATACTTATCAATTGGTAATGGTAAATTTAGTGCGAGTTATGTAGTTAACTTATTAAATAAAAAAGAACAACCAAAAGAAGAAGTTAAAATTAAACATCCTGTTGCTACAATAGATAATAATATAATTGTAGAAGGAATAGATAAAGTAAAAGTTAATATTGCTAATTGCTGTAGTCCAATACCAGGAGACGAAATTGTCGGATATATTACTAAAGGTAATGGTATAAGTGTACATAGAAAAAGTTGCCATAATTTGGAATTTTTAGATAGCCGAATGATCAACGTAAAATGGAATAATACAACTTCAGGTAAATTTTTAACTAGTTTAATTGTCTATAGTGAAACGAGCGATAAAGCTATGATGGATATTACTCAAAAAGCTATTCCACTTGGAGTGAATATTGATAGCATTAAAACTATAAACAGAATGGATGGCATTACTTTCCAAATAGATATATATGTAGAAAATTTAACAAAACTATCTAAATTTATGAATGATATATCAAATATAAAATATATAAAAAATGTAGTGAGGGTTATAAAATGAGAGTACTTGTACAAAGGGCATTATCATCATCGGTTACAGTTGATAATGAAGTAATAGGAAGAATAGATAAAGGCGCAGTATTACTAGTTGGATTTACCGAAGGAGATAATTCAGATACGATTGATTATATGGTAAATAAAGTACTAAATCTTAGAATTTATGATGATTCTAACGGAGTTATGAATAAAAGTATATTAGATGTAGGTGGAAGTATATTATCTATTTCACAGTTTACGCTTTATGCAGACTCTAAAAAAGGAAATAGACCTAGTTATATTAATGCATTAAATGGCGAAAAAGCAATTTCACTATATGAAGAATTTAATAATAAACTAAGTAGATACATATGTGTAGAAACAGGTAAGTTTGGTGCTGATATGTTGGTTGATATTAAAAATGATGGACCTGTTACAATAATGTTAGAGAGGGAATAATATGTTTAAAAATAAATTAAATTATAAACTACTTAATATACTTATGCTAGTAGTAATACTATTTTTAGGATTTAAAACATTTGAATATTGGAGTGGAATAGTAGGCAAAATTATATCGATTTTAATACCATTTATTATTTCATTTGCGATTGCATACTCACTTTATCCATGTGTTAGAAAATTAGAACAAAAAGGAGTTAGAAAAGGTATAGCAGTTGGGGTAGTAGTTATATTAATACTTGTTGTTATAGTTGCACTCTTCTCTGTTACAATTCCTCTAATATATGAACAGCTTATTTCATTATCCAAAATGATTGGGCAAGTAGCAACAGATTTATCTACAAAATTTGAAATAAATTTAGTTGGATTTGAAGATACAATTAATGGAACTCTTAATAAGCTGATTTCAAACGTTGGAGAGTATATTTCAACAGGAACAATTGATTTTGTCTCTAAATCAGTTGATGTACTTACAAAGACAATTATAATAATAATAGTATCTATCTATTTACTAGTTGATATGGATAAAATAAGAATTAGGGCAAAAACAATATTAAAAAGAATTAACCCTAGAGCATTTGATTATGTAAAATGTGTTGATAATGAACTTGGTAACTATCTACAAGGATTAGTAATATTTATGGTTATACAACTTTTTGAGTATTCATTCTTATTTGGAATAGTTGGACATCCAAACTGGTTATTACTTGGGATACTTGCTTCATTAACTACCGTAATTCCATATTTTGGTGGACTTGCGACTAACATAATTGCGGTTATACTTGCATCTGTTGTATCTCCAAAACTTTTTATAGCGACTATGATAATTTGTTTAGTATTCCCTAATATAGATGGATATATAATATCACCAAAAGTTTATGGAAAAACAAACAATATAAATCCAATATGGTCAATATTCTCTGTATTTGTTGGAGGAGCATTACTAGGAGTACTTGGTATAGTAATAGCACTTCCTACTTATATAGTATTAAACTGTACTTATAATTTCTTTAAAAAAGATATTTATGGTAAAATAGACGATTTAATATAGAATAATATTATTTAACCAATGCGTATGCATTGGTTTTTAAGTGAACCAAAACTTCTTTAATTTTGGTAAAATATGACCTAGTAGTAACTTATCTCTTGAAAACAATTAAAAGAGAGGTTATACTCATTATAGTAGTAAATAATAAAATCAGTAT
>ULJQ01007777.1_pt1 | contig 9572 bp, 9 predicted proteins | sample 1950941 | NCBI WGS metagenome assembly ULJQ01 (sample SAMEA4835479, study PRJEB28245) | human gut metagenome | biome: gut microbiome; material: fecal sample | place: Denmark | collected 2008
TGTGCAGTTTGACTTCCCGAATGAGGAGGGCAAGCCGTATAAATCAAGTGGTGGGGCTATGGTTTATAATGAACGCTTGAAAAGAGATGTTCCTGTTGGTTGGCAAATAGAAAATCTTATAGATTTTGCGGAAATAAAGAATGGAGCAACACCTTCAACAACCGATGACGCAAATTATGGTGGTGATATAGTTTGGATAACTCCAAAGGATTTGTCCGACCAACAATCAAAGTTTGTATACCAAGGCGAACGCAACATAACAAAGCAAGGTTTCGATTCTTGTAGTACGAGTATGCTTCCGACAAATTCTGTTCTTATGTCAAGCCGTGCTCCTATCGGCCTTGTTTCTATTGCAAAGCATGAAGTATGTACAAATCAAGGCTTCAAGAGTTTTATTCCGAAGAACATCGAGAACTCAATCTATTTGTACTACTACATAAAACACCACATTAAACAAATAGAACAATTAGGCACAGGTACGACATTCAAAGAAGTTTCAAGGGATGACCTTTGCAAATTTCCAATTCTTGTTGTTGGGGCAAATGAGGCTTATAAACAATGGATAGAATTGCAAGATGAAATAGCAAACAAACAGTTTGTACTTACAAAAGAAATTGCAGCTCTAACTAAGCAGCGCGACGAACTTCTGCCCCTCTTAATGAATGGTCAAGCATCGGTAAATTATCATTTATCGGCAAAGGCTTACCCTCTGCCGATAGCATACAAAAAGGCGATGCCGATAGAAGCAAACCAAATAATAAGTAGCACTTTCATCCAAAAGTCTGATAGCCACACACCCTCGCCTCGTTTACAAACTTCGCAAATACATTGCTCATGAGCCTTTACCATGGCTAATTGTTCCGCTACATGCTTTTTCAAAAGTTCCGTTTCTTCTTGTATATAACCATTCTTCACAAGGCGAAATTGGTCTATATCGGCTTGCTTGATAGTTAGTTCTACAGGTTGCGAAGTTATGTTCTTTAGTTGCTCTACAACAGACAGCAAGCATTTATTCAACTGAGTTGTTGCTTCTATGAGTTTGGCTATTTTGTCTGTCTCCGTATTCAGTGTTTCCGTATTATCAACACTCTGTATCAGAGTGGATATGTCTACTCTGTCATTCTTTGATGTTCTCATATTATAATTTGGATTAGTTGTTCATCGTCTGTTTCCTCTTTTGACAGCAGGGCGGCACATTTGGCTTGCCATTCGTGCGCATCGTCTTGCCCATTCCAAATCATCTTCATCCTTGTCTCTGCCCCAACCATCGGGAGTGCTGCCACCACCGCCAGTGGACTCTGACACCTGTGTAGCTGCATCAAGATAGCCAGCGAAAAGAAGAACGGCTGTTTGCTGTAAATCATTGATAGTGGCGAATACGTTGTTCTCAGGCAAAGAAACATCTTGCATCAGAATATCGTTTGCATTCGATGGAATATCTATCTCGTAGTCATGATAATTCCAGTTGATGGAATGGTGTACCAATGATTGAGGTTGGTACTCGTTGCAGTTTCTGCACCTTGCATTATTTGCAGTTTGCAGTTCTGCGGATATATTTCTTACATGATTTTCCCTGTCAGCATCTTCTTGTTGAAGAACTTCTTTATGCAGTTTCTCCCATGTTGCTTCTATCTTCGATGGCATAAGGTTTCTGCCTTTACCAAGAGACGAAGATTTATAAGTGGAGTTGCCTCTCTTTATGGAATATCCACGGACTATATTTTGAGAGTCCTTTTGCAGCATCACATCATAGCCATATTGTTTTAGTCGTTCCACATAATCATTCCAATTAAACCTATCCATAGAGCGGAGAGCATCCATACAGTCATTCGTTATCTCTTGTTTGTTTTGTATTGAAATGTCGGATGCTTGTATCCAGCCTCTACGCTTGGCAATATTATTGGCAGCAGCCATAGCCCTTATATGGATGTTGTGGTCATTGTTGATGTTGCCGTCATTGTCTATTCGGTTGGCATCAATGTGAAGATGCAAAATGCCACTCTTGCTGTCACGATGAAGTGACACTACATATTGGCTATTACGGAGATTGGTATGTCTGTCTTTTGCACATTTATTTTTCTCTGATAAATCGATGGAGTCAAACTCTCGAATGAAATCGTCTGCAAGTTTTTCCCAATCCGTATTAGTCCAGCCTTTAGTTTCTTCGGATGTTGGAGATACCTCAATTCTAATCATGTTGTTCTTGATTGCCTTGGAACGTTCGCCAAGAAATTTTGCTTGGTGCAACAACATTCTTGACCATAAAGACTCCGCAGCTACATTGTCAGGCAACAGGTGCAACTTGATAATGTCCGCCTTGTCTTTGTTCACTACATATCGCATGGAGTTTGCACCATGTGATATTGCTCTTGCCTTTGCTATCATATCATTCTCAATTTTTATAATGTCAGATAATCTTTGATGTCGCCCCAACGAGTTATAAGTGGAACGGCTGCTTTCATCCATTCTTCAACAAACTTGGTGTTGTGGAAATATAGACCTCGCTTGTCGCTCTGTATACTCTTGACTGCACTGACAATTCTAATCAAGTCGCCACGTGCATCAGCCAAACTACATAAGGCTTCAATCTCTCGGTCGGTCAGTCTTTGTTTGGGATGTTGTCCCAATACACACTTGCGCACATAATTACTGACAGTCAAGCCACAGGTATTGGCAAGTTCTGCCACTCGGTTGTATTCGTCAGAAGTTACTCTGACCTCCAAACGCTCCGTGCGCTTGGGTGTTGTATTATTCTTTGTTGTTGCCATAATATGGTGTTTATAATTGTTGATATTAGGGAATAGAAAAGGCATCGGTGCGAGCTTGCGAGTACTGCAAGAAGCCACTGCCGTATGAATAAGCCTCGCTGATTTGTACGACATTGGCATTTCTTGCAACGCTACCAATAAACTTTCTGACACAGCTTCATCTTTTCCTTCCCTTTATTCGTTATCGTTTCAAGTCACATTATTGCATAGGCTTGCTTTCAGCGTTGTAAAAACCGACCAACTCCAATTGTAATCGTTCTATCAATGTGCCAATGCAAGGATTGCGTTTTATCATTCGCTGAAGTGCCATTACTGGTGTTTCTGTCATGAGCAGGAAATCGGCAATATCCAATCCTTTTTTGCGTTGTTCTTCGGTAGCCACAAGTTCCAAGTGTTCACTTATAATGACCTTGCTACATACGGCTGAAAGCATTGGTATTTTGGCTTTCCATGCCTCAAATGCGCCCAAGTCAGGACACAACATAACAGAGCGGTTCTTCAACACCTTTATGCTTTCTTCCTTGAAACAGCCATGTATTCCTCCTGTTGCCAACCATATAAAATCGGGCATGAAGTGTGTGGCTATTAAAGCGGATTTCTCACTCTCCACAATTGCTACTGGCTTGGATGGATATTGCGGTAATAGATGTTCACCGAACAAGCATTGTTTCATGTTGAAGTTATCCAAGTGTAGTTCGCTATGCACCCAACTCACATAACTGTGCGATTCTTTCACTCTATGACCATTAGACAAGTTGTAGAGCATTATCTTACCAGACCGCACTCGACCGTGCCAGTCTATTTGCCAGTAAACAGTAGCACCGCCCCACTTCTTTGATGTGCCGACTTTGTACAGATGGAATATCCGTTCTGTTTCCTCTTTCCCCATGATGCCAGTCAAGAAAACAAACAGAGGGTTTATGCTATAATTGGATAGTGTTCGTTCCATCAAGCATTTGTCAATATAAGAGATTGGTCGCTCTTGTTGCATCGCCTTTGTTGTATGGCATTTCCAATCTACATTATCAATTAACATTGGATTGTCCTTGAAATAATCAGATGGCTTGTAATGGTATTGACATGATTGTTCATGGTCACATCTACCCACATAGTCAGGAAAGTGTATCTTTCCCTCTATGTCGATATATCTGACAAAGCAATGTTTCTTACCACAGTTAGGGCAAGTGGTTTTGTTGCCTCGTTTGTATTTTTGAAGTACAAATCTGTATTCAGCCATAATAATTGCTTTCAATGGAACATAAACGAAGAACTGCATACTGCAATAACTGCAAGGTGCAAAGCAAGTACCGTTATTGCAGTTTTTCGTATTCTCCTCGTTTTACTTTCTTGATTATCTTGTCGGTTGTAAGATTGACCAAAGCATACATGACAGACCTTTCCGACAAACCGACTTCTTTACCTGCTTGAATGGCATCTGCCGTTGTAAATGTCTTACCTACATTGTTGAGAAATTCTTTCTTCTGTGGTTCTATGCCATCCAACACCATGAACTTTTGAATGGCTGTATAACAGTTCTCAAAATAATCACTCAACCGAATGGCGGCTTTGGTGGAGTCAATATCCACATAGTCCTTATGCACCTCATCACAAGCCCATCGCAAAATTTGGATGGTCAATGCAAGCCGTGCTGCCAACATCGGTGTCTTCATAATGCGACTATCCACTAATGCGTCATCCTTTATCTTGTTGACTGCTCCGATTGCTTCATTGCGCCATGCAGTAAAGTAATTGCTGGCATCTTTTGAGAATTTCACCACATTCTGTACTGTATCATCATCTTCTTTGAGTGAATAAGGTAAAGCCAAAATCTTGTCTATGACAGTTTTCCACAATGTAGAATAGTTGTCAAACGAGGAAGAACTTGAAGGTTCGTCATCCGCCCAATCTGCTATCTTCTGCGAAGTAGGATAGACAAACAGAAAGCGGTCTAAGAAACCGTTGGCTTTGTAGCCTTTGTCTATCAGTTCGTGCATTCGTATGGTCTGCATTGTGCCGACTATGTTTATAAACGGATGCTCTATGTGGATAGGGACAGGCATACTGCAACGTGACACATCCAATGCCTTACCGCTGAACGCTGTCAGGAGTTGTTCTATCAACTGTCCTTTGCTGTATTGGTTTACGGCATTGAACATCCCCATAATTTCATCCACATACAAGACCACTCCACGCTTATTGTCGTCATGCGCACGTATCAAGGCTTCTGGTGTGAAGTCGGATATAATGGTTCTGCGCAATATTGGCTTAGGCGGAAGTGTATCACTGTCCTCTTTCTTGCCTCGTTGCCGTTCCAAAGCCTCGTTGTAATGTTCTATTTCTTCCTTGAACTTACGGATAGCCTTTGCATCGTGCTTACGGATTGGGCGAAAGGCAAAATCAAGAGGTGGTGTCTTGCCCATGCCCGGTCGTCCAACCAATATCATATACATAGCAGCATTGCTTATCCATCCGCCACGAATACAGATGCTCACCGCATTGCCGATAGCTGTTGATGCAGCAACCAGCAATGAGGCAAGCGTGTATTCTATGGAGTAGTTTTCTTGGCGAGCCAATGCGAGAACCATATCCTGTAACTTTGCAGGAAGTGCATCCAGTGGTATCTTGTTTTCATAAACACCTTCAAACTCCATTCTTAAACTGTTGCATAATTCAAGTGCATCCATTAGAATCTGTGGTTACGTTTTGATTTGAGGAACATGGTAGCTTCCGCCTCCAATTCCTTTTGCGACTTAATCTTGCCATCATGCAGCCATGCGTCTATCTCTGATTTGAGAAACATGATGCGTTTGCCTCGTTTGTGAAAAGGTATCTGGTGGCAACTCGTCCAACCATAAACAGTTTGTTCGGCAGGGTGATTGGGGAGATACTCACACAACTCTTTCAAGTTCATCCACTGATCCGTCTGCGGTTGTACGCTTTGGTTATTGATGCTGTCAACCTTCGATGTAAGCTCGTTCAACTTATCCATCATCCATGTCATTGCCTTGGGCAAATCCTCAAATGTAATGTTCTTTTCTGTCATTTCGTTCATTGATTTTATTGTTCGATTTGAGTGCAAAGTAACACGGATTTTGAATGCTGATTTTATACTGACAAACATCACATAAACAATCATCGTCGAAACATAATCATCATATACAAAAGTTGCTGGTAATCAGAATGTGTTATGACAACCGTCATTATCATTTTGTTTCGGCTATGCAGTATGTCATTAGTACATCATAAGGCTATCATAAGAGATAATCGTATGTGTTCTTATTGGTCTTTGTGGATATATGGGGTGACTTCAAATCACTCCATTGCAGAAATTAAAGGAAAGGGGGTGACTTGTAATCATACCCTTGTGGCGACATCTGCCAATAGTTATAAGGGGGGCGTTTTAACCGTACCCCTTGTAAGAAATCCATCATTTTTTTGGGGGGATGGGTTCGGTTGAAACGACCCCATAAAAAAAGAAAAGCCACCCACAACAATGCGTGTAGATGGCAATATATAATAAGTGTAATTTATGACTATTCGGTTGTTTGTGTTGTATCTGCAATAGGCAAGTCCAGAGTTATTCTCTTAGTGGCGTTCTCCTTCTTGGCATCAACAACCTTTGCGTAAATTTGAGTTGTGCGAACATTGGTATGACCAAGCATCTTGCTGACGGTATAGATGTCTGTACCGCCCGCCAGCTGGAGCGTAGCATACGAGTGTCTGAAACAATGGAAGGAGATATGCTTTTTTATTCCTGCTGCTTCAACCCATCTTTTGATAGGACGATTTATCCAAGATGGAGCTGGCAACCCTGCAAACACAAGCAAGTCTCCGTCCTGTCTTTCTCCACAAAGTTGAAATGCTTGCTCTGAAATTGGCATATACTCTACACCCTTTGTCTTCTGTTGCGTGAAATTCAAACGATAATTGCCGTTGAACATTTCCACTTCCGACCATTTCAATTTCTGAATATCGCAATGGCGAATGCCTGTGAGAGCGGAGAATAAGGCTGCACGTTTCAACAAAGGGTCGCATGGTGTTTGCGCCAAACGGTTCAGTTCTTCCACAGTCAGGTATTCCCTACGGCTTTCTTGTTCTTGTATGCCTTTCACCTTTGCCGATATGTCAATGGTTAGGTAACCGTCAATGAAAGCCTGTTTCAGTCCTGCTTTGAAAATAGCAAAGTAAGTGGAAGCCGTGTTCTGTGAGATTGTGCCAGACTTATTGCCCCCTTGCGGAGCAGTCATCAAGAAACGCCGGAATGATTCTACTAATTTCATGTCAATGTCAGCAAACAAGACAGTATCGCCTTTGGCAAATATCTTCAACAACTCACCTACACGCCTCCAGTTGACAATAATTGAGTCAGAGCTATTAGCATGGCGAGTGTCGGCTACATGGACAAAGTATTCAATGAAGTTGCAGCGTGAACGTTCAAGCTGTTCTGCCTGTTCGGTTTCCTCTGCCGAATAGAGTGAAGCATTATCGTATTCCTTTTGTCGCATACTCCTAACCTTGTCGGCATAGATACACGCTTCTTGGTCAAGTTGCGACTTACATACGATAATGCCGTTCAAATCTCGCTTGGGCTTATAAGTGGTCTTGCCATCGGCACCAGTTCGGGCATTGCGTGACTTGTCAAATACAGGAGTAGTTATCGTGCGGTTCAGGTACTCACGCAGTCGTTGTGGCTTGTCCTTGCCCGATTGGAATACAGGATAAGCCTCAATGTAAAGATACCATTCTTCGTGATATTCCGACTTGCGGAGTTTCACCGTCACTCGTGTATGGGCTAATGCTTTCTTCATTGTTTTGCTCCTTTATATAGGTTGTCAATTTCTTTCTTGGGTACATACACATAGTTGCCTATCTGCCGTGTAGGTATGGAGTACTTGCGTATATGCGCATACACCGTACTGTCATTGACCTTATACTTCTTGCTTATCTCTCCAATAGTATAGCAGTCCTTAGGTTCAAGACTATAAAGTTTCTTCACTTGCTTCGGTTTGTCCGTTGCCTTTGGGCGAAGAGGATAGAGTTTCATAAGTTCCTCTTTGCTCACTCGTATTTGGTTCGTACCGAGATTGATGTGAGAAATCTGCCCTTTGCGTATAAGCCTGTAAAGAGTAAAACGACTGATACCAAACAAGGCGTATGCCTCCGTTACCTTGATGAAGTCTTGCTCCTTTGGAATGGTCTTTACCACTTTGTCAAGAAGTTTGTTTCTTTCCTCCTCGTCATGCCTACGCTTCCATGCTGCCTTGGAGCATTTGGGCGAACAGTACCAGGACTCTATGGTCTTAGCCATAAACTCCTCGCCACACACCTGACACTTGCGTATTATTTGAAATTTCGATGCTGCCATATTTATTGCCTTTTCTATATAATAACGTAGAAAGAGTACTTTTGTTGCACATTATCTACTATTTTGTTGCGTTACAAATATGGTACAAATATACAATAAAATAACGAGAAACAAGCATAGTCATCCGCAAGTGTTAAAAACGAAAATAGGGCGCAACTCATTGAGTTACACCCTATTTAACTATTTATTGTTATAGATGTTTATCTATACTTACTTCACCTCCTCGAAGTCAGCGTCCTGAACATCCTGAGCGCCACCATTGCCGCCCTGTGCCTGCTGACCGCCCTGAGCACCTTGTGCGCCCTGAGGACCAGCCTGCTGACCACCCTGATACATCTGCTGAGAAGCAGCCTGCATTACGGTGTTCAAGTTGTTGATTGCGCTATCGATAGCTGCAACATCACCAGCCTTGTGAGCATCCTTCAACTGCTGCAATGCCTGCTCGATACCTGGCTTCTTGTCTGCTGGAATCTTATCACCGTTATCCTTCAAGAAGTTCTCAGTGGTGAAGATCATAGAGTCAGCCTGGTTCATCTTGTCAATCTTCTCACGCTCAGCCTTATCAGCAGCAGCATTCTGCTCAGCCTCAGCCTTCATGCGGTTGATCTCGTCCTCGCTCAAGCCAGATGAAGCCTCGATGCGGATGCTCTGCTCCTTGCCTGTAGCCTTATCCTTAGCTGATACGTTCAAGATACCGTTGGCATCGATATCGAAGGTAACCTCAATCTGAGGAACACCACGACGAGCTGGAGCGATACCTGTCAAGTTAAACTGACCGATACTCTTGTTCTGAGCTGCCATAGGACGCTCACCCTGCAATACGTGGATGGTAACTTCTGTCTGGTTATCAGCTGCGGTAGAGAAGACCTCGCTCTTCTTGCAAGGGATAGTAGTGTTAGCATCGATAAGCTTTGTCATCACACCACCCATAGTCTCGATACCGAGAGTCAATGGAGTAACGTCGAGCAATACGATGTCGCCTACACCTTCCTCCTTGTTCAAGATGGCACCCTGGATAGCTGCACCAACTGCTACAACCTCGTCTGGGTTCACACCCTTAGAAGGCTCCTTGCCGAAGTAGTTCTTAACGAGTGTCTGAACGGCTGGGATACGGCTTGAACCACCTACCAAGATAACCTCGTCAATATCTGATGTAGAGAGCTTAGCATCACGGATAGCGTTCTGGCAAGGTACCAAGCAAGCCTGGATCAAGTTGTGAGCCAACTGCTCAAACTGAGCACGGGTCAAAGTCTTAACCAAGTGCTTTGGCATACCGTCAACGGCTGTGATGTAAGGCAAGTTGATCTCTGTAGAAGTAGAACTTGACAACTCGATCTTAGCCTTCTCAGCAGCTTCCTTCAAGCGCTGCATAGCCATAGGATCCTTGCGGAGGTCAACACCTTCCTCGTTCTTGAAGCCATCAGCCAACCAGTTGATGA
>ULJQ01013089.1_pt1 | contig 9369 bp, 6 predicted proteins | sample 1950941 | NCBI WGS metagenome assembly ULJQ01 (sample SAMEA4835479, study PRJEB28245) | human gut metagenome | biome: gut microbiome; material: fecal sample | place: Denmark | collected 2008
ACTTGTTTCATACGGAATCAATACAGGGCTTATTGAAAAAGAGGATATAATCTACACGCAAAATAGGCTTTTATCGTTGTTCCATATGGATGAACCCGATGACAGTTGTACTTGCCTTACAGCAGATAACGAGGATACTCTTGAAGAAATTTTGTCGGGACTTCTTGATTATGCATACGAAAAAGGAATCATTCCCGAAAATACAGTAACATATCGCGACTTATTTGATGTGAAACTTATGGCTTCACTTGTTAAGCGACCGTCAGAAGTAATAAGAGAATTTTGGCAGAATTATAGCTGTTCTCCTAAACTTGCAACCGATAGCTACTATAAATTCAGCTGCGATACCGATTATATAAGAAGATATCGTATAAAAAAAGACTTAAAGTGGAAAACATCAACCGAATACGGTGATATTGATATCACTGTAAATCTTTCAAAGCCTGAAAAGGATCCGAAAGCTATTGCAGCGGCAAAACTTCAAAAACAGTCGGGCTATCCGAAATGTTTGCTTTGTAAGGAAAATGAAGGATATGCCGGAAGAGTAAATCATCCTGCAAGAGATAATCACAGAATTATTCCGCTCACCATTGACGGAGATAACTGGTTTATGCAATATTCTCCGTATGTTTATTACAATGAACATTGTATTGTATTTAACGGTGAGCATACACCAATGGTAATCAATGATTCTACATTCAGAAAACTGTTTGATTTTATTTCACAGTTTCCGCATTATATAATCGGTTCGAATGCTGATTTGCCGATTGTAGGCGGTTCAATACTTACACATGAACATTTTCAGGGTGGCAGATACAGCTTTGCACTTAATAGGGCAGAGGTTGAAAGAAAGTTTATTGTTAACGGCTTTAATGATGTGGAGTGCGGAATTGTAAAGTGGCCTATGTCAGTTGTAAGATTGACAGGTAAAAACAAGGACAGCATTATTTCATTATCTTCTCATATTCTAAAGAGTTGGAGAGCGTACACGGACGCAGATGTTGGCATTTTTGCCGAAACAGATGGTGAAATTCACAACACTATTACTCCGATTGCTTTTACAAAGGATGGAAAATTTGTTATTGACCTCGTTCTCAGAAATAATATTACAAGTGAAGAGCATCCTCTGGGAGTATTTCATCCTCATGCGAATTTGCATCATATTAAAAAAGAAAATATCGGCCTTATTGAAGTTATGGGACTTGCAGTATTGCCCTCAAGGCTTAAAGATGAAATGGCTATTTTAAAGGATGCTATTCTTAATCACAAGGATGTAAGTGAAATTCCGAAAATCAGCAAACATTCCGAGTGGGTAAATGAATTTGTTTCGCAGTATGATGAAATCAATGAAAATAATATTGATTCAATAATTCAAAATGAGATAGGAAAGGTGTTTCTTAATGTTCTTTTGGATGCAGGTGTATTCAAAAGAACTCCTGAAGGACAAAAGGCTTTTGATAAATTTATAAAGACGCTGTAGTAAAGGAAGTGCTAAAATGTCAAAGGTAAGGGTAGTGAATTTTGAACCTACATCCAAAGGTGAAAACACTCATCTTTATACAATAGAAAATAACAGCGGAGCAAGCGTGACATTATGTGATTTAGGCGCAAGTGTCGTTTCGATAAAAGTTCCCGACAAAAACGGTAGTATTAGAGATGTAGTTCTCGGCTATGAGCACATTGACGGTTATGAATTTGACGGAACATACTTCGGTGCTACTGTCGGAAGATGTTGCGGAAGAATTGCATACGGCAAGTTTACTCTTAACGGAGAAGATTATCAGCTCCCTGTAAACAATGGGAGTAACCATCTACACGGCGGATTTAACAGCTTTAGCCGCAAAGTGTGGCTTGCGGTAGTTGATGATAAAGTTCCAAATACAGTTCTATTTATGCTTGATAGTCCCGACGGTGATGAGGGCTATCCCGGAAATATGAAGGTCTTTGTACGCTACACCTTTGATGATGAAAATGTACTTACGATAAAATGGTCGGCAGTTTCCGACAAAGACACAATATGTAATCTGACCAATCATTCATATTTCAATCTTAACGGACATAAAAGCGGTAAAGTTACAGAAAATCACAAGCTGAAAATAAATGCAAATTTCTTCATACCGATAAATTCAAACCTCAATCCCACAGGAGAGATAACTCCCGTTAAGAATACATCGTTTGATTTTACCGAATCCAAGTTAATTGGAAATGGTATTGACAGAAAAAACGAGCAGATTGGTTTTGCAAACGGTATTGATCATATGTTTGTGCTGAATCATTCTGATGAAGAATTTGTGCTTGCAGCTGAAGCTGAGGGTATTGATAGCGGAATCACATTAAAATGCTATACTTCTCAGAAAGGTGTTCATGTATATACAGCAAATTATGTCAATGTTTTGTCCAATATGGGAAAGGATTCAGCAACATACGGAGAAAATCCAGCGTTTTGTCTTGAAACCCAAGGCTTTCCCGATGCTGTAAATCACAAGAATTTTCCTACGACAATATTAAAAGCAAACGAAAACTATACACAAACTACAAAATATATTTTTGGTATAAACAAATAAAATAAGCTAATTTCTAACTCCTTTTAAAAATAAAATCTCTCTAAAATCAAGGACCGCCTATTTTCTTGGGTGGTCCTTGATTTTTAATCTATGAGGATGTTTCATGTGTTACAGTATTACACCGTCTTAAAAATATTCTGTTTTAGCGGTTATGTGCAATTCTGCCTGAAAATCGACCTGTTCTGTTTGCGCCGTAAAGTCGGGATATTCCTCTTGCACGGCTGTTCTTACAAACTGCATTTTTTAAATGCAAAAATAAAATTATTGATTCCGTATTGTCTAAAAATCCTTTGTTGCATACTGATAAGGCAGATAAGAAAAATCACGGCAAAGGAATTTCTATAGTAAAAAGTATTGCCCAGAAGTATGGGGGAGATGTAGTTATTTCGGAGAAGAATAATGAATTTATAGTTTCGGTAATTTTAGACAACCGAATTTTTACCTAAAAACCCACTATTTTTACCTGATTAAAATCAAATATTCTAAAAATGCTATCCTTTCTTTAAGGCGTTATGCCAAGAAAAAGGATAGCATTTTTTATGTCAGCTGATTGTGAAAGATCAAAAATTAAGGAGAGTTGAATTTTGAAAAAGGGTAGAAATTTGCGCAGCGTTAATACTGACGGAGGGGTGAATTTGCAATTCAAACTTTTGTCGGCAATCGGAATTATCATTATAGTTTCCGGACATTGTTATCATGGTGGAATGGAACTTGCTTATAACTGGTTTCCGCCGTATTCGTATAATTTGGCACTGTTTGTATTTATATCGGGATATTTTTACAAAACCGATTATGAAGCAAATGTCGGAAAATACATATGGAAACGAACAAAGCGGCTTCTTATTCCTGCGTATTTGTGGAATATATTTTACGGTGGTATGGTTGCATTTCTCGGTTTGTTTGGATTTACTATAGGTGCAAAGCCTGATTTATACAATCTTTTTGTTATGCCGTTTGTTGACGGTGAGGCTTTTCAATATAACCTCGGTTCATGGTTTGTGTACCCGCTGTTTTTGGTTTGTATAATAAATGTGCTGTTCAGAAAATTTTTGAAACTGATTCATCTTGACAATGAGTTTATAGTTTTGATAGTGTATCTCGCAATCGGAATGATAGGAATTAACACTGCAATAGAAAATCCGACTGCAATTAACGGTATAGTGAAACTTCTTGTCAGAACAATGTTTTTCCTGCCGTGTTATGAATTCGGTCGCTTTTATAAAGCTGTGCTTGAAAAGAAAGACACTCTCAATAATGTTGCGTACTTTGCAATTATATTTGCTGTACAGCTGATACTTTTAACTTTTTGCAAAGATTTGGAGTACACTCCGTCGTCATTTACTAAATTTAACAACGGTTTTATAATTCCGTATATCTCGTCAATCACAGCAATTGCATTTTGGCTGAGAGTTTCAAGATTGCTTGTACCTGCCATAGGAAACAGCAAGCTTGTAAGGCTTATAGCTGACAACACATACGGAATTATGGTAAATCAGCTTGTAGGTTTTATGTGCCTAAAATTTGTATTCTACGGATTAAGCCTCATTACTTCAGGCTCATTGTTTGGTGACTTTAATGTTGCATCATTTAAATCAAGTATATGGTACTACTATCTTCCAAACGGTTTGCAACAGTGGGCTTTTGTATATCTTATATTTGGTCTGTTTGTACCGATATTGTTTAGCGTTATTTTAAATAAAATCTGTCATATTGCACAAAAATATATTGTGAAATTTTGTAACAAATAATATCTAAAAATTATTGCGTTTATATATTTGATATGTTAAAATTATCTTACAAGATAGATAAATTGATTAATAAATGTAATTACAATACCAAAGCTATAAAGCTATATTGTAAACATAAAATATAGGAAACTGCTTAATTTTAAATTACAGAAGTAGCGAATTGATTTAAGAATATAAATTTAATTTTAAAACTTATTTCAGTATGTTGTGTTTAAATGACAGTTAAAGTATTAATATTTAAATAAAATTTTAGCAATTAAAATAAGTATGAAAGGAGGTAAGTCCAATGGATTATTTAGAGACAAAAGTATAAAAAAGATTAATGAAAATTATTTAGGAGGAAAATTTGATGAAATTAAAAAAACTAATTGTATCAGTTATTGCTTCAACTTTGCTGATTTCATCGGCAATCTCAGCAAGCGCTGTTGAGAAAGTATCTACAGGTACAGTATATATGGGTGGATATGAATTATATGGTTCATTAACTGTTTATCCAATTCATGCAGAGGGTTTTACCTACTGTGAGAAGAAAGATGCCGGTAAAAGTGCTCGTACTGTTTATGCTTATTATAACAAAAGCGGTGATAGAGAAACTAAAGCTGCTGGTTCAAGTGGCTATGTTTATAATAACAGTACTGATTTATCTGTAGTTACCGGAAATGTTAATGCTTCAGTATTTTCAAGATATGCGGGTGCTGTAACATACAGTAAAGTGATTTATCCAAAGCAAACATATTATAGTTGGACATCAGATGGTACGAATAACGAGTTGCGAATGGGTTGTTATAAAAGGTAAATAAAATTAAGGCGGTATTCTGATGAAAAAATTTTTATGTTTAATTTTAGCGTTGTCAAGTATATTTGTTTTTACTTTATTTGGATGCACAAACGATAAAAGCAAGCCAATTTCACAAAACGCACTAATTGATTATTCAAACGATATGCAGATAACATATTTGTGCAGCGGTGGTGGCTCTTCGATTCCTGCAACAAAATCAGACACTGGATATTATTATATTGGTGATGACAGAATAATTATTTATATCGATAGCAAAACACAGAAAGCAACTCCGCTTTGCGCAAAACCTGATTGTATGCACAATGATCCTGATACTTGTGATGCATATGTAAATTCATCAGAAAACATATCGCAGGATTCACTATGGGGATCACTTGGAACGGCAATTCAGTATTATCAGGGTTATTTGTATATGGTTTGCGGTGAATATGATAAAAGTATGATTGAATATAATACCTATTTGATGAAAATGGATAAGGACGGAACAAACAGACAAAAAGTCACCGATTATTTTGATAGTCCATTCACAAATTGGTTTATTCATCAAGGCTACTTTTATTACACCTCGGACTCTTCTGTTCTCAGAATACCGCTCATGAACCCAAAATCAAGCCCAGAAGAGGTATACAAAGCTCAGCATTTTATCAAGGATAACGAAAATACATATTCTTCATTCTGTGCATATAAGAATTATATTTATTTTCAGGTTGACGAGCTCGACGAAGAAGGAAACGGTATTGGCAGACAGACTATTTGCCTAAATCTTGATACAATGAAAAAATCTTTTCTTAAGATCGGCAAGAACAACGCATCTTTTTCTGCGTTTGCGGGGGACAGTATGATTATGTATTATTCCGATGGTAATGAAAAAGTGTATGTAAAGGCAGATTTAGAGGGCAATAATTGCAAAAATATATTTTCACAAAAAAGCAACGAAATTCAATCAATAACAGGCGATGGAACATATTACTATTTTGATAATAGTTTTCAAGTCGCAAATGGTTCATCAAAAGAACAGAAGATAACTGTTTGTGATGAAAACTTAAAAGAAATCGACACATTTAAATTGCCAAATGTGGATACCGAAACATACAACTTTTTTGCCCCTCAGGACGAAAATTGTTTCCTATTTGAATATTTTAACGAGAAAGATGAACGTTGCCTTGTTATGGCGGACAAAAGTCAGATTGGAACAATTGGCGGAAATACTATAAAATTCAAAGAACTGTGCAAACTCAAGTGGGCTGATGATAAAAATAACAACTATGCTGTTGCAAGGTAATTATTATGAGAATATTTTTTTGTGAACTATATAAGTTACTGTCAAAAAAGATTTTTATAATATGTTTTGTTGTCGCCTTATGTATAAATGCTTTTACATTGATATATTCATCTGCCGAAAATTATAATGACAGAACTAAGCATAATAACATAGAGTATTATAATTCTTTAATTAAAAACTGTAACTCTTCGAAAAAAACAAGTGAATATCTAAAAAAAGAGTTGGATATTATCAATGAAAGGTTAACGGAGAATAGTACCGATAAGGATGCACTTGTTGAAAAAATGACTCTTTTGAACGACCTTATCTCACAGCAAAATTACATAAACAGATATGATGATTTCATAAATAATATGCAAATAAGGGCGGATAATCAATTGTCCTTTTCCATATTTGCAGAACCCGATAGTTTTGCTTATAATAATATACAACAAACACCCCTGGATTTTCAGCATCTAAAGGGTGTTGAGTTATATGCAGGCAACAATACATTTGCAGAAAATGCAACGCAGTTTCAAATAACAGATTATCTGATGATTGTACTTGTTGCCTTAACTTGTATATTGCTTTTTTACACAGAAAGGGAAAATGGATTGTATCCCCTAGTTCGTAGTACAAAAAACGGAAGAACATCAACAATAGTTGCAAAACTGTTTGCAGTGATAGCTGTTACTGTCGTTACAACTATCCTTTTCTACTTATCGAATATACTGATAACAGGAATATACTTTGGCTTTGGAGATATGAGCAGGTACATTCAGTCAATAGGGATCTTTATGAATTGTTCCCTAAAGATTAGTATTTTTGAATATTTAATTCTTTGGATATTAGGGAAGACCCTAACTTTGTGTGCATTTTCATTGTTGTTTTCCTTTTGTTTCACAGCTGTGAAAACTTCAGCGAAAATTTACGGAATTATTGTTGTATTTTTAGCCTTTGAAATTACTGCAAACCTTTTTATTGAGGGTGCATCGGCATTTTCATTCTTTAAATATGTAAATATTGTTTATTTCCTGTCAAACAACAACTTGTTCGGTGAGTACCTGAATGTAAATATATTTTCAAATCCTGTCAATATAATCATGGTATGGACGGTGGTTGCAACAACCTTAGCTTTGGTCGGCTTTTTTGGCAGTGTGACAGCATTTACAAAAACATCTCAAATATCGAAAAAATCTTCAATAATTTCCGTCATTGCAGAATTTCTTCAAAAACATTATAGAATTCGAGGAAGTGTAAAAATATACAGCGGAGAGGCATACAAGCATTATAAAATCTCCTTTGCAATGGTTATTCTTATAATTCTTGTGTTGTTTGCAGTATCTAATTTGAATGATGATTTATCAATTCGTTTCAACGATGCAAGCGAAAGTGCTTATTGTGACTATATGGAGGATATTGAGGGTGTAATTGATTCCGATACAGAGAATTATCTTGCAAAGGAACAACAGTATTTTGATGACCTTGAAACTGAGCGGAATGAGATTTTTAGTGATAAAAACCTGAGTGAAACGGAGAAAAGAAATAAATCAAGTTATATAGACGCATTATTCCGGACTAAGGGTGAAGCATTTAATAGAATATTGGAACAAAAATACTATGTTCAAATTAAAGCAGAGGAAATCGACGAAGAACCTGCTTTTGTTAATGAATTGGTGTGCAAGCGATTAACAGAGGATACATACAGGGAATGGCTTTATTTTACTATTCTTATGGCGGTCATAATCTTTTGTTCATCTAACATATTTGCTTGTGAATACAAAAATTCAATGGTCAATTTAATACGCAGTAATCGTTATGGCAAAGGAAAATTAATAATGATAAAACTATTTACTGTTATGTTTACCTCGCTCTTATCCTTTACATTGGTGTACTTACCATACTTCATCAATTTTATTTCTACTTTTGGAACTAAAATTTTTGATATACCTATTGCGTTTATGTCTGATTATAATCTGCTAACTTCCTCGGTAACAGTGGGAGAATATATAGCGATTTTGTGTATAGTCCATCTTGTTGTGACATTAACTGCTACTACTGTTATATTTATGTTGTCAATGTTGCTTAAAAACAATATTATGACGATGATAGTTACCAGCGGAATTATTCTGATACCTTGTCTTGTTGCTATGGAACTTACTGACGTGAGAATGGTAACAGCTTTTCAAAATAATATTTGGCAAACTGTGGTGACAGTTATAGTAATGGTATGTTTGATTTTGACTGTGATATCAATAGTATCAGTCTTTGTTAAATTCAGCAACATAAAGTGGAGGAAGAAGATATGTCAACATTAGAAATTAGAAATATAAGCAAAACCTACAAAAAAGGAGCAGTAAAGGCTCTTGATAATTTTAATGTTGTTCTTACTCCCGGAGTGTACGGTCTCTTAGGACCGAACGGTGCAGGAAAGTCAACGCTTATGAATATTATCACTGACAATCTTAATGCAGACAGCGGAGATGTTCTTTATGACGGCGAGAATATAAAAAAGCTTGGTAAGAACTATCGTTCTGTCCTTGGCTATATGCCGCAGCAACAGGGATTATATGATGATTTTACTCTCAATCGCTTTCTGTGGTATATGGCGGCATTAAAGGGATTAAAAAAGAAGGAGGCTAAGGAAAAAATAACCTCACTTCTTGATACGGTAAATCTCACTAATGCGGCACATAAAAAACTCGGCGGATTTTCGGGAGGTATGAAACAAAGAGCTTTGATTGCTCAGGCACTTTTGAATGACCCGAAAATTTTGATTCTTGATGAACCGACTGCGGGCCTTGACCCCAAAGAGAGAATTCGTATCCGCAATTTTATAAGTGAAATTGCAGAAGATAAAATCGTGCTCATTTCTACTCATGTTGTGTCCGATATCGAGTTCATTGCTAAAGAGATTATACTTCTAAAGCAGGGAAAACTTGTGTCACACGATACCTGCCAAAATCTTGTAAATGAAATTGCAAATAAGGTAGTTGA
>ULJQ01011224.1_pt1 | contig 9302 bp, 6 predicted proteins | sample 1950941 | NCBI WGS metagenome assembly ULJQ01 (sample SAMEA4835479, study PRJEB28245) | human gut metagenome | biome: gut microbiome; material: fecal sample | place: Denmark | collected 2008
CAAGGGACGGGGTGTTCACGCCCGACGGTCGCGGGGATAATCGCTTTTCCCGAAACGGGGGGCGACCTTTTGAAAAGGCTTTTGAAAGAACGCGGGACGCAAACAATTAAAGGGCAAAAGCTGACTCAAAACGTGCCGAAGCTTTATAACCGCGCCGCGAAAGGGTGGCAAAAAAAGCTTAATCAGTGATGATTCTCACGCATTTTTAAAAAATATAGTCCTTAGGCTTTATTGACAGGTTGTGCTGTTGCCTGCCATCATAAATACATGATGACGAAAGGGTGGGCGATGGCGATGTTGCAGTCTTTTCTGAACTCAAAGAAAGTTACGGCTTTCCCCTGCGGGGCTTCCGCGGGGACGAGGGAAAGGCTCGGTTCGTCGGAATTGTTTTCTTTATCGTTGCCCCATGCAGAGATTCGCCCTTTGGATCGTCCTGATTTTTTCCGTGCTCAAAAGGATATGGATGTGGAAGCCGTTTTAAGCCGCGCCGCGGTATTGCTTGCCAAAAAGCGGGCAGAACTGGCAGGCAGGGACGACATTACGCCAAGCGAGCTTCGTCATGCGGCAAGGGATATTCCCGTTAATCCGCCATGGAGCACCGCCGCGGTGATTTTGGCGGGGTTTGAAGCGGAAAAAGCGGGAAAGAAATATGTTTCGTCTTCGGATATCAGCAAGGCGGCGGAAAAAATAACCTGCCCGCTGAAAGAAGCGGCTCCGACGGTTTTGCTGGCTGTCGTGCGCGCCGAACTTTCCGGAGCCGAGACAGCCGATTTGGACGCGGCTTATGCCGATGTTCCCAAAGACGATCCGAACGTCGCCGCTGCCGTTTTGTTGGCGGTGGAACGGGCAAAGGCTTCCAAAAATTCAGAGATTTCAAAGCGCGATATCGACGCCGCACTGCGCGACATGCCGGGCAATCCCCGTTGGAACGAAGCCGCCGTTATGATAGCGGCTCATGACGTTTATGCGCGCAAGGGAACGGAAATAGGTTTATCCGATTTAAAACGCGGATTGCACAAAATCGTCGGAGAAGCCTCAATTGCGCCGGCGGTATCCTTGTTGGCGCTCATGCGTTCGGAACGCAGGGCGGACGCACGGGAAAAGAATTTGCGTCGAAACAATACGCTTTCTCCGATTGTCGTGTCAGTGCAACGCTTGAGTCAAACAAGATGAGCGTCTTTTGCTTTTTTAAAAACTTTCAGCATTAAAGTCGAAAACGGATAATCTTTCAGACGGTTTAACGGCACGAAAAATCCGTCGGGAACAAAGTTTGCGTTTTCCGTATGCCCCGTTACCGCATTCAGAGTCAGACGAAAATGAGTGAACGTATGGGATATTTTTACCTCGGAAACGTGCCATTCGTTCTCAAAAGGAAAAGAATTGTCGGTATTCCAGGGAAACTCGGTTAATCCGGACAACAGACCTTTTTCCGTTCTTTTTCTGACCAGAATTTCGTTGTTTTTATTCAAAATAATAAAAACATAGCCGTTTTTTTCGAGCTTTTCGGGTTTTCGGATGTTTGGAATTGATGCGGTCAGATTTTTTTTACGGGCAACGCATTCTTCTTTCCACGGGCAATGTTCGCAAACAGGCGAACGTGGCGTGCAAATCGTTGCGCCCAGATCCATGATTGCGGACGAATAATCGGCGGCGCGGGTTTGAGAAACCATGGAAGACGCAAGGTCTTCTATTTTTTTTGTTAAAAGGGGAACGGGTTCTTCCCATCCTTTTAACCGGCACAGGACACGGATGACGTTCCCGTCAATGACGGCTTCGGGCAGGTTAAAACCCAAAGAAGCGACGGCAGCGGAAGTATAAGGTCCGATACCCGGCAGCTTTTTAAGTTCGTCGCGATTATCGGGGAATTTTCCGCCGTAATCTTTGACGACTTTTTTTGCGCATTCGTGCAGTTTTTTTGCGCGCGTGTAATATCCCATTCCCTGCCATAAAAGCAGGACGTCCTGCAACGGCGCGTTTGCCAACGCGTTGATGTCGGGGAATTTTGCGATAAACTTCTGAAAATAAGGAATGACGGTTTTGACGGTTGTCTGTTGCAACATAATTTCGGACAGCCAGACTTCGTAGGGATTGTGATGAGCGCCGCCTTTGACGCGCCAAGGCAAATCCCTGCCGTTTTTTTCGTACCAAACGAGAAGCTTTTCGGTTAAAGTCATAGAAAAATCCTTTTTCGGGATTTTGATTAACCGCAAAGGAAAGATATGGCAACCGTTTTTTATCGGAGGTACGGATGAAGGGCTTGGTTTTGGATTTTGACGTCAAATCGAACGAAGGCGTATTGCGGGGCGAGGACGGCAGGCGGTATGTGTTTAAAGCCGATGCCTGCAAAAAGGATATTCCTTTGGCGGGATGCGAAGTCGATTTTGAAGAAAGCTTTGGCGCCGTTTCAGAAATTTATGTCACGTCCGTTCCGAAAACGGTTTGGCTTGACCGTTTGTTTTGGTTTTTGTTTTCGTTTCGCGGGCGGATTTCGCGCGATTCATTTTTAGTGTTTTTGGCGGGAGCGTTTTGCGTGTTTCCGATATTGACGCTGTTTGCGGCATATTCTCCGGTTGTTTCGGGGGCGGCGAATCTGGCGTTGTTTCTTTCCGTTTATGTGGGGTCGTGCGTGGTCGTCAAACGTTTTCACGATACGGGAACCGGCGGTTGGTGGCTGGGGGCGGCATTGGTTGTCGGCGTTTATTTTTCAAGCGTGTACGCGGGCGTTTTGGCGTCTCCGTTCAGGAATCTGACGGTTATTTACGCGTTGCTGACGTTGTACGGTTTGCTGGTTTTGTTCTGCCTTTACTGCTGTTTTGCCAAAGGCGATATCGGCGAGAATTCTTACGGAAAAGAACCGCCGTCATGCAAGACGATTCGCTTGAAATAAAGCGGATTTTTCCTTGATTTAGACAAAAAACGCGGATAATATGGAAACCACTTGGACGAAATTTTATCGGAAGGGAAATCAAATATGTCGGAACAACAGGCCGCAAATACGCCGAAAGTCAAATATCTGAAAGATTATAAAAAGCCCGATTATAAGATTGAATCCGTCAATCTTGATTTTGATTTGGGCGAAGAAACGACTCACGTCCTTTCAAAGCTGAAGGTCAAAAGCGACTATGACGTTTCGACCGGCGAAGTCCGTCCGTTGCATTTGGACGGCGACGAACTGACTCTGACGGGGCTTTCGATTAACGGACGTCCTTTGAAACCCGAAGAATACGCCGTTGACGACAAAGGGCTGACCATATTCAATCCGCCCGCCGAATTTGAATTGTCTGTCGGAACGGACATTCATCCGAAAGCCAATACAAAACTGGAAGGGTTGTACGTATCGAACGGCGTTTTCTGCACCCAGTGCGAACCCGAAGGTTTCCGCCGCATTACCTATTATCCCGATCATCCCGACGTTATGTCCGTCTTTACGACGACCATCCGCGCCGACAAAGATAAGCTGCCCTGTCTGCTTTCCAACGGCAACCCGATAAAAGAAGAAACGATGGCGGACGGACGCACGGCGGTAACATGGCAGGATCCGTTCCCGAAACCGTCTTATTTGTTTGCTTTGGTCGGCGGCGATCTGGCTTCCATCCATGACAAGTTCGTTACGATGTCCGGACGCGAAGTGTCTTTGGGCATTTATGCGGAACACGGTCAGGAAGGCAAGCTGGCTTATGCCATGGATTCTTTGAAACGTTCGATGGCATGGGACGAAAAGGCGTTCGGCCGCGAATACGATTTGGATTTGTTTAACATTGTCGCCGTTTCCGACTTTAACCAAGGGGCGATGGAAAACAAAGGTCTGAACATTTTTAACAGCGCGTATGTTTTGGCGGATGCCCGTACGGCGACCGATAACGACTATGCGAACGTGGAAGGCGTCGTCGGTCACGAATATTTCCATAACTGGTCGGGCGACCGCGTTACGGCGCGCGATTGGTTTAACTTGAGCCTGAAAGAAGGGTTGACGGTTTATCGCGATCAGGAATTTTCGCGCGACCAGCGTTCCCGAGCCGTGAACCGTATCGGCGACGTTGCCGTTTTGCGTTCGGGACAGTTCGCGGAAGACGCCGGTCCTTTGGCGCATCCCGTCCGTCCCGAATCGTACGTTGAAATCAATAACTTCTACACCTCGACGATTTACAACAAAGGTGCGGAAGTCATCCGTATGTATGAAAAGCTGTTGGGTAAAAAGAAATTCCGCGAAGCCAACGATTTGTATTTTGAACGCAACGACGGCAAAGCCGTTACGATTGACGATTACGCAAAATGCATGGAAGAAGTCGGCGGGATTGATTTGACTCAGTTCAAACGCTGGTATTCTCAGGCGGGGACGCCTTCCGTATTTGCCGAAGGCGTTTATGACGAAAAGAATAAGACGTATACGCTGAAACTGCGTCAGGAAACAAAGCCGACGCCGGGTCAGGACGTTAAGCTGCCCTTCGTTATTCCGATGGAAATGGGGCTTTTGGACAAAGACGGCAAGGATATGCCGCTTCAGCTTGCGAACGAAAAAGAAGCGCAAGGGACGTCCCGCGTTATCGTTTTGGATACGCCTCAAGCCGAAATCAAATTTGTCAACGTTCCCGAAAAACCCGTTTTGTCGGCGAACAGAGACTTTACGGCTCCGATCAATTTCCATATGGAATACACGGATGCCGAACGCGCTCATTTGATGGCTCATGATTCGGATTTGTTTAACCGCTGGGATGCGGCGCAACAGTACGGCGTGAAACAGATGCTGAATATCGTTAAGGATATTCAGGCGGGAAAAGAACCCAAAGTTGATTCCGCATATATCGAAGCGTTGGGGTCGTATTTGAAAGATCCCAAGCTGGATAAGGCTTTTGCGGCGAAAGCGCTGGCTTTGCCTGCGGAAAGCTATGTTTCGGATCAGATGGACGTCGTTGACGTTGATGCGGTTCATCAGGCCAGATCTTTTGTGGCAAAAGAGTTTGCCAAACGTTTCGAAGGCGAACTTTTAAAAACCTATGATGCATTGAATACGGAAAAACCGTATGTTCCCGATGCTAAAAATTCCGGCGAACGCGCATTGAAAAATACGGCGTTGATGTATTTGTCCAAGCTTGAAAAGCCCGAAATAGATCGCAAGATTGAAAATCAGTATTATCATGCGAACAACATGACGGATCGCTTGGCGGCGATGACGTACGCGGCGGACGGAAACAGCGCGGGACGCGAAGCGATTTTGAATGATTTTTATGATCGTTTCAAAGACGAAGCTTTGGTTGTAAATAAATGGCTTTCGACGCAGGCTTCTGCAAGCCGCCCCGATGCTTTAAAGACGGTCAAGGGATTGTTGGAACATCCTGCCTTTGTCATTACGAATCCGAACAAGGTTCGTGCGGTCATGCGCGGATTTTCAAGCAATGCCCCCGCTTTGCACGCAAAGGACGGGTCTGGCTATGCGTTTGTCGCCGAAATGACGACAAAGTTGGATTCCATCAATCCGATGGTTGCCGCGGATACGGTCAAGCCGTTGACGCGTTGGAAACGCTATGACGCGGAACGTCAGGAAATGATGAAGGGCGCTTTGGAAAAGGTTTTGGCGAAACCCAATCTTTCCAAGAACGTTTACGAGCTTGTTTCCAAATCGCTGGGCGAAGCCGAAGTGAAAAAAGTCAAATGCATGGAAAATAAAAACAAGATGCAGAAACGCGCAAAGGCGGATGCTTTTTTGAAGGGCGAGCCGTTGAAGGTTTTTGTTTCCGGCGGTAAGGGCGGAGATTCTCCTGCTCACAAGTCGGTGCTGAAAGACAAAGACGTCAAGATTGTTTCTGCGGAAAAACCTGTTTCCGTGTTGCCGGCTTTGGCGAAAAAGAACGCGCTGGATCGCCGTTAATTTTCGATAAACCGTAAAAACCGCCGCCGAATGCGGCGGTTTTTTTATTTATGTGCTGGCGATGGAGCGTGGTTTGCTGGTATAAATATAAGAAACGCTTTTTGAACGAAGAGGGGGCTTTTATGACACAGAAGATTTCCGTTTTTTTTGCGGGAGCCGTTTTAAGCGTATTTGTATTATCGCCCGCGTTTGCGCAAACGTCGGGAACAAATGCGGATGCCGACGGCAAAGAAAGCTCTATCTGGGATGACGATTCTTCGGGGGACAGCCGATTTTTTACGCGCAAGAAAGGACGTACGGCGGCGGATATAAAGCGGGAAAAAGAAAAATTCGCTCCGAAAAAAAAGACGGCGACGAAATTCGTTTATACGGGGCCGTCAAAAGAAGAAATTGCCAAGCAGGCACCGATAACGGCTCAGCAGAATTTCAGAAAACTGTTGCCGCCCGTTTATGACTATCAATTTGAAAAAGTCGAATATGACGTCGATACGGACAGTTTTCGGGTTACGGGGCTGACGGCGCTTCCGAAATCCGAAGCTCAGCGCAAAAAAGGCATGTACGGAATAAAGGTCGGTTCGATAGAATTGTACAAGTACAATATCGGGGAACGCGGCGGGACGAAACAAAATCCGTCGGGTCAGGCGATATTGTCGGAAATAGACGTTCCCGTTTACAATCAGAACGGCGTAAAATCAGGTCAGCTGAAGATCGAAAACTTGAAAATAACGGGACGTTTTCCGTATTTGATGGAAAAAGGCTCGGGCGTTTTGGATCAGGTTACTTTTTCGGGGCTGCGTTCCGAGAAAATCATAAACGAGACGGTGTTGAACAACATTGTTCGGGCGAAGGTTTTTTCGGCGGACAGTGCGGATTTTACGAATTTAAGCGTTCCTGCGGGATTTATGGATTTATTAAAGAACCAATCGTTCAAGGGATTTAATTTTACGTCTTCGGTTGTGAACGGAAAGCGCATAGGGACGCCTGCGGGGGCGGAAGCGGCGATGATATCGTATTCGTCGCGTTTTCTGGATTCCGATTTGGTAATGGGCGCCCGAATGGAAAAAGCCAAGAAGAAGCCGATTGCGAATATGGAAGCCGTCAAACGTAATGTAACGGCGCATAAACAGTCTGTTGCGGAATTTGAGAAAGAATTCAGCGAACAACCGGCGCAACCGGCGTCGTCTGCGGCCAATCAAAAGAAACGTTGACGGAGCATTCGTTTCATGGAAGGTGATGCCGCGAAAACAGCCGCCGAACAGGCAAGGGCGCCGAACCGTCCGAAACCGTCCAGCGCGCTTTATAAAAGGCCTCAGCCCAAAGTGGTCGAGGCTGACGACGGCACGTCTTCTTATGTGGCGGGTGTTAAAATAACGGATACTTTGGCGGAACGGAAAAACCGTTTTTCGGGATGGGAAAACGATCCCCGCGCAGTGGAAGCCGTTAATGGTTTGGCAGAGGGTACGTCTTTTAGCGGCGCGGATTTTTCAGGGGTGAATTTTTCGGGCGCCACCCTGTCGTTTGCGGATTTTTCGGGTGCGGATTTAAAGAACGCCGACCTGTCGGGCGTTGATTTGCGCGGAGCCGATTTGCGCGGAGCCGACTTGCGCGGCGTCAATCTGGAAGAAGCCAATCTGGAAGGCGCTAATTTGGAAGGCGCGTTGCTGGACGGTGCGTATTTAAAGAACGCGTTGATTTCGGGGGCAAAGCTTTCAAAACAGGCTTTGAACGAACTGGAACGGATGCAACAGCTTCAGCTTCAGGCGGAAGAAGGCAAGCTGGATCTTCGCAAAGTGAACTTAAAATACTTGGATTTGCGCCGTTTGGATTTGCGCGGTGTTGATTTGACGGGCATTGATTTATCCGGAGTTAATCTGGTCGGCGTTAATCTGACGGGCGTAAAGATTGATCCGATGTACTTGGACGGGACGCATGCGTTTAAGCAGATGCCGGGGAGGCGTTTGGATATTCGGGAAGGCAATCTGGCAGGAGCGGATTTAACGACGGCGAATATGGTGAAATCGCAAAAAGCGGAACTGGATATTTTGAAAAAAAGACGCCGCGAAAAGCAGGCGCAAGCCCAAGAAGTCGCGGCAGAAATGACGCGTATTGCGGCGGAAAACGAACGGCGCCGTTTGGCGGAAGAACAAGCCGTCATGGCGGAAATCCAAGCCAGAGAAGAAGCCAAACGCCAAGCTAAGGAAGCCGCATTGCGTGCCGCAGAAGAAGCAAAGAGACAAGCGGAAGCTGCGGCTTTACAGGAACCTGCGCCCGTGTTTGCGTCTGCTTTGCAGGCACAGGAAGACGTCGCGGAAAAAAGCCACGAAAGCGAACTTGATATTTTAAAAGAACGCCGCCGTCAACAAGCCAGCGTCGAAGAAATGAAGGAACGCCTTCAAGACGTTGTTTTGGAAACGGTTTCCGAACGCGACAGAATCATGAAACGACCGTTGCATCGTCCGCGTCGCAAAGAAGAATTACCGCCCAGCAAATATGATTTTCCGATTTTGTATCCCGTCGAGGCAGAGGAAAAACCTTCGAAAACGGCATCGGCAGTCAAAGAAATGTCAAAAGTCGCGGAAAAGGTTACCTATCATGTAAAGCAGGCGTTTCGCAAAATTATACCGCGCCGTTCGCGCGTCAACCGCCAAAGACAAAGGAGCTGAGGCATGGTTGTATCGCGCTATTCCCAATATCCCGTAGCTCCGTCCCGCAAAGACGAACAATATTATGAATATTATCAGGCGTTTGACTGGGTAACGCACGGTATCATTTATTCTTTTTTGGTGTCGGTGCTTTTGTCTTTTATCGCGATGCCTTTGGGGCATTTGGTCGAGCAGGGATTTTCCGCAAAATCGTGGGGGACGGTCAAGAATTTTTATGCTTATGTCGCCGATCATCCGACGTATTTCATTAAAAGCTATTTTAAATGGATGCAAAATTTTGCGGCCGATCCGTTCAGGAATTTTGCAATCTGGATACCGTCATTGCCTTTGTTGTCTTTTGTGACCGGGGCGATTATCGCGTTTTCGACGAACCCTTATTATTTTGAAACTCAGGCGATGGGTAACGGTCGTCTGGCGGACGAACGCGATGTTAAAAAGATGGGGTTGTGGAACGGATTTTTGTTCGTTTTAGGCTCGTGGAAAGGGCGGCTTTTAAAAATGAACGAATATATGTCCGTTTTGTGCGTCGCGGCGTCGGGAGCCGGTAAAACGGCAGGCGTCGTCGTGCCGTCCATTTTGGAATCGGACAAGATGTCTTTGATTATCAATGATACCAAAGGCGAGCTGTTTCCGTTGACTTCGGGATACAGAGCTTCTTTAGGTCCCGTTTTCAGAATAAATTTTTGCGCGGTCGACAATCCTGCCGAAGGCGTTTTTTGGCCGACATGGAATCCTTTGGGCGCGGGAGATTTGCCTCCGCCGTGTCCGGGGCG
>ULJQ01016438.1_pt1 | contig 9144 bp, 5 predicted proteins | sample 1950941 | NCBI WGS metagenome assembly ULJQ01 (sample SAMEA4835479, study PRJEB28245) | human gut metagenome | biome: gut microbiome; material: fecal sample | place: Denmark | collected 2008
CGCGGGCTGAACCGGACGTTTTACCGGGACTTTAATGATTTTTTTTACGGGGATTTTTGTCAGGACGGTTTTCGGTGCCGGAGCCTCTTGCACTGGAGAAGGTGTCGGAGCTGAAGCCGGAGCAACGGGGCGTTTGACGGGCACCTTGATTCTTTTGACGAGGACAGGCTTTTTCGGGGCGTTTGAAGCCGGTACGGATGAAATCGGTTTTTTTTCCATAATGCGCGATGCTTCCGAGAAATTATTTCAAGCTTTAGGATATAATAAAGGCGGCGGTTGTGTCAAAAAACTTTTTACGGAGGAAAATTCTTTTTTACAAAGGGTTTACGAATGTACAAACGGGTTTTTAAAAAATCAAAAAAGTGTCACAATCAAAGGACGGATTTTGTATTATAGTGTAAGAATGCTAGAGTGCCATGAGTGAAAGCAGGACAACTGCTTTGGAAGCTGCAGAAAGGATAGAGCCATGATAAAATCTGGAAAAGGCGTCTTGGTAAAACTTTTTTTAATACTTTTTGCGGCGTTTTTTGTTTCGGGCATATGTTCGTCGGAAGCCTTTGCGGAAGATCAATATAACACCAAATGTACGCGCAGCCTGAATGATTTTCAGGGTGAAGCCAAGAACTTTACATGGTGGAAAGAGCCGTTTCAGGTGGTATCTCAAGCGACGATTTCTGTAGGCGAAACGACTTTTAATACTGTGGCACCCGGCGCGATAAAGTTAATGACCGTCGGCTTTTTGCTTTGGCTTGTCATTTTTATGATGAAGAATTTGTCGTCGTTAAAAGAAGTTGATCCCATGGAAATGCTGACAAAAGTCGGCGGGATGATGTTTAAGACCGGATTTGCATACTGTATGCTTATTGATTCCAACTTCTTTTTTGGGACGTTTGTTTCTCCGATTACGGCGACGGCGGCGGGTTTTGTCGGCGTCGGCGGCGGCGCAGGCGGCGGATTGCAGTCTGTGGTGTCTCCGTTGGAAGCTTTGATGAATACGATGCATCAAACGATAGCGGCGGGCGTCGGCATAGGAAACTATGCTCAATGTTTGTCTTGGTGGAAAGTTATCGGCGGTCCCATCCCGAACTTTTTTGAAAATGACGAGCATGACGGATATCCGGAACCTGAAGTTTATGCGGCAGGTTGTGTCGTGTGGTTGGGATGCTGGATTCTTTTAATCGTATTCCCGTTTTATTTGTTTGATGCGATGTTCCGTTTGGGTGTGACGGCGGCGCTTTGCCCGTTGTTTATCGTTGCATGGGTTTTCCCGATTACGGTTGATTTTGCGAAGAAAGGGCTTAATTCCGTTTTAAATGTGGCGTTCTTGTTTATTTGCCTGAAAATAATTTTGGATTTGGACGTTGAATTGCTTTTGGGAGCTTCCGGTATGCGTTCAAATCTTGTGGGAGATAAACGGGCGTTTATGGAAAATATTCGAGAAGGCAATAATTTGGTTTTAGCCTTCGTATGCGTCTTTTATGCGATTTTGTTCACGCTTCAGGCGGGAGAGCTTGCGAACTATTTTTCGGATACAAACTTCGAAAATAATACGGCATGGCAAGCGACTCAGTACGCCGGTCAGACTGTAGGAAAGACGGCAAAAGCCGGAGGCGAACTGGCAGGTTGGGGCGGTCGTAAGATTCGTCAGGGCGTTGATCGCGCTGCGGCCAGAACGGTTGAGCGCGGGCGTCAGGCGCGTGAAAAGGATCCGACGGCGAAGCCGACGATAAGAGAAAAAGCGGCAGCCCGTTATTTGCGCTCGCGCGGTTTTATGGACAGCAAGGGGCGCTATAAAGACGGTATGGAAGGTTTGCTGACGAACGGCGTGCGTCGTGCGGCGAAACGTGTTGCTTACCGCGGCTTAGGACAGACTATGGATCAAACAGGATTGACGACGGCAATGGATAAACTCCATTTGGGCGGTTCGAGAGTTAGGTCGTGGTTGCAGGAAAAAGAAGATAAAAAGCGTAATTTAATTGAGGATGTACCTGATGACGTATGGTCGCCCAGAAAATAACGAAAGGAGAAAAAGGGTAAGATAGACTGGCAGGTTGTCGTTCAGATTTCGGAGATTTTTTAATGAAAACGGCTTGGAATAATATAAGAGAAATGCTGGACATGAAAATGTTTTTGCGCGTTTTCATGATTATTCTGAGCGTATGTATGTTATCTGCATGCGAGGATGAAACTCCGGAATGTGATATCGGTTCAATTCAGGCGGCGGCGAAAGAATGTTGGTCATGCCCAGTTTTTGAAAAATTTTTCCAGACGGCGACGACGGTATATAATCGCGTCCAATCAACGTCGGCACCGACGGCATATACCGTTATTGCGGTAGGTTTTGCATTATGGCTTGCGATCCGAATTATGCGCCAGATTGCATCGTTAAAAGAACTTGATATTTATTCTTTTTGGAATGATTTGGCCGTTCGGGCATTTTGGGCGGCGATGTGTGCGGCATTAACTTCCAATATCACACAGGTAACCAATGACCTGATTTTCCCCGTTTGGAGCGGTTTTATTGATTTCGGCATTATGGTTGTCGGCAAGCTTCCGATGGAAGGCGGCGGCGTTTCGTGCGGGACGGGCGATCCCGCAACGGGAATGTCGTGTTTGGTTGCGGCGATACATACGAAATTGGCCGAAGGTCGTGAAATGGGCTATGTTTTAATGACCTGCAATACGGAATCCTTGATATTGAACATGTACGGGGCGGGGATTTATATCGTTTCGCTGATTCTTGGAGCTCTTTTCCCCATATTTATGTTGGACGGGGTATTCCGTTTTGCAATTGTTATGGCATTGATGCCGCTATGGATTTGTGCATTCTGTTTCCCGATAAGCCGCAAGCTGGCATCAAAAGCGTGGAACGCTTTTTTGGGAGTATGTCTCCAAGGTGCGGTGATGGCTGTGTTTGCGGCATTATGCGTATGGTGTCTGCAGGCATTTATTGCTCATAAATTTCCGGCGATAAAAAATGCGATGGCACTGGCGTCGGATGTAAATGTTGCGCAACAGGTGTCAAACGGTCCCGGTATTGTCATTTTTATATTCATAGCATTTTTCCTGTTGTTATTCGGTAAAGTCTTGATGAATTTGCTTGCCATGAACTTCTGTGACGGCGGCGGTGGCGGCAGTGCGACGATGGGTAGTGCGGTGAATTATATGAAAAGCTTTGCGTTAAAAGCCGGTTCCGTCGTTGCCGGAAGCGTGGCAAAGCGCCGCAATAAAAATATGGCACGCGAATATGAACAGATGCGCCAGAACGGCGGCGCGAAAACCAAAGAACAGGCGAAGCGTGCCGCAAAGCTGGAACGTAAGATGCTCAAGAACGGCATGATGGAAATGGATCAAAACGGAAAGATGCATACGACTGCTAAGTATGCCAATACATTGAAGAATTCTTTGGGACGAGACGCTGCTCGCGCTGTTTACAGGGCTGCCGGCGGCAAAGGGGATGCATTTAAAGACTGGTCAATTGATCATAAACCGGATGCCGGAATACAAAATATACACGGAAAGGAGATTTAGTTAGCGACGAATGTCCGTACTGAAACACTATATTGTTTTTGGTTTGTTGTTTTGGTTGGCGTTTTCCGGCCGGCTAGGTTTTTTGGCTGACGGTGACAAGTTTTTGAAAACGGTAATTTGGCTTATAGTCTTTCTTTTTTTGATAGCTGTCGGAATGACGGTGTATGTTATTTGGCAAAGAAAAAGAAAGGGAAGGCGTAACGGGGGTCACTCTCCACTACTATGAAAGGCATTGAAATGATGCGTCATTTAACATTCAGAGGAGCGGTAGCGATAGGGCTTTTAGTCCTGTTAGGGAATCTTTTTACGCCTGCTCCCGCCAATGCCGGTTTATGGGATACCATCACGGATGCTGTCAGCGATGTTGTTGATGCCGTAGAGAGTGTTGTGGAGGAAGTCGTTGAAACGGTTCAAGAAGTCGCCGAAGAAGTCGTTGAGACGGTTAAAGAGGTTATAGACAGCATTAAAGTTGCTTTGGTCGGCGGCGTTACGCACGGGCGTATCGAACAATGCCCGCTACTTTCCGAGATAACGGATTACGACGAATGTTGGACCTGTACGGTCTTTATGATGTTTTTTGATGCCTCGAATTCATTGGCAGGACATGTTGCTTCGGTATTGGAAGGTCCTGCTGTTACGTTTATGTGGGCGATGTTTTTGGTTTGGCTTGCTTTTAATACGGCGGTTTTTTTCAGTTCGGTTGCCGATGCGCCGGATTTGGGCGAGTTTGCCACAAAAGTCGGCGGGATGATTTTCAAAATATTGTTTGCAACGGTATTTTTGCAAGGCGGAGCCTCAATGGCGTTTGATTATTTTATCAGCCCCGTAATTACGGATGCGTCGCAGTTGGCGAATCAGTTGGTTACAGAGTCGACGGAATGCGGTGGCGATACGATTATCAGCGGCGGTTCGTCGAAAACGGCGATGTCGAATGAAACGCGGGAATCCATGCGTTGCATGATCGGCGGATTGGGAGGCGGGTTGCGCGAAGCTCAAAAGATGGCGCAATCTTTGCGTTGCGGAGCGGGATATTGGTATACCATGCCCATAATTCTGAGCTTTTTGGGGTGGGAATATACGCCGAACCCGATGATGTGGGCTTTGGGATGCATGCTTGGAGGATTCTTCTGGGTGATCGCTTTGATATTCCCGATGGTTCTGATGGATGCCGTGTTCCGTATAGGGTTGATGGTCGGCATGGTTCCGATGTGGGTCGTCGCTTGGGTGTTTCCTGCGTCAAGAGGATATTCCAAGACAGCATTTTTCATTGTGTTGCACTCATGTCTTTTATTCGTTGTGATGGCACTTGTTATGAATATGTGCATGAAAATGATAATGATTTCTTTAACGAATATGGGACCTGAATTTATTTCGAAAATGCAGGAAGGAGCCTATGTTGACGCGTATGAAAGCATTGAAAGCGGGGCAGAGTTTTATAAGATCTTTATTTTGATGGCCATTTGTTTCTTTGGGATTTTGATGCCTCCGAAAGCGGAAAAAATAACGTCTCAAATTTCAGGGACGAAATTCCCGCCAAGCGTTGGTATGGAAGCTTTGGAAATGATGGTCAATCTTGTATTGGACATTATTATATTGATTTTGGTCATTATTACGATCGGTTGCGGGGTGATTTTGTATGCAGCCCGTCTTGCTCAGTTTGTTCACAAGTCGAATAAGGCAATCCGAACGATGCGCAGAATTATGAAAGCGGCGGAACAGACCAGAAAACGGGCGAAACGTCTTCAACGAGCCGCGAAGAATGCAAAGTTTAGTGTCAGTATGCTCGGATAAGGAGCAAAACAACATAAAGCCCCGCTTTTATGCGGGGTTTTTTGTTTTTTTCGAAACAAAGGCTGTGATATACTTACAAATATCCGGCGAAAGCTTTAACATAAAACGGATTGTATTTTTTTTTCAAAGCCTATATAAATAAGGCTGTAAGTAAAGGAAGGCTTTTTAGCTGAAGGAACGGGAAAAGAATGGAAGAGATTATCTTTCCGAATCAGATTCGCATGTATCGGCGCGTCCGAGGGCGGTCTATGCAAGAGCTGGCAGATTTTTTAGGCGTGAGTTTGTCTGCTGTCAGCAAGATTGAAAAAGGGTATCGCCGCATAGATCAGGAACAGTTGGTGCGTATTGCCGAATTTCTGGATTGTCCGTTGCAGGAAATTTTTGTGAACGAAGCCAGTTCTCAGCCGGACGTTGTACAGGCGTGGCGCCGTGAACAGGAACGTCGCAACCGTGTGAACGAACGCAGCGGTTTGAAGATGTTGGGCGCCGGGTTGCGTTATATTCGCGGGCAAAAGAATCTGACTTTGTCGGACATTGCCGACGGTGCGGAATTGACATTGTCGGTGTACCATCGTATCGAGATGGGGCAACGCGAAGTTTCGGAAGACGAGTTTTCCCGTATTGCTCGTGCTTTGGGCTACACGAACGAAGAACTGCAAAAGCAGATTTACGATTTGGACAAGGCCGGTGCTTTGGAAGAATTTATTCAGCGTAACGATGCCCGTTATCGTGCGGTGTCCGGAACGAAAGGCGGCTATCCCGAATTACCGGTTTCCAAAGGAACATTAAAACAGGAAAGCCGTGATGTCGTATTGCCGATTTACGGTCAGCCCGGAGAAAACGGGACGGTTATTATTGATCGCCAGTCTTCTTTGGGGACGGTTTCCTGTTCGGCGTCCGTTGTTAATCCGTTGTCTTCGTATGCCGTATCGCTTTGCACGCGCCGATTGGGAAATTTGTTGCCGGCACGTTCGGTTTTAATTGTTGATCCGACAAAGATGGTCGGTTTAGGCGATATAGCGCTGATGTATTTGAACGAGACGGAAGTTCGTTTAATCAGCGTTCGCGAAGACATTGACGGCAGTTTGTTCGGTGTTATGTGGAATCCCGAAGAAAAAGTCACGATTCCCGAAGACAAAGTGTCGACGTTGCACAGGGTTGTTCAGATTACGTTTCCGTAAGATTTTTGATTTATGGGAATAAAAGCGCGGCAGATTAAAGATATATTAATCTGCCGCGCTGTAGTATTATAAAGAATCTGTCTGAGGGAAGCCCGAGTGGAGAAACGATGAGTCCGCCAAAAGAATCCAGCGCTAAAAAATGGAAGCCGAAGTTTCCCGGTGCGGCGACGGATTCGGAAGAAGATCCGTATGTAACGGCGCAACGTTTTATCAACGTTTATCGACAGCTTCATGTTCTAAGGGAAGATCTGGTCAACCGCTATAACGAAATGCTGTTGGCGATAGACGCGGACACGCGTACGACGTTGACGGATATTCCCGGCGGGAACGATGTCCGTAATTATTTGGAATATCTGGAACAACAGAAGTACGGCGAAGACTATCATGCCGAATCGGATGAAGACATAGAAGTTTCCAGAGAAGAAAAAGCCAAAGCCAAAGCGATTGCGGATGCGATGGCGGCGGCTCAGGAAAAGATGAACCAGAATCAGGCACAGATTTTGGCTCAGGCGCAGGAAGAATCGCGCAAGAACATGGAAATGCTTGCCCGCACGCTGAACGAGGCAAAGCAAAATCCGACCAATAAAGCCGATGTCGCGGCGATAACGCAGGCTTTAAAAGAAGCCAAAGAAGAATATCGTCAGTTTTCTCAACAATTGGAAGGAACGTCCGAAGAGGTAACGGATGTTTCTTCAAAATTAAGGGCTCAATATGAACAGGCTCAGTCGGCGCCTGTTCAAGCGGCACCTGTTCAAGCGGCGCCCCAACCGATGATGCCGGGGCAACCGATGATGTCTCCGGAACAGCAGGCGGCTGTTCAAATGCCGTCATATTTGCCTCAAAATTATTTACCGCAACAGTATTTTCAACCTCAGCCGCCGGATCAGTCGGATAAGATTTCCGAATTGATATCGGCATTGACGGAGGCTCAGGTCAAATCGGCGGAGATGCAGGCGAAAGCCTTGAGTGATGCCCAGCTCAGATCGGCAGAGGTGCAGGCGAAGGCTCAGGCGGATTCATTGGCCAAGATTTTGGCGCAAAGTCAGGAAATGACGGCACGCGCGATGTCGGAGGCTTTTGCCAAATCGCAACAGAGCGCCGCCGAAATTCAAGGGCAAATGATTGCCAAGGCAATTGCCGAATCTCAAAAGAACGCGAACGAAACCTTATTGGCGCTGTTTTCGTCGGTGCAAACGGATGCTTTGGCGGCACAGGCAAAGGCTGTTGCGGAAGCAATGGCTCAATCGCAAAGCACGGTTTTGTCCGAAACGATGGGGCAAATTCTTTCGAAACAGGAAGAACAGCAGCGCCAACAGGCCGAATTTGCGGCGGAAACCCTGTCGAAACAGACGAAAGCCGTTGCGGAAGCGATGGTTCAATCTCAGAGCACGTCGTTTTCCGAAGCCGTGGATTTGCTGAACAAGCGCCAAGCGGAACAGACGTCGGCTTTGGCGACGGTTTTGGCGGAAAATCAGGCAAAAACTCAGGAAGCGCTGCAAGCCAAAGCCGAAGAGGAAAAGAAAGAAAAAGCCAACGAATTGCCTCCGGAATATATGGGGCAGGCGGATTCTTATTCTTACGATATTTCTCATACGCCGGATGCTGCCGAAACGACGTACGATTATTACAGCAGCGCGTATTCCACAGGGTATGAAGAAGGATACGATTCTTCGGGATGGGAAGATCCTTATGCCGGTTACGGGGAAGAAACCGAAGGCTGGACGTACGGAGATTATGACGGTTACGACGGAAACTATCCCGATTATCAGGAAGTCGCATATCCCGAAGGGGAACAGACACAATCCGAAGATTCCTCTTCTGACGCTTCGGCGGTCGGCGAATCCGAAGCTCAAGACGGGCAAGAGGCATCTTATGAACAACGGGAACAGCCGGATCAGGATTCCGCGCCTCAATATGCTTCCGAAGATCATGCTCAAGAACAGTATGCGTCGGATCAATATGCCGATGAACAATACGCCGAAGCGCAACAGGCGGATCAGTATGATACTGCGGCAGATCAATATTACGAAGACTATGGCGAAGAAGCTTACGGCGACGAAACGGCTTCGGATGTTTCTGAGGAAAGCGGGGCGTATGAAGAGTCTTCCGCAGATGAAAACGCTTATGAATACGGGGTTTCTGATCTTGAAGACACTTCGGAAGAAGCCGCTTCACAACCGTCTCGTTCTGCCCGCCGCGGTTCTCAAATGGATTTGTCGGAATGGAGCGCTCATGTTGACGAAGCGTTGGCAGAAACCGTTTCTCGTACTCGGCAAACCGAAGCGGAAGCCGGCTACGATTATGATGACAACTGGGGTTACGGCTACGCGGAAGCTTCCGGAGAGCAAATCGAGTATGCTCCGTCGGAGGACGGCGAAACATATAATTATCAAGACACCGAAGGCTATGAGGGCGGCGATTATTACGGAGCTGAAGGCGAACAAGGCATTTACGGTTACGTTGCCGCAAATTACGGGGGATATTATTACACGGGTGAAGACGGCGAACAATATTACTATGACCCGTCTTCCGACGAGAATGCCGAACGTCCCGTTTCGGCGGACGGCTATTATGCGGATGCGAACGGCAATCCTTATTATTTGGATGAAGAAGGCAATCCCGTTTATTACGATCCGAACAG
>ULJQ01005630.1_pt1 | contig 9094 bp, 9 predicted proteins | sample 1950941 | NCBI WGS metagenome assembly ULJQ01 (sample SAMEA4835479, study PRJEB28245) | human gut metagenome | biome: gut microbiome; material: fecal sample | place: Denmark | collected 2008
TACGAACTTTTAAGTCCGTAAGTTGATTTTAATTGGAGCAGATTAGGAGAATCGAACTCCCATCATTAGCTTGGAAGGCTAAGGTTCTACCATTAAACTAAATCTGCATCAACCGACTCTTTCATTATAATTTTTCTTTATCAATCGCCTGACAAGAAATATTATATCATATTTTTGTAGTATTGCAAGTAAATATTGTTAAAAAATTTCAAATGTGATAATATTATTGTTATAGGAAAGTAGTTGGTTATATGCAAAAAAGAAAATTATTTATAGATAGAAAAGATGGTAAAAGAGTAGAAAATGTAAGTGGACTATCACAAATAAGTATTGACCTTAAGCCAAGAAGATGTGATAGTGATGTATATATTAACCAAAAAGTCGATGTTACTAATTTAGTGGAATATATTAATAAAAGAAAATCTGATGGAATTGAACTTTCATATTTTCATGCGTTTGTAACTGCATTAGGAAAAGTTATATATAATAGAGAAAAATTAAATTATTTTGTTGCTAATAGACATATATATAAGCATAACGATTTAACAATTTCCTTTGTTGCAAAATTAGAATTTACAGATAAAAGCGAAGAAATAATGGTCATTTTACCAATTAAAGAAAATGACAATATTATTTCTTTGTCAAACAAAATTAGGGAGAAAGTAAGTGTTATTCGACATGGTAATGAAGAAAAAGCTGGCGCAAATAAAGCGATAGATATACTTGGAAAATTACCAAATATTTTAAGAGTCCCTATAGTGGGAATATTTAAGTGGTGTGACAGGCATGGTGTGCTTCCTTCATCACTTACAAAAGACAATATTTACTATAGCAGTATGATTGTATCAAATCTTGGTTCAATTAAATGTGGGGCAATATATCATAATATTAATGATTTTGGTACATGTTCTACACTTGCCACTATGGGAGAAATTAAGGATGAAGTAGTTGTGATTAATGGGAAAAAAGAGATTCGTAAAATAGTTGAATTTGGTGTTAATATAGATGAAAGAATTGCCGATGGGTATTATTTTACAAAATCAATTAAATTACTAGAATATATTTTAAATAACCCTAAACTATTGGAGGATAATATAAATGAGAAAATCGAAAATGTTGAAATTAGATAAAAAATTAAGACCTTGGCTTAAATATTATGGCGATGTTCCAGCAAATATGGAGTATCCTAACTTTTCTATGGTAGATTTAATTATAGAGGCAGCAGAAAAATATCCTAATAATATGGCATATTCATACTATGGTAGCAAGGTATCTTATAAGGAATTTATTGTAAGAATTAAAAGATGTGCAAAAGCCTTAAAAAACTATGGTGTAAAAGAGGGCGACAATGTTACTATTTGTATGCCAAATACTCCAGAGGGTATAACGATGGTTTATGCTGTTAATATGATTGGAGCAATTTGTAATATGGTTCATCCACTTTCAAGTGAAAAAGAACTTGAATTTTATATAAATGCAGCAAATAGTAAATATATTCTAGTTATAGATGCTGTATTTGAGAAAATACTTAAGTTAAAAGATAAAACTAATTTAAAAAGAATTATTATTGCAAGAGCATCTGAAGATATGAGTTTACCTCTTGCGGGAATATATTGGGTATTAAATGGAAGAAAGTATAAGATTCCTAAAGATGATAAAGTTATTGTTATGTGGGAAGATTTTATAAATGGTTCAAAAAATTATCAAGGAGATTATTATATTACAAGAAAAGCTTATGATCCTGCAGTTATTCTTTATAGTGGTGGAACTACAGGTAGTCCTAAAGGAATTTTGTTATCAAATTTAAATTTTAATGCACTTGCAATTGATTGTACAGCCGTAATTAGACAAGCACAGCCAGGAGCAACAATATTATCTGTTCTTCCAATATTTCATGGTTTTGGTTTGGGAGTATGTATTCATACACCACTTTCAAAAGGTATGGGAGTTATTTTGGTTCCCACATTTAGTGCTAAAAAGTTTGGCGATATAATTCGTAAAAATCAACCAAATTTTATAGTGGGAGTTCCAACTCTTTATGAGGCATTAATTGAAAGTAATGTTGGACCCAATGAACTTAAGTGTGTAAGATCAGTTATATGTGGAGGTGACGCTCTTAATAGTACACTTCGTGACAAAGTAAATGACTTTTTATATGAGCATGGTTCAGATGCAAAAATTAGAGTAGGTTATGGTCTTACTGAGGGAACAGGGGCTTGTTGTCTTTCCCCAGAAAATGTATTTAATGATGGAATAGTTGGTATGCCACTTCCTGATATGTATTTTAAAATAGTGATTCCAGATACACATGAAACTGCTCCAGTTAATGAGGATGGTGAAATCTGTATTTCAGGTCCACTTGTAATGATGGGCTATTTAAATGATGATGCTGAAACGATGCAAGCATTAAGATATCATGAAGATGGAAGATTATGGCTTCATACTGGTGATGTAGGTTATCTTGGCGAAGATGGATTAATCTATTTTTCTCAAAGAATTAAAAGAATTATTGTATCAAGTGGTTATAATGTTTACCCAACTTATCTTGAGTCTATTATCAATACTCATGAAGCAGTGTTAACTTCAACTGTTATTGGAATTCCACATCCATATAAAGGACAAGTTGCAAAAGCATTTGTTGTTTTAAAAGATGGTTATAAAGATAAAGGAAAGATAGAAAAAGAAATAAGAGAAATAATGCAAAAAAATGTTGCTAAGTATTCACTTCCATATGAGTATGAAATTTAGGGATAAACTACCTAAAACACTTGTAGGAAAAGTTGCATTTAAGGAACTTGAAAATGAAGAAAGAAAAAAAAGACAATAACATTTTATATTACATAATTAGACCATTTTTAAAAGTCATTTTTGTTCTTATTATGAAGCCAACTGTTGTTCATAAAGATAGAATTCCTGATGGTGGCTATTTATATGCGGGAACCCATACAAGTTATTTTGATGCATTTGAACTAGGATATACTACAAAAAAATGTGTTCATTATTTAGCAAAAATTGAATTATTTAAATCAAAATTAGGAAATTTTTTCTTTCGTAGCACCGGAGCTATTCCAGTAGATAGAAAAAATAAAAATCCTGAAGCAAAAAATGAGGCAATTCAAAAATTAAAAGAAAATAAAATAGTGTGTGTATTTCCCGAAGGAACAATAAATAAGACCAATGAGTATATTATGCCATTTAAATATGGTGCTGTATCAATAGCTAGAAAATCTGGTAAACCAATAGTTCCATTCGCGATTGTAGGAAAACCTAAACCATTTAATTATAAAACAAAAATAATTATAGGAAAGCCTTATTATGTTACAACAGATGATTTTGTAAAAGAAACTGAAAAGTTAGAAAAAAAAGTAATAGAATTAATTAAGGAGGGAAAAAGTTATGAAAGAAAAGCATAAAATTTTATATACAATAAATAAATATTTACTCGGAGGATTTTTCTTAGCATATTATAGACCAAAATTTGAAAATAAACATTTGGTGCCAAAAGATGGTCCAATAATATTATGTGGAAATCATGTCCATTTATTTGATCAATGTTTACCTATTTTATCTACGAAAAGGATGCTTCACTATATGGCAAAAAATGAGTACTTTGATAGTCCATTTGCTTTCTTTTTTAAAGCAAGTGGTTGTATTCCAGTTGATAGAAGTATTCATGATGATAATGCTAAGTCATCAGCACTTGAGGTTTTAAATGAGGGCTATGCTTTAGGTATTTATCCTGAAGGAACTAGAAATAGTCTTGCATGTAAAAAAGATAAATTAAAAGAAATGTATGAATTTGTAAACGAAGAAATTCCTTTTAAAAAGTTTAAAAAAATTATGAAAAAGGATATGGTTAAAGTATCACAAACTGATTTACTGTTAAAACTTCTTACAGATAATAAAATAACTAAGGAGGATATAAAAAATAATATTTATAGAGTTAATGAATATCTTTTAGAACTTGAAAGTGCAAATGTTATTACAAGTAATGAATATTATGATAGTTTGCTTCTTCCTTTAAAGTATGGTGCTGTATCAATGGCACAAAAAACTGGTGCTATTGTTGTTCCTTATGCAATAACTGGAAAATATAGATTTTCCAAAAATAATTTAAAAGTAACATTTTTAAAACCATTTACAGTTTCCTCAACTGATGATTTAACTGAAAAGAATAATGAGTTAGCTAAGGAAATAAAAGATGAATTATTAAAATATAGCAAGTAATTGTTATATTTTTTTATATTAAGTATGAAATATCAAATCCAATATAAACTAAAATCGCAATTGCAATAGTTTTAGAGTACATTAAATTTGTTTCATTTGTATTAAGGTGATATAAATTATATTCATATTCAAAAGTTTTATTAAATCTATCTATTTCATATGTACCTTTATTTCCAATAGTAATTACATTTTTATATTTTTTTCTAAATATTTTACTATATTTTTCATCATTATTTAATACTAAAACCTCTTTAACTTTTTTTATTTCCTTTAAAACATATTTAGTGTCATCTCCGATAAACGAGCATATACTCATTATATTATAATTGATTTTCTTTAATAAATTATTTTTAATATGACTATTATTTATACATATTATTACATATTTAACATCTTTTTCTTTTGCATTTTTTAAAATATTATTTAAAATTTCATAATTTAAATTATTATTTAACTTATAATATTTTTTATTTATATAATAACCATTATTTTTAAGAAGCAATACTTTCTCATTACTTTTAATTAGATTTTTATATACAATATGAGCAATTTCGTTTTTATATTTATAGCCCATAATTAATATAATTTTAAAATTTTTAGCGAGTTTTTTATTCTCTTTTATTAATTTTTTATCTATCAAAATAATCACCCTAATAAATTATAGTGAAAAGAAAGTGTAAAATTACACAAAAAATAGAGTTTTTTATTTATTTTTAATGTATAATATGTATAAAGGTGATGTGGTATGTTAATACTTGCTAAAGCTGCAATGGCTTTAATGCTAGGTTTTGTTTGTGCAATTATATGTGGGGCTATTCTAATCCCATTTTTAAAAAAGTTTCATATTGGCCAAAGTGTAAGTGATACAATATCTGAAAGACATAAGTTAAAAGAGGGTACTCCGACTATGGGAGGAATAATATTTATAATTCCGGTTATACTTGGTTTATTATATTTATTTATTACTAAAAGCATATCATCAAGTTATAACTTAGCAATCCTTTTATTTGTATTTATTTCTTATGCACTTCTTGGTTTTGTTGATGACTATTTAAAGGTAAAAAAGCATAATAATGGAGGACTTTCTATAGTAACTAAATTTATGTGTCAAATGTTTATTGCTTTAGTTTTTTTCTTCCTATTTATGAAAGGTGGAGGAAGTACAACTCTTAGATTTTCCTTATTACACATTAATATTCCCTTAGGATGGACATTTGGTATATTTATATTCTTTCTTCTTGTTGGTATGGCAAATGCAGTTAATATTTCAGATGGTCTTGATGGTTTATGTGGAGGCCTTTCTGCGATTGCATTTCTTGCATATGGTATAATTGCTTGGAACTGTGGTTGGCTCGAGGGTTATCAAGAAATTGCTATTTTTTCATTCATTTTAGTTGGTGCTTTAATAGGATTCTTAATGTATAATTCACATCCCGCTAAAGTGTTTATGGGAGATCTTGGTTCACTTTCTTTAGGTGGAGCACTTGCTACTATTGCAATATTAACTAGACATGAACTTTCTTTATTTTTAATTGGTGGTGTATTTATTATTGAGGCTGCATCTTCATTAATTCAAATTATTGCTATTAGAAAGTTTAATAAGAAGATATTTAAAAAAGCACCACTTCATCATCATTTCGAGGAATTAAATTGGGAAGAAACTGATATTGTTAAATTATTTTGGACTGTTGGTTTAATATTTGCTATGATAGCAATAACTTATGGTGTATGGTTATAAAGGTTACGAAAGTAATCTTTTTATTTAACAAAAAAAGAAGAATCATTTTCTTCTTAATTTACGATATATTTTTAACATAATAGGTAGCACTTTATTAATAAATGGTTTATTAACTATATCATATTCACCTACAAATTCTGTATAAGTACCACCCATTTTTCTTTTGTATTCGTGTATTCCGTTATAATTTTTTTCTTTTGTACCAGGATCTCCACATGTACCAAATAAATCTAAAAATTCACAGTTTTTTTCACTTGCAATTTTCATTGCTTCATAATATGAACGATTAACTGCAAAAGTATATGTTGCAAGACTATTATTTCCAATGTATAATGTCCACATTTGATTATTAATTATAGGACAAATAAGTATTAGTGAAACTATTCCATTTTCATTTCCTTTATATTCCGAAAATACCTCAATATCTTTTTTTAACCTTGCAATAATATTATTAGTATCAGCCATTTTCTTTTCAGGTATTTCTTTGTTTGCCACTTTTGTTTCTAAATCTTTTAATTCATCTTCAGCCTTTTTAAGAAGCTTATCAGGATAAATTTTAATTGTTATGTTTATACTTTTTCCACCTTGAGTCATAAACTTATCATAATCTTCATAAAACTTTTTAGGGTAACCATTAAAGTTATCTCTATTAGCAATATCTTTCATTAAATTATAAAATGTATCATTATTATAATCATTTGTAATTTCTAAATCATAATTATAACTTCTTTTTATTGTTTTTAAATAAGTTTTATTCATACTTTTTTCTATTTCTTCAATAGGTTTTTTAGTATCAATCCTAAAAGTAAATCTAGGTTGATTTGCTTCGAATAATTTTGTATAACCTTTAAAACTATATCCTAACTCTAATAAATAATCATGAAACCATTCATTATTAATACCCTCTTTTAAAGGCTGTGCTTTTTCATCTAATGTATGAAGGACAACTCCTGGGTCCATCTTAAAGTATATACCATTATTTTCCTTTAAATAAGATTTTATTGCTATAGAAAATTCTTTTATTAATGTTTTATCATTAAAATCTAATACTGGTCCTCTTGGTGCATAATAATACTTTAATTTAAAGGGCATTTCTTTTACAAAACATAAACAAATACCTTTTAAGTTATCATTATCTTTTAAACCTAGATATAATGGCTTTAGACCTTTACCTTTACAGGCTTCTCCCCATTCATAACACTGCATAAAATGTGTATAACTTGATTTATCAAAAAAATCCTTATATTCTTTTTCATTTATTTCAACTATTTTCATAAATACCTCTATAAAATATTATAACAAATTTTTTTTGTTTTTATAGATTAAAGTTGACTATTTTAGAAAAAATTATTAATATTTACTTATGAGGTAAAAAATGAATATAAAATTTATAGGAACAGGTTCTATGATATCAAATGATAATCAAGCATCATATTTAGTAAATAATAATATAATGGTTGATTTTCCCCAAGGAACAATGAAAATACTAAAAAAGAATAATTTAAATGAGCAAATTAAATATATATTTATAACTCATACTCACGCAGATCACTTTTTTGATTTACCATTTATAATACTAGATTTTTATCAAAGAAAACAAAAGTTAAATATTGTTATATGTAAAAAAGATAGAATGAAAGTTTTAAAACTTTTAAAACTTGGATTTCCAGGACTATTTTATGAATTTTTACTTAATAAAACAATAAATTTTATTGATAATAAAAGACCAATTAAAATTGATAATCTAACTATTTCAAGTTATAAAACAGTTCATGGTGCAATGAAAAATTGTTATGGTTACATTTTTAAATATAATGATAAAAAGATAGTCTTTACTGGAGACACTACAATATGTGATAATTTACTTGATAATATTATAGATGCAGATTATTTAATTTGTGATGTTACTAATAAAATAGGTAATAATTTTCATTTAGGAGTAGATGATATAAAACAATTTTTATACGAATATAAAAACTTAAAAATTATTCCCTCACATATGGGTAAAAATTCTAAAAAAGAACTTTTAGAATGTAAAAATCAAAATCTTATTATTAAAGAAGATATGCAAGATTTAATAGTTAAATAAACTATTATTTTTTTTAATAAAATATTAATAAAGAAAAAAATTATCTAAAACCCTCGCAATTCCAGCGTTTACCTTGTTCGTTTTTTCTCTTATTATATAGATTTAAGAAATCTCATCCTCGTATTTACGTATCTTACTATTAAATAATAGCATTAATTTATAAAAAAATCTAGTACCATTTCCCATAACATGGGCATTATTTTTTCTTAAATCTATATAATTTAAGAAATCTTATAGCCCTATTTATGTAGGATTGGAGTATATATGAAGAAAAAAATAAAAACTACATTGTTCGTATTTATTGTTGTAGTTGTAATCGTATTAAATATTACCTATAAAAATAAAAATGAAGTAACAAAAACTAAACAAAGAAATCAAAATAATTTAGCAATAATGATAAAGGGTGATTCTGGAGAATATGTAAGTTCCAATGAAATTCCAAAAGGGAATTATGTTTTAAATGAAGAAAAAACAATTTGTGAAAATGGAGGAAAAGTAGTAAGTTATAATAATTCAACAGGACAAATAGGATTTTCATTTTTAGGTTCAGATAGATGTTCATTATATTTTGATAAGATAATTGATACACAAAAACCTGTTATAAAAAACTTAAATGTAAGTGGAACAACTGTAACGGCAACTCTTACTGATGATCAAGGTTTATCAGGTTATGGTTTTAGTACAAGTAAAAGTACAGAGCCAACAAGTTGGACATCAATAAGTGGAAAAACATATAATTTAAGTACTACAATAAAACAAGATAGAGTATATTATTTATGGGTAAAGGACAGTACTGGAAATGTTATTATTTCAGACGTTTTAGATGCAAGGCTAGAGGGATGGAAAACAATATTAATAAACAACGGGAATGGAGCAACAACAGTAGCTGAGGCAAAAGCGTATATAGAAGGTAGAACAACCTCAACTACACCTGATTTTTCGACAGTGGCAACAACAAATGAAGGAATGTATGCAAAAGAGGATGATTATACTGCAACAACTGGAATGAAATCATATTATTTCAGAGGAGCAGTAGATAA
>ULJQ01000914.1_pt1 | contig 9091 bp, 9 predicted proteins | sample 1950941 | NCBI WGS metagenome assembly ULJQ01 (sample SAMEA4835479, study PRJEB28245) | human gut metagenome | biome: gut microbiome; material: fecal sample | place: Denmark | collected 2008
TCAAAGATGATTCCGATAACACCCATCGGAACTGTTACCTTTTCAATCTGCAAGCCGTTTTTGAGGGTTCTGCCGTCAAGAACTCTGCCCACGGGATCGGGTAAAGCTGCAACCTGTCTTACCCCGTCAGCCATACCGTTGATTCTCTCCTCTGACAATCTGAGTCTGTCGAGAAGTGATGCCGTAAGACCGCTTTTTTCGCCGTTCTCAAGGTCAATTTTGTTAGCCGCAAGAATTTCTTCGCAGTTTTCGCAGAGTGCGTCTGCAATTGCACCGAGGGCAATGTCCTTTTTTGAACCGGCTGTCATAAGAAATCTTGATGCATCTTTTGCCCTTGCGCCCATTTGTTCAAGTGTAGTCATAATTTTCCTCCGATTATTTAACAGGTAAAAATTTTGTTCCGATTTTGTTTCCGTCAATTACTTCATAAAGATTTTCGGGATTTGAGCCGTTGATAACGCTGACCTCAACACCTCGTTTTGTGGCATAATCAGCCGCCTGAAGCTTTGTAATCATACCGCCTGTACCACGGTTTGAGCCTGTACCTGCCGCCATTTCAAAAATTTCCGCATTGATTTTTTCGATAATATCAAGCTTTTTGGCATTTGGATTTGTTCGTGGGTTTGAATCGTACAGACCGTCAATATCCGTAAGAATAATGAGTCTGTCTGCGGCAACAAGTCCTGCGACAATTGCGGAAAGCATATCGTTATCACCGAAATTGTTGCCCTCAAGCTCATCAATCGTAACGGTATCGTTTTCGTTGATTACGGGGATAATGTTCATTCTGAGAAGCTCGTCAATTGTGTTGATAACATTCTGCCTTTTCTGCTCTGTTTCAACGGCGTGGCGGGTAAGCAGCAGCTGAGCAACAGAGTGGTTGTACTCGCCGAAAAGTTTGTCGTACATAAACATAAGCTCACACTGACCGATTGCGGCAAGAGCCTGTTTTTTCTTGGTTTCGGTAGGCCGCTTGTCAAGACCTGCCTTGCCCATTCCTACAGCAATAGCACCCGAAGAAACGAAGATAACCTGTTCTCCGCGGTTCTGCAAATCGGAAAGCACCTTGCAAAGCTGTTCAACTCTTCTGTAATTTATTTTTCCGTTTTCATAAGTCAGCGTTGAAGTACCAACCTTGATTACGGTACGCTTTTTCTCCATAAAAACACCTGTTTCATTGCAGATTTTCATTTTTGCACTTTTTCATTATGTACAATTAAAATAATTATAACATAATGTACACGATAAATACAACACTTTACATAACAAAACCCCGAAGTTTTGGCACTTCGGGGTTGATTTTGTATTTAATTTAGTGAGGATATCTGTTGATAAGCTCACGGAGGTCATACGGAGTTGCCTGATAAACGAAATAGTTGAGCCAGTTTGTATAGAGCAAGGTTGCGTTGCTCCTCCAAATCATCGGCGGAGTTTTTGACGCATCGTCATTCGGAAAATAATTGTAGGGAACATTCGGATTGAGTCCCTTGTTTTTATCTCTGAAATATTCCTTGGCAAGGGTGTCACGGTCATACTCTGCGTGACCTGTAACAAACACCTGTCTGCCGTTTCGACTGCAAATCACGCATGAACCTGCAATCTCGGAAACCGCAAGTACTTCAAGCCCTCTGCACCTTTTCAACGCCTCTTCATCAATTCCCGTATGTCTTGAATGCGGAATTGTGAATGTATCGTCAAAGCCTCTCATAAGCTTGTGATGCGGAACAAGCACCTTGTGGGAGTAAATTCCGCTTAATTTTTCGGGCAAAAGGTGCTTTTTTATGCCGTAGTGATAATAAAGACCCGCCTGAGCGCCCCAGCAGATGTGGAATGTTGAACACACATTATGCTTTGACCACTCCATAATTTCACAAAGCTCACCCCAATAATCGACCTCTTCAAAGTCGAGCTGTTCAACAGGCGCACCCGTGATAATCATTCCGTCAAAGCTTTCGTTCTTCACCTGATTAAATGTCTTGTAAAAAGTTGTCAGGTGATGCGGAGATGTGTTTTTAGAGGTGTGTGATGCCATCTGCAAAAGCTCGATATCAACCTGCAGAGGACTGTTGCCGAGCAGCCTTAAAAGCTGGGTTTCGGTTTCGATTTTTGTCGGCATCAGATTCAGAATAAGAATTTTCAGCGGACGGATATCCTGCCTGAGAGCAACCTCGTTCGGCATTACAAAAATATTTTCCGATTCCAGCACCTTGATTGCCGGAAGATTACTTTGTACCTTGATTGGCATTTTCTCACCACCTTTATTTTTTCTTACGAGCAGACAGTAAGGCTTATATCATACCTTAGCGTCCCGAACCTGTCATTGTACTATTGATGTCTTATATTTTACAAGCAACTCTGTCTTAATCTGTTCGGTTGTTATTTCACCGTTTGACCAACGGTCTGACAACAATTTTGAACTTTCAGAGGCAGGAACACCCTCGATACTGTTTACGGCATTTGCAATTTTTACTGCACGCCTACGCTTTTTCAAATCAACCGACTGCATTCCCGTCACCTCCGAAAATATTATTGACTTTATTTACAAATTAATACTGCTTGCCCCAGAATACCATATGCTTTGCAGGCTTGCCGCAGCATACGCATACATCCGAGAGATGCTCCTCGTTGAAGGGGATACATCTGCTTTTTACACCGCCTGTAACTTCTTTGATTTTTTCTTCACAGGCTGTATCGCCGCACCACATAGCCTTGATAAAGCCGGGCTTGTTCTTGGCTGTGTCAACGAACTCATCAAATGTTGTTGCCGTGAATGTCTTTTCCTGAGTGTTTTTAAGAGCACGGTCATACATATCGTTGTGGATTGTAACCATAAGGTTTTCAACAAACGGTACAAGCTCGTCAATTGAAACAAATGCCTTTTCACGGGTATCACGGCGAACAACCACGCACTGGTTCTTTTCAATATCCTTGGGACCGATTTCAACTCTTACAGGCACGCCCTTCATTTCATACTCGGCAAACTTCCAGCCGGGAGCGTGGTCTGAAGAATCAAGTTTTACTCTGAACTTTTCGGCAAGTGCCTTTCTAAGCTCCTCTGCCTTTTCAAGAACACCCTCTTTGTGCTGTGCAACAGGAATGAGGGCAACCTGAATAGGAGAAATCTTCGGCGGAAGAACAAGACCGTCATCATCAGAGTGAACCATAATGAGCGCACCGATCATTCTTGTAGAAACACCCCATGATGTCTGATGCGGATAATGAAGCTTGTTGTCCTTGCCTGTGTATGTGATGCCAAAGCTCTTTGCAAAGCCGTCGCCGAAGTAGTGTGATGTACCGCCCTGAAGAGCAACACCGTTGTGCATCATCGGCTCGATTGTGTAGGTTTCTTCGGCACCTGCGAACTTTTCTTTTTCTGTCTTTCTGCCGATTACTGCCGGAATAGCAAGAGTTTCCTTGTAGAAATCAGAATAAACATGTAACATTCTGAGAGTTTCTTCTCTTGCTTCTTCTTCGGTTTCATGCATTGTATGACCTTCCTGCCAGAGAAATTCCGATGTACGAAGGAACGGACGAGTTGTCTTTTCCCATCTTACAACGCTGCACCACTGATTGTAGAGCTTCGGAAGATCACGGTATGTGTTGATAATCTTTTTATAATGTTCACAGAAAAGAGTTTCCGATGTAGGACGAACGCAAAGACGCTCCTGAAGCTTTTCCTGACCGCCTATAGTAACCCATGCACATTCGGGAGCAAAGCCCTCAACATGGTCTTTTTCTTTCTGTAAAAGACTTTCGGGAATAAACATAGGCATATAAACATTCTCGTGACCTGTTTCTTTGAAACGACGGTCAAGGTCAGCCTGAATATTTTCCCAGATAGCATAGCCGTAGGGGCGGATAACCATACAGCCCTTTACGCCCGAATAGTCAACGAGCTCAGCTTTTTTAACGATGTCGGTGTACCATTTTGCAAAGTCCTCATCTCTGCTTGTGATAGCTTCAACCATTTTTTTGTTGTTTGCCATTATATTCCCTCCGTAAAATAAAATTTTACTTATTTTTTAACATATTTTTTTGCATTTTCAAAATGCCGAATACACGGCTGTCATAACATCTATAACATTACTATTATACACTAATTCTTTTATTTTTCAACCTTTTTGATACAGCCTGAATTTTTAAATTTTCAGCCCTTTCAATATACACTAAATCTGCAAATTTTCAACCTTTTTGAGCAAAACAAAAAGAGGCCGTAAAAACGACCTCTCAAAAATTAAGTGCGAAAAAACAAGAGCAAATTATGAGTTAGCCTCGATGTAAGAAACGAGTGAACCAACTGTCTTGATGTTTTCGATTTCCTCATCGGGAACTTCAACCTCAAACTCGTCTTCGATTGACATAAGAAGGTCAACAACATCGAGTGAATCTGCGCCGAGATCTTCCTGAAGATCTGTGTCGGCAGTAATCTTATCCTCTTCAACATCGAACTGTTCAGCAAGAATTGCCTTAACTTTTTCTAATACCATTAATAATTCCTCCCGGTAAAAATATTGATTGTCCAAAGTAAATTATAGACAAAAGCACTTAGTTTATGCTACAATGGTATGAAAGCAAACGGATTGCTTCACTTCCCTTATATTATTGATTATTTACCCCTTTGTCAATATATATTTGAATTTTTTTGAAAAATTTCTGATTTTTGCATAAATAATTTCTTTTAAGTTTATTTCTGCATAGCTAAAAATATGAACCTCGGAGGTATTTTTTTATTATGGAAACCAAGAAATTTGCCGTAATCGGTCACCCAATCGGTCACACAATGTCACCGTTTATACACACAAGACTTTTTGAACTTCAGGGCGTCAAAGCCGAATATACAAAGCTTGACATTGCTCCCGAAAATCTTGAATATGAATTTAAAAATACCCTTTCAAAACTTGACGGATTTAACATTACAATTCCGCATAAGCAGGCAGTCATTCCGTTTCTTGACGAAATTGACGCAAAGGCCGAGATGTACGGCAGTGTGAACACGGTTTCAAACAAAAACGGCATTTCAAAAGGTTACACAACAGATCCGGACGGATTTTTAAAGGCTCTTGATGCGGCAGGAATTATGCTTAACGGCAGAATCGTAATCATCGGCTGCGGCGGCGTTGCAAGAACAATGGCATATGAGGTTGTTCTCAAAAAACAGCCCCTTCTCTTTGCCGTAAGAAAAGAGGATTTGAAAATTGCCGAGGCTTTATGCGATGAAATCAGAAAAACAGTTGCAGGCTGCGATGTAAGCTTCTGCCTTATTGACGAACTTTCGGGTGACATTGATGTGCTTATCAACGCAACTCCTATCGGAATGTTTCCTAAAATTGAAAATCAGCCTGTAAGCGACAGTGTAATAAACCGTTGTGCAAATGTATTTGACGCTGTTTACAATCCGCTTGAAACAATGCTTGTTAAAAAGGCAAGGGCAAACGGTGCAACAGCCGAAAGCGGAATGGCAATGCTCGTATGGCAGGCAGTTGTTTCTCACGAACATTGGGACGGCTCTGTTTATGACAAGGGCGACATTGCTCAGCTTTGTATCGACTCTGCAAACGAGCTTGAAAAGAATTTCTGATGAACGGAGAAATTTAAAGTGAACAACATAGTTTTATGCGGATTTATGGGTTGCGGAAAATCAACCGTAGGCAAAAACATTGCAAGAAAATCGGGAAGAAAATTCCTTGATATGGATTCATACATTGAAGAAAAAGCAGGAATGACAGTTTCCGAAATATTTGAAAAATACGGCGAAGAAAAGTTTCGTGATATGGAACATGATGCCTGTGTTGAGCTTGCAGGGCTTGAAGGTCTTGTAATTGCATCGGGCGGCGGTGCGTTTACATTCAAGAGAAATGTTGAGGCCTTCAAGGGCAAGGACAAAATTGTTTTTCTTGATGTTCCGCTGGGAATCATCAAAAGCCGTCTTAAAAACGACACAACAAGACCACTGCTTCAGCGTCCGGACAGGGACAGGGTTATGAAAGACCTTTATGACAGCAGATATCCGATTTATCATGCCGCTGCCGACATTGTGGTAAAGGGCAAAAATACGCCGTTAAAAACCGCTTTTGCGATAATCGACGCAGTAAGCGGAACAGATGTGGCTGAAAAACCGCATAAAAACGCTTGATTCTGCATTTATTCTATTGACTATCACGCTTTAAAGTGCTAAAATGACTAAAGAAATATGACGAACTTCGATTCGTTTCGTCAAAAGTGAATTGAAAGGAAATTAAAGCAATGATTATAGTATTAAAACCGTCTGCAACAGAGGAGCAGATTACAAAATTCACAAATATGCTCAAAGAGAGCTATGATGTAAAGGTTAATAAGTGGGACGGTGTTCATTCAACTGTACTCGGTCTTATCGGCGATACAACAAAGATTGACATTGAGTATATTGACGCTCAGGACATTGTTGAAAATGTAAAGAGAGTTCAGGAGCCGTACAAAAAGGCTAACAGAAAGTTCCACCCCGACAATACAGTCATTAAAATCAATGACAATGTAACAATCGGTGACGGCAGTCTGCACATTATGGCAGGTCCCTGTTCTGTTGAAAGCGAGGAACAGATTGTTCAGATTGCAAAGGATGTTAAAGCATCGGGCGCAACACTTCTCAGAGGCGGCGCATTCAAGCCCCGTACTTCACCATACGCTTTCCAGGGACTCAAGGCAGAAGGACTTGACCTTCTCAAAACAGCAAGAAGAGAAACAGGTCTGCCGATTGTAACAGAAATTATGAGAGCATCACACATTGATATGTTCGAGAATGTGGATATTATTCAGGTTGGCGCAAGAAATATGCAGAACTTTGAGCTTCTCAAGGAACTCGGTAAAATTGACAAGCCTATCCTTCTCAAGAGAGGTCTTTCCGCAACAATCGAAGAATGGCTCATGAGTGCCGAATATATTATGGCAGGCGGTAACGATAAGGTTATGCTCTGCGAAAGAGGTATCCGCACATACGAAACATTTACAAGAAACACTCTTGATATTTCGGCTATCCCGATTATCAAAAAGCTTTCCCACCTTCCTGTTATTGTTGATCCGAGCCATGCATCGGGCAAGTCATGGCTTGTTGAACCGCTTGCAATGGCAGCAGTTGCCGCAGGTGCAGACGGTCTTATCATAGAGGTTCACAACGATCCGCCGCACGCACTTTCGGACGGTGCGCAGTCACTTACTCCAAAGCAGTTTGACGGAGTTGCAAAGAAGGTTTTCGGCTTAAAAAAGGCTGTTGACAAATTAAATTAAGATTTTTTACTTTCGGTACGGTTTTTCAGCCGTACCGATTTGGACTTTAATTAACTTTACTAAAGAATACACAAACGGAGGCTAATGCAGTGAATATTGCAGTTGTAGGACTCGGAATTATCGGCGGCAGTTTTTGCAAGGCGATAAAAAAGTACACCGACCACCGTGTAATCGGTATCAACAGAACAAAATCTACTGCCGAAAAGGCTTTAAAAGAAGGTGCGATTGATGAAATCGGCACACATGAAAGCCTTGAAAACGCAGACCTAATTATCCTTTCAATGTATCCGCAGGCGGTTGTTGACTATGTTTCAAGGTACGGCGAACACATAAAAAAAGGTGCGGTTGTAACCGATGTTTCAGGCATCAAGAGGGCAATCTGTCCGCAGATGACAAAGCTTTCCGAAAAATTCGGCTTTGTTTTTGCCGGCAGTCATCCGATGGCAGGCAAGGAAACAAACGGTTTTGATGTTTCGGACGCCGACCTTTACAAAAACGCAAGCTACATTATCGTTCCGTGCAAGGCTGATAACAGCGTTGTAAATATGTTGTCCGACTTTGCAAAATCAATCGGTTTTGGCACAGTAAAAATCACAACTCCCGAAGAACACGACAGAATGATTGCTTTCACATCACAGCTTCCGCATGTGCTTGCGTGTTCATATGTTTTAAGTCCGTGCTGTCCGAACCACAAAGGCTTTTCGGCAGGAAGTTACCGAGATGTTTCGAGAGTTGCAAACATAAATTCAACGCTTTGGAGCGAGCTTTTCCTTGAAAACAAAGATCCGCTCATTTCCGAGCTTGATATACTTATAGAGAACATTACAAAAATCAAAGATGCGATAAAAGCCGAAGATACCGACGCTCTCAAGGCTCTTCTTGAAAAGGGCAGAGAGGTCAAACAGGCACTCGGAGAATAAAGAGGAAGGAGAACTTTTATGAAAACTATTCATGTTTCCACGGGAAGTCCCTATGACATTATGATTGAAAGAGGTATCCTTGATAATTGCGGCGAGATTATCAAAAAGCTTTCAAATGCAGAAAAAATCACTATTGTAACAGATACAAATGTTGCTCCGCTGTACAAATGGAGAGTTCTCAACTCTCTTTCACAGCAGGGTTATCAGACTACCGCCCATGTTTTTCAGGCGGGCGAGCAGTCAAAAAATCTTAACACAATCGCAGATATCTATGACACACTTGCAGATTTTAAAATGACAAGAAAAGACCTTATCGTTGCACTCGGCGGCGGTGTTACGGGCGATATGGCGGGCTTTGCCGCCGCAACATATCTGAGAGGAATCGACTTTGTTCAGATTCCGACATCTCTGCTTGCACAGGTTGACTCATCCGTAGGAGGAAAAACAGGCGTTGACATTGCACAGGGCAAGAACCTTGTCGGTGCATTCTATCAGCCAAAGGCTGTTTTGATTGATCCCGACACTCTTTCAACTCTTCCCGACCAGTTCATCACAGACGGTATGGCTGAGGTTATCAAGTACGGCTGTATCAAGGACAGCGAATTTTTTGAAATGCTTGCAAACGGCGACGCTCTTGAACACATTGACGATGTAATTGAAACCTGTGTAAAAATTAAGCGTGATGTAGTAAACCGTGACGAAAAGGAAGCAGGGGAAAGAATGCTTTTAAACTTCGGTCACACACTCGGTCACGCAATCGAAAAAATCTACAACTATACAGGCATCACACACGGTATGGCAGTTGCCGTCGGTATGGTAATGATGACAAAGGCAAGCGAAAAGCACGGACTTACCGAGGCAGGAACCGCATACAAGATTGAAGAAGTTTGTGCAACCTACGGCTTGCCGAC